>ERZ835980.709-NODE-709-length-43264-cov-85.935939_pt1 | contig 43264 bp, 53 predicted proteins | sample MGYA00519943_ERZ835980 | MGnify/ENA primary metagenome ERZ835980 (study PRJEB31850, sample SAMEA3708791) | human gut metagenome | biome: human gut; feature: human-associated habitat; material: faeces | place: China | collected 2014 ... | reverse complement strand
CAACGTTCAGTGTTGTCACCTCCGTCCATCTTGGCCCCGCAGTTGGGGCAGTAATTGAAAGTGTTTGTATCGTTGTCGCAGTAGTTCCACTGTCTCTTGCACCCAGAGCATTCCATTTCGTCAAGGTGTTCCACCCACAGCCCATGCACCACCGGCGCAACATCAGCGGCGGGCAGGGCCTCAATATACTGCGACGGCTCAAGGCCTTTTGCCCACGCGTGCTTTGCGGCCTCAATCGCCGCACTGAGCTTAATGTATTCAGCCATTGTCAATAGACCGCTTCGCGCTTTGATTTGCTAATTTCCATCGTCAGCTCTCCTGTTCCATGCTTCTTTTGCCTTTGGAATCGACCGCCCGGGATCCAGCGGCAAGAGAAAGAGCCTGCCTTCCTTGTCGGCCTCGGCCAGTTCCCGCAGGCGGTCATAGCTGCAAAAACTTTCCAAATCAGCAAGTCGCATAAGCTTCAGCGCGATCTCGTCCGCCTTATCCTTCGGCAAAACCTCCTCCGGCGTCAGCCCCGTGTCCTCGTAGGCTGCAAGACGCTCCACACACGTCTGTCTGTACGCGCTTTTTGCCGCACGGTCATTGCAATCATTGCCACCGTAGCAATCTGCCGGATAATTGTAATCCGCTGCGCCGCTTGCGAGATATTTTGTCAGTCTCTTCATCACTCCACCTCCTGCATCTTACTAATTACTTTTCGGATCACATCGCCGCTGTAAGCGTCTTTCGTCAACTCCAAAAACTCCGTCAGCGTCATCATGCCATGCTCGAGGTCAACCCCGTGATCGCGGGCAAACTGCTTTCGCCCCATGTCACACGAACCGGTCAAGCGGTGATGCCAGTCGTAAAAATACTGTGTCGGATATGCTTTCTCGCGGTCTGTTTCTCGCAGAAACGTGTCGATGCGTTCATCTTCCGGCATATCCTTGAAAAGCTTGCCTCGCAGCGCTTCCATTGCTTCGCGCAGCGTTTCGCCGTGTGCGAAAACATTTCCCTGCTTGACGATATAGCACGGTGTGAGCGTCAAATCGGCGTTCACGATTGCCCCATGCGCGGTGTTGCCGCGCACGGAACGAATCAGCGTATTTACGCCGTCAATTCGATAGATTGGTTCTCCATTGAAACTTTTAATGCCGTAGCCGGAGCCGTCGCCGGAGCCGGAGCCGTAGCCGTCGCCGTAGCCGTAGCCGTCGCCGGAGCCGGAGCCGTAGCCGTCGCCGGAGCCGTAGCCGTAGCCGTCGCCGGAGCCGGAGCCGGAGCCGTCGCCGTAGCCGTAGCCGTCGCCGGAGCCGTCGCCGGAGCCGTAGCCGTAGCCGTCGCCGTAGCCGTCGCCGGAGCCGTCGCCGTAGCCGTAGCCGTCGCCGGAATTTGCCGTCAGGAATGCTTTGGTCTTCTCCTCAAGCGTCATCTCTTCCACTCCTTTACGCCTCGAAGCGACACCGATGCAGCATCCGTGCACGGGATGATCTGGATTGCTCCCAGCACGGTCATCCACGGAATCGTCACGGTAAAACGGCAGTTGCCCGGTGTTTTTGTGCCGTCCTGTGCGAGCTGTTCCACAGCGCATGCGCCATCCCAGCTCCACAGCTTACGCACATCAGTCATGGTGACTTCGGAGCCGTTTCTCTCCTTGATCTTTCCGAAAAATACGCCTGCGCAGTCGCAGCGAACGATATAGTCCTGATTGTTGTTCATGATTAAATTCCTCCTGATTTTTGTTAAAATTTGAAGCTCTCTCTGAGCTTATTCCCGTTGATATCCGCCTCCGCCGTAAAGTAGCGGTGGCGCTCGTTGATGTACACGATTCTGCCGTGTACGGTTTTCAGTTTCTCAAAACTACACAGTCCGCTCGCGCCCTCAAATGCGGCGGGCTTCCAGCTAAATGTGTCTCCGATGTTCATGCGTCCTCCCTAATGTCCCCGCCCCACTGCTCCGCCATAGCTTTGGCGATGCCGGGGAAGGTCTTGCTTCTTGCTTTTGCCGTACGCGGGTCATTCCATCGCATAATCTTACCAGTCTCGTCTTTTGCATAGTTTGCGCTTGCCCCCACACTGTATCCACCTTGCAAAATATCTCCTGCATCTACAATGTTTGTCGGTCGCAAAGCGGGTAAGTCTTTTAGCCATAGGCAAGTCTTTTTTCTTGCGTGGTGCCCGAATTCATACGGCTGGATAATACAATCAGGCTTACGATAGTGTGTAGACATATATCCGACCGGATTTTCTACCGCGATTTTACAAACGTTGGCATTTACAAAGGCCAGAAAAAACGTCGCAGCTTCTTCCCGCAACTGCAACCGTCTGCCCGCCTTTTCACCATATCTTTCCGTGTTAAACCAGCGATTCCCGGTAACAGTTAGGTATGTGCACGGTGGGTGCGCGATCAGCAAGTCCCATTTGCCGACGTCATGCCTCCCCCCGTCCATAGTGGTCACTTGCCCCCCCTCGATGGCCTTGAGCGCATCGCCAAGGATATGCCATTCCGGGTGACCGCCGGACGGCTCCTGTATGTCGCAGGAATACGCCTCATGCCCCAATGCGCGGAACGCTTTGCATACCTCCTGCGATTCCTCACAGGCAACTAAAACCTTCATCTCAATACCTCACTCCGATGTAGTTCAGCACTCGGCCATAGCCGAGGCCCTTTTCGTTTGGCTTCCATAGCCCATCCGCGTCCCATTCGCCACCGCCGATGCAGAAGTCGTAGTGCTTCGGGTGCGTGTGCTTCATGCTCTCAAAGCGGTTTTCGCCCTTTTCGAGATGCGCACCGAACGCGCAGAACATGCACCCCGTGCGCTGACAGCCTGTGCAGTGCAGTTTGCAGTCGATCAGCGTTTCGGTGTAGTCGTTTTCGCCGTCGCTGGCCACGATGTCGCCGTAGACACTTGCGATAGGGATTTGCCGATCTACGATAAACCGTAGTACGTCCTGCTCCGTCCAGAAACTCATGGGCTTTCCCATAGGCTGCTTGCCGTCAAAGGCGTTGCACCCAGTATTCAGCCAATTCGCCATGCGTAATCTGCTTTCTTCCGCCATCGTCGCTACTGTAGCTTGCTGCACGGTTTTGTGTGCGTAGGTTTTCAGCGGTGACTTTTTCATGATGGCGCAGCACTTCGCGGATATATTGAACGGTGCGTGCAGCAGAAACTCCCACTTTTCGCAGTTGTAGACAGACGGTTGTCCATCATTCCTCACCGCCTCTCCGCGTAGCCGCTTCATTCGTAGTGAGTTTGGGTTGCGCTTTGCGTCAGTAATACAGTTGGCCACCTCTTTGCTCACGATGCTATATCCGTACTTCCGCACAACCTGCCGAATGTTCATCTTTGGGCGCAGACGAGTAAGGTTGACGGTCACGCGTGGAAACTTCTTCCGCAGCCAGTCCGTATATTCGTTCACGAACCGCTGTATCTCCGGATATTCCAGCCCCGTGTTCACAAACACCAAGTTCAGCTCCCACGGCGGTGTCCTGAAGCTCGACAGGTAACGCGCCGCCAAGTATGCCAGCACCGTGCTATCCTTTCCGCCTGAAAATGACACATAGCACTTTCCGTTCCACGCGGTGTACCATTGATCGATCTTCTCATAGCTCAATATTTCCTTGTCCTGCAAATCAAGGGCTAAAAGCTGTTTCGCCGCCTCCTTCGGAATCGGCTGATTGCTATACCCTTCCACGGCGTCCCTCGCATTCCCCAAACAGCCCCCGGAATGTCATCCCCGTCAGGTCTTCCAGTGCGAGGAACGCCCGCACGGTCACATCCACGTCGCCCTTGACGTACCGGCTCACGTTGGTCGTCGAAATGCCGGTCACCTCGGCAAGCGTGGTCTGATTATAATCCGTCTTTTCCAGCGCCGCTTTGAGGCCCGGATACGGGCAGCGCTCCCACGGCGTTTTTGACATTACAAACCTCGGCATTATCTCTTTCTCCCCCTCCCAAAATACGTTTTGTACTCCTCATCACTCCACCGTGTCCAGACGCAAGCGTAAAGCGTTCTGGCGCGTGGTTTCCTTTTTTGCGTCGCAAGGCTGTGTGAGATCGTCGACAGCCCAACGCCGCAAAGCGCGGCGAGCTCGGTCGGCGAATCTGCGATGTACTCAGGGATTCCGGCGTGGGCATAATCGATCTTCATGTAGACCGGTCTCCATTTCATCTTTTTTGCCTCCTCATATCCCTCCCGCGCCGCGTCTTAAATCCGCGTGCGGTCAAAAAATCGTTGCCTGCATGGTATTCGGCCTCTTTTTGCGCCGCGTATCCCTTGGCTTTTGCCAAGTCCTCCTGACAGTACGAGCACTCACTGTGACATCCCGGATACCGCACAGGCGGCTTGCAATGCAGGCAATGCTCAAAGGTCGCCATAGCCCACCTCGCGGATCGTAATTCCGTGCCGCTCCTGCATCAGTTTTTTCTTCAGGAGATAGTCCTTTGTCCGCATCCCCTTGAAGTCCTCCACCTCGCGCAGCCAGCGTACAGCCCCGACGTAGTCAGGCTCGGTTGGCCGCTCGTAGGCAAAATCCGCCTTGTACACGGTAGGCTTTACGACGCTCCCGTCGCTGTCGGTAAATCCCTCGATCAGCGTAAATCCCACCTGCATTCGCAGATTGCGGATTTTCCCCGCCGCGAGCATCGCTTTGAGCTGGTCGTAGCGCATTGCCTCGCCCTCGCTGTCAAACTTCTGCTTCCTTCCGTTCGGCATCACACGGTACGCCTTGCGGTTGCCGTACTTGCTTTTCTTCGGCTTCTGCGTGCCTGCCAGCTTGTCAAGCACCTGCTTCTGCGCCGCAGGGCCCAGCCGTGCAAGGTCAGCTGATGTCAGTGCCATCGTCGGTCTCCTGCAAATCGCCATGAGACGCGCTCTGCGCGTTTTTATCCTCCACGGGTGTCATTTCACGTTTTTCGTATTCCGAGCGCTCCTGCGTGCTCTCAGGTGCGTCCCCGGTGGCTTCTCGTTTGCCGTCCGCAGGATCATCCCGCAAACCGACGCCGATGATGTAATTTTCGCCGTCCCTTCTGGCATGCACTTCGTACTTGCGATAGGTTTCCCGTGCGTCGAACTTCGGCAGCATCAGGCGTTTGCCGATGACCGCCCCCGTGTCGGGGTCTACTGCGTCCTCACCGTAGGCAATCGCCACCTGTGCAAGCAGCGCGTCGGTTGCAATGCTGATTTCGGCAACGCCACTGGCGCGCTTGGAAAGCTGCGCGTTCAGTTTCATCAGCTCGCCGACTTTTTTCTGGTATCTGCCGAGCTCGTGCTCAAGCCGTTTTACCTTGTCTCTGTTTCTTTCGCTCATCGGTTCTCCGTCCTTTCGTAGTGCAGCGTCAGCGCCCGAGCGATCGGGCAGCGCCGCCATTCTTCGTTGGCGCAGTAGCGCCGCGTATATTCGTCCAGCTCTTCTTTCGGGAGCTTGACTTGCGCGCCCTCGCAGTTGAGATAGTCGCGGTAGTCCCGCGAGTAAAACGGGCACTTGAAAATGCCCCCGCGATACCCGCTCACGGCGCACCGCCTGCCAACACCGATTTGACGTGCCTCATGCGCCGATTTGCCTTGTCGCGTCTCATGCTATCGCCCTTGAATACCAGCGGCGTGCACATCTCGAGGATGCGGTCATAGATGCGCTGATAGGTCATGTCTTTCGGCCTGCACAGCTCGTCAAGCGTCAGGTTTGTGGTGACGATCAGCGGCTTTTTGGCCTTATATCGTTCGTCAATGACCGTGTAAACCGTCTCCATTGCGTACTCACTGCTGCGCTCTGCGCCGAGATCGTCAATCACCATCAGCGGGTAATAGTGCACCTGCTTGATGATCTCCTGCTTGTCGTATCCAGCGTTGAGGATGCGTGGGAAGCTCGTAATCATCGCCGGGATTCCGCGATCAATCAGCTCGTTGGCGATGCACGCCGCTGCGAAGGTCTTCCCGTTTCCGGTGTTCCCCCACAGCAGAAGCCCATTGTTCTCGCGCCTCATGTCATCCCATGCGTCCGCATAGCGCTTGCACTTGACGATTTCCTCGCTCATCGTTGCCTTGTCGAACCGGCACGCCGTCAGGCTCTTGTCGCGGATTCCGTCAGCACGCAGCGTTTCGATGCGCAGTCGCTTCTCGCGGTCAGCTCGTGCTTTCTTTTCTGCCTCGTACTCTCGCGCCGCGCAAGCGCACTGGCAGCCGACAAGGCGGACGCTCCCGCCGATGGGGATCCGGCACTGCTTCGGCGTGTTGCAATGGCCGCAGTACAGCAGCCCGTCTTTCTCGTAGTCGACCAGATCGCGCACAGGCTCAGCCTTTTTCGCGATGCTGTCGATCAATGCGTCAACGTTCATAGGCTTCCCTCCGTGTTGCCGTAGTCGTAGACAAACGGCTTATTTTGCGGCGCTTTGCCGCCCTTGTCCTGCTCTCTGGCAAGCCAAGCGGTGATGAAACGCTTAATCCCTCCGCGTGTCTTTCGCTTGGTAGGGTTTGAATCGCACCAACCTACCATGTTTCTGAGCTGTTGTACGACGTCAACGTTCGGATAGAGCTGCGACCATTTGGCCCTGTCATTCTCCGACACGTCAAAGAAAGTCCCGTCATTCAGCGGCAAAGAAATCACCGGCGGCGCGTCAGCCGCTTGCGGCTCAGCGCAATAATCTTTCGGATTGGATTCTGGATTCGGATTCGGATTCGGATTGGATTCAGGCGGTGACCCACCGTGACCCACCGTGACCCACCGTGACATATCATCATCCGACGGAGCGGGGTATTTCGACTTCTTCGTCTGTATCCTCTGGTGCTGGCTCCAGTTTGGAAAGCAAAAATAGGGTTCCCCTGCAACCTCATAGAGAAGAATGCTACCAGTGCGTTCCAACGCGGCGAGCGCCCTTTGGATGTCCTGCTCCCTTACTTCCTTTCGACGGGGAAACACGAACCCTTTCAAAAGTTCTGGGTCTGCGCTGCCCCGCCCGTAGTCATCGACGTATGTAATCAAGTACGTCCACGCGCGAAATTCAAAATCCGAAAGACTGTTGATTCTTTTGCTGGTGCGGATGGTCTCTTTAATCAGTCTGTTCGGCATCGTCTCACCGCCTTAAAACGGCAGCTCGCCGTCGTCCTCGCTGACCTCTGCAAAGCCGCCTGCGGCGCTCTCTGCGGCGTATTTCGGTGCGGCAGTGTTGTTGTCCTCCGAGCGCCTGTTGTCTGCGAAATACACGCTGTCAGCCTGCACCTCGTAGCTCCTGCGCTTGTTGCCGTTTTTGTCCGTCCAGTCGCGCATCTGCAAGCGCCCCTCGACGCCGATCATGCGACCTTTATCAGCGTAGTTGCAGAGCACCTCCGCCGTGCCGTGCCATGCGACAACGTCAATCCAGTCTGTGCCGCCCTCTTTGCCGTTGCGGTCAACGGCAAGAGGGAACGACACAACGGATACGCCGCTGTTCGTCTTTTTCAGCTCCAAGTCACGCCCGATGCGTCCCATCAGGCACACGCGGTTCATGCTCACTGTGCGTCACCGTCGCTTTCGATGACCTCGCCGGTCGCCTCGTCCACGGTGTAGTTTTCGGCCTCGATGGTTTCCTCTGCCTGCGCATCTGCGGCGATCACGTCGGCAAGCTGTTTGCCCGCGTCGCGCGTCTGGTAATCGATGGACATAACGCCCCACTTGCCAATCAGGATACGGTAGACAGTCTTGCGTGCCATAGCGTCCCAATCATCGCGCCAGCCCTTACCCTGATATTCACCTTTGCGGAATTTCTTTTCATGTGCGGTGATGGCCTTGACGCTCATGTATACGGTCTTTTCCGCGCCGTTGATAAGACGGTAATAACCGACGTATCCGATGATAGGAAGCGCCTCGCGCGCGTCCTCGTCCTCCACGAAATCAATGTCAACCTCTTCGGTCAGACGGTTATAACTCTTCAATTCGCCCTCACGCACGTCCACGACGTTGATGGTCTTGTATGCACCCGTGCGAAGTGCGAGCTGGTGCATACCTTTCCAGCCGAGAATGAATGTCGCTTCCATCTTTTTTGCGCCAATATCCTTCTTGTAGTTCTTGAATGGCACAATGTAGGCATAGCCCAAACTCGGGTCGATGGGGAGATCAAACATCGCCGCTTTCAGCGAGGATTGAATGACCGTCATCGGGGATTCGTAAAAAGCCTGCTGCAAATTCTTGTCTGCATTGACCATCGAAATGATGGACGAAATAAACTGTGGCGCGCGCTTGCCAAGCAGCTCGTCAAAGCGCTTGCGCATGCCGTCGCGGTCAAGCAGATCGTTCACCAACGCCGTGACGGATGCCTGTTTCTGCTGCGGTGCTTTCTGCATCGCCTGCGCGTTCTGAATCAATCCTTCCTTCATCTTTCTTTATCCTCCTTCACCGCAAACTTGCGGAAATTTGTCGTTTTGTAGTATCTGCTCAAGTCCATGTCTGGGTGATCCTTGGCAAACGCCCTCGCATCGAACGTCTGGCGGCTCTGCGCCTTCCAGTCGACCGTATAGCGCCCGCAGTAGCCGCGCTCATTGTCACCAAGGTCGTTCATGAGCTGCTGTTTGATGGCGTCCGCGTCCTTCTCAATGGCTTTCTTCCGGCTCATCAGGTATTGGTACTGCTCGATCAGGCTCTCGCGCCCGAACAGCTCCACTTCGCCGCCGCCGCCCTCGTAGATGCTCGTGATCGTCTCCGTCGTGCTCTCCATACCGTCCATCGGCGGCGGGCTGTCGGCCTCGATGTATTCGCGCCAGAAGTCCTCCGCGCAGCGCTTGACGGCCTCGATCTCTTCCGGGCTGACATACACGCTGCTCTCGCACCATTTCGGCACGTCATCGTCGGGAACGGTCGTGATCTGGTAGCAATAGAATCCCTTGCCCAGCACCAGTGCCGCCAGATACCAGCGTTGCCAGCCGGTCACGGCAAGATACGTCACGCACTGCGCATAGTAGCTCTCAGGAAAGTCCCCGCCCTCGTAGCGCTTGACATTCAGCGCGCTTGCCGTCTTGCATTCAAGGCCGGAGCTTTCGCCGAGGATCTGCCGGTCGATGTTGGCGTGTAGGTGAGGGCAATCCTCGCGGCGCAGCAGGTAGTTCATGCGGCGCACGCCCTTGCGGCTCACCTCTTCAAAGCGGCTTGCCACATACGGCTCGAGGTCTCTCCCGATTCGCATCGCCTCGTTTTCCGGCTCTTCGCCGATCCTTCCGGTCTTTTCCGCCCATACCGTGTATGGCGAGCGGTATTTGTTCAGCCCCAGCACCGCACCCATGTCGCTTCCGCCGAGGCTCTTCTTTCGCTCGTTGAGCCACTCCTCACGGCTCATGCCGCGCGTCGAGATTTTCTGCATCTTCATCTTTTGTTACCTCGATGTCTTCCGCCCCGCAGAAGGGGCAGCATAGTATCGTTTGCGTCTCCACGCCGCGCTCACTGTCAAGGTTCTCGCGCCTGCGCAAGACGTCGGGCTCGTTAAAGGTCAGCCCGCACCATCCGCAGCGGTACATCACATCATCGCCGAGACCGCGATGAGCACCGCCGCCAGCAACAGACAGATACCGGCAAAAAGCATCGCCTCATCGGCCTTTCGCTGCTCTCTCGTGCGCTTGTCGTGACGTCTCATCGTCTGCACCCCCTGTCGATAAACGGCAGCAGCTCATACAGCACCTTGCACACAGCGCACGCGCCGATGACGGCAAGACCCGTCGTAAAGTCGCAGCCGTTGAGCGCGATCACCGCAGCGGCGATACCGCCGAAAAACAACGTGTCGATCATGCCTCCACCTCATATCCAAGAAATTTCAGGAACGAAAGCCGCGGGATGACCGTGATCGTTCCGATGCGGCTGACCGGAAATCCGAGCTGTTCGGGGTGGTCTTTCGCCGCAATGCTGATCGAATAGGGCTTCCGCCCGAGTACCGGCGCGATATCCGCCGGTGTCAGCACCGGCTTGTCCGATGCAAGCATTTCTTCCACCGTCATATGCGTGCTCCTTCCTCTCCAAGAAACTTCTGAATGAAATACTGCTGGCCTTTGCCGGTGACTTTCGTGGTCTTGCTCACCGTCACCGTGCCGTCAGAATGTGTGATCGCTGTTTCCTTAACGGTGAAAAGCCCCAAGTCCATTGATTTTTGTGTTGGCATATTGAAGTCCGTGCCGTTTCGACGAATCAGATAGCCGTTTTCGCGCATCCAACGGAACAGTCGGTGCTGCCCAATGTCAACGCCGTTTTGTTTCAGCAGCTTCGCCAGCTCGCCGACGAGGATCGAAGTCTTGCTTGCGCTGACCGCGTTGGCAAAAAGCACCTTTGGCGCATCGGCCTCGACCTTGCTTTCAAGCCGCTTGAGCTTGTCCCCTGCGATTTGCAGCGCGCGGGCCATGACTTTCTCCGGGCTGTTCCAGTCCTTTTCAATCTGAAGAAAATACTGGCGGGCCTGCTTGCCCTTTTCATTGCGCTGGATCATGCAAAGCTCTTTCGCCATGTCGATGGTGAGCACTGCGTCGTCAACCGTTCGAGCAACCATGCGCTCACCCTCGTTTTGAACTCGCTCAATTTTGAGCGGGTTGAAATCTTCGCCCTCGGTGAACCCGTACTCGCACATTCTCGGGAACCAGTCTTTATAAGCCGTCTTCACTTCGAGAAAATCGTGCAGGTCTCGCGCAGAGACCGCAGGGCGGTCATTGTTGTAAGTGATCTTGATTAGCTCGTTCATGTGTCCTCCTTACCCGTAAGCGCTTCTTCCTTTACCTTGAAGTGCTTGGCAAGCCGTTTGATGTGGCGCGGGTGCGGGTAGCAAGCGCCATCTTTCCAGCTTTTGATCGACGTCTGCGAGACATCGATCTCTTTCGCAAGACGATAATTCGTCTCGCCGTGCTCAGCCTGTAGCCGAGCAAGGTTTTCAGGGAACCCCATCTTTTTCGCCTCCAAATTTGATTAAAATGTTGACAAATTGGAGCATTGGTGCTACTCTAAGTTTTGCTACAAACATTGATTCGCGCCAGCTCGATTTGTCGGGGTGGTCTGGTTTCTTATTGCCTGTCCACGAATCTAATTATAGTCGAAGTTAGACCATTAGTCAACCTAAATTAGACCGTCAAAATAACCTAAGTTAGACTGTGATTTTTATGGGATTTACCAGAAATTTTAACTATTGCATGGATAGCGCAAGATACTCTTCGTATCGATTTGCTAAAATCCTTGGCGTAAACTTACAAAGCGTTTCTAACTGGAAAAACGGCGCAGTTGTTCCGCACCCAAAGACCCGCCAGAAGATCGCTGACCATTTCGGCATCACTCTTGCCGAGCTGGACGGCGACGAATTGCCCGTTTTGCCGGAAAAAGGCACAGAAAAAGCGCCCGCCCCCAAAGAGGACGAGCGCCCATATGTAGATATGGATACCGCGCGCATCTGGTCGCCGCACCCTGTCGCGATTCTGGCCGCGCAGTATAAGGTCCCAACGGCCACGTTACAGCAGATCATCGGCTGTGACTTTAACGTGGCGGGAAATATCGCGCTTGGGCTGGAAGCGCCCACCGACGAGCAGCTGCGCCGCGTCGCCGCTGCGTTCTGCGTGCCCTATGGCGACCTCATGCGCGGTTGGGTTCCCCTGTACGCCAATCGAGACCTTTCTTTTGACAATATTCCCCGTAGCTCAGATCGCTCCCCTTCACCGGAAGATCGGTGATTTTCGGCATGACGGCCTCGCGCAGCGCGTCAAAGGCCGCGTCGCGTTCGTTTTCCGGCAGCGCGGCGATCCGCTCTACCTCTCCCTGAAGGAATTCTTTCTTCTCTTCTTCTGTCATCTTGAGGTAAGCGGCTCTCTGCTTTTCGTTCATCTCTTTTATCCTCCGTATGTAAATAGTTTCACTTATCATATACCGCGCCGCGGTTCATTTCACCACGGCGGAATGGTTTTAGGAGGTCTTGTGCATGGGATTGTATACCGACCCGAATTACTTTGAAAAGCAAGCGCACTACCAGCACCGCAAAGTAAAGAAAGTCATTAAGGCGGTGTCCTCTAAGTCAAAGCAGCCTGCCCCTGATGAGGCGGTATCAGAAACCTTGACGCAGGTTGAGCCGGAATCCGCCTCACGCGATATCCATGATCATCCCGTTGAACCAACAGTTGATGAATTTGACGAATCTCCCGGCCTAACTCAAATGACGCAGGAAGAATACGACGCATTCATGATGGGTATGACCGTCGAACAATACCGCGTCTATCGTCAAATGGTTTTAGAAAACGAAGCCAAGCGAAACAGGCAGAGGCAGCCAAATAGGAAGCGGCGCTCTCCGGAAGTTGATCTTCTGCTGGCAGCATTGAAACCATTGTGCTTCGCGCTCGTCGTCTGCGGGGTCATCTGGGTTTCAATTGAAAGTTCCGGGCCATTGAACGAGTCCGACGTGAATGATTCTCCCCCAGTAAAGCCTCCAACTGAAACGGTTAGTAGTGGAGGCGGCAGGCTCGTCCCACTGCAACCTGTGAGCTTTCGCAATGGGCAGATTGTCACATACCCGTCCGGCGATCAGGTCGCACCTTTGACAGTGCAAACCGCTGGAGATTCCAATTTCTATATCGTGTTAAAACCAATCGACGGAGAGGCAATATCCAACGGGGCAATGTCTTTCCTCGTGTCGGCAAGAAGTGCCGAAGTAGATGTGCCGCTCGGCACACACGCGATCTATTATGCGTATGGTCCGGACTGGTACGGAAAAGAGTATAAGTTTGGAGAAAGCACCGAGTATTTCAAATGCAACGAAACGTTTGAATTCACCGCAGATGACGAAATGGTTTACGGGTGGACGCTAACTCTCTATAAAGTATCCAACGGGAATATGAGCACCGATGAAGTGTCGAAAGATTATTTCCCGGATATTTAAGCAAAGCCCTCGCCGCCTCTGCAACACCGGCGAGGGCTTTTCAGCAGCAGCGGGGAGCGGTCGCCGCTGCTTGTCTTCACCGTACAGCACCCAGCACTGCACTTTCAAGACTTGGATTCGACACTTCGACAGCGTCCGACATATTTCATTGCTACAAAAAAGTGCAACATTTGCACTGAAAGGATATGATGTTAAGTGAACATTCAGAAACGATGTCAGGAGCAAAAAGACTTGTTAAGACTAACGCATCAAGATATTGCCGACAAAGCAGGCTTACCGTTGCAAACAGTAAAAAATTTTTTCTCCCGCGCATCTAAGTCCCCATCAGTTTATACGGTCGCTGCGATTTGCAGAGTGCTCGGCATATCCCTTGATGAAGTGTTCGGAATTACCGAACACTTGACGCCGACCGAAGAAACTTTGCAGGCGCGCAACGACGAGCTGGAACGCCACGTTGACGCAAAGGCTGATACCATTGAGATCATGCGGCGCGGCGTCCGTATCCGCAACGGCGTAATCTTAATTCTGTTTATTATGGTGGTGTTGCTGGCTGTATGGTGCTTGTATATCGATCTGCATTGCGCCGATTACGGATTTTGGAGGGGCTGACATGGCGAATTGCATCAAATGTAAAGCAGCGTTGCCGGATGGCGCGCTGTTTTGTCCTATGTGCGGCAAAAAGCAAGCATCTGTCGACCGAAAAGCCACAAAGCGCGGCAACGGGACGGGGACGGTCTATAAGCGAGGCTCTTCCTGGGTGGCAGAAATCACCAAAGGCTACCGTGAAGAAGACGGCAAGCTGACCCGCGTGAAAGCGAAAAAATGCGGCTTCCGCACAAAACGAGAAGCCTTAGAATATATCCCTATGCTGCGGACGCAAAAGCCCCGTGAAAAGGATATCACTTGGCGCAAGGCATATGAGCTTTGGTTCCCAACGCATCGCGCCGACAAGTCCACGCTGAATTGCTACGCCGCTGCCGAAAAGTATTTTGCACCGATCGAATTTATGAAGCTGGCCGCGGTCGAGATTGATGACATCCAAGAATGCATTGATGACTGCCCGCGCGCCAAACAGACGAAAAAGAATATGCGCACCGTGTGCAGCCTGATCTACAAGTATGCCGTTCCGCGCGGATATGCCCCTATGAGTATGGCTCCGTATCTCACCGTCACCGGCGAAAACGCCGCGCCGCGCGCGAGCTTTGATGCCGACCAGATCGAGAAGATAAAAGAGGCGTGCGGCGTGATTCCATACGCCGACTATATCTACTGCATGTGTTACCTCGGCTTCCGCCCTACAGAATTTCTCGGCCTGTCGATTGATAACTACGACAAGAAAGAAAAGGTGCTTCGCGCTGGTATCAAGACCGAAGCGGGCAAGAATAGAACCGTCACGATCTCGCCAAAGATTCAGCCCATCATAGACCGGCTGTCAAAAGATAAGATATCCGGCGCGCTATTCTGTAACGAAGAGGGGAAAGCGTTCAGGTATGACTATTTTCGCGACGAGGTTTTCTATCCCACATTAAAGGCAATCGGCATTGACAACCCAATCGAAAACAAGCGGCACAAGTACTCCCCGCATACGTGCCGTCATACGTTCGCGACGCTGATGAAAAACATTCAGGCATCGGACAAGGACAAACTCGAGCTGATCGGTCACGCAAGCCCCGAAATGCTGCGGTATTATCAGGATGTCAACCTCACCGACCTTCGAAAAATCACCGATGCAATATAATTTTTCTGTTACCCCCTCGTTACCCCCATCGAACGATTTCCCGTTGATATTCCGTCGTTTTTCGGTGACTGGGGGTCAAGAGGCCGTGAGTTCAAGTCTCGCCACTCGGACCAAGAAAAACCTCGAAACCGTTGCGGTTCCGAGGTTTTTTATATTTAGACTATTCTGACAAATTCTTGATTATGCCCAATATTTCTATCCTGTTACCCCCGTAGTTACCCTCGCATAAAAGGCCTCTGTCCGCAATGGGCAGAGGCCTTTTGGTCTAATAGTGCGTCATTTTTTAGGCTCGCTCATCCCTCACGAAACATCCCTTGCATCGTCCGAACCTCGGCAGCTCTCTCGATCTGCTTCCTGTGCAGATAGTCATAGAGGTACTTCATTCCCTCGGGCGGCTCGCCGTGCTCCTGCCGGTACTTCTGGATGACGCCAGCGACCTCGGCGTGGAGCATCGTCATGTGATGCATCTCTTCGCCGGAAAGCTCGTAAAACGTCTTCGCAAGAGCAGGACGTTCGTCCTTGTACTCGAGGGCGCATTTCGCGTACTTCATCGCGTCCTCGATTTCCTCGTCGACCATCGCCGACAGTTTTTCAATGAGTTTCATTTTCTCCCTCGCTTTCTGCAGCTTCGACATTATTTATGGCATTAGCAAATAGCAGCAAAATTATCCCGAGCAGCAGAGCATCTGAATCGTCGTTCACAGTTTTTCGACCGTGACCGCAAGGTTGTTGACGACCGATGCTACGCCGTCGAGCGCCAGCGACAGAAGAGAGCCGTCACAGCCGCAGGCGTTACGGATAATAGCTGTAATAGTGAGGTTTGCCACGCCGTTTGCTGCGACCGTCTGAGCTGCCGTAGCGCCGATGATGGCGACGCCGTCCTTCTGTGCGGTCAGGCTGACCGTACCGGCAGCCGTGGGTGCGACTGTCGCGCTGACATTGACAAGGTAATATCCCTGCCCACACAGTGTAATCGCGTTGCCGTCCTGACGGATGTTGCAGCCATAGCGGCGCGTCGTCGAGCCGACCGGCACGATGCCGCCGGCCGCAACGGTGGGATTGCTGACGTTGGTCGTGTAAATTGCAGACTTGCTCATATTTTTACCCTCCTAAAAAATTAAAAAGCGGAGCAGCTGTTGCCGCCCCGCTTGCCTCGCCGAATAGGGCGTCAAATGTTGCCGTTTCCGCAACCGCAGCCACAGAACGGGGAGTTGCCCGCGCTGTAGGTGTAGCCGCTGGGATAGCGAACGACACCGCACATCTGCTCGCGCAGATAGAGTTGGTTGTTGGCCTGCTCAAGCTGTGCGATGCGGCCTTCGAGCTGGCTCTTTTCGAGCGCTGCGAATTTAGCGTCGATGTTGGCGTTGATGGCGTCAAGGCCGCGCTGCGTGGTGCAGCAGCAGTCTGCCATCTGGCGCTGGATGTCGTTGCCGGTCTGCATGATGGCCATGTTCGTGCCGTTCTGTGCGAGCGCGACCTCCTTGCCCAGCTGACCGATGCCGCCCTGCATCTCGTAGCCGAGATTGCAGATGCCGTTGCCGATGTTGGTCAAGCGGTCGTTCAGCTGGCCAAACTGCTGGCCGAAAAGGATCTCCTGCTGCGACGCAGCCGTGGCGTACTGGCCAAACTCGCCCTGGCGATTCCATCCGTTGCCGCCAAAGCCGAACATGAAGAGGAAGAGCACGACAATGAGGAACCAACCGGAACCCCAGCCGTTCTCATCGTTCGCACCGCGGGTGACCGCGGCGATATCGCTGAGAGACATACCACTATCCATGTGTCAAAACTCCTTCCTGAAAGATTTTATAAATAAACCGTTGCGCACCGGCTTATTTCAGAAATTGCATGAACTCCTTTGCCTGCTCTTGGAGCTGCTGGAACTGAGCCTGAGACATCTGCCCGGACTGCAAAAGTCTTTCGACTTCCTGCTGCGCTTTCTGGGGCGTCATGCCTGCAGCGAATTTGCGAAATTCTCCCAACATCGCAAGAGGGTTATTTGGTCTTCTGCTGCTTCTCTGTAGCATCTGCATCATCGGATTTGGCATTGAGTATTTCCTCCAATCTCTTCACGCGGTTTTCAAGACTGTTGACGTCTACCGGCGCAGCCGCCTGATACGGCGCGACTGTGTACGGCATGACGGTGGCATACCCCGCACCATCCGTCTGTTTGAGCCAGACAATGGGGTCGTTCTCGTCCATCAGCAAAATAGAGCTGTTCGGAGCGAGCCTGAACGCCTCTGCGCCATTTCTTCCGTTCACGCGGGTAATTTGACCCGCAAAGCCTTGCATCGCTCCTGCGCCGTTCTGCGGGCTTGCAGGGGCATATCCGCCATAGGGGTTATAGCCCATTGGCTGCGGCTGATAAGGATTGCCAAAGTATCCCATGCGCGCACCTCCTTTTGTTGTCTCAATGATAACGAAAAAGAGGCCCCGCAAAGAGCCTGAAAAAGGTCTTTGTAGGGTCTCTTCTTTATGTGTTTTTGATACCGTCCGCGATTTTGCTGTATGCCCGGCGTCGCCGCGTCTTCACGTACTCCGGTGAGACGTGCAGCGTCTCCGCGACTTCGACGCGGCTCTTCCCGCGCACGTCGCACTCGATAAGGCAGTACGCCTCGTCCTGCGGCAGTTCGAAGGATAAGATATACGCCACGGCTCGTTTGGGGGCCATAGAGGATAATTGCGCGCGGATTGACCTGTGCTGACTGTTCATGCCCGTGTAGGGCTTGCAGAGGCGCTTGCGCGTGGGCTTTCGCCGCCCGCTCCTTCCTGTGCCCAAATCGGACACCGTTATTTTGTCGCTCTCTGGATCATCGTCACGGCTTCCTGCCGCGTGATAAGCCCCTGCGGGGCGCTGCCATCCGTGATGCCCGTAGCCTTTGCCGCCGCCCAGTCTTTCGCCGCCCACGTGGAGACGGGCTTCGTGCGCAGCTGCGCAAGGTAAGCGTCCATCATCTTGTTAAACGTTGCCTGATCCATGTACTCCTCCATTTCCGGCGGATACTTGCCCGCCAAGATCATGCTCCCTGTGTATCGCATATGGCCGTCCCACTGAAAATGCGGCTTGTCGGGGAATTTCTTCCAGTCGCCGCCCCACGAAAAGCCGACCTGCTTGCCGATCTGCCCGCAGCGGGCGAAGAACGACGGATCGTCGTACTCGTGCCCCTTGACGTTTTTGCAGATGTCGAACGCCAAACCCGCCTTGACGCCGTGGAACGTCGGCCTCGTCGCGGTCTTTGCCGCGTAGCCATTCGCAGCAAGATGGCGCTGATACTCGTCGTCCCGTACCGTCTCCGTCACGAGAACAGGCAAGCCCGCCTCTTTGCAGAGGTCGAGGAAGATGACGCAGTTCGCGCGCACGTCTGCCCGCAGGTCGGCGATGTCCCTACTGTGATACATTTTCGTCACCCTTACCGTCGATCACGTCCTGTGCCTTCTGGCTCTGCGTGCCGAAGTAGAACGCGATGATGACCGCGTAGATCGTCATAAAGTCCTGCGAGATGTTGCCCGTGACGGCCATGTACGCGAATACGCCCGTCAGTACCAGCGTCACGAGGCTCTTGACGCTCATCAGGTTTGCGATACGCTTGATGATTTTTTCATTCATGGTTCATTCGTCCTTTCCTTTGATTTTGATTCCCGCCAGCAACGCCAGTTCAGCCGTCCACGCGGTGAACCACGCAACGGTCAGGCTGTCCGGCACTACCTTGTCATGCGCGGTCAATACGAGCACCGCAATGCAGTACCAGCAGAGGTTGAGCACTGCCGCGATGACGTACTTGTCCCGCTTTCTCAGCTTCTTCATAGGGCTACACCTGACAGCAGCCATGCGATAAACGCGCCCGCCAGCGCCGCGAGAGCCTTGTCGACCAGCCCGTCCCACCGCTTCCCTGCCTTTCCAGTGATGGCTTTCACGTCCTCTTTGATCTCCTTGACGTCGCCCTCGACGGTCTCCTGCTTGGTCGCCAGCACTTCGACCGATGTTGCCAGCCTGTCAAGCGCCGTTTGGTGCTCCTGTAACTCGTTAATCCTGTGCGTATTGCTCTTGCACCTCGATTCGATCAGCGCAATATCTGCGTCATCGTAGTGCTTTGCATTGTCCATTTTTCACGCCCCCTTATTTTTATGGTGTTCTCCATTGAGCCTATCATGCCGCTTCCGCAAATTCACCACGGGGCAAAAGAACCTGTCGGACCACCGGCAGGTTCTTTTGCTTTACGTCGCTTTCCTCCGTGCGATTGCAAGCTGCTCGTCCACCCGCGCGCGGTTCCAGTGGCGAATCTTCTTTCCGACGCCGAAGTCCTCAAAGAGGGCTGCGCGCTGTTTATCGGAAAGCCCCTTCTGCTGATAAACAAGCTCCATGATCTGTAAGCCTTCACTGTTGCTGATGGTATCCCCGTTTTTGTCCTTCAGGCTTTCGATCCCGCCTTTTGCCAGATAAAGCGCAATATACTGGGCTTCTGAAACGCCCGTTTTTTTGACGGTATCTATGGCCTTTGCCGCCCATCCGTCCGTTTGGTAATTGCTCACGCTCATTTTCCCAACGATGTTGGCATATTCGTAGGCTTTCGCAACGGCATCTGCCTTATCGCCGTCGCTCATGGACTTATAGCTCGCAAGTCCCGTGAGCTCGCTGACGATCTTATAGGAAGTCTGCCCGCGCTTTGTGGCGTACTTGACGTATTCCTCGCCGGTCAACTGTTTGTTTTCCTTATTCACGGTAAAAGATTTCGGTGCGCGCTGCGGCAGGACTTTGGCCTCACCGGTCGCCTCATACAGGCGGCTCAATTCATCTTCCATTTTGCTGCCGCTTACCTTCGAGGTATACGCGGGATTCGCAAAATTGTTAAATGCCCGCGCGATCACTCCTCCGGAGCTTTCCGTGCGTCCCCATGCGTCGATAAAGGGGATCTGCCCGTAGTCAACGCCCGGAATACGCGCGCTGGCCTTGCCGAGCGCATATTGCATATCCGGCGTCAGGAATTTGTTCTTATCCGTATAGGTCGTCATGCGCTCGCTTTCGCCCGTGCGCTCCGCCTGCCCGAAGACCGTCGGGATACCCTGCGTCAAATAACTCGTCGCCGCGCTTGCTACCGCACTGGTTAGTGCGTTTGTGTCCCCGGAGGACGCATACCCCACCGCGTCAAAAACGTCGTTCAGGCTTTGCAGACAGCTCATGGAAAGAAGCGGGTCCGTCACGTTGCTTGCTGCCTGAAGCATATCACTCATAGTGAGATACCCGTTGTTCGCCTGCATTTGCTCGTAAAGGTTTGCCCCGACGAAAAACGGAAGCGCTTCCGGCGCAAGCCAATCCAGCGTAATACTCGTGCCATTTGGCAGCTCCATCGCATATTCCTGATGCCCTTGCAGCTCGTCGAACTTTTTCTTCTTCTCGTCATCACCGCCGCTGCCGCGAAGAATGCCCTCTTTCGCCATATAAAGGCCGAGCATCATCAGCCCCGTGCCGGTCAGACCGGCGGCGGCACGGTCGATCATTTCGGTCGCCTGCATATTACCCTTCTGCACCTGCACAAGGTCATAGCTTATGCTTTTGAGGAAACCAATAGGGCTGTATTCCACGCCGCGCACCAGAATGTTGGCTGGTGTCTTGCGGAACGGCAGGATTCCTTCGGCGAGGGTGCTTCCGAGGCGTTTCATCTTGTTATCCCCGCGGTATCTGCCGAGATCGGAGATCATCTGTGAAAACGCATTGGTGTCTCGATAGGTTGCTTTCTGCGCCTCTCTGATCGCGTATTCGCGTGCCGCTTCAATGCCTTTCCCGCCAGCGACCTGCTCCGCGGTAATGCCATTTGCTTTGCAGAATTGCGCCAGCGCCGCCGCGTAATGCGGCTTGGAGAACCATGCGTCTTCCGCATCCAGCGCCGTGCTGTTAGATTTGCGCATCGCTTCCAGCAGCTTTGGTTTGAAGATCGTGCGCCCTTCCTCGATTTCCTGTCGCACATTGACATTATCATTGTACTTGCCGCTGCCGAGAGCCTGCTCGCGAATGTTGGCATAGTCACTCCATGCCGCCTTGATAAGCCCTGCGTCCTTCGTCGTCAGGATTGCCTTCGTGCGTCCGACTTTGCCGCCGCTCACCGCGTTCGCAGCGCTCTCAATGCCTGCGCCGATGACGTTCTTTACCGTGACAGCAGGAACAAATCCTACGTTGCCAACGATGTTGCGCACATGCGTGCGTGGATTACCAAGCATCGAAAAGTAGCGCCAAGCGTTCCATTTGTCAATGAAGCGGCTCGGCATCTGTCTGCCGATATCGCGATAGATTTCCTTCATCGCCTCGGTGCGCGCATCGTCGTCCTTTGCGTTCAGGAACTTCTCAGCGAGGTCGCGGTCAATCTTCAGATCAGGGGCCTTTTCCCCGTACTGCTTTTTGAGATCTTCTGTCAAGTTCTCCACGCTGCGCTGCGCCGCATAAAGCTGCGTACCGGGGTCCTGCTGCTTGAGCAGCCGCGTTGCCTGCAACGCCTGTGCCGCATTTCTCTGGCGCTTTACGATGGTGTCGAGCACATCGATAGCTGTCTCCACATCACCGCTGTTTGCTGCATTGTTGTAGAGCGCCCAGCCAATCGCCGTATTCTCCTTGCTGATTCCCTCTTTGGTGGAATTTTTCCATTTATTCAAGGTCTTTTGCCAGCCTTCGGTTTTGATGCGGCTTTCTGCGTCACTGATGGCCTGCTTGTCCGTATAGCGGTCGTAGGAGAAATCTCCTTTTGCCACCATTCGTTCCAACGTCGGCACCATTGCGTCCGGCGTTGCCTTTGCTTCCAGCACCGTGCGGATCGTGCGGCTGACGTATTTGTCGTCCGCCGTTTTCTTCGGCACTTGTACCTCTCGGTACGCGCGCTCGCCCGCAGGGATATATCCGTACTTCTCTTTCAACGCTTCATAGTTCGCCTCGGGGATCTCACGGGAGAATGCCGCATCATTCACGCTGTTGACTTTTGCTAAACGGTCCGCCTCATCTCCGGCGATATATTCCACCGTGTTGACCCCGGCATCCTGCAATGCGGCTTTCAGCCGCTCGCTGCTATTGTCTGGGATAACGGCGGCAAGGACTTCATCGAAGCCAACGGCACGCTGGGGCTTTGCCTCAAAGTAGCCCGTAGGGATTTCCAGGGCCGCCTTAAAGATGCCTTGGATGTCCTGCGCTGTCTTGCTGCTGATTTTATACCCGTCAGCGGCAAAGCTCTTGATGATAGCATCCACGGTCTTTTTCCCGCCCGCAGCGTTCTTTAAGGCCGTGGCAGCATAGTCGTAGTCCATTGTGCCGCCGGTTTTCTTAACGATTTTCCCCAGCACATTGTTGATGGCCTCGTCCACCAGCTTTACCTTTGCGTCGTATTCACTTCCTTCCTCAAGGCCCAGCCGCCCGCTGTCCGACTTGATGTCCTGGATGCTTTTGTAGCTCGGTGTTGCAAGAGCCTGGATGCCGGTAGCCGAAACACCCCAGAAGCCTTGTCCGCGTTCGCTCTGCGCATCCCGCATCGCCTTGACGATATTCTCCAAAGTGTAGGCATAGTGGAGCTGCCCCCATGCACGCCTGTTCCCGTTGCGGTCGATGACCTCCTTGCCGTTGTAAAGGCCCTTTCGGCCCTCTACGCCGTCAAAAAGGTTGTGCAACCACGCCTCGTACTTTGCGGGGTCAACCGCTTCACGGATAGCCTTGTGCGTTGCTTCCGCGTCAAATTCCATCCGGCGGGTCTCCGGCCCGTTCGCCAGGTAGTTCCTTGCGCGGACCAGCTCTGGCATCAGCTTCTTGGCGGGCAGGGCCTCGCTCTCAATGCCGTGTTCAGCCAGATAGCTGCTGTACGCGGCCTCCAGTTCTGCGCCGTGTGCCTCTACCCAGCGTTTTCGCGCCAGCATGGGGCTTTCGCCACCGACCGGGCGCATCTCCCCGATGACATCCTCCCCCAGCCTTTGGATAAGGTGGTCATACAGCTTTATTTTTTCATCATCCAACCGCGTCACGGTCTCCGTGTTGATGTTTTGCACCATGTTCTGGCCACTGTCTGCCAAGAACAGATTCATCATCTGGGCATCATCTTTGTGTCGCTCCAGCAGCCCGGCCTCGCCGCCGTTGCTGTTCAATGCGTCCTCCAGCTCGTTGGCATAATTGTAGAGGGGGCGGGCATTGTCGTAGCCGACGCGTTTCACCAGCTCGTAGTATTTGCTCCGCAGTCGTTTCTCCGCGTCGCTGTTCACCTCGTATTCCAGGCGTGGAGAAGTCGGCGTCCAGGCGTCCCCGCCGTAAACCTTGTTCCGGCTGTCCGCCTGCGGGTCGATGGTGGCCTTGTTGAACACCAGGGAGATGGGGCCGTACTTGGAATGGCCCTCGCTGGCCTTGACCACCGCAATAGAGGGCATGGGTAATCCGCCCAGCTTCAGCGCGGACATGATGCTGGACTCATCCTTGTTGTGGACGGCGATCAGCTTGTCAGTCTCTTCGACCGGCGTTTCCATGCTGAACTTCAGCTTGACATTTTGTACGCCACGAGATAGACTATCTACAGAAGCATCCCCCCGCAGAGCGCCGCTGTTCGCAGCGGAAGAGCCGTCAATTTGGGGGATGCTTCTTTCTTGCATCTGCCCAATATTATAGATCATCTTACCGTCTGCACTCTGCGCTGTCGAGATTGTGATCTTGTAATACTTCCCATCAAAATCTTTGAAAAACGCCGTGCGATAATTCCACCCGCGACTTGCCATGCCCCCATGGCGGCTGTTATGATCTACAACGTTTCTATCCCCCTTGACAGAAATCTGCGCCAACTCGTCAATATGCGATGCTGCATTTACTTTTCGCTCAAATGCCGCCTCGCTCATAGTACGCCCATCGCTGGTGTGGTTGTCGCTCAGTTTCCCTGCCGAGGTCGCAGTCAGGGCCAATTCGTCGCCATCCGCGCCGATAAGCTTAACGTCTTGTCCACGGCGGATTTTTCCGTTAATATAGTCTTCCAGCTGTTCGCTCCAACTCTGCGGGTCATTTCCAAAAATGACCTGTCTGTCGGCGCGGACATATTTTTTGCCATCGGCAGCCTCTTCAATGCTCGCCCTGCCATTTATTTTGCTTGGCGGCGCACGCGTGCTTTCCTGCGCAACGGTTTCACTCTCCACCTTGATATGTGCAAGAAGGAATGCTGCCGCATCGCTGATCTCGCTGTCAGCGAAAATGTTCATATCGCCGAGGCTATCACAAACGATCTCTTCCCAGATTTCCTGCGCCGTCATTTCGGTGCCGGCATAAGCATCTTCATACGCCGTGCAGAGGGAGTCGACCTCACCGCTGGTAAAGGTCTTATCGATGCGCGTGCGTACCTCGTTCAAATCGACTTCGCCCTTTGCGATCATATCATGTCCGGCCTCATGCCGCATGATCTGGTACGACGTAAATTCCGGATGATCCGCACGGATAAATACGCGGTCACCTGAAACGTAGCCGCGCACCTGGAACGCTTTCCCGCTCTTGTCACGGAACGTCAGATTATTCCCGGCAAAAAACGTCACGCGCAGACCGCGCTCTTTGGCGAGGTCCTTCGCCTTGCGCATTTCCGCCGTCTCGTTCTTCACAAGATAGACGCTGTCATTGACCGCGCCTCTGCCGATGCCGAAGCTCGCAGTGCTTACTTTTTCTCCATAATCGAGCGCAGCTGCTTCGCTGTCTGCGAAGTGTCTCCCTTTCTTCCGGCTCTGATCTCGTCCTGTGCTTTCTTCCACGCCTCGTACTTCTCCGCGGGGATTCGCACCGTTATCCCGTTCGCTGCCTTCGCGTAAATGTACTGCTTCTCCATGTTCGGCTCCTTCCTGCTGCGCATATTCTGTGCGCAGCTCATCCATTGTCACATCTCCTGTCTCGAGGGCAAGTCGGTTGTCAGTTACATACTTGTCAAAGCCGGTCGCCTGCACCTCTGCGCCTGCGATCTGCTGCTTTGCTGCAATATAATCCGTATTGGGGGCAACCGCCGTTCCATCAACAGCAGTGTACCCATTCGTCAGCATGTCGTCAAGAACGATCTCGAGCGTTTTCGCCGCTTTGACATTCTCCTGTCCATTATCGTTGATGATGCGCTGCGCTGCATCAATGATTTGCGTGCGCGTCAGGCCCTCGTTCATCGCCTTGCGCATGGCGGGGGTCTCGAATATCTGATTGTTTCTCTGGTATCCGTTTGCCGTCCGCTGCCGCGCGCCCTTCTGCTGTCCGCGCGAAAGGCTTATATCAGCGATACCGGCGATCTGCTCTGCCGCCGTACTGTAATAACCGTGCAGCTCGGGGTGGTCAAACTGGAAAGCGTTTACATTTCTGCTCGATACATTTTCCTTCGTGCGGCTGTCAATATGCTCGCCCGTTCCTGCCTCTTTCTTCGCGTCGTTCTGCCCCGCGACATAGCCTGCATAGGCCGTCTCATTCGTCGGGTTCGGGTTCGCCTTTCCCTCCACGCCCGCATTGTAGGCAGGGATAAAGTCCTTCACGTGCTGTGCCGTGTCCTTGCCCTCCTGATACGAGCCGCGAATCGCTTTTCGCCCGCTCTCACCCAGGGAGTTATCAAAGCGCGCGAATCGGTTTGCCGCAGCTTCCACGCCACCGCCAAGCCCGCCGAGGATACCGCCGACGAGGAAGTCGTTCAGAATTTCCGCCGCTTCCAGCTCGCTGTAACTCCCACCGAGCGTCTTGCCGTTGTAGATCATCTGCAGCGCGGGCTGGACAAGATCCTCGATCACTTCTTCGCCGCCCTCTTCGATGAACGATAGTGCGATCTTCCCAGCAGCGCTTTTCGTGAGGTTCCCCATCGTGCGCTCGATGACATCATCCAAGAAGCCCTTGCCGAACATCTTCTTGAACGGCGCTGCCGCGTTGCCGATCTTCTCGGTCGCCACGCTGAGCGCGCCGCTCGCAAAGCCGTAGTTGACCTGCTGCTCGTGCGTTGCGCCCTGTCTGCGTGCCTCCTGCGCGCCACTGCCCATGCTACGAATGGCCATAGGGAAAAGTGCTGTTCCAAACATAAAGGGCGATAATGCAATATCTTCTGCCATTTGTGTGCCTGCAACACCCGCATCAACGGCAAGCTGCCCGACTTTGCCCAGCCCACTTTTCGCCTTGTTGATATCTTTTGCGCCGCTGTCGGCCAGCCTGTCAGCAGCCTTGTAGATTGCGCCCGCCGTGCGCTCAACCTCGCCGCCGATGCCGTAAGCCTGCCGATACGCGGCCTTGCGCGCTTCCAGATTCGTGATGACGTTGCGCGCCGTGTCGCGCTCAGACGCCGTGCTGCTGGGGTCTGCCAGCACGTCGCGCTGTGCCTTGATATCCTGATCCCACAGCGCAATTTCTTTCTCAGCTTCGCCGCGGCGCTGCAAGCCGCTTCCGGTCTGCGCCAAACCGACGGCGTTCGTGACACCCGCACCGTAGGTCTTCGCCGCGCCCTTGAGCGTATTGCTGACGCGCTGCGCGACCGTAGGCGTCTTCACATTCTGCACGTGCTGATTGAAGGCGTTCTCGCTCTGGTAGTTCTTCGCCTCTTGCTGCTGCAAAGCGCCCTTGCCGAGGCCCTGCGCAAGCGCATTCTGGTTCTTCGGCGTCACGACATTCTGCTGCACGGTCGGCTGCTGGCGGAATATCGGAGACGTTGCCTTCTTCTCCTGTTCCGTTATCTTTGGCGTAGAAACAGGCCGATAATAAGTGTAAATCTGCTCCCGCTTGTCTTGCTTTACTCTCGCAGGCTTTTGCGCCGGTGTGTAAGAAGAGGGAGCGGGGCTGCTGACCGCAGCAGCCGCCCCACTTCTTTTCTGATACTCACGATATCCCTTGATAGAATCCAGCTTTTCCTTTTTGATCGGCATAATTTACCTCCGCTTATTCAAGCCATTCGTCCGGGTCATAGCCAAAGTGGCTGAACAGATATCGCGCCTCCGCATCCGTCAACTTGCCTTGATCTGCATACACCGCAATCGTGTTTGCAATGCCTGTATTGCTACCGGTCTGCGTCTTCATCTTCTCTAAGCTCGATAATATTCTCGAAGCGCTACTGCTGAGCCCTCCCCCGTCATTTCCACCGTTCTGCCCTTCCAGCCAGTTTTCATAGTCGGAATAGAGGCCGCTCGAAGATGTAAAGCCGTACTTCTGGTAGTTAGCCTTCTGCGCAAGCCAGCTCTTGGGGTTCCCGCTCGCCTGTGCCGCAGCAAACAGGCCTTCGTAGTCCATCGCTCCGCCGGTAGCTCCGCTACGTGTCCCGCCACCGGAAGTCCGGCGAGAGCCACCGCCGCTTGCCTTCCCCGCCGCTGCCTGCGCGGCCTGCTGCAATTTATACTGCCATTCCGCATTATAGCGTGCGTCCTCGATGGCGTCGCGTTCCTTCTGGTAGTCATAGTTGAGCTTGTCCTGCTGCTTCTGATACGCCAGTGCATCCGCCGTCTGCTGGTCGCCCACCTGATCGCGCGCGAGCTGATAGAGGTAATTGCGGTCAGCCAGCCAGCGGTTGTAGTTGTTGTCCTCAAGGCCGATGAGCGTATTCAGGTCGGCGCGGTCGCCGCTCAATTTATCCTGATACATGCTATAGGCAAGCTGCTGTAATTCGGGGATCTTGTCCGTCATCTGGCTCATCTGGTAGTCGCTCGCCTGCTGGCTCGCTGCCACCGCCGCCGTGGACGGCATCCCGCCCGTCATCACTGCCGCCTTGCCGAGCACATCCTCCGCGCTGCGGTCTGCCTCGCGCGTATACTGCTTTCGGTACTGCTGATAGAGTGGGTCGCTCACCGCGTCGTAGGAAAACGGCGTGCGATTCAGCAGCGCGTCGAGCTTTGCGCCGATCTGTCCGCTCTGATCGTAGTTGTAGCTGCTGTCGCCCAGCTTATCGAGCCAGCTCGTGTCAGCCTTTGCAGGGCTCGCACCCGTTCCGAGTTTGATGTACTTGCTGCCGTCCACGCCGCCGGAATAGTCGTACTTCGCACGAATTTTCTCCGCCGCGTCGTGCGCCGCCTGCTGGCCCGCCTTGTCTCCCTCGGCATATGCCTTGTTGTAGGCCTCGGTATACTGCCGGATGAGATCAAGGTCGCCCGAATCGTTGATGAGCGTCAGGTCTGTATTCTTGTGTTTGAAATTATCTGCCATTGTCCCCTCACTTTCTGCCGCCCGTCACGTATTCGTACTCGAGCGCATAGAGCCGGTATTCTCCTGTGGCTTTGATTTTTAATCTAAAGTGGTCGCAGCGGCGGATCGGGCAGTTGAGCGTGAAAACGTCTTTCTCCTGTGCCCCGCAGCGGTCGACCTCTTCCCACGCGCCGCCGTCGAACTTGACAAGGAACACGACCGTTGCGCCCTTTTCGCATTCCAGCCGCGCCCGTACGCGCTGCACGCGCTTCGCGTCGAATGAGCCGCCGTCATAGTCAGCAAACTCCGCCTCGCTAATAACAGCTCCCTCGCGTGTTGCGCCGGTCGGGATATCTGCCGGATTCCCCAGCAGCACGCACCCGCCGTCTACTAAGGCCATGATACCGCCCGAATAGGCCATTTGCACCACGGCAAGCGCATCTTCCTTATGCCACACGCCGTTCTCGCTGCTGTAGCAGTACAGCGCCGCCTTGCCATCCTCTTTCAGGCTCACGTAGTAGTTGAGGCCGTCGCTTCCTCCCACCGCGTCGGAGAGGCGCACATCGTCGCCCAGCGTGCGGGAGATGCAGCGCGGCATTCCTCCGCTGTACGCCATGACGCCGACCTTTGAGAGGTAATAGAGCGTTTCACCCGCCACAGCAAGGCTCTTGTGGCTGCCCTTCATCACGCCGAGAACAGCACTCGACATGAGCTGGAAGTTTGTCGGAATCGTGCCGTACATCTTGAATATTTTGTCTTCTTTGAAAAAGCACGGGTAGCCAAGGTAGCTCACGCACGCCGTGAACGCTCCCGCCGTGCCGCTCTCCACGCTGAACGCGTCCGTGGATAGCCCGTCAAACACATTCCAGTTGTACGGGTCGCCGAGCTTTGAAGCAAAGATGCTGTCGCCCTTGCAGCCCCACACGCGGTTTTCGTTCGTGCAGACGAAGTCCATATCGGGAACGCTGCGCTTGAGCGTGACTGTTCCGGGCTCCGTGATGCTTTCCTGCCCATCGGGCAGGCGGAAAGTATTTTCATAAAAGCGCAGCGTCTTTTTGTCCTCGCTGATCTCGCGGATGATGGGCGTGCGGTTGTTGTAGGGCTCCTTTGTGCAGCCAGAGATCGTCACCGCGTCGCCCACGTTGAATGGGAACGCCGCGCCGGTCGTCGTGATGCTGTTTGCCGCCGCCTTTTCGTCGGCATACGTGCCATTCCCGAATTTCAGCCCCGCCGCGGCGTAGCTCGCCTCCATCGGCTTGATCGTGCCGTCTTTTTCGCACACAATCTTATCAGGGAAGATGAGCACGCGTTCTCCCAGCGCACAGAAAGTCTTTTCGCTGTCTGCGACCGTCGTCTTCTCTTCGCCGTTGATGTAGAGCTTCGTTCCGTATACCTCGTAGAGCTTGCCTGCGCTGAAAATGCCGTTCGCCTTGCCCATACCCTTTCGGACGGTATAGCGCCGCGCACGGGGGGCAAGAAGCGGGAAGTATCGCGCCGACAGGTTTTTCATGTCGTAGAGCTCGCCGCCCGCCGCGCCGAATGTGTGGTTGATCCCGCCAAATTTCTCCTGCTGCACGCGCCGATTCATATACGCCGTGATCTCAGGCAGTCTCATCCGGCCCCTCGCTTTCTTTCTTCTCCGGTGCTTCCGTGCCGTCGCAGATCATCGCAATATTGCGAAGCGACTGTCGCACCGCTGCCACCACGTCGACGGCATCACCGTTGACGTTCAAAATGCCGATCAGGCGCATCGCGTGCGCCGCTTCCTGCTTGATCTTTTCATTCATGCTCTTTACCTCCAATCGGGTTGCGAATAGCTCCCGTAATTGTTGACCGGTCGAACCGATAGCCAATTTGTGTTGGAATACGTCCCGATGTTGACGATCGCGCGGTATCTCTTCCAGTTCGGATAGGCATACGTCCCGACATTGATAACCGCCTTCGCGCTGCTTCCGCCGCCGCCACCGCTGTACGTCGTTGCCGTGCCGGAATCGCTGTAATCTGAGACGATCCACGATCCGCCCCAGTAGTACATGTTGCATATCCATTCGTATGTCGTCCCCGGCGATAGCCCTGTTATCGTGCCGACAAAGGTGCTCGTCCCACCGCCGACCTCGCTCGAATCGAACGAGAACGTCCCGATGCCCGTGATGCGGATGTCGATTGAGCGCTTATACGTGTAATCCGACGCGCCGCCAGTAAACCGTGCGTAGACGCTGAGCTGTGTCCCGTCTCCGTCGACCGGTGACAGCGTACAATAAAAGCTCGCCATCTCTCACTCCTCAAGGAAAAACACCGTACCATACGGCGCGGCACTTGGCGGCGAAGCGCCGAACATGTAGTTGCCGCTCAGTACCAGATAGCCGCCGCCGAGCGAGACGACAGGGTAGTCGCTGGCATCGTCTTTTCCGATCAATGCAAACGGCCCCAGCTCGGATTCAAGAAAGATATTTCCCGCTGCGTGCATCTTCATGCCGCCATAGGTCGCCGTCAGACCGACGCCGACCTGCCCCGTGCCCGTGTAGGCAAGATCCATGCTGCCGACAGGGGTATCTCCGGCCAGCAGGCTCACGCTCCCGCCGCGCAGCGCACCCGCCGTCAGCGTGCCGTCGATGTTGACTGCCTTGACGTGTAGATCGATGGTCCCCGTGCTCGCGATCTGCACGCCGTTTTTGTTCAGCGCAAAGACTGTGCCGTTGCTGCCGCTCGTTGCCGCCAACGTGATCTGATTCAAGTTCTGGTCGATGAGCGTCTGCGCCGCCGTGCCGTCGATCTTCCCGCTCACCTGCGTGCGCAGTCCGTTGACATCCGCCGTCAGGTTCGTCACGCTGCCGTCAAGGCTCGAAATGCTCGCCTGCAAGCCCTGCGCCGTCACGCCGAGCTGCGTGATATTCCCCTCTGCGTCGCTGATGCGTCCCGCAAGGCCTTTTGCCGTGATAGACAACTCGTTCACATTCTTGTCCGTATCCTCGATCTTGGCGTAGATCGGCTCGGAAATATTCTTGATAAACTCGCTCAGTGCATTCTGGTTGATGTTGCTCCCGTCCAGATTGAAGAGCGTATACCGAAGCTGTTCCAGAAGCACGAAAAGGTAGTCATAGACCCCGTTGATCTGCTCCTGCGTGTCTTTGCCTTCGCCGTTCGGGAAGGTCGTCTCCACCAGCTGAAATGTCGTCGGCACTTGTCATCACACCTTCCAGTTGCCCTTGCTTTCTTTGCGGTTTTCGCGCCGCCACCATGCCATAGCATCGGCCACCGCATCGTTGGCAATGGCGTGGTCGTTGGCATAGAGCGCGCTGTCCTGATTGTAGGCGTCGAGCTGCGCTGCCAGATATAGGTGGTAACACTCGTTGTGCCCGTCCGGCAGCAGCAATTCCATATCATCGACGCTTGCTGTGTCATCCTCCACGCTCACCTTGAGAACGGGGGCTTCCTCCCCCATCATCTCGGCGATTCGGTGCTCAAGCACCATAAGAATTTCCGCCTTGCGCGGCGTGCTCAATTTGTTAGGCCGCAGCGCGTCCGCGTCACGGATAGCTTTCAGCATTTTCATACATTAGACCTCCGTGAAATACTGTCCCACCAGCTCGTGAGGAAGATACTGAAGAGTGATTTTGTTGCCGGACTGCTCTCCGATACGCTCGCACTTGTACGTCTTGCCGTCCTCGCTGTCGAGGTAATACTTGCCATACTCGTACTCCATGCCGCGGCTTGCGGGGATGGGGTCATCCTGCGTGCCCGCGTGGGTAACGTCGATCACGACCCAGAGCGCGGGCGTTGCGCTCGGCTTCCAGCCCTCCTGCGAGGTGTGCGCCTGACGGCACTTGTACACCCTGCCGCCGTAGCTTCTGCGGTCGCCCTCCGCGTAAGCAACAGGATACGCCCATGCCGTGATGAGCTCGGGCACAGTCGCCGCCTCGCCGTCGCTCAGGCTGACCGCCGCCTGCTCGATGATGGGCCGCAGTTCCACCGCACGAGCGTATGTGACCGGCGCGCCCGCAAGGGCGGTAACGGTCGCTTTGGCGCTTTCCGTTTCCGTGGGCTTGCCCATCTTAATGGATACCGTGCCGTCGCGGTGGTCGGTGATGTCGCCCGCAAGACTGTACTCGCTGTTGTCGTACTCATTGACGACTTCCTTGGTCTCGCCCGTGGGCTTCCCCTGCTCGTCCAGCACGTCCACCATATCGCGCTGCACGATGCTCCACGGCGTATTGTCGGGCAGCAGTGCCGCCACGGCGTCGTGGGACATGGTGAGGTAGATGGTTTTGGTGTCACGTCCGTCCCACGAGCGGTCAGTACGGTTGCCGTTGACCGTAGCGGGGTATTCCGTGTTGTTGACTTTGATGTGGATACTCATGTGTGCTCCTTTCTATTGCGGCGTGGCGTTCTCTTGCAGCCACGCCAGAAGATCGCCCGAGGGGGCTTCGTCGAAAGTAATGGTGCGGTATGCTGTGTCGCGCCACCCGCGACGCTGGTCCCATGCAGTGGGGGCAAAACCGCTTCCCAAATATGACATGTTGGGATTGTCCCCCCTGTTTATTATTTGGATTCCTGTAATTGTTTTGGAGCCTCCTTCGTAGTGTGCGCGTGTGCTAAACGTGGTTGACGTAGTAGAAACAGGGATTGAAAGTGTCTGATTGAAGTACCACGTCAAGCTCACATCCGGCTCAAAGTTGATATCATACCCTGTCCCGCCGATGAGCGTCCTGCCCTTGAGGATATTGTACACCGTGCCGTTGACGAGGCACTTCCCACCCTTAATTTCATAGGCTGTGCCATTGACGAGGGTCTTGTGTGTAGCGGGAGGGGGTGGCGTGACATTGCCGGAGCTGTCGACTTCCATGTCGGGCGGAAGAATGAGCGCGGGGCGGATGCCAGTTGAGTTGGATGCTTTGCTGGTCTCGCCGACGCCGTCGTAGTTGACGAGCCACACCAAGCTGGTGCTGTAGGTGAACGGTGAACGGAGCCCCCAGTAGTCGGCCGAGCCGTTCAGTTTCGCAATACGCTTGTTGTTGGCGGACGTGTCGGTTCCAGATTCAAAGTAGGACAGCTTCGCACCATCTTGCGGGAAGTAGGGGTTATCGCTGGTCGTGAAGCCAATCTCGTAGCCGGACAGCAGGAAAATCTTGCAGAGCAAGCCGTTAGCACCACTCTGATCCGAGCCACTGGAACCGCCGTTCTTGCGATACGGAATCTTCACCTGCTTGATTGCGTCCCTGATGTTGCTCTCAAACGCGTTCAAGAGCGTGCTGTTCAGTATGCTGTGGATGGTGCTGTTCTCCAGATTGTTCACATCCGAGCTGTGCCATCGTGTGGCCTCGAAGATGTCCTTCATCAGCAACCAAGTGCCGTCGCAGGATTCGTCGTACAGAGAACTCGGTTTGCCCTGATGGACGACGATAAACTCTTTCGCTGCACCGTTGACGTTCAGTTTGACGATACTGCCGACGGCTTTGGTGCCGAGTTTTGCACTTGCCATCTCAGCGCCTCCTTATTGAAAGTACCAGTTGATAGCGTAGTTCTCGGTGGGCGTGGTCTCCGATGCAACCAGCGTCTGCTTGGTGATGTTGCCGCTTGCGATATAGTCGCTGCCGCGCGTTGCCGCCACCAGCCCGCCCGAGCCGTTGCCCTTGATGAGAGAGGTGGTGGAGGGCACGTTCACGGGGCCTGCGGGGCCCTGCGGGCCGGTCGCACCGGTTGCGCCTTTCTCGCCCCGCTCGCCCTGGTCTCCCTTGGGGCCTTTGATGTTGACCGTCGCGGGATTCGCAAGCCCGCCGTCGTTCGTCCAACTCAGGTCTCCCGCCGCGGACACAGCAGGGGTAAAGGTCGCACCTTTCGCGCCGTCCGCACCGGCAGGGCCCTGCGGGCCCGTCAGGCCTTGCGGGCCGGTTTCACCTTGCGGACCAGTCTTGCCCTGCGGGCCCTGTTCACCCTGCGGACCCCTTGGCCCCTCTGGTCCGGTATCTCCCTTCGCGCCGTCAGTGCCGGCAGGCCCCCGTGCGCCCGTGTCGCCCTTCGGGCCCTTGAGGTTCACGGTCTGCGGATTCGCCTTGCCGCCGTCGTTCGTCCACGACAGGTCGCCGTCGTCGCTCATGCTCGGCGTGAACGTCACGCCGTCACGTCCGTTTGTCCCGTCCTTACCCGGCGCACCGTCTGCGCCGTCTTTCCCAGGCAGGCCGTCCGCGCCCTTTGCGCCGTCCTTGCCGGGGGCTCCATCCGCCCCGGCAGGGCCTTGAGGACCAGTCTCGCCGGGATCGCCTTTCGGGCCCTGCGGACCCTCGGGCCCCGTGTCACCTTTCGCGCCCTGCAAGGGGCCGTTGTTGATGAACTCGCCGGTAATACCGTCGAAAATGTAGATGTCGTAGGGCTCCGCCGTGCCCACGCCGTAGGCATCGCCCGCCGCTGCGGTCGCTTTCTGCGCGGCGTCCAGCGCAGCCTTCGTGCCGTAATAGCCCAGCACCTTGAAGCCTTTGCCGGTGTCCCCTTTGGGGCCTGCTGGCCCCGTCTCTCCTTGCGGGCCGGTCTGCCCCTGCTGGCCTTGTTCGCCCTTCGGGCCGCGCGGACCTTCGGGGCCGGTCGGTCCGGTCGCGCCGATGTCACCTTTCTCTCCTTGGGGGCCGGTATCGCCCTTGTCGCCTTTCAGCGCGGCAAGCTGTGCCGCCGTGAAGTCGGAATAGGTAAAGGCATCGCCCTTGTCGCCCTTTGTGCCCTGCGGGCCAGCGGGGCCAATCTCGCCTTGAATGCCCTGCTCTCCCTGCGGGCCGCGCGCGCCGGTTTCACCTTTGGGGCCCTGCGGACCGGTCGCGCCGGTTGCGCCGGTCTCGCCTTTTGGACCCTGTGCGCCGGTTGCGCCCGTGTCGCCCTTGGGGCCGGTCGAGCCTGTGTCGCCCTTTGGTCCCTGTGCGCCGGTGTCGCCCTTGGGGCCGACTTCGCCCTGCGGACCGGTCGCGGCAACACCCGTGTCGGCAAAAGCGCCCGCCGTGGCGTCCCACTTGAACCAGTTGCCCGTGGTCTCGTCGACGTATGGCATCTTGGAAACCGCCGTCTCCGCATCCGCCGCCGCCTGCAAAACCTCATCGACCCAGCTTTGATAGGCCGGAGGCGGTGTCTCTCCGCTGTCTTCCAGCGTTTCGCGCACGCGTGTTTTATATATCTGGCTCTTCACAATGGTATCGCCAACGGTGTAGCGCAGCTCTGCCGCGCCCTCACCGGCAACCGCCGTATCAACGTTCGATACCAGCCACACGAGCGCGCCGTCTTCTTCCGTCACCGTCACGGGATACGGCTGCGCATCGCCGTTTCGCTGCACGATCAGGCTTGCGACGCCCTCGCCGTAGCCCTCGCGCCACTTTCCCAGCACGTCAAAGACGACCTTGCGTGCCTGATTCTCACCCCTGCGCCCGAGCTTGATCTCTTCGAGCGCGTAAGCATTTTCAATAACCATGTTGTCACCTCTCTTATGGAAAACGGCGCAGCAAGAGCGACTTTTTCGTCCCTTGCTGCGCCGTGTCGCAACTCATTTTTCGTGTCTCGCGGTCTTATTCGCTTACGCGTTGTGGGCTTTCGCACTCTCAACGTAGTCGCTGCTCATCGTCTGGATGAGATTCGCGGTCGAGGCGTCCTGTCTCATCTGGTTCTGGATGGCCCACAGGAACTTTCTTTTGACCTGCACGGTCACGCCGCGCTGGATCAGGCAGCTTTCGCCGTTCACGCACACCAGCAGGTCATCCTTGTACTTGCCGCTGTCCTTGAACAGGCGGACGCTGACGTACTCCTCGCCCGCGCGATCGGCGTTCACAGCCGCAACGGCGTTCTTTGCTTCGCTCATCGGTCTTTCCTCCGTTTCAGTGGCGGGGGCGGCGTTCACAGCTGCCCCCTTGGTGGTTAGGTCAGCGGGGTCTCATCGAACGTGGAAGTCGTTTCCACGCGAATCATATACGCCTCAACCAGACGTTCGGCGACCTTGGTTGCTTTCCAGCCGACGGTTGCACGCTGGTTCAGCGGGTCAGCCGTACCGGCAGAGCCGAGCGGCTTGACGATGTGCTCAAGACCACCGCCGGTCAGCTCGGTCGTGCCGTAAGCCTCCGCGCCCATGATGAGGGTGGAGTAGACGTTGCGGCCCTTCGCACCGGCTTCGCCCGGATAGATGGCGGTCGACGCCGCCGGGGTGGTAGCAGGTGCTTCTTTCAGCGTGATCGTCGCGCTGCCAGCACCCGCAGCCGAGGCGCTCTCAATCTCAAGGAGCGCACCACCGATGACGACCTCACGGCCAGCCAGCTTTGCGGCGTCAGCAGTGGTGATTGCCTCGTTTACGGTCAGGACCTTGCCGGATGCGCTCTTGACGGTCAGGTCGCGTGCGCCCTCGGTCAGGTCGTCGGCGTGGAACACCTTCGCTTCGGTCGTCTCGATGAAGCGGACGCCCGCGATCTTGCCGATCTCATCGTCGTAGATGTTGCTGGTGTCCTTATACTCGTGCGGGCGCTTCCAATCAGGGTCATCCTGAATGTCGTAGGAACAGTCAGGGTGAATGATGGCCCAGTAGGAGCCCTCATAGCGCGGGGCGTTCATGGTTTTCAGGAAGCGAACCGCCTTGCGGACGGCACGCACCGTGAAATAGTGGTTGCCCGTGGTCTCGCCGCCAACAAGCAGATGGCGACCCGTCACCTGACCTTCGCCGTACTGGACGTTAGAGCCTCCGTTGATGACCTCGCGGGTGATGGTGTCGAGCGTGCGGCCCGCCTGAGAGCCGAGCAGCACCGTCGCTTCCTGCAGGTTATTGTCGATGGCGGTCAGGTCGAGAATATCGGAAATCTCGACGAAATCGCCGTACTGGTCGACCTGCGCGGTCAGCGTGGTCATGGACAGCTTACGGCCCTTGGGCGTAACGCCTTCGGTGATGGGCGTCAAGGCCTTGGGCAGCGGATCATACTTACGGAACTCGATCTCTTTGCCCTTGCCCTTGGGGATGTTGCGCTTCTGCGCGAATCGGTCATGCACCAGCTCGGGTTCGGCGTTGTCAATCAGGGTGTCGCAGTAGTAGGTCTTCATCTCGCCCGAGAGACCGGCATCGGTCGTCACGTTCGTCTGACCCTCAAACAGGCTCAGAATGACGGGCAGAATGAAAATGTCTTTGAACTTCTTCATAGAGTTTTGTCTCCCTTCTTACAGTCGGTAAATTAGGCGGGCATCAGAATACGATACGCTCGCCGCGCCGCACGCGCCTTGCGATCTCTGCGCGGTCGGCCTTCGTGAATTTGCTCGGGTCACTCTTGACAATGACCCCCGGCTGGGAAGTGGTTCCATTCTCGTTCGGGCGCATTCCTTTCGCGCGGACGTTGTCCATCACGCGCTTTTCCATCTCCGCCGCAGCTTTCGCCGCGCTACGAGCCTGAATGTCGCCTAAATGGGATACCTCGTAAGCGTCTTTTACAGGAACGCCAGCGCGCAGCATCGCAATGAAGCGCGGATTCTCTGCGACTTCGCGCTTGAGGTCGAAGTCAGGGTACTCTCCCGGCGCGTCCGCCGTTCCGACCAGCTCGCTCGCCTGACGAATCCAGTCGTTATAAGTCTCGTCGGCTTTCTGCTGGCGCTGTCTGTCTTCTTCCTGACGTTTGAGCGCTTCGTTTTCCTGCTGCATCCGTGCATACTCGCGGTACTGTTCAACGCTCATGCCCATACTCTCCGCTTCCGCGTTGTAGAGCACGCTGTTGAGCGCCGCATCGCCCTCAAAAGCCTCACGCAGCTTACTCATATCGCCGTCCGACACGCCATAATGGCGCATCAGTGTATCGATAATGGGCTGCGAATCGGCGATCTTCTGGTCTTTGGCTTTCTCTTCGCCGAATCTGCGGTTGATGATGCGCTGCGTCTCCGCAGTGTACACGTCCTTGTACTTGCCGTTTACGAGGTCAAGGAACTCCTTTTTCAGGTCTTCCCCGCCTTTTTCCGCAGCCCCGGCGTCGTGCTGCTGCATCTTCGCGCCCTCGCCTTTCGGCTCACCAGAAGAGGTCCCCGTATCGTCAGGTGTCTCCTGCTTGCCGAACACGACGTTGGCGTATTCGCCCGTTTTGCCCTTCCGGGTGGGAGAAGAGCTTGCCTGTGTGGTATCGCCCTGTGCGCTTGCGCCTCCCTCAGCGCCGCCCGATGCACCGGCAGCGGCCCCAGCAGCGGCAGCGCCGCCGTCAAAGAGGCTCAGGATCACGCGAAGCGTGGTTTTGAGGTTCATGGTATCCCTCCTGCTTGTCAAATCGCGGATATTCGGCCCTCCGTGTAGGCCGTGCAGCGCTTCCCATTGCCCGCAGGGGAGGGGGAGAGCGGCGAAAGGATGAAGAAAAACGCCGCCCCTCCCTCGCGGGCGTATGAATAGGAGGAAGCCACTCGCACGCCTAAAGCGTAACATGCGGCTTCTTCCAACTCACCACGGGTGAGAAAAATTTTTTTAATTTTCTTTGGCGTGCACGCAGATCGCGTCCGGCCTCGTGACCTCAAGCTGCTTGAGCCCGATGCAGGCCGCAAGAAATGCCGCCTTGATGCGCTCATCACCGCCGCAGTGGATAAGGAAGCGCGGCGCACCATCGTCTATCTCGAAGCCATAGACCTCGCACTCTCCATCGGCTTCCATGTTCTTCACATAGCCACCGAAAGCGTACATCACACCAGTAATGTAGTTGCAGCATTTCTCGTCCGCCGAATGGCCTTCGCACAGGATCATGTAGCGGCCGATTTCGTGCTCGATGCGAACCATTGTCATGCACTTACACCCCCCGGCATCGCCGCGCTGCTGCCCGCGTCCATGTTCGGCTTAGACTGTTCGGCAAGCTTCTGCATGTACGGTGTCTGCGCGCTCTGCGCGTCGGCGTTCTTGCTCTCAATTCCGCCGCTGCTGCCGCTCTTACGTGTCGAGCCGCCGCTCTGCGTGCCTCCCGCCATTCCGATGCCCATGTCCTGTCCCGTAAGCTGCTGGATAACCGCGAGAGCCTTTTGCAACTGCTCGCTCTGCTGCTGCACGACGTTGTAGAGCGTCGCGCCCTCGTTGACCTGGCTCTTGATCTTGTCGATGCCCTCGAAATCCATCATGTCGAGCGCGATCATACTTTCCTGCGCCCTGTCTGGGGAGAAGAATCCCAGCGAATACAGCTCTTTCGCCCGCTCGTTCTGTTCTGCGCGGGAGAATGGATTCTTCTTCTGCGCCTTGATCTTGATGTCAAAGACCGGTCTGCGGAACAGGTCATTGCCGAGGCTGTCCACGCCCGTCACCTGATCGCCAATCTCGTTCACGCCGATTTGCGCATACTCGTAGGGCATTTCATTCGTGATGCGAAAAGTGCGCGCTGCGTCGTAGAACTGCCGCATGCGCTCGATGCACAGCTTCACGATCTTCGCCTGCGCGCGGTAGCACGCCGAAATCATATCGCGGCTCGCCTTGTTGCCCGCCTCCTGCAGTGCAGAAATAGCCGCCGCAGCTGTTGCACCGCTGGATGTGCCGCCGTTGGACACGTCGCGGTTTGAGCTCGTTTCCTTCATCTCGTCGATCTTCATCTGCACGATATTCGCGTAGATGGAATCGAGCGGGCGCGTCGTTACCTCGCGGAGCCTGCTCTCGTCGATCTGTCCGGACACGTGGATGATCGGCTTGCGCCAGTCAAGGAATTCTTCTTCGTTGATGTTCAGGCTTTCACTCGCGAAATACCGGCGCTTGCTGCCCATCATTGAAGTTTCGAGGATGTTGCCCCACAGCTTGTCAATGTAGAGCTGCGGATCCTTTGCAATGGCCGTATATCCAAATCCCGCAGGTGTGCCCTTTTCGGGGAACAGCACGTCGAACACGAACGGATATTCGCCGTCTTCGTAGAAGCCGCTCTCCGCATATTCGGGGTCATTTTCGCTGGCGTAGATGATATGCTCCTCGTCGATGAACTTCGCGTAGTGCAGCACCGTTCGCCCGTCTGCGGTCCTCTTGCGGTAATACCAGTCGATCACGGCGACCTTGTTGCTCGTGTCCACCGTGTCGTCGTACTCGTATTTCGCCGTTTCAATGCTGCTGCCGCTGAGCTTATCCGCAAACTGCGGGTATTCGTCCTCGATGATGTCGCGGTCGACGAGCGCCACCGTAAACACGTTGCGGCTCTTCTGGATGTCCTCAACACCCGGCTCCCAGAAGATATTCAGCGGGTCAATACCCTCGATAGCGATGTCGCCGAGCCCATTGTCTTTCTCCTTGTCCCAGAACACGCCGTAGATTGCCACACCGTGTTTGAGCTTTTCCCACCACTCGAAGCTGTATGTGCTGTCAAATTCGTTGTATTCCATGATGACCGGCAGCACGGACGAGAGCGTCTGCGCGCTTTCCTCGTCGCTCTGTTCGCGAGGCAGGCATACGGGCTCGGGGTAATTGTCCATCGCGTCGGCGTGCTTATTCATGATCGAGTTAAACAACCATGCACTCGCAGGCTCGGGCGATTCCCCCGCATCTTTCGCCCCGCGTCGGATATCCTCCCAATGCCGCAGCTTCCACCAGCGCTCCTCGCTGATAATGCGATTCTCGAAGTTGCTCTTGCCCTGCTTGTACTTTTGCAGCGTTTCTACGGCGTCACCGATATCCTTGCTGCCGATGGCTACGCCGCTGCTCATCGCCGCGTCGCTGTCGCGGAATGCGCCTACAAGCGGCGCTTCTGCCTTTGCATCCAACATCGCAGCAGCGCCAGCCGCGTCGGCCTGCTGCTGCGTCTGCGGGAATTTTCTCGTCCCTGCCATGTCTTCCCCTCCTGTCAGTTGTGTTGGAACCACACGTATCTGTCGTAGCTCGGCGTATTGATGTCCAGCGGGTCGTACGAGACCAGCTTCGGCGGCTTATTTACCCGTGCCGCAATGGGATTCTCCATGCACACATAGCGTGTCATGTCGTAGATATGATCCTCCTGCTCGGTGTTCACGTCCTCAACGTCCTTTTCGTCGTAAACGAGGTTTGGCACCGTGCGAATGAAATTTTTGCACGTATCGAAGATATACAGCATCGGAACGCCGTTCTCATCGAACGCGAATCGGTTGTGCAGCTGCATCTTACCGTCGATGCGGGCGTTATCCCCCTTCTCAAAGTAGACACGCTCGCGCTCAAAGAGAGCGCCGATGCTCTCCGTGCCCTGCGTACCCCAAATGGCGGGATCGCCCACACGGAAGATGCTCCTCCCCTTGAGATTTGGGTCTTCTGCCTCAATGCGCTTCATCTCGCGGGCAACCGCCGTCGGCTCCATCTTCACGCCCTCGTTCGGCGTGCCCGTGCAGCCGTAATATTCCCGGATGTGGTAGAGCCTCCTGTCTTGGTCGACCGCAAACCAGCCGATGGCAAACGGCCTTGAATAGCCCCAGTCCATTGCGCACCAGATCGGCCACTCCTTCGGCACATGAAACGGCGCGATGACGTGCGTATTGATGCGGTCGCGGTAGTGTTCGCTGTCATTGCGCCACTCGGTAAACACCTGCCCGGAGAACGTATCCCAATCGCCGTAGAGCAGTGCGTTCTTTTCTGCCTCCGGCATTGACGCAAGGCGCGTCAAATAGCTGTCGTCGTTTTTGAGCAGTATCTTATTGTCGAATACCGTGCTCGGCACGAAGATTCGGCTCTTCTGCCGATGTTCTTCGTGCCCATCCGGAAAGCGCACGACCGCATCCTCGCGGATGGTCCTCATCGGCGGCGCTGCCGTGATGAAACGTTCCTTGACCCATCCGTGCCCCACGCCGCCGGGGTTCGCCGTGCTGCGGATGTATACACGCGTCCCCGGCCCGTTCGGTCGGTTGCGGGAAAAGAGGTAGCTGTATTCCTCCCACGTAAAGTGGGTCAGCTCGTCGAATGCAATAAAGTCATACGCTTGGCCTTGATACTTGATTTTGTCCTTTGCGTACTGCATCGAGCCGAAGAGTATTTTCGCCCCGCTCGGAAATGTCCACGTGTGGCTGCTGCCGTTGTAGCGCGCGCCCGGATAAATACGCGGGTAGTAGTTCAGCGTCTTGTCAATGAGCTCGGCAAGCTGCGGGAAGGTCTTTCTCAGAATGATCGCCTTGTAATACGGGATATCCACCTGCCGCAATGCCTCGATGACCAACGCATCGGATTTCCCCCCGCCTAACCGGCTGCGCCGCCGTATAGAGCCTCATCCTCCCATCGGCTCATAAAGAGTGCCTGCTTGGGCTGCGGCTTCCATACCACGCTACGCTTCGCCATTTGCATCACCTCCCGCGTCCTGCGGAACAGGCATTACCGCGGGCAGCTCTGCCACCCCGCACACGCTCTCTCCGCCGTCGTCCTTTTTCTCGTCATTTACCCAGCGGAAGTTGTATCTCAGGCTGAATTCCGCGCCACGCTGACCGTCTCGGTCGAAGAGGCGTTCCTCTGCGTAAGCCTCGATGTGGGACTTCGCGCGCGTAACCGTGTCAACGAACTCTTTCTTCGCCTGATAGTTCAGCAGCGCTTGACGGCTTGTAAATCCAAGCGCGAGCGCCAGCCCCGTCACCGTCGGCGGTCGCTGATGAATGATAAACGGCTGCCCGAATTTGTCGAGAATCGGCATCCCGTCGTCCCCGATGATTGGCTCACCCTTGCAATCTTCAAAGTATCGGTCAATGACGGCCTGCATTTCTTCAACCGTCGCATATTTTGGAGGATGCCCAATTTTCGCCATGCCGCCACCGCCTTTCTTTTTTATGCTGCAAGCCCCCCGTCCTCGGCCTTATCGCGCAGCATTCTTATCCCCGCTCGGAGAACCGAGCTTCCTATTTCCGACGGTAACACGACATCTTTTATTTCTCACCACGGGCGCGGAAACTTTCTCTTCCCTTTCTGCGCTCTCCTCTGTATAGTTACATACACACAACATAGATACATCCTGCGTATAGCACTCTCTCCCTATCCCCCCTATAATCCCCCCTTCCCCTCTCTCCCGCAGCAAAAAGAAGCAGGGCTTTCGCCCTGCCTCTTCTTATGCCATTTTGAGCTTCCTTTTGAGCCACGTCCACAGGGTTTTCCATGGGTGGGCTTCTGCATAGTGTGCGCGCTCTCGTGCATTCAAAAGGTCGTCATGCAGATTCTGCGCGCTTTTCCGCCATGCGAAAAGGTCTTTCGTTTGCTGGTCTCTTTCCACCTTCATGGTAGCAATGCACGCATTCGCCCGCCCAAGTGCCGCCTCGGTGGCATCGAGATTGTTTCGCAGGCAGTCCGCGTCTGCTTTCTGCAAAAGATTCCATTCGTTACCCCTCCTTCGGCTCGCCGTAGCTGCAAAAATCGTTCTCACCAACATTGCGCCTGTTGCATGGCGAATGTCTGTTGTGACACGTCAGCGTCCCCGGCTTCCCGTATCGCTGGGTAAGCTCGGACGGCAATGTGCTGTGCTTGCAGTCCTTGCACCGTACTACCGGCACGGCATCAATAATAGGAGCAGCACTCACCATACTCTTCACTCGCATGAGACAATCGTTCCAACCCTCGGTGTACCTCTTGTTAGCAGGCCCGCATTGCTTACGCTCTAATGCGTTCTGCAATGTCTGCTGATTGATGTACTTATCCATGCTGCTTCGTCTCCTCCTGAGTCTGGTTGAGCAGCATGAT
>ERZ835980.700-NODE-700-length-43740-cov-6.250933_pt1 | contig 43740 bp, 34 predicted proteins | sample MGYA00519943_ERZ835980 | MGnify/ENA primary metagenome ERZ835980 (study PRJEB31850, sample SAMEA3708791) | human gut metagenome | biome: human gut; feature: human-associated habitat; material: faeces | place: China | collected 2014 ... | reverse complement strand
CCGCCACCTCGACCTTGGCAAGGTCGCGCTCTACCAAATGAGCTAAATCCGCGTAAATCTCTAAGTTTTTAACGTCCGCTTTGTCTTTGGTGCTCCGTTTGAGAAACACATTCGGCAAAGCCGTGGTGCCTCCGATCGGAATTGAACCAATGACACGGGGATTTTCAGTCCCCTGCTCTACCAACTGAGCTACAGAGGCATATTGCGCCTTTTTGGCAGGGCAATAAAAGAAAAGTGGCGACTCGAATGGGGCTCGAACCCATGACCTCCAGCGTGACAGGCTGGCGTTCTAACCAGCTGAACTACCGAGCCGTGCGGTTAGAATACATTTATATAATATGCATTTTTAACAAAAGTGGCAGGGGAAGAAGGGCTCGAACCCTCGGCACGCGGTTTTGGAGACCGCTGCTCTACCAACTGAGCTATTCCCCTGTATATACCGCGTCGTACAAGGCTTTTTCCTTAAAAAAACAACCCTCAGCGACGATTGCTTGAATAGTATATCACGTCTTTAGCCGTTTGTCAAGAGTTTTTTTCAATTTTCAAGCAATTTTTTTATTTGGCAAAACGCCGCACTTTTCATTCGGGGAAAGCTGCGTCAAACCTTTACTTTAATTCGGATATTTTGCCGTTCAGAACAAAATTGCAATTATCGCAGAATTTTCCGGTTCCCAAAATATTGACCTTTCCGCCGTCAAATACAAGCGAGATATGCGAATTGTTAGGACAGTTTTTGCCGAGAAGCGTTATGTCAATGCGGTTTTCGCCGACATCCGCGCACGCGTAGAACTCATACGGCTCGTCATGAGTCGCCGTAAAGTACGCAAGAGTAGATTTTACATTTTCTCCGCGCATTATTCCGGGCATCCACGCGCCGTTCTGAATTTTCACCGTGTTTTCGCCAAGATTTATCTCAAGCCCGCAGTCGGTTTTGTTTACGCAAAGCGTATCTGAACCGGAACCGTTTTTGTCAAGCAGATATTTTTCGCCGTAATGCAAAAACATATCTGTATCCGAAATAACAGGCTCGTATTTATAGCAAAAACTGTTTTCGGCGTTGTTATCCGCGCACTTTTCTATATTGTCCGACAAAGCGAAAGCCGCGTCGAGCAGTCCCTGAAAATCGTCGCCCTCGGAAAAGAACGCGATCACAGTATCTCTTTCGGGAAGCACCAGCACCGCCTGACCGAACGCGCCGTCAGCTCTGTATCCGCCCCTGTAATTTTTCCAGAACTGATAGCCGTAGCCTGCACACCAGTCGGGATTTCCATTGCCGCCGTTATCCGACACGGCAGAAGTCGCAAGACCGATATACTTTTCCGAAAGCAATCTTTTGCCGCCGTATACGCCGTTTTGCAGATACAGAAGTCCGAGCTTCGCCGCGTCCTTGCAGCTTATCGAAAAGCCCACGCCGCCCTCGGATATTCCGTGACATTCTTTCCAAAACGTATTTTCGATTCCGAGCGACGGAAACAAATATTTTTGCAGAACCTCATGTGCGGTAAGTCCCTTTCTTTTGGTTATGCACGCCGAAACAAGGAAAGTCGCGCCGGTGTTGTAGGTAAAATGAGTGCCGGGAGCATATTCGGGCTCATGGCGCAGAAAAGCTGCGGCAGGATCGTCCGACGTCACCATTTCATGCATCACGCATTTTTCGTGCCCCGTGTTCATTGACAGCGCGTGAGAAACAGTCATCTGCGACATTTTTTCGCCTATGCCGCCTTTCGGGAGCTTTTCGGGAAATATATCGACAATTCTTTCGTTTACGTCTATTATTCCTCTGTCGTAAAGCAGACCGAACGCCGTCGAACAAAAGGATTTGCTAAGCGAATAGACGTGCTTTGCGTCATCAAGACGATACGGTAAATTCTGAGCCGAAATTATGTTTCTGCCGTTTTTATATACGGTAAATCCTTCAAGCGATATTCCGAGTTCAAGCACACGGTTTACAAATATATCCGACGCCTCTCTTAAATTCATCTTTGTACTCTCCCGAAAAAATAAAATTACGTTATCTTTGTTCAATTATACACAAAGCGAAACAAAATTGCAACGGGTGCGCGCAAAGTTTTGCATACGGTTACATAAAATACTGTTGCAAAAGACGTGCGGTTGTGGTAAAATTAATGTGTTTAATATGCGGTTTTATGCCGCAGCGCGGAAAATTTCAGAGAAGGAGTGCTTTTTACGGAGATAAAGAGCCTTGACAGGCAGAAATACGACTATTTCGTGCTTGAATACAATTACGACGCGGATTATATATACGACGTAACCGAACAAAGCTCAAAAGAGTGCATGGGCGTAAAATTTGAGCGCAGAAAGCTTGACGAAACACGGCATTTTTCAAATTCCGACACGCTTTTTCAGGAATATTGGCAAGCACCCGAAGCCTACGGCATTTTTGACGGCGAGGACAAGCTCTGCGCCGTTATCGAGCTTGACTTTGAGGAATGGAACAACCGCATGAGAATAACCCAGCTTCTCGTATATGAAGATCACCGCGGCGAAGGACTCGGAAAGGCACTCATGGAATTTGCAAAAAACACCGCGAGCCGCCGCGATTACCGCATGATAGTCGTCGAAACGCAGAGCAACAACACGCGTGCCGTCGATTTCTATATGTCACAGGGATTTGTGTTCTCCGGAACCAACATTCACTTTTATTCAAACGACGATATTTCCGAAAACGAGGTAATGCTTGAGCTTGCGTATCTGTTCTGATACGCGGTGAGCGTATGCCCGTACACAATTAGACGTCAATTACAGAAAGGATATAAAACAATCATGGACAATCAGAAATTATCCGAGCTTTCAAAGCTTATATTTCCCGATCTTACGAACGGCGACACTGTGGAGAGCCTTGAAGAAAAATTTCCGCCGAGAGATCTTACCGAAGGCGCAAAAGTAACGAGAATGGCGCCGAGTCCCACGGGATTTATGCACATAGGCAACCTTTACGGCGCACTTGCCGACGAGAGGATCGCGCATACGGGCGACGGCGTGTTCTACTTGCGTATCGAGGACACGGACGACAAGAGAGAAGTGCCGGGCGCTGTCGAAAAGATAATAAAATATCTGTCGAAATTCGGCGTTGAGTTTGACGAGGGTGCGTCTTTTGATGGCGACCGCGGAAATTACGGCCCGTACAGACAGAGAGCAAGAGCAAAATACTATCACATAGTCGCAAGAAAGCTTTTGCTTGACGGACGCGCGTACCCCTGTTTCTGCACGGAAGAGGAACTTGCGGAGATACGCGAAAAGCAGGAGGAGTTAAAGGAGAACTTCGGCTACTACGGAAAGTGGGCAAAGTACCGCGATTACGACATTGACAAGGCAATAGAGCGCATCAAGAACAGAGAAAGCTATGTTCTGAGATTCCGTTCGCAGGGAAATCCGTCAAAAAAGGTTGAATTCAAAGATTCCATAAGAGGAAAGCTTACGTTCCCCGAAAATGACCAGGATTTTGTACTCTTAAAGTCCGACGGTATTCCGACATATCACTTTGCTCACGTTGTGGACGACCACTTCATGAGAACCACCGACGTTGTGCGCGGCGAAGAATGGCTGTCTACGCTGCCGTGGCACCTTGAGCTGTGGAGAGCCTGCGGATTTAAAACGCCGAGATTTTCGCACACGGCTCAGGTCATGAAACTTGACGAGGAAACCGGCGCAAAGCGCAAGATGTCAAAGAGAAAAGACCCCGAAAGCTCGCTTGAATTTTACTTTGAAAAGGGTTATCCCGCAAAGAGCGTTATAGAATATCTCATGACGCTGTTAAATTCAAACTACGAGCAGTGGAGAATGGCGAACAAGGACGCTTCCTACCGCGACTTTGAATTCAAAGCCTCCAAAATGGGCATAAGCGGAGCCATGTTCGACCTTGCAAAGTTCAACGACGTTTCCAAAAACATGATCTCGACAATGACCGCAGCCGAAGTACTTGACGGCGTTCTTGACTGGGCGCAGGAATATGACGGCGAGCTTGCCGGACTTCTTTCGCGCGACAAAGAATATGCCGAAAAATTCTTCTCGATAGGACGCGGCGGCAAAAAGCCGAGAAAGGATTTCGCGTGCTGGAGTGAGGTAAAGGGCTTTATATCGTATTTCTACGACGAGCTGTTTAAGATCGAAGAAGATTTCCCGGAATGTATGGAAAAGTCCGATCTTAAAGCAATTCTTTCGGATTACGCCGAAATGTACGACGAAAACGACGACCAGAATGCATGGTTTGAAAAGCTCAAAGCTCTCTCGGACAAGTACGGTTACGCTTCGGACATGAAAGCATACAAGGAAAATCCGCAGAATTTCAAGGGCAGCGTCACCGACATAAGCACAGCCGTAAGAGTTGCGCTCACCGGACGCCGCAATTCTCCCGATATGTTTGAGATAATGCACACCTTGGGCAAAGACCGCACGGTAAACAGAATAAAAAGCGCCGCGGAAAGCCTATAATAATAAAAGCACGAAAGGGTGCGAAAACAGAAGATGGGTCATCTTATCACAATAGAGGCTCCCGACGCGTCGGGCAAGGCTACGCAGACGGCGCTGTTATGCGAGGCGCTGAAAAGCGCAGGGTACGAATGTTTCAAGTTTTCGTTTCCGAATTACGGAAAGCCTGCCTGCAAGCCCGTCGAGCTTTATCTTTCGGGCGCACTCGGTTCAAAGCCTGCGGACACGGGCGCATATGCCGCGTCTGCATTTTTCGCGGTCGACAGATATTTTTCCTACCGCACGGAGTGGAAAGAACTTTATCTTAAACCCAATACCGTAATCGTGCTTGACAGATATACGACGTCAAACGCCGTACATCAGATAGAAAAGCTGCCGAAGGACGAATGGGACGCATATCTGTCATGGCTTTACGACTTTGAATTTGTAAAGCTCGGACTTCCCGTGCCGGATATTACGATTTCTCTCGACGTACCGCCTGAGGTTTCCGAAAAGCTGCTCAAAAAGCGCGCCGCCGAACAGAACAGACCTGCCGACATTCACGAAGCTGACAAGCCATATCTTGAAAAGTGCTACGCAGCTGCAAAGTACGCGGCGGACAAGTGGGGCTGGGTGCGCATAGAATGCTGCACGCCCGACGGCAATATGAAAAGCAGAGAGGAAATACACTCTCTCATTTATAAGCAAGTCACCGAAAAATGCCTGAATAAAACAAAAGAGGTAAAGTAAAAATGGTATATTTATTTCTTGCCGACGGATTTGAAGAAGTTGAGGCGCTGACGCAGGTCGACTATTTAAGACGCGCCGGAGTTTACGTTACAACCGTAGGAGTTACGGGAGAATACGTCACCGGAACGCGCGGAATTACAGTAAAGGCGGACGCGCTGCTCGAAAACACGGCTTTCTGCGGCGACGTTGAAATGATAATACTGCCGGGAGGTCTCGGCGGCGTCAACAACATGAAAGCAAGCGCAAAAGTCGTCGAAACCATAAAATGCGCGGCAAACAACGGCAAATACATCGCGGCGATATGCGCGGCTCCCACAATTCTTGCGGAACTCGGACTGCTGCGCGGCAAAAAGTGCATATGCTACCCCGATATGACGGATATTCTCGTCGAACACGGCGGTCTGTGCGAAGATAAAGCCGTTGTCATCGACGGCAATTTCATCACGTCAAAATCTGCGGGTACTGCCGAACAGTTCGCCCTTTCGCTAATAGAAATTCTCTGCGGAAAAGACGCGTCGGAAAAGGTGCGTCATTCGATCTACGCGAGAAATCCGAAAGAATAATGACAAGCGAACAGTTAAGAGCCGAAAAAAACAAATTCCGCACAAAAGCAAAGCGGTTCAGAACCGCTCTGACAGGGGAACAATCGGCAGAGCTTGAAAAAAAGATTGCCGAAAACGTAATATCCCTGCGTACATTCGACTGGGCAAAAGACGTTTTGCTTTACTATTCTTTCAAAGGCGAACCCGGAACAAAAATATTGTTTGACGAATGTATAAAGCGCCGCAAAAACGTATATTTCCCCAAAAGCTACGACGGAGGTATCATGAAATTCTTCCGCGTACACAGCCTTTCGGAAATGACAAGCGGAAAATACGGAATCTGCGAACCCGATGAAAACGCGGACGCTCTCGAATATAACGAAAACGTCCCGACGCTATGCGTTGTGCCGTCGCTGTGCCTTGACGGGCGCGGATACAGAATCGGATACGGCAAAGGCTACTACGACAGGTTTATAAAGGCGCGTCCCGAATATGTTTTCTGCGGACTGCAATACTCGGCTCTTGTGCTTGACGAAGTCGTATTTGATAAAAGACACGACAAAAAACTCGACATAATAGTAACGGAGGAGGGAAAATACGTTCTTGGCCAAGAAGAATAAATTTGAAAAGCTCGGCATAAACGAGAGATATTTTGAAAATGCCGAAGAAAAGCAAACCGACGAAAAAAAGCCGTCGGACAAATATTTTCCCGACGCTCCGAAAAGAGAAAAGTTCAAATTCAGAAAATCCGAAAACAAGCCCGAAATTAAACCAAAGCGCGAAAAACAGCCGATTCCGAGCGGCATTATAAAGGCTCACGTTCCTGCGCTGTGCGCGGCGGCACTGTCTTTCTGCGTTCTTCTGGCGTCGGATTCGGGATTTCTTTCGGAATTTGCCGCAGGCAAGCGTTTTGCACTGTACGCGCTTATAAGCGCGCTTGTATATCTTGTCCCGTGTGCGGTATACTGTCTTGCACGCAAACTGAAACCGAAAAATATAAACGTGCGCGGATTTTCTCCGTCGGCAATCCCGGTTACGGTCGTAAGCCTTTTGCTGCTTGTGGCTCTTGCGGCGCTCGAAAAATACTACATAGCCTACAACTTCGCCTACCGCGTGTCAGACGCCGTTCCTTACGGTACGGGAGTGCTTGAAACGGTGCTGTCGGCGGCGCTTTTGCCTGCGGTATTTGAAACGCTTTTTATAAACGGCCTTTTGCAGAGCGAATATTCGCGCTACGGCGGAGGAATTACCGGTATTTTTGCCTCCTCGCTGATTTTTGCCGCGCTTCACTTTGACATAAGGCTGTTTGTCATATATTTTACCGCCGGACTTGTTCTCGGCACTCTTACGCACGTGTCGCACTCGGTATTCCCGGCAATGTTCGTTCACTTTTTAAACAACCTTGCCGCAATATATCTTGCAGACGGCATGACCTTTATCGCAAGCGAGAGAATAGGCGGCACGTTTCTTATGACGGTTATCGCGGTCATTTGCTTTTCGCTGTTTCTCATACAGTTACAGATGATTGAAAAGCTGTGCCTTTCAAAAAGCGCGAAAAGCGCCGCAAAAGACGGCATGAGCGTCGAAGAAAACAACGTCGGAGACGCCCGGGACGGGGAACAGTCTGCGGATTTGAATTACGGCGACGAAATTTACTTTTTCTCGCCTTACGGACACACTCCGGGACGTTTCTTACGGCTCTGCGCCGTTCCCGTTATACTTGCGGTCATCTCGGCGTTTGTAAAATAACATATGTATACCTGTACACACAAATACGATATCTGAGAGAGACGGCGGAAAATGAATTTACATTTTCAAAAGCTTATATATCCAGCGGCAGCCGATATACGGCGCACAACGCAAAAGATCTTGTAAAATTCATATGCCCAAAAAGCTTTACAGATAGGCTCGTTACCGAAAAATGCGCAAAAAAACTCCGGGACGATATACTTTTACATCAATCCCGGAATTTAAAATTCAATTTGTTTTACTTTTACGGCGTTCCGTCATGCGGAGCGTCTTTTGTTTTTTATCAGTCTGCAAACATGGGAGTCGAGAGGTATCTGTCGCCGGTATCGGGAAGAAGTGCGACTATTACCTTGCCCTTATTTTCCGGACGCTGTGCGAGAACCTTTGCGGCGTGTACCGCAGCACCCGAGGATATACCAACAAGCAGTCCTTCCTTGCGCGCAAGCTCTCTGCCTGTTGCGAATGCGTCGTCGTTTTCAACAGGGATTATCTCGTCATAAACCTTTGTGTTGAGCGTGTCCGGAACAAATCCCGCGCCGATACCCTGTATCTTATGAGGGCCTGCAACGCCCTTTGAAAGGACGGGAGAACTTGCCGGTTCAACGGCTACGACCTTTACGTTCGGGTTCTTTGACTTTAAGTATTCGCCGACACCCGTAAGAGTTCCGCCCGTACCTACGCCGGCTACGAATATATCAACCTTGCCGTCGGTATCATTCCAGATCTCGGGACCTGTGGTCGCACGGTGTGCGGCAGGGTTTGCGGGATTGGAGAACTGGCTCGGAATAAAGCTGTTGGGAGTCTGCGCGGCAAGCTCATTTGCCTTTTCAATCGCGCCTTTCATGCCTTTTGCGCCTTCGGTAAGTACGATCTCCGCACCGTATGCCTTGAGCAGGTTTCTTCTTTCAACGCTCATTGTTTCGGGCATTGTAAGAATTATCTTATAACCCTTTGACGCTGCGACTGCGGAAAGTCCGATACCTGTGTTTCCGCTCGTGGGTTCGATTATTACGGAGCCTTCTTTAAGTGCGCCGGACTTTTCTGCGTCGGCTATCATTGCTGCCGCAATTCTGTCCTTAACGCTTCCTGCGGGATTGAAATATTCTACTTTCGCAAGTACTGTTGCGCCGAGACCGTTGTTCTTTTCAAAGTTAGACAGCTCAAGCAGAGGTGTGTTTCCTATAAGTTCTGTTATTGTACGATATGTTTTCATGATAATTTCTCCTTTATTGTATAAAATATATTATGTAAGCCGATATTCTTGTCTGAAATTCTTTGCGCCGTCAACATCGTCTGCCGGGAAGTATTGCTTTCATAATAATCTCTCCTTTTGTAAAGGGGGTAATTCATATATTACCTATATCTTTCGTAGGTATTATAGCACCGGTGTTTTTATTTGTCAATAGGTTTTTAGAAAAAAATGAAAAAAATTTCGCAATTTAACTTTAAAGACAAGAGACGGAGTAATGAACAGAATAAGAGATTTGCGTAAGGACAGAGATCTTTTTTGGGAGTACGCGCTTTTCTGAAGAAAAGCTTTGCGCTCTAAAGAGTATAAACAAAAGACTTTCGCAGCCCTTAAATAGGAACAGAATTGCGGGATATTCTTTGTGCCGTTCGCAGTCGAACAGCAGGACTGCGAACTCAAATCCGAACAGGTGCCGAAGCAAGCTATGGCAACCAAGAATAAAGGGTAACTAAATAAAAGATAACTCTGTGCGTTAAATTAAACTTCGCACAGAGTTTTTCACTATACATAAAAGTAAAATTTGTAAAAGTCATCTCGCGTAAGCGAGATGGGCAGAAAAGCGTCAGTACAAAGTTGCACTTTGAAGAAGATTTCCCGTTCCCGCCCAAAATAATCCAACTTCTGCCATCCGCAAAAGAGCTTTATCTTTCCTTCAGTGTAATAGCGGCTCCGAGAGGACTCAGCGTGCTTTCGTCCGAGAACATAAACACCTTGCAGACCGCAGCCTTTGAGGTTATGGGAATATCGGTGCGGAATATGCCGTTTTCCGAGTCGGCCGGCTGTATTTTCTTTACGCCGCACAGCCTTGAATTTTCGTCGTAGCAGGCGGCAAGCGCAAAGGCTTTATCCAAAGCACCGGAGGTGTTCCCGAAGTCTACGGAGAATACTGCCTTGCATATGCCGTCGGAATTTTCAAAAGTGCCGAGCGCATAGGTGTTCTTTCCGTCGTAATACGAGTTTGCCGGAAGAATGTACGGCTTTTCATCGATAAGCATTGTAATATCGACATCTGTCGGATTATACAGCGCGTCCGCCGTCTTTACAAGCTTTCTGGAGGCGTTTATATACTTTACGTATTCCGAAACCGTCGGGTTCCAGATGTTCTGCGCACTCATTTTTATGTCGGAAATCATGTTGTCCACGACATACCACCTGTCCGCGCCGTCAACGTTCCACGGGTGTCCCCAGATTGAGAGCAGCGTGAGTTCGCAAGAATCGAGGGACAGATATTTGTCTATGTACGGCACGCAGTAGTCAACGCCGTCATGATAATCAACCGCCGTAAAGTCCCACGACGGACTGAAAGATTCGGGAACTGAAAATTCCTTTAGGCTTCCGATGGTCGGCGCGTTTCTCGCATACAGATAATTCTGCTTTGCCGCCGTGTTTGTACATTCGCGTTTGGGATTTGTTATTGACCAGGCAAGTCCCGTTATTTCGGTGCCGAAAATTTCTTCAAGCACCTTTTTGCTCTGCGACAGCTCATAAACGCAGTCCTCGTCGCTTACGGGATTTGAGGAGCCCGCTCTCATATCAAAATGCGAATACGTGTGGCTTGCTATCTCGTGCCCTGCGTAGACAGACTTTAATTTTTCGGGATCTGCGCTAAGCGTGTTCTTTGCGATAAGATTGAACGCAGCCTTGAAACCTGCGGCGTTTAGCCTCTTTATGAGCTTTTCGTCGGAGGACAGCTTTCCGTCATCATAGCTGAGAATAAGCGCTTTTTTTGCATATCCCGGATAGAATATTTCACATTTTGCGTCAAGTCCGCCCAAAGAGCGCCATTTTGCATACAGCGTTACGGGAACGGCGGCAACAAACGCGTCTCCGGGATAATATTCGTTTACGCCGTCGGTATAGCAGACAAATTCAAACCCGTCTTTTTTATATGTACATTCGGGAAGTGTGTAGCCGTCGGAGGCGGTCTGCGGACTCATATATCCGTCCGCGCCGTTTGCGTTGAAATATACGGCGTCAGCCGCGCTTTGCACATAAATTCTGCTTACGGTAACTTTTGCTCCGGCAATCTCGGTCGGATCAAAGCGCAGCAGCGTGCAGATGTCCGCATTGTTCCAGAAATCCTTTGAGGAAAAGTCGAATACATACTCGTTCATGCCGTCAACCGCCGTAACTCTCTGTATTGTCGAGGCAGTGGGTCTCTTTCCGTCAAGCCCGACATACACCGAAAGCCCCGCGCGCTGAGTTCCGTCGGGGAGAACCACATCGCATACGACGTTTACTTTTTTGTTTACCGACGTCGGTATACTTACGCCGCTTATCTGAAACTGCGGATCGTTCGTTGTCGAGGTTATCTCAAGACCGTTTTCGGTGAAGTCGCTTTGCGCGTTATAAGGTTTTGTCCAGCCGCAGAGACTTCCGTCGGTAAAATCCCAAAAATATCCGCCGCCGGTACTCCAGCACGCGTAAAGCGTTGTGTCGGAATCTATCGTAAAGCCGTCCGTCACCTTTTGCGAGCCGTCGGGAGTCTTGCTCCAGCCGTCAAACTCAAATCCGTCTCTTTCGGGACTCTTTTCGGGCAGCGTTACCTTTTCTCCCGCGTTATATTTTACGCTTCTGAACTTCGGAAGATACGTCACCGTCTGTCCCATGGCATTGGGTTCGTAATTAAGCGTTACTCTTTCGTCCTTTTTCCATACCGCGTACAGAACCGTGTCCTCGGTTACGTTTTTCAGCACGCTTACGGTGTCCGCACTTTGCTTATCAAGGCTCCAGCCTGCAATGTACCAGCCTTCGCGCTCAATAAAATCCGTTTTTTCGGGCGTATAGTCCGAACCCGTGAGAACCTTTGCGTTTTCGGGCATTCCGGTTATGGTGTCCGTAGTGTTTTTATCGTAGCTTACCGTTTTATACAGCGCGTTTTCGGGGTACAGAGCTATAAAATCCACATATGATTTGTTTCCGGTGCAGTAGAGTCCGACGCCGAGGTTGATTGTCTGAAGATAGCTGCTCCGCGCGTCTTTAAGCTCGTATATGTCGAAAATATGCGTCTTATATCCGTCCTTGCTCATGCTCTGATCCGTAAGTCCGCAGCTCCACACGTCGCCTATCTTGTTTCCGTCCTTATCCGCAAGCTGTATATAAGGCTTTACAACAGGCGTTCCCGACGCAGTCTGAGTTTTTGCGCCAACAGCGATATATCTGTAATCGCAGAGTGCGACAGCGCCGTTTGCAAAGTATTTTCCCATAACAGGGTTTGACGCAGCCGCGGTAAAGCTTATGCTTTCGCCGTCAAAAGCCGTATTTGACGCATTCACAAGACTCCAGCCGAGATCTGTGTCCGTAAAATCGTACATTATGACCTCTGCCGCAAAACAAAGCGTGTTTGCTAAAACCGCGAGAACCATTGCCGTGACAAATGCCTTGACAATTTTTTTCATAATTCTCCCTCTCCGTTAAAAAAATGTGTTGTTTTTGTTAATTATATATCATATATTTAAGAAAAGCAATGTATAAATGGCTTTTTATATGTAAAAATCGGACTATTTTCCGCGTGTGCGCATTTTTCATTAATCGCATAAAATTAATCAAATCCGCTATAATCGGGAAAAAATATGTGGTAAAATATCCGTATATTATTTTTCCGAAAGGGTGACACACAAATGGGACTTAACGACACGCCGAGGGCAAACCGTCCTCACATAGGATTTTTCGGCAGACGAAACGCCGGCAAATCAAGCTTATTAAACGCCGTGACAAATCAGGACATAAGCGTTGTTTCGGAATACGCCGGAACTACTACCGACCCGGTATCAAAAGCAATGGAAATGCTTCCGGCAGGCCCCGTTGTGGTCATAGACACGCCGGGTTTTGACGACGTGGGAGAGCTTGGAGAACTCAGAGTCAAAAAGACAAAGCAGGCGCTCAACAAGACCGACGCCGCAATTCTTGTCTGCGACGCGCTTACAGGTCTTACCGACTGCGACAGACAGCTTATATCGCTTTTCAAGAGCAAGAACATTCCGTACATAGCCGCGTACACAAAGTGCGACCTTGCGGAAAATATTCCGCAGCCGAAAGAAAACGAAATATATGTAAGTTCGAAAACGGGACGCGGTATAAATGAGCTTAAAGACAAAATTGCCTCTCTTATAAGCGTAAACGCAAAAAAGCAGGTGCTTGTAAGCGACCTTGTAAACGCGGGAGATCTTATAATTCTCGTCGTGCCGATAGATTCCTCCGCGCCTTTGGGCAGACTTATTCTTCCGCAGCAGCAGACAATACGCGACGGACTTGACAGCGGCGCTCAGGTGCTTGTCGTAAGAGACACCGAGCTTAAAGGCGCACTTTCCGACTGCGGCAAAAAGCCCTCTCTCGTAATTACCGACAGCCAGGCTTTCGGAAAAGTCATGAAGACAGTGCCCGAAGATATTCCGCTTACCTCGTTTTCTATACTCATGGCAAGAAACAAAGGATTTCTCAAAAACGCGCTTGAGGGTGCGCAAAAGCTTGACACTCTCAGCGACGGCGACAGGGTGCTTATCTGCGAGGGCTGCACGCACCACCGCCAATGCGAGGATATAGGCACGGTAAAGCTGCCGAAATGGATAAGCGAATATTCCGGCAAAAGGCTTGAATTTGAATTTACCTCCGGCACGGGATTTCCCGAAGATCTTTCGGGATACGCCCTTATCGTCCACTGCGGCGGCTGTATGCTCACCGAACGCGATGTCAGACACAGAATGTTATGCGCGTCCGACGCCGGTATTCCGTTTACCAACTACGGCACAGCCATTGCCAAGATAAACGGCATTCTCTCGCGTTCCGTCGAACCTCTTCACGGTAAACTGACTTTGCCGCGGTAAAATACGGTTATAATAAAAGCTTTTTCTTGCGCCGTGCGGCTGATTTTTTCACCGTGCGGCTTTGTTTTTTGTGAAAACAGACCGATTTTGCAGCATCTTATCGAAAAAGCACTTTCAATTCTTAAAAACAGCTCTGTATTGACGGTATTTTCGGTTTTGCGGTTGAAAATTAAAAAACTACGTGTTATAATGTAAAAGATAAAGTGCCGCTTTCGGCAGATTTACTATTGCTTTATCTTAATAAGGATATAAAAATGAAAAACAATTCAAAAAACAGCGCGGATTCCGATCAGATATTTATTCCTCCCGCCATGACAAAAAGGTATTCCGTGTTTATGGAAATAGTATCCGTAATATCCGCGGCAGGGTTCAGTTTCGGTATGTTCGCGGACATTTCGGTATTTGCAAAGCTTGTTATCGCGGCGATCTGTTCGGGTATGTACATGACGGTGCTTATCGGCAAGGGTTCGGGATTTGTCCGCCTTGTTCCGCTTATAGTCCCTGTTTGCACGGCTCTTCTCAACATTCCGTTCGGCGACGTCGGCGCACAGGAAAAAAACGTGTACCTGACCGGCGCTTTCATTCTGATCGGCAGCCTTTTGGCAAGCAACACCGCCGCTTTTGCGGCGGCTCACAAGTTTACCAAGTCCATGACGCTTGCGGCAGGCAGTGCGTCGGCAATTATTTACGGCGGAATATGCGCGTGTATAAACATATTTGCGGCAGAAGGCGCATTGTCGGCAAGTCTTATCGTTTCGCGCATAAATTCTCTGTTTGACGGTCTTCGCAGCGGTATGGTACAGATATTCAAAGCCGCGTCCGAAACCGACGGCTTTATTTCGCAGATGAGAATTGCAACGGGAAACGCCTCGCTTACCGCAGAGGAGTTTATGAAAAACGCGTCGGAATATGCAAAGCTTGCCGTAACCGGACTTAAAGCAATATCTCCCGCGCTCGTGATAATCGCCGCAATGCTTTTCATGTTTGTGTCGCTGTTTGTTCTGACGGCGCTGTTATGTATCGCAAACAAGCGCGGATTTTTCGGCAGAGATCTTTGGGAATATGAAATAAGCGGATTCGGTGCAAGAGTTTTCAACGCGTGCGTACTTATAGCACTTCTCGGAACATTTATAGGTATGCCGAGACTGCTGCTCACGGTATGCGTAAATCTGCTGCTGATACTGCTTCCGCTTATATTCCATATAGGCTTGCGCGGATTTTACAGAATATTCGTTTCAAAAGGAATTCACCCGGTTGCGTCTGTCGTGCTTCTGGCGGCGGCAGTCGGAATACTCTTTGCGCTTACGGGCGGATTTGTAATGCTTATCGCGGCTTTTGCGGGAGTGTTCTTTTCGCTGAGCGCGGAAAATTTCAGAAAGCTGCTTTACAGATACGGCGCGGACGGTGATATGCCGCATTACAACGGCGATTACTCCGACAAAAACGACGCAAAAGACAACGCCGATAATGATAATGATAATGACGGCGGCAGCGGCGATAACAATAACGGCGATAATAAAAAGTAAACGCAAATAAAGGTTTGGCATATAAATAACGAAAAATAAGGCGGTGATGTCGCTCTTGAAGATAATAAAAGAAATATGGCAGAAATTCACCGGCAAGAAAGCTGTTTTTGCCGCGTCTTTAACGCTTTTCGCACTTTCCGGAATATGCGCTTTTCGCGACAGGCCCATGGCGTTTATCATACTTGTCTGCGCGCTCGGATATACCGGAACGGTGTTTGCCTTACTGCTTTACGGCAGAAAGAAAATGACGTTCAGTGCGGAAAGTCCCATGCTTTCGGGACTTACTCTCGACTTTGTAATGTCCATGTCGCTGCCGGTCGTAATAGTAAACTATCTCGGCGAGATAGCATGGTACAACAAGGCGTTTTTAACCACCTCCGGCACCAAAGGCACGCTTTACGGAAAAAACATTGCCGAAAAAATAAACCATTCTCTCGTGCCCGCGCGTCTTTTCAGAACCGACAGCGCGCCGATATACGTCCCCATGAACGGCATTGACTATGAGGTAAGCTGTTTCAAAGTGACGTCTTCGGGCAAAAATTACTGTATAACCCTTTGGGAAAACAAGACAAACGAAATATATCTCAAAAAAGAATTAAAACTCAGAAACACGCTTGTTGCGTTTCTCGTAATAGACAACTTCTCCGAGGCTATGCAGTTCGTACAGGACAAGTCGCGCACCGCAAGCGCCGTTATTGGCAGCGAGATAGACAAGTGGAGCGCGTCTTTGGGCGGAATAATGAAGGAATACGACAAGGAAAAGTACGTTATTCTGTTTGAGGAACGCCATCTTGAAGTTTTAAAGGAAAACAAATTTGAAATTTTAGACAAGGTGAGAAACATCACCATAGACGGCGTTGTAATGCAGTTTACGGCGTCGATAGGAATTGCCTGCGTTTCGGGAACGCTTGCCGAAAAAGAGGCGGCGAGCCGCGTATGCCTTGACCTTGCTTTGCAGCGCGGAGGAGATCAGGCGGTACTCAAAAACGAAACCTCCGTCGAATACTACGGCGGACGTTCAAAGAGCGTGCAGAAAAAGACAAAGGTGCGCGCAAGAGTCGTAGCCAACGAAATCTGCGCCGCAATGCGCGCGTGCTCAAACGCCATGGTTATGGGACACAAATACGCGGATCACGACTCCATTGCCTCATGCGTCGCTGTTTCGCGCCTTGCAAAGCACATGGGCAAACCCGTAAACATTGTCGTAAACATTCACGACTTCAACTTAAAAGCCATATTCAACAGCCTGCGCGGAATAAAGGAATACACTTCTCTTTTCGTTGACCGTGAATCGGCGCAGGAGCTTATGCGCTCCGACACTCTGCTTGTGGTGTGCGACGTAAACAACCCCGAACTTTTTGAAATGCCCGAACTTTACGAGGCAGCCGGAAACTTTATAGTAATCGACCACCACAGAAAGATAGGCGAATTCAAAAATCAGCCGAAGCTGTCGCATATAGAACCCGCTGCGTCAAGCGCGTCCGAGCTTATGAGCGAAATTCTCGAACAGGTCACGCTTCCCGGCACGCTTCCGGCAGTCGAGGCAAATCTGCTGTTTGCCGGAATTATACTCGACACCAAGCAGTTTACCAAAAACACGGGAGTGCGCACTTTCGGTGCGGCGCTGTACCTGAGGAGCGAGGGCGCAAGTCCGCATGAGGCTCAAAAACTTTTCAGAACCAACATTCACGACTTTATGCGCGAAAGCGTCTTTGAAAACAACATTCAGATCTACCGCGACAGTATAGCCTTTTCGGTATACGACGGACAAGCCGACGGACGCGACAGAATAGCCGCCGCAAAGGCTGCCGACAGACTTCTCACGGTTGAGGGCGTCACCGCTGCGTTTGTTATATGCATGATAGACGGCGCTGTCAACATATCCGCACGTTCGGACGGCAGCATAAACGTCCAGCTCGTACTTGAAAAGCTCGGCGGAGGGGGCCATTTTGACGCTGCCGGCGCTCAGATAAAGAACACCGACGTTTTAAGCACGCTTGAACTTTTAAAGAAAGCCATTGACGAATATCTGGAATAAAAATTATTATTCGGAGAGTTTTATATAATGAAAATACTCTATCTCATCAACTACGCCGGAGGCGGCGGAACCGAAAAATACGTTCTCGACCTCTTGGACGGCTTTACGGCTGCCGGCGAAAAGTGCTATCTTGCCTACAACATACCCGGACTTTTGTCCGAACAGGCGGCAAAGAGAAAAATAAGCAGCTTTCAGTTTGAAATGAAAAACTCCTACGACGTAAAGGCTGCCAAAACGCTTGCTCGCATATGCTCGCAGAACAAGATAGACATTGTACACGCACAGCACACGCGCGAGTTATATGTCGCCTGCCTTTCAAAGCTTTTCGGCAACAAGGCAAAGGTCGTATTTACAAACCATCTGCTCAGCGAATGCGGAAAAGCGAGAAAGCTCACAAACTCGGTTCTTGCGCGTCCGCTTTGCTCAAAATTCATCACGGTCTGTGAAAAAGGGCGCGAGCTTATGGACAAGAACGGTTTCGGCACGTCAAAAACCGTGACAATATTCAACGGCATAAACACGAAAAGAAAAGATTCTTACAACAACGTAAGAGAGCAACTCGGTATTGCAGACGATGTGTTTGTCATAACGGCTCTGACGCGGTACAGTCCCGAAAAAGGCGTGGGATTTTTAATAGACAGCATAAACGAGCTGAAAAAAACGGCAAAAAGAAAATTTATGCTGCTTATCGCGGGTACAGGCGATATGTACGGCGAAATGGGACAAAAGATCGACGATCTCGGGCTTAACGACGTCATAATGCGCTTGGGTTACAGAAACGACACGGCAGATCTTCTGGAAAGCTCGGATATGTTTGTAAATCTTTCAAGCACCGAGGCGCTGAGCTTTGCTATTATAGAGGCGCTTTCCCACGGACTTCCCGTGGTTGTGACAAACGTCGGCGGAACGTGCGATATTGTAAACGCGCAGACAGACTGCGGAATTGCCGTAAGCTACGGCGACACATCAATGACCGCAAAGGCGATAAACGCTATCATGTCCGACGGCGCGCTGTACGAAAAATATTCGGCAAACGCGCTTAAAACAGCGTCGGAAAAGTTTTCGGTTTCGCAGATGCTCGAAAAGACATACTCTGTCTACACATCTTTGCTTAAAAAATAAACCGTATACGGTATATATTAAAAACTCTGAAAGGACGATTTTAAGAAAATGGCAGAAAAGAACAAAAAGCTGTTCGGCAAGATCAATGTTATCGACTTTATCGTAATTATCGTGCTGATACTCGCGGTATGCGTAATAGGAGTATCAAAGCTGCGCGACAAAAACGCCTCCGACAGACAGACGCTCATAATAAAGTATTATGCAGAGGAAGTCCGCGACAACGTAGCTTCGCGCGTAAAGCCCGGCGACAATCTCTACGACTATACCGACAAGGGACAGCTCGGAACCGTAACCGACGTACAGATAGGGGAAGCGGTTTCATACGCCGTCAAGTCCGACGGAACATTTTCCGCCGTTCCCAAAGCCGGTTACAGCTCGATTATCATAACCGGAGAAGTCGAAGGTCTTAAAACCGATCTCGGCGCGACGGTAAACTCTCACAAGTACGGCGTGGGACATTCGTTTACGCTTTATGCGGGCGAGGCACGCATTTATCTTCGCGTTTACGACATACAGGTTAAGGAATGAGGGAAAAAGCATGGACAAGAACAACACTAAAAAATACAGAATATTCGGCATAAACGTAATCGATCTGCTTGTAATTCTCGTAATAATTGCGGCTGTGCTTTTGGTCGCATACAAGTTTCTCGGTCTCGGAAAGGACAACTCCTTACAGAACGTGGAAATTGTTTTCAAAGCCGACGAGGTAAGCGATTTTGTAATAGACAAGCTCAAAGAAGGCTGCCGTCTTTATGACGACGAAGAATCCATAGACCTCGGAACGTGCACCTCTTTTGCAACAGGCCCCTCCGAATCCTACGGGACAAACCTCGAGGGTGAATTTGTGCTCTCGTCAAAGCCTTACTATCAGTCGCTGTACCTTAACGGCAATGTAACGGCAAAAATGGGTGCAAACGGCGTTATTGTCGGCGGTCACGAATACTGCATAGGCGACTTTATAATACTCCGTGCCGGCGACGCAAAGCTCTATATAAGCGTATACGACATAGTTCCGGAAATGGCTTCCGGCACAAACAAGTAAGGCGGTTTTGAAAAATGCTTGAATCAAGTGTTACTGCCGGCGTTTTCAAATGGCTGTGGAATGAGCTTAAACAAAGCAAGTTCTTCGGCGTGCTTATGGCTGTTACGGCATATTTTGCATATGCGTACAAGTACAGCACGTTAAGAAAGATCATTCTCGGCGTCGGAAACGTCGAAAACTATACGGAAACATCTGTTTTTTACAGGATTTTATCCTCCGTATGCAATTTTTTTGTAAACCTGTTTACCAAAATCGCGTCATTCTTTATAAATGCCGCGAAAGGCAGTCTTATTGCAAAGTTTTATGCAAACGTCGTCAAGGGATCGTTTATATTTGATACAAACAACTTCTTTGCGCTCTGCATAATGTTTATATTTCTTGTTCCGCACGACTACTGGAACAATATGTACGCTCTGGCTGCGGCGCTCATGCTGTGCGGAGTATATGTATTCTGTCTTGCACTCGGCAAGGATTTCGGAAAAGACATAAAAGGCGTGCCGTTTCAGCTTTTGCTGTTTCTGTTTTCGCTGTTTCTTTCTGCGGCAATATCCTTTGACAGAGCCGACAGCATAAGAATACTTGTATTATTCGCAACGTCGTACCTGCTTTGCCTTGCGGTATACGGCACGATACGCGACGAGAACAGATTTGAGAGCTTTTGCAGAATAATCTACTTTACTCTGCTTGCCGCGGCGCTCTTCGGAATTGCGCAGAGAATAATGGGCGTCGAGGCTGACGCGTCGTTTACCGACCTTACGCTCAACAAGGATATGCCGGGACGCGTTTTCGGCACAATGGGCAACCCGAACAACTATGCGGAATATCTCATGGCATTTCTGCCGTATGCGTTCTCGTTTGCAATGACAAGAAAGACGTCCGACAACAAGATGTTCTGCCTTATAGGACTTATACTTCCCCTTGCGGCAATGCTGACGACATACTCGCGTTCAAGCTGGATAGCGCTCGCGTGCTCATGCGTGCTGTATGTGTTTATATTCAATTTCAGACTTGTGCCGGTGTTCGCGGCGGGCGTTATATGTATGCTGCCGTTCATTCCGCAGAGTATTTATAACAGAATTCTCACTATCGGAAATGTTAAGGACTCCTCAAGCTCGTACCGTATTACCATCTGGACGGGCGTGCTGAAAATGTTGAAGGAATATTGGTTTACCGGAATCGGTCTCGGTCCCGGCGCGTTTGCGACAATCTTCCCGAAATATGCTCTCGGTGATACCGCCGTTGCAAGACATTCTCATATGCAGTTTATGGAAATGCTCGTTGAGGGCGGCGTTCTCAGCTTCTTCGCATATATCTGGATGCTCGTTTCTCTAGTTAAACGCTGCTGCCATAAGGCTGTTACCGCTAAGAATATTAATGTTAAATATTATGCCTGCGCCGCTGCCTCCAGCGTCACGGGTATCGCTCTTATCGGTATGTTCGAGTATTGCTGGTTCTATCCCAGAGTTATGTTCGCTTTCTTTATAAGCGTCGGTCTCTGCCTCGCCGTCTTACGGGAAAAATAAGAGTACGCAGGGGACGCGGAAGAATACGAGGAGCACGCAGGAGTACGCAGGAGTACGCGCTTTAGGGGATACGCGCTTTAGGGGATACGCGCTTTTCTGAAGAAAAGCTGAGCAAAAGACTTTCGTAGCCCTTAAATAAGAACAGAATTGTGGGATACTCTGTGCCGCCAGCTTGTACCGTCAGCCACCAAAAGTCGGGCGGCTGACTCAAATCTATGCAGGTGCCGAAGCAAGCTATGGAAATTGTGTACTATTGGCAGCTTTGGAAAGGGAAATTGCTCCGCGATAACGAAATATAGTCAAATAATCATTTTCCAACCAAAACAGGCAAAAATAAAAAAAGAATAAAAAGGAGTCACCCCGGTGAAAGTACTTCATATGATAAGCGGCGGAGACAGCGGCGGAGCAAAAACCCATGTCTTTGCACTCATGCGCGCATTGCCGAAATACTGCGACGTAAAAATCGTCTGCTTTATAAAAGGACAGTTCTTCGATGAACTTCAGGATATAGACGTGCCGAGTGTGCTGCTTGAACAGAAAAATCGGTTCGATTTGTCGGTCGTTGATAAAATTGTCGAAATTTGTAAAAACGACGGTGTTCAGATAATCCATGCGCACGGCGCAAGAGCTAATTTCATCGCGGCTAATCTGAAACGCAAAATTAAAATTCCCGTCGTTTCGACCGTCCATAGCGACTATTTGCTTGACTTCGACTCACTGTATAAAAAAATCGTGTTCACAACGCTTAATACTTTGGCGCTGAAAAAACTCGATTATCATATAGGCGTGTCCTCAAATTTCAAGGATATGCTTATTTCGCGCGGATTTAATCCCAACCGCGTGTTTACCGTCTATAACGGTATGGACTATTCTTCACCCATGACATTCTGCTCAAAAGAGGAATTTGCAAAACGCATCGGTATAAAATATGACCCGAATATTACATATGTCGGTCTTATCGGACGGCATGACTATGTAAAGGGACACGATGTGTTTGTAGACGCCGCGGCAAAAGTTCTCGAACGCAGAAAGAACGTCGTTTTCCTTATCGCAGGCGACGGCGACGGCAGAGATGAGCTTGTAAAAAGAGTAAACGAGCTTGGAATTTCGGATAATTTCATCTTCGCGGGCTTTGTAAAGGATATTTACAGCTTTTTGAATTTTGTCGATATTAATACGCTCTCGTCGCGCTGCGAAAGTTTCCCGTATGTTCTGCTTGAAGGCGCAAGAATGAAAAAACCGACGGTAAGCTCGGCGGTCGGCGGTATTCCCGATCTTATCAGAAACGGCGTTACGGGACTTACCTTTGAAAGTCAGAACAGCAGCGATTTTGCCGATAAACTCTGCACGCTTATCGACGATAAGGCGCTTGCCGAAAAATACGGAAATGCGCTGTATGAGCTTGCAACCGGCAATTTCTCGAACGACAGCCTTGCAAGAACTCACGCCGAAATTTACAGCTCCATTCTCCGCTATGAATCCGATAAAAAGAACTCCGACGCCGTTATCTCCGGCTACTACGGATATAATAACAGCGGCGACGACGCCCTGCTTTACGGCATGATAAAGAGTCTGCGCGCTCTTATGCCCGATATACGTCTGACAGTCCTCAGCAGAAATCCCGAACAGACAAAACGCCGTTACAGGGTAGACGCGGTAAAGCGTTTCAATCCGTTTGCCGTCTCGCACGCTCTTTCGGGTTCTCATATGCTCATAAACGGCGGCGGAAGCCTTATTCAGGACGCTACAAGCTTCAAGAGCCTTATGTACTACCTTTCCGTAATCAAGGCGGCAAAAAAACGTGGACTTCATGTATTTGTATATGCAAACGGCATAGGTCCTCTCAAGGATTCAAGCCTTAAATATGCGTCAAAAATACTCTCCGTCGCGGACATAATAACGCTGCGCGAAAAGGAATCGCAGACGCAGGTTGACCGTCTCGGAATTAAAGGTGTTCCTGTATACTTAAGTGCAGATCCGGCACTTTTGCTTGACGCGCCCGACGAAAAACAGGCTGACGAGATATTGGCAAAATACTCGCTGCCCGAAAGAAATTCGTATATCGCGGTATCTGTCCGTCCGTGGGATAAAAACGACGGCAAATTTGACGAAAAAATCGCAGAACTTTGCGATTATATGTACGAAAAACACGCTCTGAATACTGTTCTGCTGCCCATGAAGCCGCAGTCGGATCTTGCGCTGTGCGAGAGCATAGGCAGACGCACAAAATGCAAAACATATACGGTTTCCGGAACTCCCGAGGTGTCGGAGATCATGGCAATAATCTCGGCGGCGCGCGCCGTTGTCGGCATGCGACTGCACACGCTTTGCTATGCGCTGGTTTCATGCGTGCCGTGCGTCGGAATAAAGTATGATCCAAAGATCGGCGGATTTCTGAATTATATCGGCATAGACAGCCTTGTAAACGCGTCGGACATTGACCTTCAGAAACTCATAAGCCTTGCCGAAAACGCCGTCTGCGGTCATGACGCAATATCCGCAAAAATGAAAGACAAGCGCACCGAACTCAGAGATCTTGCAAATCTCAGCGCACGTCTTGCCGTCGAAATGATCAAATCCGACTTTTCAAACAAAGAGGACTGAAAAATGAACATAAAGGCATATGCGAAAATTAATCTCACGCTTGAAATAACAGGAAAAATACTTGAGGGCGGTTTTCACGAGCTTCGCACCGTAATGCACAAAATTCCGCTTTGCGACGAACTCGAAGTCGAAACTTTTAACAGCCCGTCGGAAAAAATTCATTTTGACTGCGACGTACAGCTCTGCGAAAAGGAGCAAAACCTCGCATACAAGGCGGCGCTTGCATATATTGGAGCTTTTACGCAAAAGACAAACCGCACTTTCGGAGCAAAGATCAGCCTTGAAAAGCATATACCGTCGGGAGCGGGTCTCGGAGGAGGAAGTGCCGACGCTGCGGCGGTTCTTCGCGCAATGAATACGCTTTGCGAAGATATACTTTCGGAAAACGAGCTTATGCAGCTTGCCGAAAGTCTCGGCAGCGACGTTCCGTTCTGCCTTTATCCCGAAAAATGCGCTTTCTGCACGGGGCGCGGAGAAATAATTACTCCGTCGGAAAGCCTGCCCGAATGTTTTGCCGTTATTTCAAAGCCGTCTGAAAGCATTTCCACAAAAGGCATTTACGCCGAATATGACAGAACCATAAAATATTTGCCCGACCGCGGCGAAAAGAAAAATTCTTTTGAGGCAGTATCTCTGCTTGAATCGGGAACGCTCTTGCAAAATCCGCGTATCTTTGTCAACGACTTTGAAAAGATATGTATACCCAAATGTCCCGAAATCGAACTTTTAAAGACCATAATGAAAAAGCACGGTGCGGCAGCGTCAATGATGACGGGCAGCGGTTCGGCGGTTTTCGGACTTTTTCCCGACCGTGACGGTGCTTTTGAGGCACACGCCGAGCTTAAACGCGAAAATGCAGGGTTTATACAGGTCTGCGAAATTAAAAAATAAATACTTATTGCATATATTTTCCTCAGTGCGTCAATAATCCAAAGCGAAAAGGAGATTAAAGACACATGAGGAATTTTACATTAAAGCTCAGATCTTTCAAAAACGACATACTTTGCGCGCTCTGCTTTTTCACGGTTTTTTTATACTCCATGACAGGTGTGTTTTACGTAAAAGGACAGGACAAAACCGTGCTTGACAAGGTAGTGCGGCTCCACGTCATCGCAAACTCGGACTCCGACGCCGATCAGCGTGTCAAGCTCATTGTGCGCGACGGGATAACGCGCGTTACAAGCGAACTTTTTGCGGATTGCCGCGATATTGACTCGGCTAAAAAGGCAGCCGAAAACGGCCGCGAAAAAATACTGTCCGCCGCACGAAAAGCATTGTCCGAAAACGGCATGGACTACGGTGCAGAACTCAAAACCGGCATTGAAACATATCCCGTGCGCACATACGGAGATTTTGTATTTCCGGCAGGCGACTACTTTTCGGTACGCGTAATTCTCGGCGAGGGCAAGGGAAAAAACTGGTGGTGCGTGCTGTTTCCGCCGTTATGCACGTCGGGTGCGGTCATGGATACGGACGAGGGAAAAGACCTGTTTCGTTCTTTCGGATTTACCGAAAACGAGGTAAACGAGCTTGTACCGGACGGTAACGGCGAGGATAAAACCGAAGTAAAATTCAAACTTTCGGAAATATTCAAAGAGCTTTGCGGCGCGGACTGATTAATCATAAAACAGAGGTTAAAAAGAGTGACTGAAATTTCAAAAGGCTGCGGAATAGTATGCGAATACAACCCGTTTCACACGGGACACGCATACCAGATGCAAAAAGTAAAAGATCTGACAGGCAAACCCGTCGTCTGCGTTATGAGCGGAGGCTTTACCCAGCGCGCCGAACCTGCGTGCAGAAACAAGCTTCTCCGTGCCGGCGACGCCGTGAAAAACGGTGCGGACATTGTGCTTGAACTGCCGTTTCCGTACTCTTGCATGGGTGCGCGCGATTTTGCGTACAGCGCGGTATCAGTACTTATAAAAAGCGGTATGTGCGACAGCATCGCTTTCGGCTCGGAATGTGACGACATAGATCTGCTGAATAACATCGCACACCTCATTGCCGATACTTCATTTAACAAAAGCATATCCGAAATACAGAAATCCGACAAAACTTTAAGCTACGCGCGCGCAAGAATACTTGCCGCCGAAAAGGCTCTCGGGAAAACCGCGTCGGACGTACTGGCAAACCCAAACGACATTCTTGCCGCCGAATATCTCCGCGCAAACATACTGTACGGAAGTCCTCTGAAACCTATTTCCGTAAAGCGCGAAACGCCGAGAGGCGGCAAAGACAACAATTTCGCCTCAAGCTCTTACATAAGAGCCGCAATCGACGGCGCGAAAAAAGCCGGACTTGCCGAAATTCCCGACGAAATCAAGCGCTTTCTGCCGTATGACGCGAATATAGAAGATTTTGAAACCGATTTTTCGCTTTTTGAAACGGTAATGCACCTGTCGATATGCGCGCAAAGCCCAAAACGCCTCGAAAACATTGCCGAAGTACCGCACGGCGCAGGCTATCTTATTTTTGAAAATGCATTGAAATCGAAAACATACGGTGAATTTTTAAAAAATCTCTCGACAAAATGCTTTACAAATGCTAAAATAAGACGAATGATTTTGTTTTGTTTCTTCGGAATAACCAAGGAACAGGCAAAAGAAAACCTTGACTATACATTTCTTCTCGCATCTACCATGACCGGGCGAACGCTTCTGTCCGAAACCCGCGGCAAAAGAGATATACTCCTTGCATCAAAAGCGGCGAATCTTAAGGGCTCTCCGGGAGCAATGCGGCGCCGACAATGCGCAAAATACGCTGAAGAGGTAGTGGAAAAATGCCATCAAAAACAGGTCGGTCTTACGGACAAAAAGACGCCGACAATACTTTGATCTATGCATATTCGCAAAAACTTATTCCCGAATTTGCGGGGCTTCTTATTGACGGCGACGGTAATATCCTTTTCTGTTCCGAAAACGCAAAAGAGCTTTGTTCTTACCGCAGCAACGGCAGTCTTATAAACCTTGTTTTTGCCGAGGACAGAGACGTTTTAAAACGCTGTCTCGAAGCAAGATCCGACTGCTGCATAAGGCTTCATTTCAGAAAAAAAGCGTGCTCTGCCGTTTCATACTCCGGGAACGGTATATTTACGGCATACATTTTTGTTGCGTTTGAGAGAATAGACGGCGATATTGCAGCGGAATTAAAGCGCATTTCTATGTCCCTCGACTATATAAAGACCTTTGCGCAAAAGCACGACGTCACATTTGTTGCCGAAATTACAGACGCCTTTACGACCTGTGCGCAAAAACTTGAAGAATACAACAGCCTGTACAACGACGCGCGCCGAAATCCAGACGGAGTTGTCACTGATATGGGCGACTTTATAAAAGCGTACATTGATTTTCTCAAAAAAGGCGGATATTTGGAGCCAAATTCAACCGAGTGCATATGTGTCGGAGAAGACGCATACTCGTGCATAGATCCGAAAATATTTACGCGTTTTATATCAGCCTGCATGTACTACATATACAATCAGTCCGAAAACGCAAAAATTAAGTTTCGAGTCAAAGGTTCGCACAGCACCGACGGAAAAGTACGCGTTACTTTATCGGCGCAGAGAAGCGCCGAACCAGACTACGGCACGTTTGTAAACTTCCTTTCGGACGTTTCGGCTTTCCTCGGCTGGGAAACGGAGCTTTCAAAAGATCCCGAATTCGGCAGCGTTTCGCTCATTATCACACTTCCGTCAGCCGACGCGCCCAAACAAGGCGAATTCAGAAATTCCGGCCGTTTCGGCTTTGAATTTGATTTTGAGCCGTACTGCGCAATGTTTCTCTCATCTCTCTGAGATTTTCCGAAAATACAAATCTTCCTCCGGTATATTTCCGTACAATTTCGGGCTGCCGGAGGTTTTTGTATACAGGTGTACTTTAATCGGCACTTGCAAAATGACTTCATATGTGGTAAAATATTGCTTGAACGGAACTTTTTCAAAAGGAGGCGCAAAGTATGCCGAAAATGCCGAATCAGAAGCAGAAACTGCTTATTCTGAGAAGGTATCTTTACGAAAATACCGACGAAAATCATAAGGTATCGGTAAGCGATATGGCAAACTACCTTGAGGCGTGCGGAGTAAGCGCCGAAAGAAAAAGTCTTTACGACGATATAGAACAGCTCCGCGCGTTCGGCGATGATATTTTGCTCGACAAAAGCGAACGCAAAACGGGATATTACGTCGCAAGCCGCGAATTTGAGCTTTCGGAACTTAAACTGCTTGTTGACGCAGTACAAGGCTCAAAGTTCATAACGCGTAAAAAATCCGCGCAGCTTATCAAAAAGCTCGAAGGACTTTGCAGCAGGAGTCAGGGTGCGGAACTTTCGCGCCAGGTGCTCATAAGCCGCAGAATAAAAAACATGAACGAGAGTATATATTACAGCGTTGACGCGCTCCACGCCGCTATAAACTCGGACAGCAGCATAAAATTTCAGTATTTCGACTACGATCTGAAATTTGAGCGCGTATTGCGCCATGACGGAAAATTCTACACCGTAAGCCCATTTGCGCTTACATGGGACGACGAAAACTACTACCTGATCGCCTACGACCACGAATCGCGCATGATACGCCACTACCGCGTTGACCGCATGGTTTCGATAAAGCCGACGGGAGAACGCAGACTCGGACGCGAAGAGTTTGAAAAGACCGATATCGAAAGCTATTCCGGCAAAGTCTTTTCTATGTTCGGCGGCACGGAACAGCGCATAGGCATGGAATTTGACAACAGCCTTACAAACGCCGTCATAGACCGTTTCGGCAAAGACATAATGATGCGCGAAAGCGAAAACAACGGAAAATTTTACATAAGCGCAGACGTTATCGTAAGTCCGCATTTCTACGGTTGGCTCTTTTCGTTCGGCGAAAAGGTAAAGCTTGTGTCCCCCGAAAGCGCGGTTGCTCAGTTTAAAGAATATGCCGACTCGGTACGTGCGCTTTACGAAAGCAAATAATATATTTTCAGATACATTTTTTATACAGAGGTAAAAATCATCATGCCGATCTGCGATATGCATATCCATACGCGCCTTTCCTCCGACGCAGACCAAAGAGAGGACAACTGCGTTTTGACCTACTGCAAAAACGCGCAGAAAGCCGGTATTAAATATCTTGCCTTTACAGAGCACCGCGACATAATAACGGGTGATGACGGCAAAATAAACGCCGACCTTTACGAATCCGAAAGACAGTGCAGTAAAACGAAAAAAGAGTTCGGATCATGCCTGGAGGTGCTTTTCGGCGTCGAGCTTGCGCACGCGCATACGCACAAAAAAGAAGCGGCGCAAACACTGTCCGCGCACAATTTTGACTTTGTTCTCGGCTCGCTGCACATTCTCTCCGACGATACGGATTTTTACCGCATGGATTTTTCGGAATATACCGACGGCGAACTGAGAAACAAGTTCTCGGACTATCTTTCGGAACTGTACGATATTGCCGAAAACTGCGACTTTGATTCTCTTGCGCACGCGTCGTACCCTTTAAGGTATTTCAGAAGATCGGGACGCCGAAACGCGATAGAGCTTTCGGATTATTATAAAGATTACGACAGGATCTTCGGCGCGCTTATAGAACGCGGCAAGGCGCTTGAAATCAACTGCAAGTCGTTTTTAGAGAGCGGATACAACGCTCCCGTGCCGGAATATGAGCTTATCGACAGATATATATATCTCGGCGGAAAGCTGTTTACTCTCGGCTCGGACACACATGACTGCAACGATGTCGGAATAGGCATAGGCGAGGCTCAGAAGTATCTGAAAAGCAAAAATATCGACAGACTCTGCGCTTTTCGAGACAGAAAAATGTTTTTTATACCAAACGATACGGAGTGAAACAAAAATCAATGATAAAACTTGCGGTATTCGACATAGACGGCACGGTTCTCTCTCACGGAGAACACAAAATCGAAAATGAACTTGCCGAAAAACTTCACGCGCTGAAAAGTAAAGGTATACAGCTTGCCTTTGCGTCGGGACGCGCATACAAAAGCCAGCTTGCAATACTCGGAGATCTTGCAGACGGCACGTATCTTATCTGCACCGAAGGAGCTGCAATGTTCTTTGGCGGAAAGAATTTGTATACACGTATACTTTCGTCCTCGGACGTACTCAAAATAACGCGCGCGGACGAATACAAAAACTGCGTTATATCGGTGTCTGTTCCGGACTGCTGTTATGTGCTTTCGGGAGACGCGGAACGTGTGACCGAATACAAAAGCGGAGTTCATTTGGACGAGATAAAAACCGCGTCCTCGCTTTACGACATACAGGCGCCTGTGCTTAAAGTATCGGTATATTCTCCGGACTTTACGCCGAAACCTCTGCTTTATGCGCCGAAATCGGTGCGCGTATGCTACAACGCAAACGGTTGGTGCGAATATGTGAGCGCGATAGCGTCAAAAGGACTTGCGGTGTCGGATCTTCAGATGCGTCTGTATCTTTCAAAGTACGACACGGCTTGTTTCGGCGACGGCGCAAACGACGAGGATATGATGAAAAAAGCAAAGCTTGCCGTAAGCGTAAACGACGCCGCAAAGTCGCTTGAGGGCGTGTGCAATGTCCACACCGACAATCTGCCGCAGTTTCTGGAAGAAAATCTATGAAAAAAGCAGTCATCTATGTACACGGCAAGGGCGGAAACGCAGAAGAATCGGAATTTTACGGGAATCTGTGCAATGGATACGATGTTTTCGGGCTTGATTACGGTTCGGACACGCCTTGGGACGCGAAAACAGAATTTCCGCCGCTGTTTGAAGAAATCTGCAAAGATTATAACGACGTCACTCTCATTGCAAACAGCATAGGCGCGTTTTTTTCAATGAACGCTCTTGCAGATGAAAAGAAAATATCAAAAACGCTGTTTATTTCGCCGATAGTCAACATGGAAAAGCTGATCTGCAACATGATGACGTGGGCAAACGTCACGGAAGAACAACTTAAAAGCAAATGCGAGATACCGACAGACTTCGGCGAAACGCTCTCATGGAAATATCTCTGCTATGTAAGACAAAATCCGCTTTTGTGGAATATTCCGACAAAAATTCTCTACGCCGAAAGGGATAACCTTACAAGCCTTGACACCGTGACGGAATTTGCAAGATCGCATAACGCGCCGCTTACCGTCATGAAAGACGGAGAACACTGGTTTCATACGAAAGAACAGCTTGAATTTCTCGCGGATTGGATAAAAAGCAGCATTTAAAATACGTATATAAAAAACAAACCCGACGCAAAGCCTTTTTACAGGTGCGCCGGGATATTTTTATGCGTTTATAAAAGCTTTTTTGTCAAAATCAGAATACGAGTTTTTCCTCGATGTAGCTCTTGACGTCCTCAAGCTTAATTCTTACCTGCTGCATGGAGTCGCGCTCTCTTACTGTTACGCAGCCGTCGGTTTCTGTGTCGAAATCGTAGGTAATGCAGAACGGAGTTCCGATCTCGTCCTCTCTGCGGTAACGCTTGCCGATAGAGCCTGCGTCGTCAAAATCAACCATAAACGACTTGGAAAGCTCGTTGTAAAGTTCGGTTGCCTTTGCGGAAAGCTTCTTTGAAAGAGGAAGTACGGCAGCCTTCATAGGCGCAAGTGCCGGGTGCAGACGGAGTACGGTTCTGACATCTCCGCCTTCAAGCTCTTCCTCGTCGTATGCGTCGCAGAGGAAGCTGAGGAAGCATCTTTCTACGCCGAGAGACGGCTCGACAACATACGGAACGTATCTCTCGTTGGTTTCGGGATCGAAATACGAAAGATCCTTGTTCGAGGTCTTGATGTGCTGATTGAGGTCGTAGTCGGTTCTGTCGGCAATTCCCCAAAGCTCGCCCCAGCCGAACGGGAACAGGAATTCAAAGTCTGTGGTTGCCTTGGAATAGAACGAAAGCTCTTCAGGTTCATGGTCGCGCAGTCTGAGGTTTTCTTCTTTCATGCCGAGGCTGAGAAGGAAGTTCTTGCAGTATTCTCTCCAATAGCTGAACCATTCGAGGTCTGTGTCGGGCTTACAGAAGAATTCAAGCTCCATCTGCTCAAATTCTCTTACACGGAAGATAAAGTTGCCGGGAGTTATCTCGTTTCTGAACGACTTGCCTATCTGAGCGATACCGAACGGAACTTTCTTTCTCGTGGTTCTCTGAACATTGGCAAAGTTTACGAAAATACCCTGCGCGGTTTCGGGACGGAGATAAACGGTGTTCTTTGCGTCCTCGGTTACGCCCTGGAAAGTCTTGAACATAAGGTTGAACTGGCGTATGTCTGTAAAGTTGTGCTTGCCGCAGGTGGGACAGGGAATGTTGTGGTCGTCGATAAACTTCTTCATGTCCTCCTGGCTCATTGCGTCGGCGCTTGTTTCAAGCTTGTAATTATTCTCGGCACACCAGTCCTCTATGATCTTGTCGGCGCGGAATCTCTCATGGCACTCGCGGCAGTCCATAAGAGGATCGGAAAATCCGCCGAGATGTCCCGACGCTACCCATGTCTGAGGATTCATAAGTATTGCGGCGTCAAGTCCGACGTTGTAAGGGTTCTCCTGAACGAACTTTCTCCACCATGCTTTTTTGACGTTGTTCTTCATCTCGACGCCGAGAGGACCGTAGTCCCATGTGTTGGCAAGACCGCCGTAGATTTCGCTGCCTGCGAATACGAAGCCTCTGTTTTTACAGAACGCTACGATTTTTTCCATTGACTTTTCTGTGTTTTTCACTTTCGTCATTCCTTTACTGTTTGTATATTAAATTTAATTTTTTGCTTTTTGTATCGAACCGCACTTTTTTGCGCGCAGCCGGTAAAGGTGCTTTGCCTGCTTTCTTACAAGACTTTTTGCTTGGGGCAACATATCGCACTGTTTATCCGCGAAGCTAGTAAAAGTTCTTTACCCGCTTTCTTACAAATCTTTTGCTTGGGGCAATTGCACTGTTTATCCGCGAAGTTAGTAAAAGTTCTTTGCCTGCTTTCTTACAAATCTTTTGCTTGGGGCAACATATTGCACTGTTTATCCGCGAAGCTAGTAAAAGTTCTTTGCCTGCTTTCTTACAAGACTTTTTGCTTGGGGCAACATATCGCACTGTTCAGCCGCAAAGCTAGTAAAAGTTCTTTGCCTGCTTTCTTACAAGACTTTTTGCTTGAGGCAACATATTGCACTGTTTATCCGCGAAGTTAGTAAAAGTTCTTTGCCTGCTTTCTTACAAGACTTTTTGCTTGAGGCAACATATTGCACTGTTCAGCCGCGAAGCTAGTAAAAGTTCTTTGCCTACTTTCTTACAAGAAAGTAGGGGGATCAAAGGTCGTTGCGAGTCAGATCTTCAAGAGTTTCGCGCTTTATGCCGAGCCTTGCGCCGTCCTTTGAAACAATAACAAGCGCAGGCTTTTCAAGACGGTTGTAGTTTGATGACATTGAGTAGTTGTACGCGCCGGTAACGCAGACGGCAAGAATGTCGCCGTAGGAGCAGTGCTGAATTGTTACTCCCGGCTGGATTATGTCGCCGCTTTCGCAGCAACGTCCGGCAATGTCGGCTTTGAAATCCATATCTTTGTCCGCCTTGTTTGCTATAAGACAATAATACGGCGCTTCGTAAAGCGCGTATCTCGGATTGTCAGCCATGCCGCCGTCAATAGAGATATAACTCTTGTAACCCGGAATGGTTTTGATGTTTCCGACGGTGTAAAGCGTAATTCCGGCAGCCGCAACAAGCGAACGTCCCGGCTCAAAGAGCATTTCAGGTTCGCAAAGTCCGTATTTCCGACAATTTTTCTTTACATTTTCGCCGATATGGCAAAGCATATAGTCAACGTCGAGATTTTTCTGCTCCGGCACATATCTTACGCCGAATCCTCCGCCGAGGTTGAGTACGGACGCCTCAAATCCCGTTTCTTTCTTGACGTCGGATATGAATTTAAACATAATGTCCGCAGCGTCGAGAAAAGGTTTCGGATCAAAACTCTGCGAGCCTACGTGGCAGTGATAGCCCAAAAGCTCTATGTGAGTTTTTTCAAGCGCCGCCTTTACAAATTCAAGCGCCTGCCCCGTTTCAACCGATTCGCCGAACTTTGAATCGACGTTTCCCGTCGCAATTTTTACATGAGTGTGCGGATCTATTCCGGGAGTTATTCTTAAAAGTACCTTTATTTTGCCTTTGCCGAGCCTCTGCGCGGTCTCCTGTATTATTTCAAGCTCTTTTACGTTGTCCGCAACAAAACAGCCGACTCCGTTCTTTATCGCATATTCAACGTCAAAGGGAGTTTTGTTGTTGCCGTGGAAATATATCTTTTCCGCAGGAAATCCGGCGCTTAACGCTGTGAATATCTCACCCGACGAAACGGTGTCGGCGCACAGTCCCTCGCTGTCGGCTATTCTGTACGCGCCCTTAAAGGACAAAGCTTTGCTTGCGTAAAGAATTTTTGCGCTTTTAAAATATTTCTTCGCGCCGTCGTTGTATTTGCGGCACATTTCACGCACCTTTTGCTCATCGAGTACATACAGCGGAGTTCCGTATTCCTTTGCGAGTTCTACCGTGTCGTATCCGCCTATCGTAAAATGTCCGTCTTTGTTAATGGAATAATTGTCATGCAGAAGTACAGTTTTCATTGTTTTCTTTTTCCCTTGGTATTTCCGGATATGCTGTTATTATATTCTCTGTTTTACTGATTTTCCTCAAACGGTTCGGTCTGTTCCTCACCGCCGACAAATTCGCTTATTATGCGCCAGACTTCGTCCGCGCCTTCGCCGGTCTGCGACGAAAATGCAATTACCTCCGCGTCGTCGGGAATAAGTCTGTGGTTTCTCACCTTTTCAAGGCACGCCGCCTTATTGGTCTTGTTGAGCTTGTCCGCCTTTGTCGCAACGACGGCAAACGGAAGTCCGCAGGACATTAAGTATTCCACCATAGCCTCGTCGTCCTTGGTAAGTCCGACTTTCAGATCCACAAGCTGTAAGTACAGCCGTTTTCCCGGTGTGGAAAAATACTTGTCAATAAGCCCTTTCCACTTTTCACGCTCCGAAAATGAACGCCTTGCATATCCGTATCCCGGCAGATCCACAAGATACAGCGAAGAATCGACGTCGTAGCAGTTGACGGTTATTGTCTTTCCCGGCTCGGAGCTTACGCGCGCAAGCTTTTTGCGTCCGAGAAGCTTATTTATAAGCGACGATTTGCCCACGTTCGAGCGTCCGCACATTGCTATCTGCGGAATTTCGTCTCGCATTATGCCCGGAAGCTGGGACGGAAGCCCCGCGGTGAGTATAAGATTTGCATTGTTGAGATTGAGTTTCATATACGTTCCTCTCAGACTGCGGAAATTCCGGCAGATACGGCTGCTGAGCCGTCCGCACCGTTTTCGGGGATATTGTATCCGTCAAAATCGTCGCCGCTTTTATTTTCCGGCGTCCTGTCGAGAATGACGTCAAGCACCTCCGACACTTTCTTTACCGGAACAAAGGTTATTCTTTCCTTTACAAGCGGATCGACTTCTTCAAGGTCGCTTATGTTGTCATAAGGAATTATAACCGTATTCATGCCGTATTTATATGCCGCCATGGTCTTTTCGCGAAGTCCGCCTATCGGAAGAACTCTGCCGGTAAGCGTTATCTCGCCCGTCATTGCAACGTCGCGCCTTGCGGGTATTGCACAAAGCTCGGATACCATTGCGCTTATCATTGTAACGCCTGCGGATGGGCCGTCTTTAGGCACTGCGCCTTCGGGAACGTGTACGTGAACGTCGAGTTTTTTATAAAATTCCGGCTCTTTTACACCGAGTTCCGCCGCGTGTTTTCTTATATAGCTGTACGCCGCGTGAGCCGATTCTTTCATTACGTCGCCGAGTTTGCCGGTAAGCTCGAATTTGCCCGTACCCGGCATTGAAACCGCCTCTACCTGGAGCATTTCTCCTCCGACGGACGTCCATGCAAGTCCGTTTACCACGCCGACGGTATTCTCGTCAAGCATTGCGTCGGGTTTGCATTTTCTCGCGCCCAAAAGCGCATTTACCGCGGCTGCGTCAATTTTAAAGCTTTTTTTCTCGCCCTCCGCTATCTTTACGGCAATCTTTCGTATAAGCGACGCGGTCTGTCTTTCAAGATTGCGCACGCCGGCTTCCTTTGTATAGTAATCTATAAGCTCGAAAACGGCGGAATCCTCAAGTTTTACGTTGCGCTTTGAAAGTCCGTGGCGCTTTAACTGTTTGGGCAGCAGATGGTCGCGGAGTATCGCCGCCTTTTCGTTTCTTGTATAGGACGGAAGTTCTATTACTTCCATTCTGTCGTAAAGTGCGTCGGGGATTGTCTGCGCATCGTTTGCGGTAGCTATGAAGATGCAGTCCGAAACGTCAAGAGGTATTTCGAGAAAATGATCTCTGAAAGTCTTATTCTGATCCGAATCCAGCACTTCAAGCAGCGCCGACGCAGGATCTCCGTGGGAATCTCTTGTAAGCTTATCTATTTCGTCAAGCAGCACGACGGGATTCATAGTGCCTGCGCGCGTTACGGCTTCGGCGATACGTCCCGGCATTGCGCCTATGTACGTTTTTCTGTGACCGCGTATATCAGCCTCGTCTCTTATACCGCCAAGAGATATACGCACGAATTTTCTGTTTACTGCTCTTGCGATAGACTTTGCAATTGACGATTTACCCACGCCGGGAGGTCCGACAAGGCAGATTATCTGTCCCGAAAGTTCGGGGTTGAGCTGTTTTACGGCTATATACTCAATTATTCTCTGCTTTACCTTTTCCATGCCGTTATGATCTTCGTCCAGCACTTTTTTTGCCTTTTCAACGTTATAGCAATCCTTTGTCTTTGTGCCGACGGGAAGTTCGAGCACGGTATCGAGATAATTGCGTATAACGGTGCTTTCCGACGAGCCAAACGCCATTTTTGTAAGCTTTACAGCCTCTTTATTAAGCTTTTCCTTAGTTTCGTCATCGAACTTTGAGTCTGCGATCTTTGCGAAATATCCGTCCTCGTCCTCGGCTTCTTCGTCAAGACCGAGTTCGTTTTTGACTATTTTAAGCTGTTCGCGCAGAAAATATTCTCTCTGATTATCTTCAAGCTGAGCCTTAACCTTATCGCGAAGCTCTTTCTGCATGGACATGACGTCCTTTTCTCTTTCGAGAATCGAAATAAGTTTTTCAAGCCGTCTGCACGGATCGAATTCTTCAAGAACCGCCTGTTTATCCTCATAGCGGTACAGCACGTTTGCCGCGATAAAATCCGCAAGCACGCCGGGATCGTTAATTGCCTGCACGCTTACGACGACTTCCGTCGAGATCTTAGGCATATGCTTTATATATTCCTGAAATTCATCGCGCGCCTCTTTGACGAGCGCCTCGACCTTTACGCTTGAAAGGTCGGATATGGATATTTTCTGTGTAAGCACGTTTATTACGGTATATTCGTCGTCCGAAACGATACTCATAATATCCGCTCTGTCGAAAGCCTCGACAAGTATTCTGTAATTACCGTCGGGGAGTTTCAGCGACTGTTTGACTTTAGCTACGACGCCGGTTTTATACATTTCGGGTTTAACGGACTGCTGTTCCGCGTTTTTAACCGCCGAAAGGAACACCTTTCCGCCGTACAGCGACGACGCAGCTTTCATTGCCGCGACAGAGCGCTTACTGCTTATTTCAAAGCTTGTCGGGATACCGGGAAACAGCACAAGGCATCTTAAAGGTATTGCCGGAAGCATAAGGTTTTCTACTTTTTCTATATAATTTGACATTTTCTTTTTCTCCGATTTTGCACCATGCGGCACTTCAGCCGCGAAAAAACAATATTATTTTTAATTATATCACGGTATTGCACGGTTCGGGGAAAAACAAAAGAAAATTTTAATATTATTTACATATAACATTTTTTGAGGCGAGAGCGGTGCATATTTTGGGCGGAAACATATCTATCGGCAAGAACCTTGGTTTAAATTCTACTTTTATGTATAGAAAAACTCTGTGCAAAGTATAAGCCAATGCACAGAGTATATTTTGTATTAATTTAGAGCAAACTTGCACTTTTCCGCCAACTAAACATAAATGTGACATTCAGCCGTAGTCATCTCGCGACAGCGAGCCGGTTGGAAAGGCAAGTCCTGTTGACTGCTTGAGTATATGAAAAGTAACATTTTTACCAAAATGGTTTTACTTCGTACAAAACCCCATATCCGCGCGCTTGTCGCGCGGCGTTTGTTTACGCTCTTTAGAGTGCAACCTTTTCGCCGTCGAAAAGTTGGAGAATAGAGTTGCACATAGCAGTGAATTATCTTTTTTTTGCAAAAATAAGCAACAGCCGGCCAAACCCAACTCACCCAAACAAAACGTATAAAAAACGCGAGTCCTCGGTAAGCATAAGCAACAACGGAGCAACCGCCATTACGCTGTCAAACCTGTCAAGCACACCGCCGTGACCGGGGAATATAACCCCGTAGTCCTTTACTCCGTAGCTGCGCTTTATCGCCGACGCAAGAAGATCCCCTAACTGCGATACAACAGACAGTAAAAGTCCCACAACCGCAAGTCCGAGATAGTTCGGAATAAATCCGGTGATTTTTGAAAGAATAATTCCGTATATTTCAAAAGCTATAACGCAGAATATCATTCCGCCGACAGAACCTTCAACCGTCTTTTTCGGACTTACTTTCGGTATAAGCTTGTGCTTTCCGAAAAACACTCCTGTAAAGTACGCAAATGTGTCAGTTATCCATGCCGCGATAAATACAAGCACAAATACGTATTTCCCGACGTTTTCTCCGTTGTCGAGCGTTATATATCTCAGCTTTAACAGTGCCGAAAAGCAGGTAAATACATATACCGTCGTTGTAAATACAACGCAGACCGACTGTGTTTTAACGCGTTCGCCCGTAAATACCGAGACAAACAGCATAAAGAACAGAAACAGCACCGTAAGCGTTGTTATAACTCCGTATCTGAAAAAGTACATGAGCAGCGGAGCCGCGACGGACACCGCAAGAGCCGGAACCGACAGCACAAGGTTTTTCCGTTCGCCGACGCACCCGAGCATTTCCCACACTCCGATAAGCGACAGCAGCGTTGCAAACGCCGCATATACCCACGTTCCGGAAAGCGCAAATACAAATATCATTGCGGCGGCCAGTACGGCGCCCGTTATTATTCTCTGTTTCATAAAGTCATTTCCGACAGATCAAACCGTCATTATTTCCTTCTTCTTGTTTTCGACAGCCGCGTCAACGAGCTTTGCGTACTTATCGGTAAGATCCTGAACCAGCTTTTCCGAAGCCTTCTGTTCGTCCTCTGTCATCTCGCCGTTCTTCTTCATATCCTTGCACTTATCGTTAGCTTCGCGGCGGACGTTTCTTACAGCGACCTTGCACTCTTCGCCGAACTTCTCTACTTTCTTTGCAAGCTCTTTTCTTCTTTCCTCAGTCGGCTGCGGGAATACAAGGCGGATAACCTTACCGTCGTTCTGAGGAGTAATGCCTATATCCGACGCAAGTATTGCCTTTTCGATATTCTTGAGTATACTTGAATCCCAAGGCGAGATAACGAGCGTTCTCGGATCGGGCATTTTAACGCCCGCAACCTGGTTTACGGGCATATTGCTGCCGCAGTATTCAACGAGAACTCTGTCAAGAACCGCTGCGCTTGCACGTCCTGCGCTTACAGAGCCAAATTCGTTTTCAAGTCCGGCAAGGGATTTTTTCATTTTTTCCTCAAAGGGCTTTGTATCGATTTTCATTATATATTCCTCCGTATATAAATAATATTTTTTAAAGTGAAACCATTGTGCCGATTTTTTCGCCGTTTACCGCGCGGCAGATATTTTCCGGATCGTTAAGTCCGAACAGCAGCAGCGGAAGGTGATTATCGCGTCCGAACGCGCTTGCAGTGCTGTCTATAACGGCAAGGTCATTATGGATAATTTCATCATATGTGATATTATCGAGTTTCTTTGCGTTGGGATCAAGTTTGGGGTCGGCGGTATAAACACCGTCGATATTCTTTGCAAACAGCACTATTTCCGCGCCGAGTTCCGCAGCTCTGAGCACAGCCGCCGTATCGGTTGAGAAATACGGGTTACCCGAACCGCAGGCAATTATTACTACTCTGCCTTTCTGCATATGCGAAACGGCTTTATTTCTGATATAAGGCTCTGCTATCTGATTCATCTGGAGAGCGGTCATGGTTCTTGTTTCAATTCCGTTTTCTTCAAATACAGACTGAACCGCAAGAGAATTTATGACTGTTGCAAGCATTCCCATATGGTCGGCTCTTGTACGGTTGATTTTTTTACCTGCGCCGCGCCAGATATTGCCTCCGCCGATAACTATACCGAAAGAAACGCCCTCTTCGGTGCATTTTTTAACCTGTTTTGCAACGGTATCCACAAAGTCAAAATCTATTATTCCCTTTGAACCGTCTTTCATAAGCGCTTCACCCGAAAGTTTAAGCACTACCTTCTTATACTTTGGCATTTTTGGTTACACTCCTTCGCTGTTATGTGGATTTACACATTTTTCCGTTACGATTATAACACACGGAAAGGATAATTTCAACAGCAAAATGAAAATAGTTTTATGTTGAGGAGATTATGCTTTATTTTTGGTGGAAACGGGAAATTTTCTTCAAAGTGCAACTTTATACTGACGCTTTTCTACGGAGAAAAGCGGTCGAAAAGCCGTTCAAGGGACTACTCGCCCCTTGACAATCCCCCGACGGGAGGATTTTGCCCTGAATATAACATTCTTCCCTTCCAAAACCTTTACCCAAAGTGACCGCCTTGCTACTACGGTACGTCCATGTAACTTACGGCAAAATCGCCGCGCGACTGGCGCGCGGATATGGGGTTCTGTACGAAGTCGAACATTTTCGGCACAAGTGTTATTTTCTATATAGTCATGCAGTCAACAGGACACACTTTTCCGACCAGCTTGCCTACGGCAAGATGACTTTTACAAATGTTAGTTTTATGTTTCTGTTAGTGCGGAATTAAAAATATTGCAAATGTTTCGTCGGTGCAAAGTGAAATTCTTATTTTATTTCGCCGTTGCGGAACGATTTCACTTTCCAAAGTTATCCTTTGTACTAAAATTCCATAGTTTACTTCGGCACCTTATTTATATCTGAGTTCGCAGTCCTGCTGTTTGACTGCGAACGGTATAAGCTGGCGGCAGAGGGTATCCCATAGTCTTTTTCTGATTTAGGGGCTGCCGTTTTCTTTGCAGCTTTCTTTTTAAAAAGAAAGCGCGTACTCCTTCGTACTCCTTCGTACTCCTTCGTACTCCTTCGTACTCCTTATTTCGGCAAAGAGGAAAGTCCGCCGAGTTTGGAGGCAGAAAAAGCGAAAGAGGAGTTTGCATGAGAGCAAGCCTTGTAGATATCACCGCCGTTTTGGAGAAAATCGGCGCAGAGAGATGAGCAGAAAGCCTCATGAGAAGCGGAGCGGTCAACGATCTGAACTTCAACGGGATCGATAATACGGGAATAAGTACCGTCATACACAAAGCTGCCGCGGTTTTCGAGATTTATAACGCAGAATTTAACATCAAGTTTTGAGGAAAGCGAAATACACGCGCCGAGGCAGCCGTTCACATCATTTGTATACATACCGCAGAGCGAATATACCGACTTTTCATCAAGTATAAGCGTATGCGCCTTTGCAATTTTTTCAAGAGGAAAGGCATTGTCCGCACCGCGGAGATCGAGGAACAGCTTTACACCGTCGCGCTTTGCGAATTCCGCTGCGGCAAGCACATTGTCGGTTTTTACGTCGCAGCTTATGAGAAGTGCGTCGGGATAGCACGAAAAAGCGTCGTCGATCTCTCCCGGAGTAAGCGCCGCATTTGCGCCGGGATATATTATCACCCTGTCGCGCCCCGTATTTTCGCAGACCGTCACGCAAAGTCCCGTCTGCGACGGCTTGTGTACACCCACAAAGCGCGTATCGACGTTTTCCGCCGCAAACTTCTTTTTAAGCTGCGAGGCATACGCGTCGTTTCCGAGTTTTGTGCATAAAACAACGTCCGCGCCCTGTCTTGACGCTCCGACAGCCTCAAACGCACCTCCGCCCGACGTCACAAAAGCATAGCCGAGTTCCGATACAAGCACCTGTCCGCGTTCCGGCATGGTTTCGGCTCTGCACACAAAATCTATATAGGTATTTCCGACAACAAGTATTCTCGGCTTCAAAATATCACCTCAAAAAGTAAGTTTTCCGCGCCCGTCATATTATCGCGTCCGCGTCGGACGGCATTCTCCAGTCGCCCCTCGGAGAAAGACATATACTTCCGACCTTTACTCCGTCCGGCAGACAGCTGCGCTTGAACTGCTGAGTTCTGAACCTGCGCATAAATACGTCAAGCCATTTTACTACGGTCTGTTCGTCAAAATCTTTCTCAAAGGCCTTTTTCGCAAGGAAAAGTATCTTATCCTTATCCATGCCGAACCTTACGGTATAATACAGGAAAAAGTCATGCAACGCATACGGCCCGACAACGTCCTCGGTTTTCTGCGCGATCTTGCCGTTTTCGTCCGGCGGCAAAAGCTCGGGGCTTATCGGCGTGTCCATTACGTCGCGCAGCACGTCGGTGGCTTCGGGAAAAAGATTGTTTTCGCATACACTGTCTATAAGCCAGCGTATAAGCGTCTTGGGTATGCTCGCGTTTACGCCGTACATACTCATATGATCCGCATTGTAAGTACACCAGCCCAGCGCAAGCTCGCTCAGATCTCCCGTGCCTACGACAAGTCCGCCGACCTCGCCCGCAACGTCCATAAGTACCTGTGTTCTCTCACGTGCCTGTGAGTTTTCATACGTCAGATCGTGTACGCCCTCATCGTGTCCGATGTCCGAAAAGTGCTGTCTTACGGCGTCCTTTATGGGTATGACTTTAAGCGTGACTCCGAGCGCTTTCATGAGTTTTACCGAGTTATCGTAGGTTCTGTCCGTCGTACCGAAGCAGGGCATTGTAACGCCAACAACGTCGCTTGCCGGTTTGCCGGCTTTTTTTACAGCCATTGCGCATACAAGCAGCGCGAGCGTGGAATCAAGTCCGCCCGAAACGCCGATAACCGGCTTTGAATGTGTTATCTCAAGGCGCTTAAGCAGTCCGTAAACCTGCATATCGAATATATTCGCGCATCTTTCGCGTCTTTCGGTCTTTACGTCCGGCACAAACGGAAGTTTGTTTACCTTTGCAAACGACGCGTCGGACAGAAATTCGTGAGAATCGCAAGCCTTTATTATTTCGTGAGCATATGCGCCCTGGATTTTTGCGCAGTCCTTGAAGGTTTTGAGCTTTGCGCGCTCATGCCTTAGCATATCGAGGTCAATATCCGAGTATATCACATATCCGCTGTCAATATAGTCTGTATTTTCGCACAGCACGTTTCCGTTTGACGCGATTACCGAATGTCCCGAAAAGATAAGGTCTGTCGTGGATTCGCGCCTTCCGGCACTTGCGTATGCATATGCGCAGAGACACGCCGCGGACTGATGAGCGACAATGGAACGGCGATACGAACGCTTTGCAATGGTTTCGTTGCTTGCCGAGAGGTTTGCGACAAGGAGCGCGCCGGAAAGTGCAAGAGCCGACGACGGCGGAACCGGCGCCCAGAGATCTTCGCATATTTCAACGCCGAATTTTACGTTTTGACCCATATCGAACACAAACCCCGTTCCGACGGGAACATCTTCGCCGTTTATATTTACGTATACCGTTTTTCCGCCGTTATCGGGAAGATCGAATGATGAGGAAAACCAGCGTTTTTCATAAAATTCGTTATAAGTCGGAATATAGGTTTTCGGCACAATTGCACGGATCTTACCCTGAGAAACGACGGCGGCGCAGTTATAGAGCTGTTCGTCAACGCGCACGGGAAGTCCGACGAGGCAGACGGTATTGATATTTTCCGTTGCCTTTGCAATCTTTGCAAGTCCGTCATATGCCGCGTTTACGAGCGACGGTCTGAAAAACAGATCCGCGCAGGTATAGCCCGTAAGGCAAAGTTCGGGAAAAACGGCAAGATCAGCCTTATTTTCCGCCGCTTTTTTCAAATATTCCGTTATCTGAGCCGTATTTTTTTCCACGTCCGAAACATACGCGTCCGGCACGGCGCACGCAACTCTTAAAAAACCGTACATACCTTTCCTCCGAAAGAGACTTTTTTCAACTATTATTTTATTTTTATCTAGTTTATTACATTTTATAATAGCACATTTTTTTGCTCACGTCAACACAGGGAAAACGGTTATTTTTTGAGTGGTTTGTGTGGAAACGGGCAACTTTTTTAAAAGTGCGACTTTATACGTTTACTTTTCGGAATCGAAAAGGTAACGCTCTAAAGAGTGTAAACAAAAGATTTTCGCCGCTCAAACGCCGCCGCGAAAGC
>ERZ835980.692-NODE-692-length-43972-cov-27.625407_pt1 | contig 43972 bp, 52 predicted proteins | sample MGYA00519943_ERZ835980 | MGnify/ENA primary metagenome ERZ835980 (study PRJEB31850, sample SAMEA3708791) | human gut metagenome | biome: human gut; feature: human-associated habitat; material: faeces | place: China | collected 2014 ... | reverse complement strand
CAGAGCGCACCCCTATGGCCCACAGAGAGCGCACAGGAAGCGCCCTAGGGGTGCCCAGACATCCAGTGCCCCCCCCCCCCTAAATTGACGCTAGGCACCCCCTATGGGGGCAATTGGGCGCGTTCAGGGTGAGGGGGGGGGCTCGCGTGAGTCTAACAAATTTAGGGTTCAGGTATAGACGTGCAAGCCCCCTGGATTTCCCCGGAGCGCCCCAGTGCCAACAAGTGCCGTTACTTGACCACGTTGCACAGCAAGTACGCGTACTTAACGTCTGCACCAGCCACAGTCTGAATGTTCACACGCACCTGCTTAGCACCTATTGGGACTTTACCCCTCAAGGTGTTCTTGCCGATTACCTTCCAACCTGTGGTGGTACCCAGGTTAGCTGACACCCCACCAGGTAGACTGTTACCGGCAGCATCCAAGAACCCAATAGATACCTGCCCTGCGTTACCGGGGGTCGTCGCAATGTTCACCATGCAGGACATACTGAACATGCCGGGGTTGGTTACTGCCTGTACTTGCGATACGTTGGTACCGACACTTACAGGAGCAACTCGCATAGCCCCCTCTGTACCTTTAGGTCCAGCATTAGCCAGATACTCTACCACAGAGGATGTACCAGCCCCCTTATCTACCGTCCAAGCATTCAGGTTCCCATAACCAAAATCCCAGTTACTGAACGTGCTAAGACTGGGGTGCAAAGGACACGTACCCGCCCCGTTGCGTAGCTGCAGCATAACCCCAGAGGTTGTGACTGTGCCGGCCCCTCCGACGAATGCGTGATACCCGAGCTCCTGCTCCTGCTGGTAGTGCCCGCCGTAAGGAACAGTTACACCTACAAGGTTCAGTAGGTTGTCGGTAGAGACATACAGAAGCGCCTGAGTCTGTCCAGGGTTGCGGTTTGTAACTATACTGCCCCCGATAATGTTGAATACGTTAGTGTGCCCAGCACTAATGTCAACGTATCTACGGGTACTAGCACTTCCAGGGTTCTCGAAGTTGCATCCGTTACAGGTTACTGTCGCACTACTCGCCGAATCCACAAAGAACGTGATGTTCAGGAACGAGCAGGTATTAAATACCATAGTGTATGAGGAGCAAGATAATCGGATATTACTACCTGCGCCATCGAAGAACTGGCAGTGGTAGAACGACAGAATCTCTCCAGAGTCATCTAGTCCAGCAGGCACATACAATATCCCGTTAGGGTTGAGGGCGTTTAGGCTGTTTACTTTGTAGAACACAAAGCGCCAAGAGTTGTGCCCCATTCGGATGTTGCGGTCGAATTTATCGAACGTGCACTCACGAACCTCGGTCTGCCCGTTATAGCTCTTGTCCGACCCCACTGTTTCCCTGCCAACCAGTAGTCCGTCTACTCCGGACGTTTTAGCACCAAACACGTACAGCCCCTGCAGGGCTGGGCTAAGGTTGTTGTAGTAGGCTGCGGGGGTATAGCTATAGCTGCTATTTATAGAAAACACAATCGAACCAGTAAACTCAGAACAGTCAATGCGCACCTTACCTTGATAGCCAATAATACCGGCCCTGGATGGGTCTACATTAATTGGAGTGCTTCCCTTGAATTTGTAAGTCGCCACCCCGATATACAGGTCCGTATTCACAGAAGCAGCGTACGCATAAGCCGCAGCCACTGCTGGCATACTGTCTATATCTGAATTTGGTAGTGCACCAAACATATCTGCCCAGATAGGTCCGTTTACTACTCGAAGCAGCCGCACTCCATTACTTGCCACTACTACCGTACCATCGTTACCTGTAGCGGTGCTGCTGGTGCTGACCTTGAACAGTCCACCACCTAAACCAACCCCCTCATGCCAAGACAACAACCTAACAAGTTGCCCGTCCTCAGAGTGTGGGAATGCTTTTAGCTTAGCCATACTGGAGAATTGCGGGTACTCAACAGAATATCCCCCAGCCCTCACTAAATCTACTAGTGCCATATATCATCACCTATCGTTTCAATTCAGCCAGGGCTGAGTTTACATTCTTATACTGGTTCCCAATGGCCTTGCTCTGCCATTGCCTACGCTCCCACAGACCCCAGCACACTTTGTTGCGCTGTCCGTTGATGTACTGAGAGCAATCAAAGGTCCAGCGGTTGCTGCCCTTGTGCGCCCACCCAACCCCTGGGGAATTCTTCTGGTACTTGCTAATATAACGCCAGTCCAGTACAGCCTTCGCGGCCGATGCATAATCAAGGCTTTTGAGGTGGCGCTTCACGGAGCTTCCGTTGAAACCAGCCACGCCTACGTTGTACGTGAAGTCCAGGGCACCTAGCAGGGCCACGTCAGAGAGCTGCATAGGAAGCCCGTCAAGAGCTTTTGCATGCTCCCCTGCTGATTGTATCAGTTGCTTCTGACAATCGCTCAGTGTGGCTCTCTGGCCCATTTTGACGCCCTTTGTCTCCCCGTAGCAGATAGTCGGGATACCCGCGCTGTCTTTGTAGGCGGTAAGGCTCAAGCCCTCGTTGTGCTGAATCACTCCAGTGATAGCACCACCGAGCATAGTGGCCCCCGTGAGGGCCGCAATAACCTTAGTCCTTAAACTCATATTTAATAGTCCCCTTACGTGCCTGCTCCTCTAGGAGCTTGAATGTACGTCGCTTGTAATACGCATTCCACGCCAGGGTTAGCACCGCGCACACCGTCGCAGTGATGAAGCTAATAGTGCTCCAGTTCCAGCTCATTAACCCTGCCAACCAACCTCCTGATACCGTAGCGCCGGTAACTGCTGCACCTGCCCGGGTAGCGAGGTCAGACCCAACCACGTCTCCTACCTTAATCATCCTGCTGCCCCTTCTTCCTGAACAGCTTACGAATCACCAGAATGACCACTAGGAAGACCAGAGGAATGCTGGCCCCAGCTAATTCGGCGAGGATAAGACTGTAACTATCATTATTAACCACCTGCAGGCGCTCTGCCTGGATTGTCCCGGTGCTAATAGTTTGCACCTGCTTCTTACTGGACGTGTCCAAAGTGCCTACGTTAGAATCTGATACATCGGTTTTGTTAGTGGTGCTGGAATCCACCTTGTTATTCAAGCCAACGGTTTGTTTGGTGTTCTCGGCACCAACCTGAGCAGACACATCCGGCTTAGAACCAACTAAGCCGGTGAGTGCAGAGGTCGCCGAGCAACCAGTCAGAGTAACCGCGAGCAGTAACCCAGCGACCAGCTTACGCATCAGCTAGCAGCCTTCACTTCGTCTACTGCAGCTTCCAATGCAGTAAGCTTGGTATCGAAGGCGGCACCAGTCTGGTCCACGTTCTGCGGCTGCGTAAGGATAGCATACAGATCCTTACCGAGAATGTTCAGCTGACGCAGCAGCTCCTGCTGTTGCGCTGGGGTTGCTTTTGCAATTGCCATAATATATTCCTTATAAGTTAGGAGAGGGCGATGCCCGTAATAACACCGTCGGTCACTGCAAAGGTAACGGTATCGGTGAAGGTGCCTGTGGGATCTACTCCGGTCAGCGCTTGGTCGTTAGTAACGATAGCGGCCGTGGCTGGTGCTGCTACGCGGGACACTGCGCCGTTAGCTACTACAACGGAACCTGCTACGGTTTTGTTATTAGCACTGTCAGCAATAGTCACTGCATCTGTATTACTGACCATTGTAGTGGCCGCAGGCAGTACTACTTGCTTTAATGCCCCGCCCTTCACCTGTAAAGTGCCTGTAATGTTCTGTGCACCGGTGCTGTTCGTCACCTTACCCGTAGCACCATCGCTCACGATAACCTGATTATACGGGGTAGCTGAACCAGTGGCAGCTAGTGCGGACACCAGTGTTTCTCCTGCCGTATCTACAGCGGGGCCCAATGCCAACAGCGGCCCTGTATCGTGTGCAAGAGTCACGGCCTTATCTAACTCAACGACAGCGTCACGTACTGCTTGACGTTGCGCCAAAGTGGAACTTGCAAATGCCATTATCTTCTTCCTCTATGTTGTTTACCTCTGCCCCGGTGCTGTAACCGTGCAGCTACGCCCCGGAGCCCCTTAGACACTTTATTCTGTGCCCAATCCAGGGGATTCTCAATGAAGGCCCGAGCCATCTTCTCAGACTCACGCTCAGCTACTACTTTCTCATCTTCCACCAGATGCCCGTTCAGCGTAGCCACCATCATGGCTATTGCGTCTGCTCGGTCATCCTTCGCCAGACTACCTCGGTCGTACGTGATACCGGACAACTGCGCGAACGCAGAGTACAGCCAACGTCTATCGCGAGAGTACGCCATACAGGTGCTGATATCGTCGTGAATAGCACGCTCATGCACCACCAGGCGGTGACGACGAGTAACTGGGCTGATTGTGTCGATGATACGACGCTCTTTCTGCGTGGAGTTGTTCAGGTCCCGCACACCAATACCGGCGAGACGCCGCTCCCGTAACCGGTTCAGAATAAGCATAGACACGGTACCGTGCCCCATGTTGCTCTCCACCACCATATCCGGGATGTCCAACTCTACGCACAGGTCAATCAGTTTATCAATGTTCTCTTCGCTGATACCCCCTTGGAAGCCGCCTACGGAGAATAGGTGAATGTACGAGTTCGCAGCACCGCCAGCAGCGTATGAAACTTCATCACCCAACTAGGAGATGTATACTGCGGTCCAACCTTTAGTATGCTTACGCTGCCCTTTGCATACCTTATGAACGTTCTGTCTAACAAGACCGTGCTCTGCACAGAATGCCTCTAGGACTTCAGGTTCAAACACTTCACCTTCTGGACTGGTTAAACGTACACGCTTACCAGTGCTGTAGTTGTGAGGTAATTGCCCCGGTTGGAACCTTGCATCAAACCCTACCTTGTGCTTATACCATTCCGGAGCAGCTTGTGCCCCGCCTGCCATGTAGTTCCAACCCATCCGCAATTTAGGACGTAGGTTGTACTCCATTTGACAAGCCTCATCGAATGGTAATTCCGCGAGTTTAACTATCTCTACAGAGTCTTTCCCAAGCTCTCTCAGTATCTGCCCTACTGGACGCTTACTGGTCATGTGCTGGGAAAGTCTAAACTTAAGGGAGTTCTTAGTAATACCAATGTACCCTTCCGAGGTATCTTCACACCCAATCTTACGGATGTGATATACCTTGTACAGGCGTTGGCGGTCTACATGTTTGATGCTTTTAAAGTTTGTCATTTAATGCTCCTTAGCATATCTCGACTATTAATGTTACGGAAGGTCGTTACTCTTCCTCTATACGTCACCGTATAGTTCAGACTATATCTTCACTTGACCATAAGTCAAGGCCCACTGTTTCCATCTAACTTTAGATGTACAATTAGTCGTTACACCTTCCACCTAAGTGGCTTGGCTCGGTATTGTCTCGTAGAGAGTTTCACCGAATTTAATGGGTGTTGTTAAGGCTGAGGCAGTAAAGAAGTTTACCACAGCCAGCCGGGTCAATGACCATTAGCTTATGCTGATACGGCAGGTGCATGTCCCCGTAGAATGCCGGGAAGTACATCTGCTGACCCATAATCCCCTCATGCTCGTGCTGGTACAGATACCGGCGGTCCGCGATGTAGGAGAACGTCTCCGGGGAGGAATCCTGGCTGCCGGAGTAAACCAGCATATCCGAAAGCTTGATACGCGTACGCATTTGGTCGGACAGGGTGGTGTCGAGCATGTACTGCAGCTGGAATCCTTCCGGACCGAAGTCCAGCTCCTTCTCAATCAGCGCATCCTCGTCATAGCGCCCGGTGTCCGTGCTCTCGCCCAGCGTCCCGTCGACGCCGAAGCCGGTGCGTTTATAGCCGCGCTCAATAAGCTCCAGGATATAGGGGGCAAGTGTACTTCCATATCGCTCTTCCATTTCAACAGACGGAATGCGCCCAGGCCACACGCGTACCTCGAAGCCACGTCCCGGCAAGGTTTTATAGATACTGTCCTTGGTCTGCGGTGTACCCAGGTACAGCGTATCCCCGTGCGTACAGATAGCTGCGAAGTCTTTAGAAATCATCAGCAGCTGCTCACGCTGGGTTTGCGTTAAACCGTTCTTGGTGGTCTCGATATCGTCTGGAATCAGCAGGTCCGCACGCTTCCCCTGTAGGGATGCAGTAATACCTACACAGGCTACGCTGGCGGACTTGTCCAGCGGTTTCAGGTCGCAGTTGACATCATAGCCTTCGAATGAAGTACGGTCCCCACGAGTAGGGTCGGCCTTTAAGTAGCACAGTAGCGGCCAGGTTTCCAGCATACGGATGATTAAGTTAGCTACGTCTGATGCCTGCTTCTCAGCACCCGACACAATCAGGATACGGCAGGATTGGTCCTGGATGAGCCTCCAGACGGCGTACAGTGCAGCTAGTGTAGACTTAGCCTCACCACGCTGCGCGGCCACCATGCGCTTCCTGGGGCCCTTCTGCATGTACTCTGCAATGTCGGCCTGCATGTCCGTCAATGTAAAACCCAGGAACCGCATGCCGATGTATGCGAATTCCCGGAAGTCACTCAGTGCCGCGGCCATCATCATCGCGATGTCCTCGCGCTCCTCTTTGGGAATGCTGCGCGGATTCGCACTATAACCAGTAAGTTTCTGGTTGAGCATGCGCAGTCTTCGCGCAGTCTTCACCGATACCATTAGACAATTCCTTCTAGTAAGTCCTCTGAATCTGAACCACCAACTTTGTTTAGAATCTCTTGCTTACGCGCCTCTCTACGCGCCGCTAGTTCGTCATCGAATTCATCACGAAGGTCCTGCATCTCCTCGGAATCTGCGTCCGCGGTGATGTCATTGTCCTTCAAGAACTTGGCGATAACTGATTTATCTGCGGCGGGGAGCGGCACCTCGTCTTCCTTGGACTGCTTGATTTCTTCAATCAAGGCCTCGGTGAACATGCGGTGCAGCTCCGAGAGGCGACTACGTTTAGCTGCCCCTGCCATATTTTCTCCTGTTATGTTCCTAGCACCCCGCTAGTGCGCAGTGCTGCCAGTAGAGCATTAAATTTATCTACTACATCCCCTGTGCCCGTTGCGTTAGATACAGCTGCAGCCTTGTTCAGATACGCCAAATCTCCCAAGGAGTCGGCCAAGTAATCTACGGATGCTTGTGAAGCGAAGCCATCCCCCGCAGTTACGTCGGCCCCCAGCCTAGCGGCTACAATAGTTCCTGCAGGTAAGGTCTCTGCAAACAGTATCGTATTATCTACAATCTCGAAACTGTAACCACGAATCTGCCCAACCCCGTTAAGCTCCACCACCGCCTTAGTGAAGGCTAGGCCTGGAGTTACTTCGTCTGTATCCGCTGCCAATACTGTGCTCCAAGGGTAACTTACTGTCTCCACTCCGCTTATAAAGGTGTTCTCCAGAGCGGACGTACGCATACTCAAGGCATCGTCAGCGGCCTTCCGCGTAGCGGCCTCTGCGTCAATGCGCTGCCCTAGTAAGGTATCAGCGGCGTCGACATACGCCTTAGTGGCAGCATCTTGGGCGTTGATTGGGTTGGCTAAGTCGGTTATGCGGTACCCGTTCATGCTAATAGTGCCGTAGAATCCAGGTATAGCCCGACCCTCCACCAGCTCTTGCGCTAGGTGCAAGAACTGTGTGTTTTGGGAGTCTACGTTGACCTCAATGAACGGAGAACCACTGGCGAACTCGATGTACAGATACTCTCGCCGTGTCTTACGGATTAGCAGCACAGTCGTGCTTGCTGCCAAGGCTGTATTTAGCCTGATATTAGTAGAGCTGGTCCAGGTGTACTCAGTGGTTTCCACACCGTCTAGGTATACATGAATATAGGATTTGTCCAAATACTCAATATCGCACTGGATATCCTGGGTACCAGCTGGCTTGATTTGTTCCTGCCAGCTGAATGCCATATTAATCGTCTCCGAAGTTATTGATGATAGCTCGCGTAGGTGCGAATTCCTGGATTAACGGTACCAGTCTAAGGAATGTCTTAATGTCGGAATCCCCTGTAGCCAGCCCCTGCAAAGCACCCAATACCCCAGTGATATAACTCATTGACGCTAGGGAGTGTCTCGGAGTGTCCCCAAGGAATGCAGCTGACAGCATGGATATACCGCCAATAGCGCTCATACCCAGAGCAGCCTCGCTAATAAGTCTGCCAGTATCCGCCTCTTTGCCATCCATACTATGTTTAGCCATAGTAGCTAGCAGCATCAATGGGAACTGGTAAGCCATGATGTGTGCTACACCAATCCAGCCAGCGTCGTTCAACTCCCTGCGGAGAATCTTGTTAGTGGCCGCCAGTGCAAAGCCCTGGTAGCCGACAATAAGTTTACCGATAGGGTTGAACTGTGCGAAATGGGAGGTTTCACCTGTACGCACCTGCTGCACTACATAATCCATCATGCGCGTCCCTACAACCTCAACTTGCATTTGCAGGTCCGGCTGGAACATAGCGCCCGGGTTAGCCTTGTTGGCAGCTATAGCGCGGTCCGCAACGTCACGGGTAAGCCCGAAACGCTCCAGACGCTTAAACGCCTCAGCATCGCCCTTGAACATCTGGGTTAGCTCATCCGCGACAATACCGGAGTTTAGGTTAACCTGCAGCCGATGCACCATGCTCATACCGTTGACGTGACGTGCGGCCTGCCCAACATTCTGGGTGACATTGAACCAAGAGGCCTGACGGGTCAGGTCCAGGTTATCGTCAGCGTACGTATTCAGCCAGCGGAATCGCATATCCCTTTGGATGTTACCGCGCAGTACAACATCCAGGCGCGATGCCATATCCGGGGTATTGATAGCCACAGAACCCTCTTTGAACCAGGGCTGGTCTCGCATACTCCGCAGGACCCTGGCCATACCGAACTCCTTCATAGCTAGGGCTGTGTCGGTTATCTGGTACAGCCCGGAGTTCTTGAGCATTGTGGCGTTCGCCATATTACCTGCTGCGCGCAGCAGGTCCGGAAGCTGCCCCGCATCAGCTGGTGCCCCGCCCAGGATAAAGTCGATAGTATCATTGACAGTCTTCTCCCACTTGGCTGGATTAGCCAGGGTATGCTTAGATTCATCAATCATCTTACCCAACTGCCCCAGGTCCTGTACACCTGCGTAGGCCATACCAACACGCCCAGACATACGGTTAGTATACCCGTGCATAACCTTGGCTACATCAGTATCCATCAGGTCCTGCATGCGCATGCTCTTACCATTCACCAGATACTCTTTGTCCATGTTGAACCGAGTACGCTGGCGCAGGTTCCGCGCAGGGGATGTGCTACCGGATTCGCGTACGTTCGCGGTTAGGAAGCTCTGGATTGCAGACTCATCTACACCAGCGCTACGCATAGCCATAACGACCTCATCGTTGCCCATACCGTTAATCAGCTGCTTCCACATAGGGCCAGACTGGCCGGCATGACCATTGTAGATACCGTCAACCATCCCCTTAGCAACGCGCTGCACTGTTTCGGATTCCATGCTCGGATATACATCCCGCAGAGCGGAACGGAACAGGGCCCGGTAATCGTCCAAGGTGTTGCCTTGCATAATACCTTGGCGCATCTTGTCGTAGCTATACTGGCGCGGGAAGTAGTAATCGGACTTAACCAACGCCCCATCGTCAACCAAACCAGCGGCGCGCATATGCTCGTACCACTTACCCGCCCACCCGGACCTGCGGTATGCGTCTACCAGTGGGGCAATCTCTGCATCGGGTACAGGCACAGGGCGCCCATGAACTTCGGCACTATACGCGGAGTCTAGGTACGTACCTAAACGGCCCTCTAACTCAGCACGTGCAGTCCTGAAAGACTGTCGGTGGAAGAACCGTGAGAGCATACCTACGCCACGGTCCCGCAGCGCACCGATAATAGCATCTTCCACTATGCTGGCGCTTGCGTCCATCTCTAAGGTGAGGTTGCGCTTGAAGTCTACTACTGATGGCTTACGTCCGCCTACTGCCGTAGCATCCGATACAAGTAGTTTAGCCAAGTCTTCGTTACCTTGTGCGATATTATCATACAAGGAGAACATAGTGGCAAACTTACTCTTAGCACCATCCAGCATAGCTTGAGCACCCTTAGCCTCGTTGAGGGTAGTACTGCCTGCTAGGTCCTGAAAGGCTTCGCTGCGGAAGCTCTGGGCTTGGTCTGCATAATCCTTAGCTGCCCACTTAACGGCATCCTCGTACGCATCCAGGACATCTTCCAAGGCAGAGCCTTTGGCCTTGATGCCCAGGGCGTTCATGATGTACTCCCCGACCTGGCGTAGTACGCTCTTACCGCTAGCAGATTGGGTGCGCGCTAGGTACTCCACCCACTCCTGGCTGTCGCCTAGTCCCGCCAGCATCTCGTGCACATCACTAGCATAATAGCGCATACGCCCAGTCAGCGTAGCGTCAGCAGCCACAGCAGCGCGTACGTCTTCAAGACGCTTGGCCAACTCCGGGTTGCTGTCAACGGCGCGCGCAGTAGCGGCATGAATCAGTTCGTGCACGGCCACCTTGCTTGTATCTGCATCCATGGCGCGCAGCGCATCACCGACTGTAGTCCAGGTGCTGCCATTAGCTTCTTTTGGCGCGCGCAGGGATACCTCACCACGCCTATCTAAACCTCTGCGTCCGTAAGTGTAGCGGCTGCGGTTTGCGGAGCCCGCTACCAGTTTAAAATCAATGTCGTTTACAGCATCACCCAGCGTGTCCAGAATAGCCTTCTGGCCTGCTGTCAAGTGCTCAGACTTCTTTAAGAACTGAACTACGTGCTGTGCTTTCATGTTCACGGAGGCGGTATTGTTTCTCGACACTTGGATGCTTTCATCCAGTGCCTTAGTGAGGATTTCCTCTCCCTCCCCTACTCCGGTAACATTAGCATCCCTCGCTGTACGAGTTGTAGGCGCTTCTGGGTCGAACATAGGCTCACGCCCAGTACGAGCCTTAGCGGCAGCTTTAGCAGCCCTAGACATATCCCAGAGCTGGTCTAACCCAGCTACGCCCGCTATCAGTGCAGTTACCGCGGCGGACTGGCCCAGTTGGTCCTGTGCATAGAATGCAGTACCTACATCAGCAGCGCGGATAGCGGTACGTGCAGCTAAGCCCGCGCGGCCAACAATACCGGCGGCAGACATCGGGGCCAGGATGAACGGGGAGTCGCCTACCAACATACCCGCGAACCCAGCTACTGTGTTGTCAGCCATTAAGCGGTCACGGTCACGCTGCTCAAGCATCTGCTGCATGCGGTAGTTGTAATCTTCTACCGACACGGAGTCGTGCAGGTACTCAATCTCTTCCTGATTCGGAGCATACAGCTTAGCCCGAGTATCGCTACTCAGGGTCTGCTTAGCATTAAAGCTCGGGTCTCGGTCAAATGCCGGAGCAGAGGCCTTACGGATAGCGGCAGCGATGATGCTGTTACCCATACCCGATGCAAAGCTCTCTGCGGCTGTAGTAGCTGGGGTCTTGGCCTGCGCCAGTAAGGAGGCACGCTCCAGTGCGTTCAGACCGTTGTCCCCGGCATCGTTCCAATCTACGCGCTCAGGCGCAGGTTTAAGTGTTGCGCCCTTAGCAGAATCCTTTTCCTGTGGATTCGGTTCTTGGTTCAGAAACTGAGCCATAATATCTCCTAAAAGAATTTTGATAAGGGGAGGCCCCGAAGGGCCTCTGGTTAGTGCGTTGCTTCGAAGAGCCAATCGCGTAGGTTTTGTTCCAGGTACTTCTTACGCTCAGGTTGGGCCTGCTTGTACGCCGGGGTATTCCGCAGCGCTTGCCAAGCCCTACCCTGGGCCTCAGATACAGGGTACTGATACGCCCCCACCGGGGACTTAGCAGCCTTGCGTACCTGTGCCATCGCCTCTGCTACAGGGCCAGAGCTACCGTTACCACCGTGATAGTTCAGGTCCACCATTACCTTTAACGCCTCGTCGGAGGCATTCAAACCCTGCCCCTTGAGTTGCTTCTGCACGTTCGGTATGTACTGCTTCTCCAGGGAGGACTTGAGGATACTGATTCCGTCATCAATGGTCACTTTCTGTGGGACGGGCATGCCAGAGTTAACGTGCAGACCGAAGCCTACACTACCCTTACCCTTACCTTCTCGGAACCCTTCGAACTTCATAGTAGTGGCCAGGATGTCACTAAACAGTGATGGTTCCAGCCCTACCGAGTTACGACCATTTACTTGTACGCTGACGGCACGTCCGTTGTCGTGGTCGTAGAAGGTGGCAGGACGTACACCTACTTGCTCGCTTCCAATCTTCATCTCGCCAGACAGCGCTGAATCATACGCAGCCTGTGCAGTAGCCTGAACGTCGCGAAGGTTCACAGACATAGTCTGGAAGGCGCCCTTCTTGTCGAACACGGTTACGGTCATGTTCTGACCTGCGTTGCCAGCGGTGGCGGCCTGCACTACTACACGCTCTATGTTGCTGGGGTCTGACATATACTGAACCTGGTTCTGTATATGCTGCTGCAGGGAGGCCTTGAATTGCTCTTGGTCGCCCTTATAATCACCCATGATAGATTGCACAGAGGTGCCAGCGGGCAGGTACACATGCCTAGGTGCCCCGGCAATGTCCAGCTCCAGCTTACGGGATTGGATATTGCCTTTTAGCATCGTATTGATGTCATCAGCGTCCTTCCCTACAAGGGATTCCGGATTGTGGTTATACACATAACGGTACTCATCTTCCATAGCAGCTCGCGCTTCCTGGCGCTGGGCGTCTGCATCCCCGAAGAAGCTGAACCAGTTAGCCGTGCCGCTTGGGTCCACCATCTTGTCCGTGGGGTTACTTTGGATATTGCTGTAGCGCCCACTCGCCTTATTCCTAGCCTGGCGGCGAAGATCGTCCAAGATAGTGTTGCTGGCATTATTTGGGTTTTGTGTAACAGCTTTCTGCACCACCCCCTGCCACTCGGATGGGACCTCAGACAGCAGTGCCATCTTCCCCAAGTCCGTACTGGTGCTATAAGCCTGTGCCCACAAGTTGATGCTGTTGACGTTCTCGCGGGAAACCTCGCCATCCTCACCGAGCTGGTCCAGCGTAGTCAGCGTACGTGCCATGTCCGAAGACATACGCTTGTGCGCCTCGTTGACTGCCCACGCATCCTTGCTGTTGCTCCCGTATGCTAGCAGTTGCAGGTTCCCTTCCGGGGTATCCGGAAAGCTCTTGAGCAGCTCATTGCGTGCCTTACCCAGGTCCCCCTTGTACATCCCCGCAAGGGTGGAGCTTGGCATGTTTCCAGTAATCGCTGTGCGCAATGCTTGGGTGTCCGCCGCCTTCTCGCGAATGGTCTGGGCCTTGTTCCAGAACTCCATGCTGGTCCCAGCGCTGAGTACATCCGATGCCGACAGCTCAATGACGCGACTACGAATACGCGCCATAGTCTGTTCCTGCTGCTCGGGAGTCTGCCCCTCTAAGGAAGAGATTGCATCAGAGATTTCAAAACGGGCCTGGGTCTCAATCTGAGCACCAGCGCGCTTGAACTCCTGATACAGCGCCGCGTTGACGTCCACGGAGTTAACTCCGAGTTCCTTGGTAGCGAGCTCTTGCAACTGGTTGATTACCAGCGGGTCCTGAGTCTGCTGCGCTACGCTGACCAGATACTGCTTGGCCCGGTCCAGCTTCTTGCTCTTGTCCAAGTGCTCCGCAGCCAGGATACTGTCTAAGCCCGTCTTAATGGACATCTGCGCGGCGGCACCCTGTCCTGCCTGCAGACGCTGATAGAACTCACCGCTGGACGCACTCAGTCCACGGTCAAGGGCACGGTCAGCCTGGGCCAGGGCGAACGCAGCACGTCCTTTCTGGAAGGCTGTATAGTTAGCCATACTGGTAGCGCGGAGCTGCTGCAGTATACTCGTAGCAGACTGCTTGGACATATCCGGGAGATACATCCCAAGCTTGTCTGACATTGACTGTACGTGCTCTTGCTCCTGCTGCTGGAATTCCTCGTCAGTCAGCCCTGCCTCGGCAGCTTTCTTAGCCCGGGCGATGCTGTCCGTGCGCCACTTGGCTAGAGTGTCGTACGCTGCGGCGGATACGTAGCCGTCCTGGTAGGCTTCGCGCACGAAGATGTTTTGCTTCTGTACAGCCTCGTCCTTGGAGGCCATTGCATCTACTGCGCCCTGAGCATCCATAGCGCCGCGCACGGTGGCGGCTGCGGCGTTTTCTTTTACTGCCTCGTCGAAACCTACGCCGAAGTCCTGCACGAATCCAGACAGGGCGGCTAGGCGTTTTGCTTTGGAGGTATCAACAGATACTTCACTTACCGTTGACGGCAAGCTAACATCGTTGGAGTGCAGTTGCACGCCACCGATATTTAGCCCCTGTCTACTGGGTTGAATCACAGGCATTTAGTATTCCTCCTAATTTACCAGGTGTGAACTGGGCTATTGCCCTTACTCCCCCATAAGTCATAGGAGGATGCCATGCTCTGCGTAGCTGACGCTCCGCTCCCAGGCGAAGAGCTGCCAGAGTCAGAAGATGACGCAGCGTTACCGGCGTACTGCCCAACAGCGGATGCCCCGACACTCAACAGTGAGTTAAACATGTTATCGTACGGGTCCTCCATATCCATGTTAGCCAGGCCGCTATCCACGGCCTTATCTGTCATTAGACGGAAGCCCTCTTCCTGAGTTGCCTGCTGGTCACGCACGCTGGCCTCTTGCCGCCCGGCTACAGTGTTCACCGTGGCTACGGCGTCTTTAACAGAGGCTCCCATAGTGCCGGAAGCTGCTGCCTGCAGTCCTACTTGGCTCTGTGCCTGCAGCTTCTGCTGCTGAATGTTAAACAGAGACACCTCAGTCCGGTCCCTGGACTGGGCGCGCTGTAGAGCGATGTCGTTTAGCTGTTTGGCTGTCTGTTGAATCACAGCCTTGTTCCTGGCCTTGGACACTTCAATCTGAGCACCCTGCCCCAGAACGGTCTTAGCGGCCATGGCCGCAACCATCCACCACATATTAAATTCTCCGTCTGCGTTGGTTGTAGCGCAGGATGTACGAGATATCCAGCACGTTCAGTTCCATAGAACCGTCAGTAAATAGTGACACCTCGGTTGTGTCTGCGTTAGTGCGGCATGGTACGGTAATCGTAGCCAAGCCCATACGCAGAGCCTGCCCAAGCGTCAGCTCCTTTGAGTTCATCAGGATACCAGTCAGTTCCCCGCCCCAATTGACGTCCCGCGGGGTGTCTAGTACCTGTACATCGAAGTGCCCGGAGTTACGTACTGCCACGTCCAGACGCAGCAGGCGCACATGCCCACTCCCCACGAGCTTGTCATTCTGGTCCCGTAGAATAGGCGTAGTTAGCGTGAACGTACTACGATAACGTCTCCCGATTACATAGGTGCCATCAGGTACGCCGCGTACAACCCGTAGGGTGTTCTCCCCGGCAATCTCCTTGATGCCAACCTCAGTAGGCCCCATAGGGTTGCTGGGTAAGTACGTTAGGATAAGCTCTTCCTTGTAGTTGTCCGCCCACCCAACCGGGCGCAATACCGCCGGAACAGTGAACACTCCGCCCTGCACTTGAACTTGCTTCTGCAAATCCGAGTAGGCTTCGCGGTATTCTGAGCCCAGCTGATAACCTTCACGCGGATCCATAGACACAATCAGGAGCTTGTTGCTGGGACCGGGCCCTTGCATGTACAAGAACACCTCGTCCTCCAGCGCCTGTACGCTAAGGATTGGATACGGGAACGACCACTTATGCCACGCCGCCTGCATCTTAGCGCCGTCACTTCCGCCCCACATGAACTCGTAGACCAGCAGACTATTACGCTCTCCAGACATGCGCGAGAAGGCCATATTGGTGACACTGGAGTTTTGCATCTGCAATACCCTGTCTGGGATATACCGAGGTAGGTGCACCGTGGCATCCTGCGTAGTGTACTGCGCCGCGGTGTAAGGCGATGGGATTAGCTCCAGAATACCGGCGTAGCTGTCGTTGCGCTTGTTCGGGTATATTACTGTCTGCCCAGCCATTACCGGAGTCACACGGCTGTCACAATCATAGGTGCTGGTAATGCTAATGCTTGCGTTAGTTGGCGTAAGCACTGCTGAGCCAGGTACAACCGCCTGCATGCTGTTGGCGAACAGGACCAGGTCCCGGTTGAACTGCACAGCAGTGCGGTACACAGAATCCTGTGCAGACGCAGAGCTAATGCTGATACGGTCCGTATCCAGCAGAGATGTCACGGTAGAACGATAGAAGCGCTGATACAGGCCAGAGGCTGACATATCCACGGAGCTACCGCTAAGCAGGACCAGGCGGCCCTGGAAAGCTGCAATACCAGTGATGTATCCGTTCTCGACGAATCCGGGATTACTGTTGTTATCGTCGTTACCAGCTAAGCGCCCCTCCCAATCGCGCGCAATGATGTTGTCATCCGCGGCGAGCTCTCTGGGCATGTTCGTAATCTTGGTGATGCTATCGTACGCCCCCACCTCAGACCAGGTGCGGGAGCCATAATCAAACTGATACCATGCTTCCTCAGACGAGGCTGTGCCTACACGGCACATTGCCCCATCAGCTTGAGCTGGAAGCTGTGCAGGCAGGTCCTGCTCTTGTGATATCCTGCTCTGCCCGGATGCTACCGCGTAAGTATCCCCAGCCGACGTACTAACCACAAGGTTAGGCAGTCCGGATATGTACATATAGCCCCCGAATTGGCTTATACTACCCCCTGCTGCCGTAATAGCTGACCCTATACCGGACCCGTTTGGGTCCCCATTTATTAGTGCATTTACTACGAAAGAGGCGGACGCCCACTCCGCTGACGCGGTGCCACTGCTGGCGTCCGGTACATTGTAATATCCGGAGACGGAGCCACCTGTCCAAGATACAGTAATTTCCCAACGCTTCTGGAAAGCCACAGCCTTCACGTAGAAGAACCCAGTGGTGCTGGGGTCGATACGCCCAGCGTTGTCCACGGTCGTGATCGGGGCCATCTCCGTATTCAGGATATAAGTCAGCCCTGCAATACTTGCGGTCTGCAAAGAGGTCTGGCCTACAGTGGTAACAAAGTATGGGTCGTTGCCGGAATTAAGTATGGTCTTTCCATTCTTAGCCAGCAGCCACCAGTTACCGTTGCCGGTGTTAATCAGCAGGTGCCTACCGTCGGTTCCACGCTCGACGTACTCTGTGAACAGGGAATCAAGCCCCGGGTTATCAATTGTGCTCTCCCAGACAATCTCACCCGGAGGTCTGCGGCGGATACCGGAAACCGGGTCACTGAGCATATTCAGCTGCGCCCCCAGTTGCCCTGGTTGGCGCTCTCTCGGAACCTGCTGGGAAACGCCCTGCAACAAGCTCTGAATAGTACCTTCTAATGAACTAGCTATGATACACCCCCTTAAACCATAAAACGAGCGCGGCGGATTCTGCGTGCAAAGCGTGTCTTACTGGTGCTGAACCTCTGATTGCGCAGATGCTCTCGCAGCACCATGCTCTTGTAACGCTCAGCTTCCTGTGCGTAATTAGCGTAGTTGCTGTCGCCGCCAAGGTCGTTGAGGTATACCTGTGCAGCGGTATAATTCGCCACCCACATAGCCGCGTGCTCCGGTAGGTCCTCAAAGTCCAAGTCCAGGACTATTTTGAGCTTAACGGAGCTGTCAAAGTATTGGTTCTGCTCCATCAGGTCATACAGATTCCCGTCCCGTACACCGTACTTAGAGTCAGAACCAGCATCGTACACGGCTAGTTGGTTCCACGGCACTTTAATAAAGCCGTCAGCGGTGGGGGCGACCTCACGCTCTACAACGTTAAACCAGAACCCTGTGCTGAGCAGCCCGCGACGATTGCGCGCAAGCGCAGAGCGAGCTAACCCTGCACTGGGGTTGCTGGTGTTGATGTCCATAACGCGAAACTCCCCCAGGGCTTCCAGCGTCAGGTTCACAGCTTCGAGTTCTCTCATATTTGTTCCTCTATTAAAGACCCCTTGGACCCTTAAGACAGGGACAAAAAAAAAGCCCCTGGCACCCGAAGGCACCAGGGGCGCGTATTACTCTCCCGCAGTGTTGGCAGCTGCATCAGCCGCCTTACGGGTTTTCTTGGTAGCCTTGCGGCCAGACTCAACCGAAGCCACCTGGATGTTCTTAGCTACATCGGTGGCGGCTTTAACCGCCTCACGTTGAGCAGCGTTGGCCTGGAGAGTCTCTAGACCGAACACAGCAATTACTGCCATCGAACCTCCGATTAGGCCGTCTTGGTGGTGAAGGTGAACTTGGTCACTGCAGCGGTGTCCGGACGACGCAGACCGATGTTGTACATCGCGTAGCAGTCCAGAACGTTGCTGAACTCACGCTCATCATCCCAGATACGGGAGGTGAACGGCTTCGCTTCTACCGTCACCAAGGTCTTGGACTTACTGAAAGTCACCATACGGCATTTCGCATCGTCCCCAGTGACGGTGTAAGCAGAGCCCAGCGGGTGCGTACCAGCAGCGGTCGGGAACTCGGTGCACTCTACTACAGGCACGCCGTTCATCTTCACTACACGACGGTCTTTATAACCGTCGTTGTTGGACGGGCCGAATTCGATGTTCAGGAGCTTCGGATGCTCCAGCAGACGCGAATAGGTATCGACATCCACCAGAGTGACCATATCCGCCAGCGGGGTCTTGCGCTTGATGAGCTCATCAATACCAGCCTTGTGCGCCAGGTTGATGTTCATGGCGTTAGCCTCCATCTCAGCCTGAGTCAGCTGCGTGGCGGAGTCGTTACCTGGAACAAGGATAGTTGCGCCCACCTCGATACCGTCATTGAACGCCGGTTTCAGGTGCGCCGGGGCAACCCAGGAACGGCCCTTGATGAGCTGAATCAGGTGCGCCTGGTCGAAGACCTCTGCGAACTCAGAGCCGTTGTTCTGACCCATCTCGGTCAGGAAGTCCGGGCCGGTCCAGTCATCCTGGTAGTCAATCGGGTTACGGATATACAGCACCGTATCCACCACGATAATCATCTTATCGTTACGGACCGGGGTGCTATCCAGTGCCTCACCGGAGCGACGACCCTTCACCGAAGAGGTGTTCAGGCGGTCAATACGGTAGGTGTTGGAGCCGCTGATAGAGCGCTGGCTGGAGAGTCCCAGGAACAGAGCTTGGTACTGGAAGCGGGTATCCACTTCGTTCTGGTATACTTCCAGGTGAACGTCTACATCAGACTGCGCGCCTGCCCAGTGAGGTCTGGTCAAGCCAGCTTTATAGATGGTATCTGCCATATCTTACTTTTCCTTTTAAATGAGATTAAAGACCTACGCGCTTACCAGCTTCACGGCGTGCGAGCAAATCGTTATAACGTTGACTGAACTGCGGAGACGCCAAGCTACGGTTGCCCGCTTCCTGACGGAGTTTGGTATATTCTGCGCGGAATTCCGCAGCAGATAGTGCATTGTTGCTTGCTACGCCGCGTACCATTGGGTTCTGTGTCTTGATAAGGCCCATATCCCGGCAGAAGCTTGCTACCAACTCAGCAGCCTGCTTGAGCTCACCAGAATTAGCGAGTACACGAGCCGCGTTACGCAGAGGTTCAGGGGCCTTGGAATTAAACAGCTGCGCTGCTACCTCCCAGTTCCCCTTCCCACCCACAACATCGTAAGCTTCCTGTACTGCCTTGGTGGCTTGACCAACCTGGTCTTCCAGGTACGCTTTAGCCAGCAACTCTGCATAAGCAGCGTGCTCTCCGAAACGTTCCTTAATGAAGGCCGTATCGATTAGGTTAGGGTCCTGATACTCCAGGGCCTTACCTAGTGCCCGCACCATATCAGAGTCAGTTAACCCAGAGACTTTCTGCAACATAGCTACACCGGCATCAATCGTCGGGTTGCCTGTCTTAGCCAGCTCCTGGGGCTGCTCTTTAGCGCTATCGCCACCCTTATCTAGGGCCGCTTTTAGGGCTTCGATATCCAGAGGAATCTTAGCAGGGTCAGGGGAATCTTTGCCCTGTTGCTGCTGGGTAGGGGTCTGTGCATCCTGCACGCCTTGATTGTTCGGGGCGCTAAGGGGAGCACCTAGGCCCGGAATCTTAGGGCCGCCCTGGTTCTCTACCTGTGTAGTTTCTACGTTTTGACCGTTTTCTACGTTATCCATCTATGCCCCTGTTGTTAACTTGGTAATAAGCCCAGCTGCTTACCTGCTACTGTCGGGTCTGCTGCTGTCAAGCCCTGGAGTTGGTCCTGTGCTGCACCTGCGGATACATCGGCAGACGCATCCTGAACCTGTTGCTTCTGCTGCAGCTGCTCTTCGGTGTACATGAACGGCTCGCTAACGATACCGTAGGCGTCGAAGTACCAATCTACGCACGCATCTTTGTTGAAGCGAGGAGTAATCTGCTCAAGCACCGGGATAGCCAGCTGCATGGATTGCGCCGCCTCTAACAGCTTGTCCGCTGCCGCGGCTTTAGCTAATGCAGAAGTACCCACAGTAACGTTGATGCTCACTACGCCTTCGCTGAGATAAAGCTTAAAGCGAGGATACACCAGTGCAGTATACAGGTACGCCAGCTTACGCAGCCAGGTGTCGCCCAGAATACTGAACCCACCACCCATAGCAGCTTCCGCCTCTTTGGCATTCTGGCGAATCTCGTAAGCTGTGACACGCTCACCCTGCCGGGAGTTACCGGTGTACATAAACGCACGCGACAGTTTCTGTTCGAGCATCTGAATGTTGCTGGCAATCCACTGAATCTTCTGGGCAGAGCCACCCTCGTAAGCAGTGACGGGGGATTTGCTGTTCCCGTTGGAACCACCACCGCCCACCTGCACAGCCTCACCCGTCTCCGACGTTGAGAACTCGTCCACGTCTAACCCAGAGCTTGCGTCAATCAGCGGGATTAACCGCGCAGACTCAACCTCATAGTTGGTTAACGCTTCCGACAGTACAGATAATCGGGCGAAGTCCCCGGCGTAATCCTCTACCAATCCGCGCCCGTAGTGCTCACCACTAACAAGGTTCCACACCAGCACGTTATAAGGAAGCTCCAGCTCCGGGTAGGTGCTGCTGTCCCCGATACGGTGCCCGTCTGCTTCTTGATACACCTCGTAGCTTACTACCTCTGCACCGTCCTCTGCCCGCTTAACTTTGCGACAAGCGGCAGTGTAGATATCAACGTCGCCGAATGGGTCTTTGTCACGGTAGAAGGTGCCACGGAAATCTTCTGGCAGGTCCTGGACGCTTGCGCGTTCTCTGATAATGAGTCGCAGGACGTTACCGCTGCCATCCCTTCGAACGGTAAAGTTACGGACTGAGTAGACGATGGATTTACCTGACCGCTCATCAATATACTCCAACGCGTTACCTGTAACCAGCAGCAGCTTCACAGCTTGCAACTTCGCAGCATAACCGTCTTTCTCAAATACTTTCTGTGACGCCGTGTTCTCGACCTCGGCCAACTTAGATTCTGCAGTAGCTGCACTACCCAGCGAGCTAATGAACTCGTCCAGGTCCGAACTCTTGGAGAACCGGAAGAAACTAGTACCTTGTGGGAACAGTGCGCCTACAATCTTAGTGGCCGCAGTGTTGACCAGCTGCGCACCGGTACTCTGGTAGTCACGCCCCAGCGGCCTGCGTCTACCGTCCAGGGAATCGTCCCTGGTAAAGATAGTGCTGAGCGTCCACTGCGCGAACTTCTCAGAGGCATCCAATACGCCTGCGTCCTGGTCCTTCTTAAAGAGTTCTGCTAATGTTGCTTTTTGTTCCAAGCTACCCCCCCCCCCTTACAGGCCCAGAGGATTGCTCTGCCCTGCTTGTCGCCGCTTCTTCTGCTCAGACGTAATTGCATCTGCAGATGCAGAGGCAGCCCCTGCGGGGTCAATCTCAGCAATGTTATCTGCGGCGCTATTAGCCTCTAAGGCAGCCTGCTGTTTCGCTGCGCTGGCCTGCTGCTCTGCCAAGCGCTGCTGCGCCTCTAATCCTGCGTTGTCAGTAAGGCCGAGCATATCCGTGGCCTTGCCTAACAGTTTACCTAAACCACCACTCATTCTGACCTCACTAAATGATAAGTTGTTTTGTACGTGTTACCAGACGTGCTCCGGCTAATGGCGATACGCCCAGCGCGCATGCACTTGGCTATTGCGTGCAGGCCCTGCATAATCACAGACACTGCCGCACCATTGTCCGGTTTCAATACGAAGAAGTCTGTATACAGCACAGGCTCTACGTAATGACAGTCCTCTACAGCCTCTGGGTAGTAGCTGACAGCACCGACTAAGTCGCCTTGGGAGTCATAGACTCCTAGTATATACTGTTTACCCAGTATGCTTCCCAGTACCCTCCAGTAGTGCTGCTCAGGAGCCAGGCCCCGACTAATGCCGTGGCCCAGTTCGTGCAGTTGCTTCACTGCGTCTGTAATATCGTCAGACTTATAAAGAACCTTGAGAGTGTAATCGGAAGTTTTACTAGTGTGTTTTAACTTCATTCCTACTCCGGTAACTTCATTTATCAGCAGAAGTATTCGGCTTTTGCTTTGCGGTATGCGGCCTCAGCCTCGGGTATTGTACCGAAGGTGCCTAGATGGATACTGGCACCTCTTTGGGTCATCCTTGCGGCGTACTTGTTCCCCTGCTTCCGTACGCCCATGGGTAGCTTGCGACCTCTTGTAGGGGTCCTATTGCCTTGGTTTAGACGCATACTGGATGCGCGTAAATTGGTCCAAGCATTGTTTAGAGGATTCCTGTCCGCGTGGTCTATCACATCCGGCGGCTCTTCCCCAGTGGCCAGTACCCACGCAACCCTGTGCGCCGGGGTGGGCTGTCCGGCCACGTACACCATTAAATAACCATTACTGTACACACTTCCGGCAGGGCTACCCGCCTTTGCGCCCCGCTGGTTTATGCGCCAACATAGTGCACCTGTCTCTGGGTTGTACGTATAGCGACGTTGTATTTCCTCTAAATGCGGCAGTAGTTGTTTAGGCATAATATCCTCATGAAAAGAAGAAAGGTGATTCCAGCACTTGCCGAATGTCTAGGGTACCTACCTCAGGCATATCCAAATCCGTCAAGTCCGCCCCGGCAGCTGCCGCCGCGCGAGTAATGTCTCCAAGCAGGTCGTGCTCTTCGTAGAGTCGCACAAACTGTTCGCGGATGTGTCGGTGCAGAGCGTCAACATCGGCTGCGTGAGTAGCCAGAGAGTCGTGAATCGGCACAATATCCAGACCGTCAGCGGCACACAGAACCATCATCAAGTGCGTACTATCCAGGCTATGCACAAAGTTCGGGGCAATCCCCGAGGCTGCCTTGCGCTTGTTGCAGGTCTTGAAATCCCGATTATGCACGCGCATTATTGTGAGGTTCATACAGTCAATCCGTACCCGCACTTCTTCACGCTGTGTGTAGCGGTTCATTACGAGCCCGCCCAGCGGCGTATACCACTGCAGGTGCTTGCTCGCCGGTACACGCCTAGCGAGGTTCTGCAAGTACCCCATAACTGCCGCAGCAGCAGGGTTTGCCTCCTCGATAGCGGCGCGCATACGCGGAGCCAGGTAGCACGACAGATTCCATAGACTGTTAGTGTCGGTACCTTCATACCCCTCAGCGCAAGCGCCTTCAAAGATGTAGTCACTGCAGCTGCGCACCGTGGCGCTGTAGAAGTAGGTCATGCTCGGGCGCTTGGTCATGCTGCGGGTGATTTCGTTTTCTCTCCAGTATGTGCTCTGGATAACGAAATCCTCCTTGTCCAGGTCCAGTATCACCTTCTCGTCCGTACGGCGCTTCACGTCCATATACAGGTCCGCTTTCTTGTCGTTACCCTCCCAGTACAGGTTCGTCAGACGACCGCCCACAGGGTCTCTCAGGAGCGCTGAGAGGTGCTGCCCACCTGAGTTCGTAGCGTCCATAGCCACTGGGATTCGGCTAATATACTCTTCTGGGCATCCAGAACGAACAGCATTAACCAAGTCGATAGCGGCTGCCAGGAAGCACCAGGGGCTGTCTGCCTTGGCAAAAGCAGGGCAATCAAACGGAGATATTGTGAGTTGCTCAATCTCTGCAAAGTTCGCATCAACCCAAGCTGCGCGGTCTTCGAATAAGGTCTTGTCATAACCAAAGCATGTGGCGACGTGCACTTTGAGCCAGAAAAGTCCGCGCTCCCCCAAAGGTTTACCACGTCCAAATTCAAGAAGGGCTTTCTGCAAATCAGAACCTTGGGGGTGCAGCGAGGACTTGAAGTACAGGCGGTAGCGCCAGTCCACACAAGTCGGGAAGTACAGGGCTTTCTCATCTTTGAATTCCTCTGCCATTTCCAACGTAGTCAGAAGGCTGCGCAGCTGCGATACACGCTTACGGTCGGCGCTGTACCATAGAGACATATGAGTCTTCCACTCACCGAAGCGGTCAAGCTCTTCCTCGGTGTAATTCTCTTTCGGAACCCCGTCCAGATACCACTCCGGTTTCGGCTCCGGTACTGAGCGAGGCATACCTATCCCAACACCCAGGGCCCGTGCTTCTTGCACCAGTTCCAGTATGCACTTATTAATACGGTACGGGGTTTCCTGTGCCTTATTAAGCGCTTTTTTGATGCCGTCCGCGGACTTAAATGCTTCCGCTACTTCACGGAGACGAGCTCTGTCGATGTGCGAGTTATGGTAGGTTCCGCGATTGTCGATAGGGGTGAGGTACCCACCGTCCCACAGAGTAGTGTGCTGCACCGGCGGTACCAGCATAGGTGGCTTCATGGTTACGGTATCAGCGGACTCTACCAGTTTCTGGAAGGCCTCCATAACGTCGTCAGCCGGATAGAGCATGCTCAGATTCCCGCTACAGTTCTTCCACTGGAACAGTCCCGTCTCAAACACTGCGGCACACAGCAGACGCCCTACGGAGATGTTCTGGGCATTGGTCCAAGGCTCGTGCCCATAGTGTACGTTCTCGGCACTGGCACGGAGCGTACGCAGAATGTGCGTAGGGGACTTCGTACGGCGCTCTGTGAGGTACTCATACACGCGGTCCATGTACGCTGGGGCTACGTTGCGTAACTGCAGAGCCAGTAGCTCTGACTGTACGTTCCGGCCCAGTGCGGACATTACCGCCTGCGCAGTCTGGCGACGACTGGCGGACTCACCGGGGGCTACGCTGAACGCCCCAAACATTGTGCACAGGCTCAGGGTGGTCAGGACATCCAAGGGGATTAAGCGCAGGAACCGGCGGTACTTCCCGCCGATGCCGGGGGCTTTGACATTTCGCATCTCGTCGATAGCGGCAGCAGCCACCTCGTATGCCGAGGTGAGCATACGCTGTGTCATCGGCAGGTTCATAATCCCACCGTTCTGCAACGCGTCCGTAATCAGCTTACGTGCCCGCTCGATTCCGCGAATCTTATAGGCCTCTTCAAGCTCCAGCTGGCGTTTCACCAGTGCTTCCTCTGGTACTACAACCGTATTCAGGGCGCTAATCATAGGCGCTTAGTCTCCTTGGTTATGTCCGGTACTTCTAACTACTGATTGCGACTCACCCAGAGATTGTACATCTCCAGGTAGTCTTTAGCGGCGCGTTCGTCGCCGCACTCTACTGCTTTCTGCCACATCCCGTGGCACCACTCAGAGGGACTGTAATGCACGATATGCTTCCTCTGCTGTGGGACAAGGCCGTGTGTATTGCCGCGTACCTTGCACTTGCTTCCGCCCAAACCAGGCACCCTTTCGCACATGAAATGACACACCCTTAAATCCGGAGGTATTATTCCGCATGACCCCACGATTCTCCATGTTTACAGACCGGGGGACGGCTCGTAGGTTTGAAATTCGAAAGTCCAGCTTATTCTGGTTTATGTGGTCTATCTCCATGCCCGCTGGGATTTCACCGTGAACCATGACGTATACTAATCTGTGCGTAAGATAACGCACGCCTTTGAAGCACGTGCGTGGATATCCTGTATTACTTATTTCAGTGGCGGCATCAGATTTATACCGGCTCCTTTTTACTCTTCGGGTTAAGGTTCCATTCACGTGGTCATATACAAAGGCGGCCTCTAGCGCCTGTTTACTTGGCGTCAATGCACTCACCTCGGTGTTGCTCGTACAGTTCTGAGTACTTATCGGACTTAGCAATGTCCTGCTCCAGTTTATCCTTGTTCCCGGCGCGGAGTCTGTATTTTAATCTGTTGCCCAAGCAGTAACCGTAGAACTGCTCTTGCGTCATACTACGCGCAATGACCTCGATTGCCTCCAAGTCTGGAAAGAATTGGTAGTGCTGGGGGGAATTTACTGCGTCACTCATTTAATAGTCTCCCGTGCTTTGCGTCGTGCCCGGGCCTTGCGGGCCTTGAGCATCTGTGCCCGCGCCAATTCTTCCGGACTGCGGTGTGTGTAATAAATTAAATCAGTCTCTGGTTTTCGGAGGTAGTCAACCATGCGCTGCATGTCATCTACAATAGCACCCTCGTCCTGCATGGACCCCGTAACCCACCGACCTATTACAGACTCTGCTCGGCCAATACCCCCGTTACATGAGCGGTGCAGCACCCCGCGAATGTGCCCAGTACGGTGTGAATGGTCTAGTGCCGGGCCGTCCCCGGAAGTACTTTTAGCTGTTAACTCTATAGGCTTGCCACAGATTAAACACAGCCCCCCTTGCTCTTTTAGCAGCTTCAATGTTACAGCCCGGACCTGGCCCCGTGTTATACGTCGTGCTACCATACCTGAATCTCCCCCACTACATCCAGCATAGCATTGTCGTGAATGAGAGAATCCAAATGCTCAACCGTTCTTCGATGTGTTTTGGGTGCTCGTTCACGTAGCGCATCCAGAATAGTTTCAAGTTCATCATGTTTCTCCTCGTAGTATAACTCAATCGCCCGCAGGCTCATTTCCTTCACAGACATCTTCGCCATTGTCTGGGTGCTCCTGTATCCACTGTATGTGCTGTTTATGGTACTCGTGCAGCGACTGCACCCAGTCACGTAGACTGGGAGTAGTCAACAGTGACATCAGATACTGGTATGCAGAATCTGACGGGGAGCGCCGCAGGAATAGGCATTCTGCCTCTGCGAGTACGTCTTGGTTGTTTCGAGCATAGGCCGCTACAACGAATTCTGCGGCGTCCTGCTCCGAGGTAATAGGGTAGATAGCATCAAATGCCGTTCGCTTCCCACAGAGCTTCCCATCAAGCAATGTGATGCCTTTGACGTTATCTGCGTCATCCCCTGCTAGCATCTGCCACCAGAAGAACTTAGTGCCGTGCGCTCGTACCGGCATAGCCTGGGTATCGTCCCACTTAATCCAGCCGAAGGGGTTATCCAAGGCAGGCCACACGGTTCCGGTAGGGATATCGAACCGAGCCATAGGGCTGAGCCAAGAATCCTTGTCCTGCGACATCAGGATTCCCCGGTCCCCGAAGCTGTACGAATCCATTACAAAGAGGTCGTCGGCCTCAAAGTAGTCACTGCTTACCACCTGTATGCCATGCTCAGAATACTGGTCCGGGTTCTCAATCAGGTGCCGCTTCAACGGTGCCTTGAGTGGCAGCTCCTGACGCTTATTGCGGTTCCCTTGGTACGGCTTAGCTGTGGGTAGGTGCCAGCGCAAGCACTTAGCACAGCCCGTAGGCGTTAGATACGCCACTGCTTCTGAGCAACCGACCAGGAACATGTCCTCAAGCAGCAGCTGATAGAAGCGGCGTATCGCGGTATCTAGCCGTTTCACTGTAGCAGCGGCTTTGTACACGCAAAAGTCCGCATCATACAGCAGAATCTTCCCAGAGTTCTGCGGAGCTAACTGCTCTGGGAGCTGGGATAAGTCAACCCCGTTGATAATCATTAAACCCCCGTAACCTTCTTAGTTAACTTACGCGCCCAAGATTCCCAGGCGGCCAGTGCCTTGCTGTTCTCTACCCTCTCAAACAACCAGCACAGGAAGGCTACAGGCACTAGAGGGGCCACTAACATAAAATAAAATACTTTGGCAAAAACGTTTCACATCATTTACCTTCCAGTTCAGACAGCACCAGCACGGTGCCGAGCATGTCCCCGATTACTTCCGGCGTACGCAGGCTCTGGTCTACATCGTAGATACAGGAACCAATCTCCGCCAGCCCGATGCTGAGGGTACCCACAATGCGGATAAGCACCAGGTCATCTCCTCGTAACTTGTCGGCATGTGCCGCCAGGTCGTTATGCTCTTTGAAGGCGGTGGCGGCCAGCTCCAGGTCCATGCCGTATAGGGCCGCCAGCTTATCCAGTGCATCATACACAGCGCTGAGTTGGTCACAATTGTCGAAACCTTGAACTGCACCACAGTTCACGTAACCTACCGCCAGAGCCAGTTTCTTGTATGCGTCTAATACTTTATCCATTACTCATACCCCCAGGAATATCGCTACTTCATCGCGCTTAGCGCGCAGTTTATCGGCCTGCTCAGAATGCTTAGCTGCTTCATCCTTGCTGTGCTTGGAGGCTTCTACTCGCGCCTCGGATTGGGCGGCCAGACGCACTGCGTCGTCTGCGAATTTAACTGACAGCTGCTCGTTAAACTGCGCTTTGGCGTCGGCACGTTTAGCTTCGGCTGTGTAGGCCGCGCTCAGGAGTTTGCTAAGGATGTAGATGGTGCTCATAGGCTTCCTCTAAGGCCCCTATGCGGGGCCTATTAGTTTAGGTTAGTGTCGTTTAGCTTTAGGTGCAGAATGTGCTTCGGGGCTAGTATGCTTCCCCGAAAGCAGGGCATCACGCCTAGCTTTCATTTCAGCAACAACCCCGTTAAGGCGCACAGCTAAAGATAGCATGTATTCAAGGCTTCTTTGTTTGTTCACGGGTACCTCCGTATATTAGGCTTGAGGTGCAGCGGGCGCTGCTGGCGCCACAGGAGCCGCAGGGGCCACTGGTGCAGCCGGTGCTACCGGGGCTGCCGGTGCTGCTGGGGCCGCAGGAGCAGCCGGAGCCTGCATAGCTGCCGGACTCGGAACCGAGCCAGCATTCAGCAGAATGTCCAGAGCACTGCCCGGGAAGTCTACGGCTTTGTACATATCCTCCTGAATCCAGTTCTTGCTCTTACCATCGTCGAAGGTGCCTTCGATGTGCAGGCTATCCCAGGTCTCTTTGGTTGGGTTGTTCCACAGGAACAGCTTAATCTCAGAGGCATCCAGGGCAGGCATCTTGATAGGCTCGCCGGTGTTCGGGTCGAACTTCGGAATCGGGCGGATACCGGACAGGTCCACGATGTTGGACTTCTTGCCCGCAGCGCTGGTGTGCTCATCAATCGGGAAGGTGAAGGCCTGGCCCAGACGCTGTGCCGCATGCTTAATGCTATTGTCGTAGTTGAGTTTGTCGAAGAACTTCTTGAAGCCTGCGCGCTCAAAATTACTGATAGCCATCGGGAACGGACGGATACGCTTCACTTCACCGTTAGGGCCGAACACTACAATGCCGATTCGTACGTTGGCCACTGCAGGCTTACCTGTAGGCTTACCACCCTTAGTCGGGAGGCGCTTACCGATTTCTACGTACTCGGTGAAGTAGCCGTAGTACTCACCCTTCGGTAGCAGCACGTCCTCATACGCACCGCCCTGTGCGGTCTCCCGCATATCTACATCTTGGGTTTCGATTGCTGCGTCTACCAGAGCGTTCAGGGATGCCAGTACATTCGTAGTCATATAACTTATACCTCGTTAGAAAATTGTTTGTGATGCTGAGAGATAACTGCTTGTCGTGCTAAGTGGGCCTCTTCTGCGGTAGCGTAGAATCCTAGGTGGCGCTGTACCCCATCTGTTTGTATGTAGGCACGCCACTTACCGTTGCTTTTACGATAGGACACACCACGATACCCCGACTGGGAATCCTTCCGTAAGCCTGCACTCTTCGCGTTTCCTGCTTTATTGGCCTCTCTTAAATTGACCCACCGATTATCTGTGCGGTTTATGTTTACGTGGTCTATGACATTCGGCCAACGTCCACACATTAAGGCGAAGGCCAGTCGATGTGCAAAGTATTGCTTACCCTTCACACTTACCACCCTGTAACCATCCCTAATGTAACCCACAGCCTCGGAGCCGTCCGGCCTATACAATTTCCCCGATTCGGGGTCATACCGCAAATATTGCGGCAGAGAAGTAGCGTGCATATACCCTCTCGTTTATCCTAAGTAATATTTACGTGCAGATGCAGGGCTTAGCGTTTTGAAGCGACGGCGGCGGCAACGAACACCAGGATTATAGCCAGCGCAGCAGGGCCCCAGAACGGAAGCAGTACCCACCACCAGGACCAGGCGATAACGCCAGTCAGTTTCAGGGTTACAAAGATAAGGCCCAGTGCAGAGCAAATTCCCATTTTCATATAATCCCCAAGTCTAATTGCTACACAATGTTTAAGTGTGCCTACGCGGGTTGCTGGTACTGCCTAACCCCGCGTCTCTCGGCCACACTTTGGTACCACTCCGAGGCAGCCTCTAAGCTGTCGAAGCGCCTACTGTACTGCTTCCCGTCCACCATAAGAGCAGCCCTGTACTTGCCCCTGCTAGAGTCCCAAGAAACCCCGCGCGCGCCTGTTTTGTTGGTGGCCCGGAGCCCTGTGTTGTGCGCATTAACCTTCTTTGACACAACCCTAAGATTGCATGCGCGGTTATCCAGGGTGTTCCTGTTAATATGGTCCACCACATATCCCTCGGGAACATCCAGGCCTAACAACGTACATGCTGCAACATTAGCACGGGTTCCGCACGGCAATACCAAGTACCCATCAGGTCTTACGTGCCCAGCAGCGCTTCCCAACTTGGCACGGTTACTAACTACTTTAACCCATATGAACTCTCCGGTATCAGGGTTGTACTCTAGAACACCACCGGCCGGTGTCGTCCAGTAGCATGGGGATGATTTGTGGGCATCCATCTGTAATCACCATACACCCTAGAATCGGCTTGCTTCTTGACAACCTACCATAAGCAAATGCCAGACTCTTATTGTCGATTAAACAACCGCAGTGTGCACCAAAGTACAAGGCAGTGCTGCTTGCGGCATACTGTATATCTAACTTCCCATGGAAGTGTCCTATTACCATGGACTTACGTTCATGGGCTGCGTTGAGCAGCAGGTCCCCAGATACTTGATGTTGGAATCGTACAGCACCCAGCGGAGTATTCAAATCCCAAGCATCACCCCAACTCCACCCTGGCGCCCCATGCCCTGGGAACAGGATGTCCCGGTACTTCTTAATGAATTGTACAGGGAGTCCGTGAGCCTTGGCCCGGCGGTAGACAAGGGAGCCGTGATTAGAATCACACAGGAGCATGTTAGGAAACAGGTCGTGCAGTTTCTCCAGGCCGAGCTTGGCCTTCTCTAATTCCACCCCGGCACTATCCAACTCCGGACTGCTATCGTGAAAGCTAATGGCGTGCCCGTCTGTCTCGTCCCCTATCTGCACTACAATGTCTGGCCCGTACTCGTCCCGGACAGTGCGTAAAAAGTCGTATGCATCAGGGTGTGTGTAAGGCTCGTGCAGGTCTCCAATAACCAGCACACGCCTGCAGGTTTCAGGTACAAACGTATCCCCAATGTCATCCGTTGGGGAGGGTTGGATTAGTTTTCGGGATTGCATCAGGGCGTTGTTAGCCTTTGCCTTGCTACCGTTGTTATCCACGAAGATGCTTCGCCAGTAGCGCACAAGCTGGCGAGACACTTGCGGGGCCGGAATCCCCATCCCCACAACCGTACGTATTGTCCGAGCACTAATATCTTCGCCAGGAATCTTACCAAATGCTAGTACATACTCGTACGCCCAGGCAGCTTCGGCGTTACTTTGGAAGCGCGTTAAAATCGCCCGGTGCTGCTCTTTTGTGAATAGTTTAATCAAACTAACTTTAGCCAAGGTTGCCTCTCTTGTGTTGTTCCTACTCGTATCACATTAATTCTCGGGGAATCACAGAATCAAGCCAGAGTCAACAAATAATTTTATTTAATTATTTAGTTGACCCCAGCGTATTTATGTGCTACCCTAACCCCCTACACCACTCAAGGGTCCACCTATCACTACTCTTCTATAAGCCTATATTCCCCCGGGAAGAAGGTGACACCGTCCCCCGGTCTACTTACTAACAGTCCAGGGTAACTTAGTTCTATCTCACCAGTAACCGGGTCGAAGAATATAACCGTGTGCCTTGTACCTGGGGTGAAGTATGCTGCATACTTCGGGTCTATCGGCTCAGGTCCCAGGTCCATCAACTCCACAACACTGCCAGACTTTATACTCATTCTACCTTCTCCTTACTATACATGCTCAGTCCCATCTCAGCCTCCGCCGGGAACGGGACCTCACCAATGATGCCGTAGTTAGGCCAGAGCTGGTGGATACGCTTAGGTGCATCCTCCATGCACTGCTTAACCAGTAGGCTCGCCTCACGTCCAACCTCCGGGTTGGCGCTGTCCAGATACAATGCATCGTGCACGTTCGTAATCAGGCACACCTGATTATCGAACCAGTCACGGGCCAGGAGCGCACGTAGAACCATACCGGCTGCTACGGCCATCAGGAAGAATGCTTCCCCCTGGCACCAGTAGTTAGCCATCTCGGTTTCCTTGTAGTCCATGACCTTCTGCTTACGCTGCCCTGGCACAACCTCTTTCCACTGCTCTTTCTGCCGGAAGCTGTAGCGGGCACCAGCGGGGCTGGTCCACGTCCCGATGCGGTAGATTCGGTAGCTGCCGTCGTCGGCCTGCTCCCGGCACAGGCGCCCCTCCGCACCGGTACGCTCCACCTCTTCCTTGACAACAGCGCGGAAGCCTATGGTTGTTGGGAACATACGCGCTTCGTTATCTAGGAACTCTTGTGCGAATTCCACTGTACAACCCGCGGCGAAGGCTACACCCCTTGCGGAAGCCCCATACTGCGCAGCAAAGCTAGGGGTCTTGATATGTGAACGCTTTGTCTTCCACGTACTATAGTCTTGGTAAGTCTTATCGTGACAGCGGTAGTACACCTCGTCGTAATCCAATCCTTCACGGAAAGCTAGGCGGTAACAGTGCATATCCGTACCACTCTGCAGCAGTCCAAGCAGTTTCTTGTCACCCGTGTGTACACAGGACATAACCACTTCCAGTGCCGAGTAGTCAACCTCAGTGATACGTCCGTTGTCCCCGAATCTACTGGTGAATACCTGCTTCACCTTAGATTTAGCCACTCCGTCGCCATCCTCATCCGGGCGGGGTAGGTTCTGCAGGTTAGGGTTAGAGCTACTCAAGCGCCCGGTTACGGTGGCGCAGGTATTAAGGCGGTGGTGAATGATGCCGGAACCATCTGGACGCTCCGGGATTACGTACTGCAGCATCCCCTTCCGCTCTTTTACCTTACCTTCTGCGTCCAGGACCTCTCGCAAATAGTAAGTACCAGTGTCCTTCTCAAGCGCCGCTAGCTCGTTCACCAACTTACAGAATTCGAAACCTTGTCGAGCCAGTGCCTCCATTGCGTCAGTGCTGGTGCTGTATACTGGCGTACCGTCCTGCAGGGTGCGTGCCTGCCGGAACTCCCCGCGCTCTGCGTACTTCTCCCGGATAACTTCCGGAAGCTCCTGGATGTTCACTAGGCCCGGGCAGAAGTAAAGGTCGTCTTCCCATTTAAGTTTCTCTTCCCCGGTATCGAGGCGGAATACTTTGGGGAGCCCCTTGTTCTTACCCGCACGATATGTCACTACACGCCACCATCCGCCTTCCGTTTGAAGTTCTTGCATGTGCGTGTCGTGTACAGGTATATAGGTGTGCGCACCCTCTTCGTCCTCGTACTTATAGAAGTCGGCCTTGACGTACTGCGGCGGGTCATATGGCACCTTCTTGCGGTACTTGATAGGCCCGCCGTACACCAGTGCTGACATATGGAAGTCCGACCCGAAGTTGAAGTCAAGAGTCTCCGGCAAGTCCTTCGGGATGTACTGCTGCAGCTCCTGCTTAATCTCACGGATGCGCTGCTCCTGCCCCTCCTGGTTCTTGCGGGCAATCGGCATATTAACGAACAGGCCGAACCATTGACAATAGCTCCAAGCTAGTGCTGCCTCCATTCGTTCATAGACATACTGCATCTGATTGCGTTGGGCGAATAGGGCGCATTGTCCGTAGAAGCACAGCCCGGTATTTGGCACGTCACCGTTGACGAGGTAATCGTGAAGTAGGTACGGATCAATTTCGGAAGTACGCTTCCCTTGCTCCCATAGTATCTTCACACCATCAACTTTGTGCTGACCACCCCATTTTGGGGCGGTCTCATCTAGCCCAGGATACATCTCCTGGAAATCTGAGGCTATGTACTGCCCGTGCTGCGTACAGTATACCCGGCCGCCACGCTTTAGGAAGTCCTCGAAATGTTTCCGCTGGTAGGATAAGAACCAGGACACCTCGAAGCTGCTGTTGTGCGCGACTATCATAGTGCAGTGTTCCGGTATGGAAAACCACCTGTGTGGGCCTGCGTTGTCTTCTAGGAACTCGGCCTTGCTGTTGAAGCGGATACTGAATACGTCCCCCGTATGCAACTGCCCGGCGTCATCTACTGTGTCTATGCGATATGCGCTTTCTACAACGTAGTTATCGGAACAGTACGGGGATGCCACGTTGCCGTAATACTCAAAGTTCTCGACCTCTAAATCCACTATCATAATCTGGTACATACTAAACCTCTAAATATCCCAGAGAATTGGCTGCTGCCGCCCTTGCAGCAGCAGCCTCTTCCAGTGAGGGGAATCTTCCCAAACGCACTTGCTTTCCGTCCCGGTTTACGTATGCCGCCCAACGTTTTCGTCCGGCATCATAAGTCACTCCGGGAACGCCAGAACTGTTACGCTTATCTATGGTTTTGTTTCGATTATTTAGTGTCACAGGAACCGCCCGGAGATTGTCGATACGGTCATCTTCTCGGTTGCGATTTATGTGGTCTATAACACACCCACTAGGAATCTCTCCGTGGTGCATTTCCCAAACAATCCTAGCACGTTTGTATGCCTTCCCATGCAATCCCACGACCCAGCGGTTATGGTGTCTTTCTAGGTATCCCGCCAACTTGCCCGGCTGACATGCGCCGTTCGGGCTTGTGTGGGTCCAGTATAACTTACCATCCTTGTACGTGAAGTGTTCTTTCCAGTTTATTTCCAATTAGCCCTCCGAGCCTTATTGATAGCCAGGTGCACAATCAGCTGGCTGCTGTCCAGCGCGAATCGTTTACGGAAAGTACCTGCAGACGCAGCGTACGCCTTGATTACCTCTTCATCGAGGTAGTTAATGTCTGACGGTTTAAGTATAGTAGCCTCCTGTGTACCTACATAGCGCCCTCATAGAAGGCGCTAGGGAAGTCACCGGTTAATCTGGCCTTCGTCAAAGCGGCAACGACCCGGCTCGAATCCCACCTCGAATTGCAGGAGCGACTCTTTACCAGACAGTGCCATCTTGTTCTTCGGAGTACTGATACCACGGACGTTTTGCATGTGCGGCTGCTCGTTCCTGTCTAAGCACCCCATCATAATTGCCAAGTCCAAGGCACCCTGTACACCAATCTTGCTCTGCTTCATAGCGGTGAGCGGTGGGAACAGCATGTTGTAACCTTCGAGTGAAAGCTGCATAGTCCCTACAATAGCGCAGTCGTTCTCGCACCCAAGGATACGCAGCTCCTGCCAACGTGCTTCGAGGTTCTGGTGCTCGGTCTCCATAGTACCGCCACGGATGTTAGCCACCATGTCGATGATGATTACCGCGGGGCGCATCTCCTCCATGAGCGTGGATATCTGAGCCATCGTCAAGGAGTGCGCAGCCTTAACGCGAATCCGGTCAGCCCTACCTACTTTCTTGAGGTAGGCTGGCACGAACTCTTGCTTACTGTGCCGGTCCTTAATCTCGGCCAGAGTCCAGTGCAGCGCCGCTTGATATACCCTCGGCACTGTACGCGTCGCCGGACCCTCGTTAACCAGCCAGAGAATCGGGCGGTCCCCGTATACTTCCGGCTGCTGCTGCATCTGCTCAGCAAAGTCCACGGCAATAGCAGCAAGCAGGCTAGTTTTACCAGAGTCCACAGGGGCAGCCACTGCGATGCAGTCCCCTCCGCGTAGACCCCGGATGTTGCTAGCGAGTTGCTCGAACACGCCCAGTTTAAGACCGCCGCTCTCGTCAGTCGCGGCAAGTATTTCGTCAACACTTCCGCTCTCCCATTCAAGCAGCGACTCGTGCACTGCAGCGCCGTCGCCGTACTTGCGCTGCAGGTGCTTCATCTCCAGGAGGTAATCAATCTCCTCACCGTCTTGGTAGCGTTGCGTAAGCGCCGCCACCTCCCCGCTGTAGGCCAGCTCATTCAGGGTCTGGACAATCCCCACCACAGAATCCTGCGGCACGGCTTGTACGCCCCGCATAAGCTCGTCCATGATTACCCGCTCTTCCCGGGATAAGTGCCCGGCCCGGAGGTTGAGCATGCTCTGCATTGCGTCCCACTGCACCTCCCGGTGCTCCGGGTACGTGTTCCAGTACAAACCCACCCAGTCAAGAAGGTTCGATGTGTCTGGCGCAAGCATAGACTTGGGTATCTGCTCTCGCAAGCGGGCCCACACTTTCTGCGTGCACATGGCACGAACAACTATTAGGTCCAATTAAACCTCCTTCGGAACACAGATTGCTTTAGCGGTATACACCCGGAATGTGTCGAACTTCTCTTCGAACGCCTTAGCTGCTTTGTTGCAGGCAGCCTCCGTTGTGAACTCTTGCGTAGCCAGTGCAGCGAAATCCGTATCGCTAACCGCACTACCATTAATCGCCATGATTAAAACCCAGATACCCATAGTCATTGCAAAGCCTCCAGAATCTCTTTGATTGTTGCGTCCTTTGGGTCCGCAGCGAAGTAATGCTCCCGGCACTGCATGAACGGGCGCAACGCTCGGCGTGCTGCCGCTACTCCAGCATGTCCCGCCGGGTCATTGTCCAGCATCAGAATCACTTCCGGGCGATTCTGAATCAGCCACGCACGCAGCGGCGTGGGCAAGCGTGTACCTAGCATAGCTATAGCCTGCACGTTCAACGCACTGTAGCTCGTAACTGCGTGCTGTATCTTCAGGGCTGAGAGTAAGTCCTCGGTGAGCACGACCTTTAGAGGTGCGGCCGCAGCTACAGCCGGTGCTACGGCAGGTGCCGCGACAGCGAACGCCACAGGCTGTCCGTACATTACCCACTTCGGTTGCTGCTTGGCATGCACCGCACGGCCCAGAGCAGCGCTTCCGACACGGAAGATTATCCGCTGTTTCTCTTTGCTCCATTCTGCATCCCCCACCATTTCCGGCATGATTCCCTTTGTGGTCAGGAATCCGTAAATAAAACTCTGCGTTTCCGCAGGCGCTTGGCTAATGTAAATTGCATCTGCAGGTGCAGAGGGCTGCGCCCTCGGCTCTTCCTGTAACTGTATGCGCTGGTACTGCTTGTGCTCGTTAACCGTCTTGTGACACCTAAAGCAATACATACTCCAGACGTCGGGTTTATTGTATATACAAGCAGCGGGCGTCTTCCCGCAGCATCTGAATCTACTAGATTGCCCTATAGCTAGGCGCTTGCAGGCTCTAAGCCACGGCTCGTCCATTACTTCTGCTCGCGCTTAACCGACATAGCCATGCGGCGCAGGTCGTGGGCCAATTGCAAGGCTGCGTCGGGACTCATATTAATACCAATCTCTTGCTTTGCCCGAGTGCTGCCCTTTTTAGGGACTATTCCGATGTACATCAGGCCTTCATCAGTTTCGCTAGCCCTTTCCAAGACCAGCCGCTGGTCATTTCCCCGGTCGCGCTTGGAGTTCATGTAGGCCACCTTGTCCGGGACAGGCGGCAGCTCGTCCCCTAGTTCTTGATACAGCTCGAAGTTCCTGACGTACCAGGGGTGTTTGTCAGCCCCGTCTACCCACCCATTCACCTGCAGCCAGTGATCACCAATAACAGAAGTCACAGTGTAGTGGATATCACGGCCTAACTTAGACAGAAAGTGTTCATCTTTGCCACAACTCTTTGTACGCACAACCTTATCGCCAACTTTAAACTTAGACATAATCAACCCTCCACAATATTATCGTATCCACCCCAGTCTTCTACGACTCTGGTGCCTAGTTCAATCAACTCATCACGGAATCCGTAGTCGGAGAATACCATGATGTACTCCGCCGCCTTCTCTGGATTCTCCTGCACCCAGCTAACCAGTTGCTGCTTAGAAAGCTGAGAAACTTCCCGGAACGCTGCCAGCAATTGCGGGTCCTCGTCCGGCGGCATATCCCACGGCTGGCGTAAATTGAGTGTCGGTGCAGATAGCCATTGGTCTGGCTCCAATACCTTCGGGTCCCGCTCAATCGGAAGGTGCGAGAACGTGCCATCTTGTAGTACACGCTCAAGCACTTCGCCAAGGATGTTCAGGTCCAGTACCTCATCCGGAGTGTGCTCATGCATGTACCCTACGCCGACGTTGGTGCACTCAGGAATGATGCCAACGAACTCAGCCGAGTCGGTGTATACCCCTTTCTGTAAGTGCTGCTCCGTGCGTCCTAGTCGGGCCGCTAGTTCTTTTGCGAACGTATCAGAGCAGCAACGCTGGTATCGTTGATGCGTGATGATACCATCACCTCGGCGGTCAAAGCTAATCATTGCCTTGACCCCAGTCCAGAAGCCAGTATCATCTTTGGCTGATGCACCGCTGCCCTCACAGCCTACCTCTTCATCCACGAAGAAGCAGTAGCGTCCGTGCACACCCCGCCGCAGCATCTCCAGCATAAGGTAGATACCGGCGCCACAGTCGGCGCCCAAGCAGTCAGCTTGCTGCGGATTCTTTACGAACAGTATACCCTTGTCAGTGCAACCAACGTCCGGGGCTGCACTACCAGGTCGGGCCACCGTGTCGAGGTGCGACGTAAACGCTACGTCGCTTTGCTCTGAGCCCCCCACCAGCACGAAGTAGTTCCCGTGCTTGTCCATTACGTAGTGCAGGTCACTGCCCAGCGCCCATTCAAGCAGCGGCTGGAACCACTTAGTGCTACCCCAGCTGGGCCGGTGCGTTTGCAGTATCTGCAAGAGCAGCTGCATATCAATCCCGTGCGGATTCAAGAACATTAAGCTGCCCCCCCCCCCCTACTTCTCCTTCGTCGGCGTTGCCGAGGTAATTCTCTCCTACGCAATCAGCTGCATGCTCAGTGAGAATTAACCCGTGCACTGGGTGTTCTTCTACGTGCTCAATAAGCACCTGCCGGCCCTGTGCATATACCAGCTCTTCTTGGTCGTGCACTACACCTTCTACTGCGCAGTGCTCAATGTCTCCGTCGTATACATAGGCGTCGTGGTAATCAGACCAAGTGCAGCCCCAGCGATTATATAGCCCTACCCGGCCAACTACGTATACAAACTTCCCCCCTTCAACGCAGCACCGCACACCATTTCATCGCCGGCAGTTACGTGCATGTCATCGATGGTGTAGCGCTCGCCGCAGCAGCAGCACCGGGCAGCCTCTGTGCCTACGTAGATGTACCCCTCGGACTCTTGCGCCCCGTACTCGTAGTCATCACGGATTACAAAGGCGTCACTGCCTTCTTCACCAACACCGCGCTGGCTGCTATCGAGGTACGGCATCAGTACCGCACCGGTATAGGTAGGGTGCGGTATACGCGCCAGTAGCACCCCTTCGAGGCACTCGGAGTTTCTGGTGTACCCATGCCCGCGCAGGATTGCATCCGCAGCGTTGCCGTAAGCACGAACGTACTCTTTAGTTTCAGGTTTTACGATTGCCCGTGCCTGCACTTCAAAGTCATCCCCGAACAGTTCCCCGGTGTACTGTATGAACATGCGCAACCCATTATCCGGCAGCCCGTGGCTAGTTGTAGCATACGCACGCACAGGGCTATGCCCAAAGGAGTACCCGCTCATGCAGCTCCTCGGGCCGTTCTCATAGGCGTCGTACCATTCCTGCTCGGTCTTGCACAGGTACGTTGTAGGTTCTACGTTCATAGCTTTGAGGTCTTCGATAGCAGCGCGGAAGTCTACGCCGTTGCCGTAGTAGTTAGCGAGCCACTTACCGACTCGCATCTCCACGCAGCGGTACTCAGTAACCGCAGCGAAGTCCTTGTGCATCCTCGGCTGCCCCAGCATTACTACGGGTTCGCCGTTGCGGAAACCAAAGCCCAAGGGTACGGCGAAGCGAGATACCACAAAGCCGTGCAACTTCATGAGCAGCGCCGCGGCGTGTACATCTCGAATATGGCTGCCGTAATCGTAGCCCGTATACACCCGGCGCTGCTGCTCTTCTGGTGCAAGCATAATGCGTTCGAATAACTGCAGGGCTTGCTTGTGCACCTTGTAGCCGGTGAATGCTTCTACGCTGGCAAGTACTCGCTCAACCACTACATCCCCGTTCTCGTAGAAGTCGCGGCGGCGCTCCCGGAACTTACTGTCGATGGTGATTCGCGCCGGTTCAAAGAGTTCGTAGAAAGTTCCGGAACGGTACAAGTCCACCTTTTGTAGCGGGCCACGAGTCAGCATTACATCGCGATACTCCGGATGCAGTATTCCGCCTATAGCTACCCCTAAGCCCGGGGTGTACGCGCTAACAGTACGGAGGCCCATAAGCGCCTGCAATGGGCCCTCAGTGTGAGGATGGTCAGCGCCCTGCATTTGCAAGTCCTGGAACGGGGTCCAGTAATCACCGCTGGAATACATGGAACACTTCATTGGCAATGCGTTTGCACCTTCCGGTAACATTACTTTCCACTCTATAGGTGCTGTGTTAGCCCCTTGCATTTTCATTTGCTCCTGGGTTAGTTGTATTTCATCGTGCGCTGAGAGTTCAGCGTGCGTACCAAGCAGCGAGCTGCGCTTGCTTATAATATGCCCGTACTGCCGCCCTAAATCTTGTGTATGCTCCACAGTACCCATACCGCCGCAGCGCTTCAACCACATCAAATGCAATACGCTCTTGCAACTGCCGCGCGGCAGACTCAGTGTACTCTCGACAGGTTGTGAGAACAGTGCCAATACCCTCTTTTCTAACTCGGAGTAATCTACGCTCAACTGGTACGATTTGCTTGAGTTCATTAGGAACCCCTTTGAATGTTTCCCAAGTGCAACCGCACTTGCCCTGCGTTTCCAGCAGACGCCACATGAAAACAGCAGCTTCATCCACCGTCATCATGTGAGCCTCCCAGTAGGGGTGGTTGGGTGCAGTCTAGCTTTAGCCGCTAAGTATGCTTCGCGGGCTTCGTTTTCTGTGGGGTACACCCCCAGATACATCTGCTTCCCGTTTGCTGCTATGCGGGCCATATACCCTCCTCGAAATGGGTAGTACCCCTTCGCCTCTCGATTGTGGTTATTGACTAGGACAGTGGCTGCGCGGAGGTTTTCAGGGCGGTTATCATCCCGCTGCCCGTTAATGTGGTCAACTACGGGCGGAAAGCATCCGTTGGTAATGGCGAAAACCACCCTATGAGCTCTTAAGTCCCGGCCCCTAAGCATTCCATGGTAGTAGCCACCGTTACTCTTGCTCGTGAACGCTTCCGCCCCAACCGGTGTACGCGCTCTAGGTGCTTTCTTCCAACGCAAACCAGTGGTTGAGGTGGCGTCGACGTAGAGATATTCCTGAATCAAGCACAGCAGCGCTGTTTCGTCTACTGTTAGCATGCTTTGTCCTTGAATACCACGTTGCGGGCCACGAGTACCGACTGCTCGTGCAGCAGTATGAATGCGCTACTGAATGCACAATCTTCGAAGTACACGCCCAGATGCTTGCAGTACCACTCTGCAGGGTGGTCTAGTGGGCGGTCAACTGCTACGCGGTAGTATGCGCCGCGCAGGTTGTATACATCATACATAATTTGCTTACTCATACCACACCCCGCACATTAAACCGGAAGCAGTAGCCGCGCAGTGTCATACCCAGGCGCTTTGCTTGTTTCTCATAGTGCTGGCGCAGTGCTGCCTTAGCGCTGTACTCTCGCGCCAGTCCTTCGATTGTTGGTCGCTGCTTACGCATAAGCAGCGTTTCAGGATTCTTTCCGTGCATACCCTACCTCAAATATCGTTGTTGCTCTTACCGTCCACAGTAAGCGTCACAGCGGCGTCCGGGTATTCAAAGAGGTCATACTCAGGGCGCGGCAGCGGTTCCTGCGCCGCCGGTTGCTGCAATTGCACTGTGCAGTAGGGCACAGGGTTGTTTACGTCGTTGCCCAGCACCAGCATAGCGCTGGTCACAATGATGTTGAATACATTAACCATAGAGTTGTCTCCAGTCGTTGATAATGCCAAGATTCACGGCGTCCAGCACAGTGCGGGCAGCCATTTCGGTGTAGGTATCCACAAATTCTAAAGGGGATTCCTGATTAGTGTCTTTTTCAGAGAATATAACCACAGTGTAGTTGTATTCTGCGTATACGCGATTGCACCACACGGGCCAGAGTTCATGGCCCGGATAGACCAGTATTGCTTGCATATGAAACCTCATACGCTAGTTGCATTCACATAGCGCCCAGTAGGATGCTGTAGGCTGTAATTAGCGTCCGAACTGACTAGCAGTGTACCAACCTTGTGGCGCCCTGCTACTGCCCTTTGTTTTGGTCTTAGCGCGTACACTCGTACTGAATGTAGCGGATTGCTTTGTCTGCGTATACCCTGCGCGGTTCAGCGCGTCCCGGCGCTTTCTCAATTCCGAACCGGATAGCTTCTCCAGCCCCCCGAATTGTTGTTTCAATTTATCTTTGTACTTCATGTTCCCGCCTTTATGTGCCCCTTCAGTCTGGCAATCTCAATACGCATATTTACTAACGCCGTTACCTGATTAGGGGTGAGACTCTGCAACGCAGAGAAGTGTTCTATTGTACTTTCCAGTACCGAAATGCGCTTCCCCCACGCGGCTGCGTTTTGTCTGCGCCACCTATATTCAGCATCTATCAGCCTACTCATGGTTGCTCCTGTATAACACTCAGCTAAGCATGGTTGCTTAGGTCAGTGTTATTGGTTGGCGGGTTACTGATTCTAGTCAGCACCTGTACAACCGCGTTGATTCAGCCTCTTCGTGGTTTCCCCCGGCTCCCCAGTCGCTCTGGGCTTGATGATTTCGTTTTCAGGGCACAATCATCTAAGCGCACCCGCCGTTTGTCGTCTCAGCTCTTGACGTTACATCTTTGCTACTGCTGATTGTCTAGGGGATGGGTCGTCAACGTACCAGTCAAGGTACTGGGCCTCCCCGCAAACCAGCTTACTGCTTGCTATCTAAGTTACTCAGTGAATCGGAACTTGTCAAGCGTTTATTTCTTACTGCCTTACTGCTTACTCTGTACTACTTGCTTCGGGATTCAATCTAGCTTATGTCCTTCGCGGTGTCAACTCTTTTTATCGAGTGTCTAACCCTTCACACTATCTAGCTTTAATCCAGCGGAGCCTCCCGGCTCGGCCCCGGTTAGCACCTCAGCGCCTCCCGGTGATTGAACTATAGCCCCATTGAACCAAAAGAAGCAAGTACTTTTTGCAAATATTTATCCCTAAGAGCAAAAAGGGTAAGCAGGTCATGCACTTACCATGCTAAACCAATCTAGGGATAGCGCAGGGATAGCACTATGCAGGCAATAGCTGTAGCCACTACTAGCCAATACTACCTAACACTATCTAATACTACATAAAGCAGAACGCAGTGTCCGTACGCAGTGTAAGGACACGGAGTGATGCGGTGACTGTGTAGGTATGTCAGCCTACTGCGTAGGCACAGGGACATACTAGTGAGTACTAGTGAGTGCATAGTGAGTAGTAGTGTATATAGTGTCCCTAAACCCCTCCTACTCCGGTTACTTCATTTCATAATAGCTTTCGAATGAAAGTAAGAGCAAAGGGATAGCATTGGGATAGCGTTGGAGTGTGGAAGTGCGCCCTAGTGGGGAGCGCGCAGCGTAGCACATAATCGGCACAATGTAAAGCACTATGGATAGCCCTAGCGATAGCCTAGTATGTACTAGGGATAGCACTACAGCGCACTAGCTGGCCCACTGTGGCCCCACTACTGGCACACTAGGCAGGCACTAGGCAGGCCCGCAATGGGCGCACAAAATAAGCAAGGCAGAGCGCACCCCTATGGCCCACAGAGAGCGCACAGGAAGCGCCCTAGTGAGCGCACAGGGATAG
>ERZ835980.689-NODE-689-length-44139-cov-9.921241_pt1 | contig 44139 bp, 41 predicted proteins | sample MGYA00519943_ERZ835980 | MGnify/ENA primary metagenome ERZ835980 (study PRJEB31850, sample SAMEA3708791) | human gut metagenome | biome: human gut; feature: human-associated habitat; material: faeces | place: China | collected 2014 ... | reverse complement strand
CTCTCTTTGGCCGTTGGAAAAACAGCTTCTTCTCCGTCAATGCCTTTTTGATGGGGAATAGTATAAACCGCTTTTTGCGGTTTGTCAACAGGTCTTGCCGCGTTTTACCGCAGAACCTCCAGCAGCTCCGCCGCCGTGTCCACGATGACCGCCGCGCCGGCCTGCGCCAGCGCCTGACGGCCCCGAAAGCCCCAGCTCACCGCTGCCAGCGGCAGTCCCGCGTTACGGGCCGTGGCCACGTCCACCTCGCTGTCCCCCACGTAGACGGCGTCGGCAGCGGCTACGCCCAGCGTGTCCAGCGCGCGGAACACCAGATCCGGCGACGGCTTGGGCGGCACATCGTCCCGCTGCCCAAAGGCGGGCAGCCCCGGAAAGAACCGGGCGGCCAGCGTTTTGGTGGTGGCGTCCGGCTTGTTGGACACCACCGCCGTCTTAATGCCCGCCGCATCCAGCGCCGCCAGCACCGCCGGAATACCGGCGTAGGGTTCGGTGTCCACGCAGTTGTGGGCCTGATACCAGTCCCGGTACTCCGCCAGCACCGCCTCGAAGTCCTCGCCGGTGACGGTGGGCGGCAGAGCCCGCTCCATCAGCCGCCGCGCACCGTTGCCCACGAAGGCGCGGACCTCCTCCGTTGTGCGCAGGGGCCAGCCGTGGACAGACAGGATGTGGTTCACCGCGCTGACCATATCCGCCAGCGTGTCCAGCAGCGTGCCGTCCATATCAAATAAGATCGCTTTGTATTTCATGCAGCATCGTTCCTTTCATCGGCGGGACACCCCGCCGCAGGTCGGTGCTATCTTACCACGCCTTCCCGCAGATGGCAAGAGGGACGAGGTGCTCCTCATCCCTCTTGTATGGCCGCCAGCACTACGGTGCGGGCGTCGGTGAACGCCGACGAGCAGGTGGACATAGCCAGCACCCGCTGCGGTCGGTCCGTCGTCTCCCAGCACAGGGCCTCCCCCTCGGCCCAGTCCAGCAGCGGCGATACGTCCTCCTGCCAGTGCTCTGGCCGGAAGATGTGTTCCTCCGATGCCGGCACCAGCAGGCAGGCGAACACCTCCAGCGTGCAGGCGCCGTCCGGCAGCAGCAGGGTCCCCGTCCGGTGCTCCCGCAGGAACGCCGCATCCTGATACTTCTCCAGGTCGCCGAACATCTGGCCGCTGACCATGTGGTGGCCGTACAGCAGGCTGTACCCGCCGGCGAAGTCCGGTGCGCAGCGGGTATCCAGAAAGATGGTGCCCGCCAGGGAGAAATTCCCGTACACGTCGGTGTTCACGTAGGTCAGGTTGTCCTTTCCCTGCACCACGGGGTAGTCTACGCCGGTACCGTCCAGCGTCACCCAGGCGCACACGTCGGCGTTCACCGCCCGCAGCTCCGCAAAGGGCGCCCCTCCCTCCCGGGGCTTCAGGGTCAGAAGAGACGCCTGCACCTCCTCCGCCGCCGCGTACACCTGCCGGTTGTCCCACAGGGCGTAGCCCGCGTATACCGCCAGCAGCGCCAGCATCACCGCCACCAGCGCGCTGGTGACATCGTCGAAAAATTTCAGCACCTTATAGGGCAGCATGTCCGTCCCCCCTTACAGCCCGCGGCGGCGCAGCAGGGTGATGACCTTCCCCGCCGCGTCCTGCTGCGGCACCGCGCCGAAGTGACGGCTGTCCCGTCCGTGGGTGCGGTAGTCATTCAGTATGAACAGACAGCCCTCCGGCACGGTGTAGGGATACGTCACCCCACCGGCGGGATATGTGGGATACAGCACCTCTCCCGCGTGGAGGGTACCGTTGACCCGCAGCGTACCGTCCTCCTCCAGCATCACCACATCGCCGCCCACGGCGGCCACGCGGCCCAGCCGCAGCACCCCCTCCTGCCGGTACAGCACCAGGTCGTCCTGCGCCCACCGGCGCTGGAGCCGGTAGGCGATGAGCAGATCCCCGTCCTTTACGGCGGGGAACATGTCCTGCCCCTCCGCCTGCGTCACCAGCAGCACCACGCCCAGCAGCACCGTCAGTGCTGCCGCCGCTGCCGCCAGCCGCGTCAGCAGTGAGAGGGCCAGCCGCCTGTCCCGCTGCCGCTCCTCCGCCGTTCGCGGCGGGCGCGGCCGTGCCGTCCCCTGCGGTACGGCGTTTCTCTGTTCCATGATGCTCCCCCCTGTCGTTTGCTGGAGCTATGGTAGCACACGCGGACCGCAGAATACGCCGTTTTCTGTCGGAACCCCGATCTTATTCCCGCACAGGCAAAATAAAAGTCCCCCGGCAAAGCCGGGGGACTTTCCTGTAAGATGCCGTTACGCCGTCCGGCCGCGAAATACCGCGCCGATGAGTTCAATGACCGCGAACACCACCAGATACCACGCCACATTCACGCCGTGGGAGTAGACGGCTGCGAACACCATGAACAGTGAGCATAGGATCGCCAGCACCGGCATAACCTTCCCGCGGAAGGCGGGCAGGTCGCGGCGGCGCATCAGAGCGATGTAGATGGGGATATACAGGACGTACAGCGTGATAATGGGCAGCTCCGAGGAGTCGAATTTGAAGGGGCCGAAGCCGTTCATGATAGTGCCGCCGTAGAAGTACAGCAGCCACAGAGAGCTGACCAGCAGGCCGAACACCGCAGAATTGTTGGCCATACCGGTGTTGGTATCCACGCTGCGAAACATGGCCAGACGCGGGCTTTCGCACTCGCTGGCCAGATCGAACATGCCGCGGGTCACGGCCATGGTCAGGCCGTTGCAGGTCCCCCAGCAGGAGATGACCACGAACGCAAAGATCAGCGCGCCGCCCACCTGCCCGAAGACATTCTGGAAGGCCAGCTTGGCGCCGGTCTCGCCGCCGGCCATCATGATCTCCGACTCCACCGCGCCGGCAAGGCCAATGTAGTACACCACATACACCACGGCGATGATGACGGTGCCGATCAGCAGGGCGCGGGGCATGTTCTTCTTGGGGTTCTCCAGCTCCGTGCCAATGGAGGTGGCGCAGATCCACCCCTCAAAGGCGAAGGCCAGCGACACCACTGCGCCGAACAGTCCTTCCGCGAAGGGGATCTCCGTCACCACGTGGGTGAAGTTGAAGCTGGTCATACCGTTGCCGAGTCCTACGATAGTGCCCACCACGGCCATCAGCAGCAGCGGGATCAGCTTGATGACGGTGGTGGTGATGGCAAACCGCCCCGCCAGCCGCGGGGCCAGCGCGTTCATGGTATAGGTGACGATCATGAACACCCCCGCCAGCATCATGGTGCGGCCGCCTATCACCGCATCCTCCCAGCCCATCAGCACGCCGAAATAGCGGGCGGGCAGCCAACTGAGCACCGCCACCAGCGAGGGGTAGTAGATGACCGCCATGAACCATCCCACATAGTAGCCGTAGGTCCTTCCGCAGGAGGCTCTGGCGTAGCCCACCAGTCCCTCCACGTCCTGATGGCTCTGGGCCACCACGCCGAAGGTGCAGGCGCTGATGATCATCACCACGCCCATAATAATGAAAGCCAGAATGCCCACGGACAGATTGCCGCCGGTCTTTGTCAGCACCGCCTCCGCCTTGAAGAACACGCCGGAGCCGATGACCGTGCCCACCACCAGCGCGATGGCAACAGGCAGCGTATATCGTTTTTCCATATAAAATTTCCTTTCTCTCTCGTTTCACTTGTACCCAAATCACAATAATGGATTTATTATACGCGTACCGCCTGTGCCGGGCAAGCACTTTCCCGCCTCGTGCGGTAGAAATTCTGCGCTCTTTTTTTGGATAATATGCCCAAAATCCGCTTATTTTGTCCACCCGGCATACAAAAAGGCGGCGCAGAGCTGCCGCCTGCGCCGTCTCCGGATGGTTTTTTACACGTTGAAGCGGAAGTAGATCATGTCGCCGTCCTTCACCACGTACTCCTTACCCTCGGAGCGCAGCAGGCCCTTCTCCTTGGCGGCGGCCACACTGCCGCCGCAAGCCATCATCTCGTCGAAATTGATGGTCTCCGCGCGAATGAAGCCCCGCTCGATGTCAGAATGGATCTTGCCTGCGGCCTGGGGGGCCTTGGTGCCCTTTTTGATGGTCCAGGCGCGGCATTCGTCCTTGCCGTAGGTCAGGAAGGAAATCAGGCCCAGAAGGTCGTAGGAGCACTGGATCAGCCGGTCCAGACCGGACTTCTCAATGCCCAGATCCGCCAGAAACATGGCCCGCTCCTCGGGATCGTCCAGCTCGGCGATATCCTGCTCCAGCTTGGCGCAGATAGGCAGCACCTGCGCACCCTCCTTCTCCGCCAGCTCACGGACGGACCGGAAATAGCCGTTATCCTCGTAGTTGGCAAAGCCGTCCTCATCCATGTTGGCGGCGTAAATAATGGGCTTCAGGCTCAGCAGATCCGCCGTCTCGATGATGGCGCGGTCGTCCTTATCACACTCGAAAGTGCGGGCGGACTTACCGGCATCCAGATGGGCAGCCAGCGCCTTGAACACCTCGGCCTCGCGGAGGAACTTCTTGTCGCCCTTGGCAGCCTTCGCCGCCTTCTCCACGCGGCGGTTCACCATCTCCAGATCCGCCATGATCAGCTCCAGATCAATGGTGCCGATATCGCCCAGAGGATCCACCGGCACGTTCTGGCTGGCGTCCGCCACCACGTGCATGATGTTCTCATCATCGAAGCAGCGCACTACATGAACGATGGCGTCGGTGCGGCGGATGTTCTCCAGGAACTTGTTGCCCAGGCCCGCGCCCTGACTGGCGCCCTTTACCAGGCCGGCAATGTCCACGAACTCAATGACGGCGGGCGTCTTTTTGTCCGGCTGGTACATCTCTGCCAGCTTGTCCAGCCGCGCGTCCGGCACGGCCACCACGCCCACGTTGGGCTCAATGGTGCAGAAGGGATAGTTGGCGCTTTCGGCGCCGGCATTGGTGATGGCGTTGAACAGGGTACTTTTGCCCACGTTGGGCAGCCCCACGATACCTAATTTCATAGAGGATAACCTCCCTTATATTTTTCGACTATATATCATACCATCTTTCCGCGGCGCATGCAAGCGCGGCGGAAAAAAAGACCGCCCGAGGCGGTCTTTTTCCGGTATTTCGCGTGTGTTTACGCCAGGAAGCCCCTGAGAATGGTGTCCTCGGCCTCCTCCTCCGTCAGACCCAGCGTCTCCAGCTTCAGCAGCTGGTCGCCGGCGATCTTGCCGATGGCCGCCTCGTGGATGAGCTGCGCATCGGGACAGTTGGCGGTGATGGCCGGTACGGACTCGATCTTGGCCTGTCCCATGATGATGCTGTCGCACTGGACATGGCCGAAGCACTGGGCGTTGCCCACCATGACGGGGCGGAATACCTGATGGGACTGGTCCTGCGCCACGGAGCGGGAGATGACGCGGCCCTTGGCATCGCAGCCGTTGAGCTGGATGTTCATATCGCTCTCCGCCGTCTGGCTGCCATGGGTCAGCAGGCGCTCCGTCACCACCACCTCGCTGCCGGCCTCGCAGAAGAAGTCCGTCTCCCGCTTGGTGGAGTCAATGCCGCGGATCTGGATGGTGTCCATCTGCATGGTGGAGTTCTCTCCCAGATACACCACGGTCTTGGGGTTCATGATGTTGCCGCCGGTCTGGCCGGGGTCGTTCTCGCCGTAGTGCTTCTCGCTGTACCGCACCCGGGCGTTTTTGCCGATGTGGAACGTATGGATGCCGTCGTGGCGGCTCTCGTCGCAGCCGGAGTTGTGGATGCCGCAGCCTGCCACGATCTCCACGTCGCAGTCGTCGCCCACGTAGAAGTCGTTGTAGACCAGCTCGCTCAGGCCGGTCTTGCTGATGATGACGGGGATGTAACACTTCTCCCCCTTGGTGCCCGCCTTGATGCGGATGTCGATGCCCTGCTTCCCGTCGGCGCGGGGCGTGATCTCAATATGCTCGGTGGACTGGCGGGCCTCGCAGCCGCTGTCCTTGCGGATGTTGAAGGCGCCCACGGGCTTGCCCGTCAGGTCCGCGATTTTTTCCAGCAGCTTGGCATCAATATCGGTGATCATTGTACGCCCTCCTTTCTATCCAGCACGGGACAGCCGCCCAGCGTATTCGCCAGGATCAGCGGGAATATCTCCTGGGTGCTGCCGCGGTGGGCGATCTGTCCGTTGGCAACGACCACGATCTCGTCCGCCAGACGGATGATGCGCTCCTGATGGGAGATGATGATCATGGTGGCGTGACCCTCCTGATGGATCTGCTCAAAGGTCTCGGTGAGCCGCGCGAAGCTCCACAGGTCGATGCCCGCCTCCGGCTCGTCGAAGATCATCAGGTCGCTCTGCCGCGCCAGAATGGTGGCGATCTCGATGCGCTTGACCTCGCCGCCGGACAGGGACACGTCCACCTCGCGGTCCAGATAGTCGTTGGCGCACAGGCCCACCTTGGTCAGGTACGCGCAGCACTTGTCCTTGCTGAGCTTCTCCTGTCCCGCCGCCAGAAGCAGCAGGTCGTGGACCGTGATGCCCTTGAACCGCGGCGGCTGCTGAAAGCCGTAGCTGATACCGCGGCGGGCCCGCTCCGTGATGGACATGTCCGTCACGTCCTCGCCGTTATACAGTACGCGGCCGGACGTGGGCTGCACCAGCCCCATGATAACCTTGGCCAGCGTGGTCTTGCCGCCGCCGTTGGGGCCGGTGAACACCACCAGCTTGTGGTCGGGAATGGTGATGGAGACGTTTTTGAGAATGTCCTGCTCCCCATCGGGAGTGGATACGCGATAACAGATATTCTGCAGTTCCAGCATGAATGCCTCTCCCCTCTTTGAGGTAATATCTGACAGCAGTATACCAGAGCTTTCCGCGCCGCTTTATGGCATCTGCAACAGTCAAAAGAAAAAGCGTTGTGACTTTACAACCCTGTCAGTGTAACAGATTCCCCCGCAAAAAGCAATCTTTTCCTGCGTATTTTGCCGCAACCAGGCGCCGCAGGCGCACCGCCGCCCCTCTGCGCATAGTATGCCGTGAGAAGGAGGCGTTCAAACATGGAGCAGGAACTGAACATCGCCTATGACCAAAAGCTGACCCGCGAGGTCTGGCAGCGGGTGGCACAGTCGCTGCCGCCGCTGGAAGCGCCCGCCGCGGATACCGGCAGCTGCGGCATCGCCGCCCCGCCGCCGGAGGACAGCACCCGTCGCCTGCGGCGGTTTATCGATGAGGAGCTGTCCATGGCCCGCGCCTACCGCCGTCAGGTCCGCTGTGCCCCGCCTTCGGCCCGCCGGACGCTGCTGCGCCTGTCGGATGAGGAGTTGGCCCATGCCCGCACACTGCTGGCCGCCCACTATCTGCTGACCGGCCGGTACTACCGGCCACCCACCCCCGTGGGAGAGGAGCCCCGCTCGTCCTGGTGCCGGCTGCTGCGGGAGCTGTACCGCGAGGAGACCTGCGGCGGCTGGGCCTACGCCCAGGCGGCAGAGGACACGGAGGACGTGTGTCTGCGGGACATTTTCCGCCGCTTCAGTCAGGCGGAGTACGGCCACGCCGCCTCCCTGCTGCACCTGTTGGAAAGCAGCTTGACAACAGGGAATAACCTGCTAAAATAGGGGGCAATTCAACACCACAAAGGAGGTCTGGAAGATGAAAGAGTGCATCTCCCGCGAAGCGGCGCTGGCCGCCCTGAAAGAATATAATAAGGAACCGTTCCACATTCTGCACGGTCTGACGGTGGAGGGTGTCATGCGCTGGTATGCCAACGAGCTGGGCTGCGGCGAGGATGCGGACTTCTGGGCCACGGTGGGCCTGCTCCACGACATTGACTTTGAGATGTGGCCGGAGCAGCACTGCGTCAAGGCGCCTGAGCTGCTGAAGAAGGCCGGCTGTTCCGATGAGTTCATCCACGCCGTCTGCTCCCACGGCTACGGCCTGTGCTGCGATGTGGAGCCCACCCATGAGATGGAGAAGGTGCTGTTCGCCGCCGACGAACTGACGGGCCTCATCGGCGCCGCCGCCCGCATGCGTCCCAGCAAGAGCGTCATGGACATGGAGGTCAGCAGCCTGAAGAAAAAGTACAAGGACAAGAAGTTCGCCGCCGGCTGCTCCCGTGATGTCATCAACACCGGCGCCGAGCGCCTGGGCTGGCCCATCGAGGAGCTGATGGAAAAGACCATTCTGGCCATGCGCAGCTGCGAGGAGCGCGTCAATCAGGAGATGGAGACTCTGGCCTGACCCACGCAGCACTGTAAAGTGTGTCCCCTGTACCGCCGCCGCACCCCAAAGAACGCCCTGTGCGAATACACAGGGTGTTCTTTTTGCCGTTTTATACGATTTGTTGTCGTTTCTCCGCGCTGTATTGCCGTTGTGCTGAATAAGCCGCCGATAAGAAGCAGCCTTTTTCCTTGCCTTTCCCTCCCGTTTATGGTACAGTAAAAACGTTGAAAATCGCGGGTTTCTCCCCGCATTTGCCGGGTATCCCGCCCCTGCGGCGCGGAAGCCTGCACATACTTCATCCATTTCTGCGCCCCCGCTCATAAGGAGGTCCCCTATGCGTATCGCCATCGCCGGGACCGGCTATGTCGGTCTGTCCATGGCCGTCCTGCTGGCCCAGCACAACACGGTCACAGCCGTGGACATCGTCCCCGAGAAGGCGGACCTTATCAACCGCCGCATCTCCCCTATCGCCGACTCCGAGATACAGGAGTACCTGTCCACCCGTCCGCTGGACCTGACCGCCACCACCGACGGCGACAGCGCCTACCGTAATGCGGACCTGGTGCTGATCTCCACCCCCACCAACTACGACCCCGACCAGAATTATTTCGACACCTCGTCGGTGGAGAGCGTCATCCGTCAGGTCATGGCCGTGAACCCCAGTGCCGCCGTGGTGATCCGCTCCACCGTGCCCGTGGGCTTCACCGAGAGCGCCCGTGCCAAGTACGGCTGCCGCCGTCTCCTGTTCAGCCCCGAGTTCCTGCGGGAGGGCCGCGCACTGTATGACAACCTCTACCCCAGCCGCATCGTGGTGGGCGTCTCTCAGGACGACTCCCAGCTGCGGCGGACCGCAGAGGACTTTGCCGCCCTGCTGCGGGAAGGCGCCGTCAAGGAGGACATTCCCGTCCGCTTCATGGCCCCCACGGAGGCGGAGGCTGTCAAGCTGTTTGCCAACACCTATCTCGCCCTCCGCGTCAGCTACTTCAACGAACTGGACACCTACGCCCAGGTCCGCGGCCTTGACACCCGGGCCATCATCGAGGGCGTCTGCCTGGACCCCCGCATCGGCGACCAGTACAACAACCCCTCCTTCGGCTACGGCGGCTACTGCCTGCCCAAGGACACCAAGCAGCTGCTGGCTAACTACCGTGATGTGCCCCAGAACATCATCTCCGCCATCGTGGCGGCCAACAGCACCCGCAAGGACTTCATCGCGGAGCAGATCCTGGCCAGACACCCCCGGACCGTGGGCATCTACCGCCTGACCATGAAGGCCGGCAGTGACAACTTCCGCCAGTCCTCCATTCAGGGCGTCATGAAGCGCATCAAGGCCAAGGGTGTGGAGGTGGTGGTCTACGAGCCCGCCCTCCACGAGGACCGGTTCTTCAACAGCCGCGTCATCCGCGATCTGGACGAGTTCAAGCGCGTCAGCGACGTGATCGTGGCCAACCGGTACAGCGACGATATCCGCGACGTGCCGGACAAGGTCTACACCCGCGATCTGTATTTCCGTGACTGACCCCAAAGGAGGTGCCCCTATGGACCGGATCACCGGCGTGATGATGTCCCTGCTGACCGGTCAGGTCTGCGGCGGAGAGCCGCCCCTCCCCGCCCTGACGGCGGATGAGGCGGCACACCTGTACGCCCTGTCTAAAACCTACGATCTGGCCCACCTCACCGGCAGCGCCCTGCTGCACCGCAGCCTGCTGCCGGACGGTCCCCTGCGGGCCGCTTTTGAAAAGCAGGTGCTGCTGGCCGTCTACCGCTGCGAGACGCAGGGCAGCGACCTGGCCCAGCTGGATGCCCTGCTCACCCACGGGCAGATACCGTTCCTGCCCCTGAAGGGCTCGGTGCTGCGGCAGTACTACCCCCAGCCGTGGATGCGTACCAGCTGCGACATCGACGTGCTGGTGCACCCCGCCGATCTGGACCGCGCCGTGGCCCTTCTCTGCGAGAATGGCTTCACCATCGGCGAGAAAAGTACCCACGATGTGGCCCTCACTGCCCCCGCCGGCTCCCACATAGAGCTGCACTACGACCTCATTGAGGACGGCATGGTGAACGACGCCGCCGCAGTGCTGCGCCGCGTCTGGGATACCGCCGTGCCCCACGGGGACAGCACCCTCCGGTACGACATGCCGGACGATCTGTTCTACTTCTACCACATGGCTCACATGGCCAAGCACTTCGTCTCCACCGGTGGCTGCGGCATCCGCCCGCTGCTGGATGTCTGGGTGCTGACCCACCGCATCCCCTTCGACCGCCGGAGCCGCGACCGCCTTTTGGCGGAGGGCGGCCTGTCCGCCTTTGCCCAGCAGGCCGAGCTCCTGTCGGAGGTATGGTTCGGCGGCGCGGCCCCCACCGCCGTCACCGACCAGATGACCTCCTACATCCTCCGCGGCGGCCTGTACGGCAGCATGGAAAACCGCATCACGGTGCAGCAGCAGAAGCAGGGCGGCAAGCTGCGGTACGCCGCCTCCCGCATCTTCCTGCCCTACGACACCCTGAAGCACCACTACCCCGTGCTGGAGCAGCACCGCTGGCTCACCCCCCTGATGGAGGTGCGCCGCTGGGGGAAGCTGGTGTTCTGCGGCGGCCTGAAGCGCTCCGTGCGGGAGCTGCGCTGCAACAGCGCCACGCCGCGGCAGCAGGCGTCGGAAACCCAGTCCCTCCTGTCCGTTCTGAACCTGTAACCGAAACCAAAAGGACCCGTGACCACCCTTACAGGGCGTTCACGGGTCCTTTTCCTCTACTATCCGGAATATTCTCGTCGAATATTACGCTTTGTTGTCGCTATTCAATGGCCACGATGTAGTAATACACCGGCTGCCCGCCGGGCAGGGCGCTGACCTCCGCCTGAGGGCACACCGTCTCGAACAGAGCCGCGGCCCGGGCGGCGTCCTCGTCGGACACGCCCTCACCGGCGTAGATGGTGATGAACTCGGCGCCCTTGTCTGACGCCATGCGGGCCAGCCGCTCCAGCAGCACGTCCAGATTCCGGTCGGTACCCATCAGCTTACCATCGCACAGGGCCAGATAGTCGCCCTCGTTGATGGCAAACCCGTCGAAATCGGAGTTGCGGGCGGCGTAGGTGATCTGTGCCGTGGTGACGTTGGCCGCAGCGTCGGTCATGGCCTGCAGGATCACTTGGGCGTCCGGTTCCTCGGGGTCCACGTTCATCATGGCGGAGATGCCCTGGGGCACGGTGGCCGTAGGGACTACCACGACTTCCTTCTCCGACAGGCCCACGCACTGCTGGGCCGCCATGATGATGTTCTTGTTGTTGGGCAGAACGAACACCACCTCGCTGGGGGTCTGATTGATCTCCCGCAGGATGGCTTCGGTAGAGGGATTCATCGTCTGGCCGCCGGAGACGATGCGGTCCACGCCCAGGTCGCGGAATACCGCAGCCAGGCCCTCACCGGCGCACACCGCCAGGAAGCCATACCGCTTCTCCGGCGCGGCCACGGCGCAGGCGCTCTTCTCCAGTTCCTCCTCGATGGCGTCCAGATCATCGGTGGACTGGGCCTTGCGTCCCGCCGCCAGATCCGCCGCCTGGGTGCGCATGTTCTCGATCTTGGCCAGCTCCAGCGTGCCGTACTTCTGGGCCTCGTTCAGGGCGTCGCCCGGGGTGTCGGTGTGGACGTGAACCTTGAAGGATTCGTCATCCTCGCCGATGACCAGACTGTCGCCGATGCCGCTCAGATATTCCCGCAGGCCGTCCAGCGGGCGGTTCGTGGTCTTGCGCACAATGAACACGGTGTCGAAAGCGAAGGTGATGTCCTCATCGCCGATGGCGGCAAAGTCCGCCTTCTCCTCGGCCTGCTCCTCCACCTCGGGGATCTCCTCGCCCCGCAGGGCACGGAGCATGCCCTCCAAAATAATGAGGTAGCCTTTTCCGCCGGCATCCACCACGCCGGCCTTCTTCAGCACCGGATTCATCTCCGTGGTCTCCGCCAGCGTGGCATAACCGGTCTTGATGGCCTCCTCCAGCACGTAGTCGGCGTCGTTCCGCTCGCCTGCCGCCTCCAGCGCGCGCTGAGCGGCCAGACGGGACACGGTGAGCACCGTGCCCTCTGCGGGCTTCATCACCGCGCCGTAGGCGGTGGCCACGCCCTCCTGCATGGCGGCGGCCAGCTGTGCGCCGTCCGCCTCCGCCACGCCCTTCAAAGCCTTGCTCATGCCGCGGAACAGCAGGGACAAAATGACGCCGGAGTTGCCGCGGGCGCCCCGCAGCAGGCCGGATGCCGTGATCTTGGCCGCCTCCTCCACGGTGGCGGGCTGATTCTTGCGCAGCTCGTTCACCGCCGTCTGGATGGTCAGGCACATGTTGGTGCCGGTGTCGCCGTCGGGCACCGGAAAAACGTTGAGGTCGTTGATGGTCTGTTTCTGCTGTGCGATGCACGCGGCGCCGAAGGCGACCATCTGCTTGAAGGCGCCGCCGCTGATCCTATCTGTCATGTCCTAATTCTCCTTCTCGGCGATGTCACACAGTGACGGAATCCACGCAGACGTTAACCGCCTTCACGGTGACGCCGGTGTTGAGACTGACCACATATTTGACCTCGCTCATAATGGAGCGGCAGACAGTGGCGATGTTGACGCCGTTCTCCACCACGATGTGCAGCTCGATGGAAACGGTATGGTCATCGTTGTACGTGACCTTGACGCCCTTGCTCATGGCCTCCGGCCGAAGCAGATGGACCAGACCGTCCGTCATGCTGCGCTGTGCCATGCCCTTGACGCCGAAGCAGTTGGTGGCCGCCGCGCCGGTGATGGTGGTGAACACCGCATCGCTGATGGTGATCTCGCCCTGCTCAGTGGGGACTTTTATCATAGCTGACTTCCTTTCTGCGGAATACCGCCATCCGTCCCGCCGGTGCAGGAACCTGCCCGCTTGCCGCGGCAGATGGCAGCAAAAATAATAAGCCCAATTTAATACGTTATATTATATACTACTTCCCGCCGGAGTACAAGAGAAATTTCCTGCGCCGCCTGCCGCCGCGAAAAAAGCGGTTCGAACGCGCAAAAAAGCGGAGAGCGGCACGATGTGCCGCTCTCCGTAGCCCTTACCTTCACCGCGCCGCTCAACCGCGGTTGCCGAAGAAGTAGTTGTAGAATTCCTGCCAGTTGTCGGGCATCTGGCCGCCGTAGCTGTTGCCGCCGTTGCCGTAGCCGTAGCTGTTGTCGCTGCTCTGGCTGCTGTCATCGGAGCCGGTGGTCTGGGGCTGCGTGTCAAACGTCAGCTCCACCTCGATATACTGCCCGCCGCGGTAGACGGTGAGGGTCACGGTGTCACCGGCGCGATAACCCTTCATAGCCGCGGACAGATCCTGACGGGAGGTCAGGGTCTTGTCGCCCATCTTGGTGATGACATCGCCCAGACGCAGACCGGCCTTGTCACCGGCGCCGCCCTCCACCACGGAGTAGACGAACACGCCCTCCGTGACGTCGATATTGAACTGTGCCGCCATCTGCTCATTCATGGTGCCTGCGGTGATGGCCATGTAGGCCTTATCCGTCACAGCGCCGTTTTCCATAATGTCGGTGATGATGCTGCGCACGTCACTGATGGGAATGGCGAAGCCCAGGCCCTCCACCGTGGTGCTGGAGTAAGTGGAGTACTTGGCGGACACGATGCCCACCACCTCGCCGTACAGGTTCACCAGCGGGCCGCCGGAGTTGCCGGGATTGATGGAGCAGTCCACCTGGATCATGTTGAAGGGGGTACCGTCCACGTTGATGGCGCGGTCACAGCTGGACACGATGCCCTGACTCATGGAGAACGTCAGCTCGCCCAGCGGGTTGCCGATAGCCAGCACGGTGTCGCCCACGTTGACGTCGGCGCTCTCGCCCAGCGTCACAGGCTGCAAGCCGGAGGCGTTGATCTTCAGCACCGCCACATCGTAGTCGCTGTCGCCGCCGATGACGGTGGCATCATAAGTGTCGCCGTTGTACAGCGTCACCTCCACAGAACTGGCGCCGCTGACAACATGGTAGTTGGTGACCACATAACCGTCCTCGGTGATGATGAAGCCGCTGCCGGAGGAGGCAGTCTGGGTCTGCTGGCCGAAGATGTTGGTGCTGGTGGCAGAGCAGTTGATGGACACGGCGCTGTTCACCACGGAGGCGTACACCTCGGCAGGCTCCATCTTGGTCTGACCGTCCACGTTCTTCACCTGCACCGACACGGGCTGGCGCGAGCTCTGCTGGATGGCGGTCCTGGACGTACTGCTCCCGGCGATGGCCGCGCCGCCCCAGCCTGCCAGTCCGCCTGCCACGGCGCAGGCCAGGATCAGCGCCGTCACCTTCACGGCAGTGCGGTGGAAGAATCCCCGCTTCTTGGGAGACTCCGGTGCAGGCGCCGGTGCGCGGTCGGGGCCCGGCGCGTAGTCGTCGTGGGGCAGTTGATCCCGATTGGTGTAGCGATACTGGTCGCTGCTTCTGAAGTCATCGTTGTAGTACATAAAAAATACCTCCTCTTTCGGCGGACCATATGATTTTTGATGCTTGTGGCAGCGGGAAATTCGTGGTATGATACCGCCGCCGGGAAATTTCTTTTTCTATCTTATAGGATAAGCACTTTCCTTAATTCAAGCTTTAAGTTTCCGCTGGAAATTTTAACTTTTTGAAAATGAGGTGAGACATTTGCTGCGGATCGACCAACTGCGCCTGCTGCCGGACCAGCCGGAATCGGACCTGACGGCCAAGTGCGCCCGTCTGCTGCGGACAGACCCGTCGTCCCTGCGGGACCTGACGGTGCTGCGCCGCGCCATCGATGCACGGGAGGGGCTGACCTTCGTCTACACCGTGGCCGTCTCCGCTCCGCAGGAGGCCGCCCTGCTCCGCCGCTGCCGCGATAAGCGCGTCACCGCCTACGTACCGGAGCATTACGTCCTCCCCGCCCCCGTGACCCCGCCGGAGGTGCGCCCCATCGTGGTGGGCGCAGGCCCCGCGGGCCTGTTCGCCGCTCTGGTGCTGGCAAAATGCGGCGCCCGCCCCATCCTGCTGGAGCGCGGGCAGCCCGTGGAGCAGCGCAGTCGGGACGTGGCGCGCTTCTGGCACACCGGTCGGCTGGACACTGAGAGCAACGTCCAGTTCGGTGAGGGCGGCGCAGGCGCTTTCTCCGACGGCAAGCTGAACACCGGCACCCGCGACCTCCGCCACCGCTACATCATGGAACAGTTGGTGGCCTGCGGCGCACCGGAGAGCATCCTCACCGACGCGCTGCCACATGTAGGCACCGACAAGCTCCATATTGCCCTGCAGAACCTGCGCCAGCAGCTGCTGGACGCCGGTGCGGACATCCGCTTCGGTGCGCGGCTGGAGGGCTTCACCGCACAGGGCGGGGCCTTGACTGCCATCACCTGCCGGCAAGGCGATTCCCTTTACACCATTCCCGCCCAGCGGCTGATCCTGGCTCTGGGCCACAGCGCGCGGGACACCTTCGAGACGCTGTATGGATCCGGCCTCGCCATGGAGCCCAAGCCCTTCGCCATGGGCGTCCGCATCGAGCACCGCCAGTCGGCGGTGGACGCCGCCCGCTACCGGCAGCTGGCGGGCCATCCCGCTCTGCCGCCTGCCACCTATAAGCTGTCCTGCCACCTGCCCAACGGCCGCAGCGCCTTTTCCTTCTGCGTCTGCCCGGGCGGACAGGTGGTGGCCGCCGCCTCGGAGGAACAGCGCGTCGTCACAAACGGTATGAGCGAGTACGCCCGTGACCGCGAGAACATCAACGGCGCCCTGCTGGTGAACGTCACACCCGCCGATTTCCCCGATGGGCATCCTCTTGCCGGCATCCGGCTTCAGCGGCAGCTGGAGGACACCGCCTTCGCCTTGGGCGGCGGCGATTACCGCGCCCCCTGCCAGCGGGTGGGCGACTTTCTGGCGGGCCGCCCCTCCACCGGCGCAGGGACCGTGCAGCCCAGCTACCTGCCCGGCGTCACCTACACCGACCTGCGGCGCTGCCTGCCCGCCTTCATCAGCGAAACGCTGGCCCTGGCTCTGCCGGAGCTTGGCCGGAAGCTGCGGGGCTACGACGACCCCGACGCCCTGCTTACCGGCATCGAGACCCGCTCCTCATCGCCGGTACGGCTGGTGCGGGATGACCGATACGAGTCCAATATTCGCGGCGTGTACCCCTGCGGCGAGGGGGCCGGCTATGCCGGCGGCATCCTCTCCGCCGCTGCTGACGGTATGCGCTGCGCTGAAAAATTACTGGAGGTATACCGATGAAAAAGCTTGCTGTACTCGGAGATTTTCTGGAGCCGCATCACCATGCGCAGATCGACAGCACCGCGGCACGCTGCGGCTTTGCCGTGGACTATTATCCCGACGGCCATGTGCCTGCGGAGCTGGCCGGACAGTACGAGGTGCTGTATGGCATGCCGGATCGCGCCGCCCTCAGGACCTTCACCAGCCTGAAGTGGTTCTGCGGCAACTTCGCCGGTGTGGATGCCTATCTGGATGACGCCCTCTACCCTTCCCCCGACGTGATCCTGACCAACTCCTCCGGTGCCTACGGCGTCACCATCGCCGAACACCTCATCATGGTCACACTGATGCTGCTGCGCCACGCTTCCGCCTACGTGCTGGAGGCCGCCGCCCACCGCTGGGGTCCCGTCCTGCCCATGCGTTCCATCATGGGCAGCACCATCACCGTGGTGGGCACCGGCGACATCGGCACCGAGTTCGCCCGCCGCGCCAAGGCTATGGGCGCCAAGTCCATCCGCGGCGTCCGCCGCACCATGAAGCCCGCCGACCCCGCCTTTGACAGCGTCCATACCCATGACCAGCTGGAGTCCCTCCTGCCGGACACCGATCTGCTGGTGCTGGCCCTGCCCTCCACGCCGGACACCATCGGCTTCCTGTCCCGTCGGCGCATCGCCCTGCTGCCCAAGACCGCCTTCGTCATCAATGTGGGCCGCGGCAGCGCCATCGACCAGCCCGCGCTGGTGGACGCCCTGAACGCCGGGCAGTTGGCCGGCGCGGCACTGGACGTGTTCGTGCAGGAGCCCATCCCCGACGGAGACCCCATCTGGGACGCCAAGAACCTCCTGCTGACGCCTCACGTCTCCGGCCAGCTGAGCCTGGGCTATACGCGGGATAAGAATGTGGCCCTGTTCTGCGAGGATCTGGAGAATTACGCCGCCGGCCGTCCTCTGGCCCGCTACGTCGACCGCAAGATCGGCTATTGACGTACATACGATAGAAAGAGCCACCCGCAGTCTTACGACTGCGGGTGGCTCTTTGCTCTCTCACAACCCATTGGGAGTGTTGACGCCGAAGCCCTCGCCCAGGATCTCATAGGCATCGCACACGATGATAAAGGCGTCGGGGTCTGCCTGCTTGACGATGGACTTGATGGCCACGATCTGAGCGCGGCTGAAGGCGCACAGGATCACGTTCTTTGCCTTGCCGCTGTATCCGCCCCGCCCCTCCAGCAGCGTCACGCCGCGGTCCAGCTCCAGCAGCTTGGCGGTGATCTCCTCATACCGTTCGGAAACGATGTAGGCCATTTTGGCACCGTTGCCGCCGTAGACCACGCGGTCCATCACCTTGGAGATGATGAACAGTGCCACCATGGCGTACAACGCCTGGGTCAGGTCGCGGAACACCGCGGCGTAGGACACCACCACGATGGTATCGATGGCCAGACACAGCGTACCGATGGACAGTCCCGGCAGCTTCAGCTTCAGAAGCCGCGCCGCCAGCTCCGTGCCGCCGGTGGTAGCGCTGTACCGCAGCATCAGACCGCAGCCCAGGCCCACGATGACGCCGCCGTAGACCGCCGCCAGCATGGGCTCCATGGGCCGAAATGTATACACACCGGCCAGCAGATCGATCATGCCGGAGCTCACCAGCGTGGCGTACAGCGTGGCGTACAGCCAGTGCCGCCCCACCTTGGTCCAGCTCAGGAGAAACAGCGGCAGGTTCAGCACGATAATGGCCACGCCGATGGGGATCTGAGGAATGAAGAAATTAATGATCTGCGCCACGCCGGTGAAGCCGCCCACGCTGAGGTGGTTGGGGTCGAAGCACCAGTTGAAGCCCACGGCGTACAGCGCGCAGGCCAGCGTGATCATGGCGTACTGCGCAGCGATGCTCTTGATCTTTCCGGTCATAAACAGCGTCCTTTCTTTCCTCTCATGAAAATGCATATACAGTATACTATGCAGAACGCTGTTTGTCTACTGCCGTTTATTCCACCACCGGCGGGGGAAAAACGAAAAGCGCATCCGCTTCCGCGGATGCGCTTTCGGCTGCGCTCACTTATGATGTCCCAGATGGAAGTGGTGATGGTGCTTGTGGCCCTCCCCCTCCGGCTGGGGATCGAATCCGTCCTGCCAGTTGGAAAGCAGGAAGTAGAACAGGTAGATCACCGAGCTGATGGCCCATGTGATGGGATAGGCCCAGTAGACGTAGACGATCTCGTGCCGCCACTGCATCATCACGGTGATGTAGAAAATGCGGAACACGCACCATACGCCCAGCATGATGGACATGGGCACAAAGGCCTTGCCCGCGCCGCGGCACACGCTGGCGATGGCGTGGGAGAATGCCAGCAGGCAGTAGAACAGGCAGATGATCCGTGTCTCCAGCACGCCCAGCTCAATGACCTCCGGGGTACGGGAGAACAGCCGCACCAGCCACGGTGCCGCCAGATAGGTGGCGATACCGATGAGCTCGGCGATGATAGCCGCCGCCGCGATGCTGAAGATGGCGCCCTTTCTGGCACGGGGCTTCATACCCGCGCCCAGATTCTGGCCCACATAGGTGGTGATGGCCATGGTGAAGCTGGTAACGGGCAGGAACGCGAAGCCCTCGATCTTGGAATACGCGCCGTAGGCCGCCGTGGCCATCTTGCCGAAGGAGTTGATGTTGGTCTGCACCACCACGTTGGCAAGGCCGATCACGGAGTTCTGGATACCGGCGGGCAGGCCGTAGCGCAAAATCTCCCGCAGCAGCGGGCCGTCCAACCGCAGGGCCGACAGCTTCAGCTGATAGATGGTGCCCTTCTTGGCCAGATGGATGACGCACAGCACGGCGCTGAGCGCCTGGGAGATGATGGTGGCCAGCGCCGCGGACCACACGCCCCACCGCAGCACCGCCACGAACAGCAGGTCCAGGATCACATTGGTCACGGACGAGACGATCAGGAAGTACAGAGGCCGCTTGCTGTCGCCCAGAGCGTTCATGATGCCGGTAAAGGTGTTGTACATCACACCCGCGCCCACACCGGCGAAGTAGCACCGGAAGTAGCCGATGGCATCGGGCAGCACCTCGGGATCCGTGTCCATCCACAGCAGCAGCGTAGGGGTGAACAGTACGCCGATGACGGTGAGGATCAGGCTGCTGATGAGGCCCAGCAGCACGGCGGTGTGGACGGTTCGGGACACCTTGTCATAGTCCCCTGCGCCGAAATAGCGGGCGATGGCCACGCCCACGCCGCTGGCGGCGCCGGCGAAGAAGCTGATAAGCAGGAAGATCAGGGGGCCGGAGGCACTGACGGCGGCCAGCGCGTTGTCGCCCAGGAAGTTGCTGACGATCAGAGAGTCGGCGGTGTTGTACAGCTGCTGAAACAGCTGGCTCAGGAAAACGGGAATGGCGAATCCGGCGATGAGCCGCCAGGGCACGCCGTGGGTCATGTCTTTGGTGGTGGCAGAGGCCAAGAGGGCTGCACTCCTTTCAAGATGAGGTGACAGCGGCGTTCAGAGCCGATAAATGGCCCCGACTGCCGGGGAGCGGTCGGGGTCTGGGTCGTTTGGAGATGCCGTCAGTTGGCAGGGGCAACCATGTCAACTGATGGTAAATATGCCTGATGCCATGCGGCTTTCACCGCATGGCATCGTTCAGGCTTTTCTGGCGCAGTGGGAGGGATTCGAACCCTACGAGAGCCGTAAAAGGCGGGTACTAACGTACCCGCAAGTGCTCCAATTTCAAGGGTTTTCCCGAAAGCCGTTGATACCAATGGGACTTCGTTTGTGGTCAAATTTGTGGTCAAAATGGGACGCGACCCGCAGGTGCGAAGCACCGAAAGGAGGCTCCAAATGAAAACAAAAGAACACGTTTCAGGCAGGAGTGACCGGCTCTGCGTCCTGCCCCCGAAGGCAGGAGACGCTATCAGGGGAGCGCCTTCCTCGACCTTGCCTGAAATTATATATGATATGCGAGTGAAGGTCAAGAGCATAGAAAAAAATTTGAAGGCGCTGTGTGCTGCCCACAAGAAAATCGGATGGACTTTAGAGAATTTTGAGGATGACCTGCAGGGTGTTCGGCGGGTTATTGACGCCGAGACTTCTGATGAAAATGCCGCCCGAAAAGCGGCACTGCTGCTGCAGAAAGCGGTTGATGAATTAGTAAATAACACCTGCCTTCCCTTCATGAAAATGTGGGATTCGGTGTGCGAGCTTGAGAGTATTTCTCTGCAATGGAAGACCCGCGAAGCGGACGTTTCGGATGATTTTTGCGTCGAGCTTTTTGAGAAAACAAGGCGGGAAGCGGACCTGTTTGATGCTTTTGTGGAGGCGGATTTGCTGCTGGTCAGGATGCCGGCACTGCCCTCGATTCGGGCTCACGGCACGGTCGTAAATGGGCGGAAGGTGGTCATTTATGATACGCAGATGTTTGTTGAAAAGGTGCGCGGAGCCGTGCTCTCCGTGGAGGATTCACTGCCCAAAATCGCTCGAAAATGCGTGACGTATGTTTTCATTTATAACAGCCTCACGGTTCCCTGTCTCGACTCCGACAACCACGCAACGAAGGCGATTACGGATGAAATTTGCTCCCATTTTGAGGGCGGAGACGATGGTTATTGCACTGATTTCCGCTTTTATACAAGGGTGTCGGAGACCATTCCTGCGGGGACTTACGTTACGATTTCTCCCATGGAAGGGCCGCTTCCAACGCCGGAAAATATCATCAGAATATGGGAGGCTCGCCAGCGAAGCAGCGGGGCTGCTGCAGGCCATTGAAAGAGGCCTAAATTGGTTGCATCAAAACGACCGACCCAATGGCCGCTTTGGTGAGCACGTGGTGTAAGTGCAATCCATTGATTTTACTGGATTTTACGAGCCTTAAAATCGAAAAATGCCATTGCCGATATTTACCGAGGTACAATCAGCAAGAAATTTATGCCCGCCCCTGAGAGACTAAAAACGCTGTTGATCTACCCTGTTTTTTGGGGGGCGGGCATCCTGAAAATAGTAAAAGGAGGATGGAGAATGCCAACTCATTATAATGTGAAAATGAAAATGTTATATGCCCTCGCAATATGCGGCCTTGTCCGGCGAGATGACCTTGCGATTTTTGCCGAGACCATGAACATGGGTTCCCACGACATTATGGATTTGATTAGCGCCGGTTTTGTGAAGGAGTCGAGCGCAGAGGTTGATATTCGCATTGGGGGAAGAAGTCGGAAGCGGGTGCGCCGCGTCTGCTGCATTACAAACAAGGGCCTTGCGTTTCTCTTGGAGTTTGGCGGCGCACTGTTTCCATGGCTGGAGAGCATTCCCAAGAGTATCATCGGAAACGTCAACCTGCGCGGCGGTACGCTGGCGCGGAAAGCGCCGTTAGACCGCCGTTTGAATTTAGCTGGGGCGAACTGCTTTTATGCTGCCGCAGGTTTTGAGGTTCATCCGCTGGTATTCGGTGATGATGAGGACAGCCAGAAGCCTGCGTTGTCAGCCGTGATTGCAAACGCGATGGGTAACTTCGCTCCGGAGGAAAGCACCGTGTACTACAACGCCATTGAAGTGAAGGGAAAGTGTATTGACGCAGACGCAGAAGATTCGCACTCTCAGAGATTTACTCGGCAGGTCGGATTCGCGGCGTATTCCAAAAATGATTTCAACATCTACATGATTCCGCAGGGCGGCATGAGATGGAAAACAGAAATTGCAAAAAAAGAGTGGCGTCTGTTTTTCGATTACCGCAGAAAAATTCGTATAAGTCAAATGAAGGAGTGCAATGCTGTCCTCCTTGCCCGCAACCCCCGCGATTTCGCGGCACTGTTTCGGTCTATTAAGGATTTCTCCGGCAGGAAAATTAAAATGCGGCGGCTATATGTCGTCCCAATGAAGTGCGAGGGGCGCAAGGACAACTCTATAGCCATGACAACAGGCTTCGATAGAGAGCGGGAGAACTGCATTGCTGAACTGGGAGAAGACCCCAAGTTCGAACGAGATGAAAGGTCATTCACCTTCCCGTTCCGTATGTGCTGGGAAGGAAAAACCTATTACGTGGCGATTGGAACGGTGATGGAACTTTACAACATCCATTACATCAAGGAGAAAGTAGATGCGGGAATGCCTGTAGTGATTTACTGTTACCGTCATCAAACGCCCTATTATCGAGAAGTATTCGGGGATGATATGCTTTATATTTTTACAGACTGAATGAAAGACGAGAGGCGATCCGCATTGCGGATCGCCTCTCGCTTAGATGGCAGTCGGCTGGCTGCATATGGTTACAGAAACATTGCCATGTAGATGGGCAGATGAAGGATGTTATCGGAGCGCATAACATCCTTAGTGTAAAGGATGTAGCTCTCACCGATTTTCGAGGAGAACTTTGCGCGGAATTTGTCCAATGATGCGTGGCTGCGGTAGCTGCCGGACTTCACTTCGATGGGGGCTATTTTTTTGCCCTCGGCAATCAGGAAATCGACCTCCATATGGTTTTCCCGATGCTCCTTATCGCAGCGGGAGTAGAAGTAGAGCTTGTGTCCGCGGCATCGGAGCATCTGCGCTACCATGTTTTCCAAAATCATGCCCTCATTTACGTCCAGCTTGTCAAAAAGGATGGCTTTATACAGCTCGTTGCCCGTATAGCCCTTGTCCATGAATGTCTGTGTCACCAGCAACCCCGTGTCCGCCATATAGCATTTCTGCGTGGCGTGGTCGGCACTGAGGGCAAGCCCTACATTGGGGTCGGTGGCGTTGAAGCAGGTATTAACTACCATCGCTTCGTTCAGCCAGATAAAGGAATCCTCATAGGAACGGAAACGTGCATTTTCACCCAGCGAACTCAGCCGATATTTCTTTTCCTTTTTGGATAGCTGACCGGGGATACCGTCGAAAACAGCATAGACCTTATCCTCGTATCCCTCTGCGAACTTGGCGACATCGTCGCGGTAGAGTCGCAGAATGTTTCGCTTCGCCATATCGGAAGCGGCAAAGTTCTTCCCGTTCAGGTAGGCGAGGACGGACTGGGGCATCCCGCCTACCAGCAGGTACTGCCGGAAGCTATTCATAACCTTTCGATGCACCGCCTGACCCAAGGGCTTTTGCGCCTCGAATGCCTGCCGGATAAACGGAACGGTGACCTCATCATCCAGTGCCCACAGAAATTCTTCAAAGTCCAAGGGGAACATCTCCAGATGTTCCTCCTCCGATGGGATGATAATGTCCTTGACGTTCTTCTTGAGCCGGATGAGAGAGCCTGTTTCCAGATAATCGTAGCGACCATCCGCCACAAGGTATTTGATGAGCTGCCGTGCGCGGGGGAACTGTTGCACCTCATCAAACACGATGAGGGACTCCCTGTTATAGAGCTGGACCCCGAAGAAAACGGACAGCTTGGCGAAAAACATATCGAGGTCGGTGCTGTCATTTTCAAAGATATCCAATACATCCTTCGGGACATTCCCGAAATCAATAATGATGTGGCTTTTATACTCGTTTTCTGCGAACTCCTTGGCAATGAAGCTCTTGCCAACGCGCCTTGCTCCGTCAATCAGCAGAGCTGTCGTTCCGCCGCTTCGCTGCTTCCACGCAACGAGGTCGTCATAAATCTTCCGCTTCAGCATACCGATTCCTCCTGCCTTTCAAAGTCGTGCTGTTTTCCATAGTTTAGCACAGGTCTGCACGAAAAGGCAAGTTAAATATGTCGATATTTGAACGAAACGGCAGCTCTACGGTTTTTACTACTGCACGAAACGGCAGGTTTAACGCCGGTCGAGAAAAACAGGCCACATGATCTGTGGGAGGCACAGATCATGTGGCCTGCGTTGCGTGGAGTGAAGTAAAACTATTCGGCGGGCTTTTAGGATTTTCACTCAGGCTATCGTGTTATATGACTTAACACGCCCCTGTGTTTTTAAGATAATCTGCGGTCAATCGCGGATTTTCATAATTTCCGCTTCGTCACGAAAGTCATTATGCTTTGGTGCTCCCGTGGACGCTTAGGAATCCGAAACAACGAGATGCCCCCTCAGAGCCCCGCTGTGCCACGCCGCAGAGCTGGGTATAGAGTTTCAGACACGCGAACAGTTCCGCGCCTGCCGTGCCCCGCCTGAGACCCTTAGCGGGTATGCCGCCGCACGCTGCTGATCAGCATATAGCCGGAACGCCTCGTATGGGCGGGAGGGCAGCGGATACCCGCATAGTTTAACAGACACACTCCTTTACGCACGTTGCCTGCCATAAGCCTCTCTGCTCGGCATTCGCTTGAAAAAATAGGGAGGAGTGAGTTTCACTCCTCCCTCACTTTTTGATTGAGAGTTTTCTGCTGGTTGTCAGCCGTGACATTCCTCAGCGGAACATCTATTGGCGCAAGTAATTTAAGTCCCTTGCGTGGACTACAACCGTTGCTGCTCGTTGCCAGCCACGACATCCAGTTAAGACGCCAACAGTTATGGGTGTTTACCCTGTCCCATATCCAGCACAACTTTTTGCAGTGCTCTCACACTGAGAAGCATTACTGCTCCTGTGAGTATTATATGCTTTCCTCAAAAGCGTGTCAATCGCTTTTCAAGCACGTTGCGGTGGGGTGAAACTTATGATATACTCAAGGCATACTTGGTGCGGGGAGGAGCCTTATGAGGAAAATTACTTGTCTTATCTTGGCCTTGGCACTGACGCTGCTGTGCGGCTGCGGCAGCAAAAGCGGCGGAGATGACGCGCAGGATAGCGGAAACACACAGCAGACGGAGGAGTTTGTCATTACCCCCATGGCGTCCGGGCTGGAGCTTGTGCCGTATAGTTGCGCGGATTTCTCCATGAGCATCCCCCAGGGCTGGGCGGTGGAAGCCGCTACGTCCAACGCAGGGATGTATCACGCTTTGCGGGCATACGACCCCGCGTGCAGCGTAAATCAAATTTTGTATATCCTGAAGGCAGAGCCGCTGTTTGTGGATGATTTCCTGAAACAGAATTACACCTACTGGAATGCGGCTTACGCGGCGTATCCTGTGATGGCGGAGGAATCCGTGAAGGGCTACTTCGATGTGCTGCCGCAGTATGTGGCGGCGGTGGCGGAAGAACCCTTTTACCGCGACCTCCACCTCCCACAGTATGAGAATTTCACGGTGACGGAGACCTTTGACGCGACCGGCTCTTTGGGCGGAACAGCCGGCGTGCTGCGTGCGGAGTTCACGCAGGACGGCATCGAGGCGGAGGGTATGTGCTCCGCAGAGCTTGTTCCCTTTCCCATCCCCGGCCTTGGCGGGTATTACATGGCGTACAGCACCACCATCGTCTCCGCTGAAAAGGGAATGTTCCAGAATTGGGAGGACATTCTGACACGGAGCTTGGGCAGCCTGGACTATTCCGGCAGCTACACCTCCTCCGCCATGGCGCAGAGCGATGCGGTGATGCAGCAATCCCAGCAGTTGAGCCAGTCCGCCAATGAGATGCAGGATGCCATCATGTCCTCGTGGGAAAGCCGGAACACCAGTCAGGACATCATCAGCCAGAAGCAGAGCGATGCCACCATGGGCTTCGAGCGTGTGATGGACACGGAGACCGGCGAAATTTATCAGACGGACAACGGCTTTACCGACTGGTATGACGGGGAACGGTATACGGCTATCACAGACGACCAGTACACGGAGGCCGTTGTGGGCCGGTTCTCGTGGAAGTAAGGGGGATATTCGAATGAAAAAGATTTTGACCATGCTGCTGGCCGCAGCAATGCTTTTTATGCTGGCCGCCTGCGGCACGACACCCAACGAGGCAGACAACAATAAGAACAACGAACAGAACGACCATCAGGCCGAAACGCCCGACACGTCTTATGAAGCGCCTCAAATCACGGAACTGTATAACGAGGATTTCGACTATACCGACGGCGTGGGCAACAGCGGGTACTATACTTACCGTGTGCCCCAAATCGAAGCCGATACGCAGGGCGCGGAGGCTATCAACAAGGCTATCTCCGATGAGTACAGCCCTATCGTGAATGGCGTGCTCGAAAATGTCTCGGATAAGGTCAGCCTGTCCTGCTTCTACGTAGCGTGGGAGAAATATCAGTATGAAAACATCCTGTCGCTGGTCGTCTCCTGTGGCTGGGATGCAGATGTGAACGAGTACAATGTGTATCTGTATGACATCGCCAGCGGCCAGCAGCTTACCACAGCGGACTTGCTGAAGGTAATGAATGTAGATGAAGCGGCATTCTTGGAGGCGGCACGCCGCGCTGCCGCTGCAACATTCGACACACAGTGGGGAACTATCGCGGGCGGCGATATGGATGAGTTTCTGACGGAGCGCCGCGATTGGACGCTGTCCGATGAAAACATCAACATGGACGTCCGCACATACGCTGACGGTGCCGGAAAGCTCCATGTTGTTCTGCCTATCGGCTCTATCGCCGGCGCGGACTCTTATGAGCAGGTGCTGGCGCTGGATGGCATCAGCAAATAAGCGCGGTTCTCTGGACACATGAAACGAATAAGCGCTCCCGCGAGGTTGATCCTCGCAGGGGCGCTTTTCCTATGCAGCAGCGCTCCTGCGCCTGAGAAAATGCTGGTTAGGCTATGCAAAAAACGGCAGTTTGTTGAATGTGTATTATATGAGTAAGAATGTTTTGTTTGAAAATTGAGCGACATGAAACTCGACGCGCCATTCAATATCTTCCGCCACTGGTTCAAAATGCAGCGCGGAGCAGACAGCGTGTAGATGTCCCTGAGCGTTCTTTCCGAACACAACTGCGGCTTGGCCAACCGCGCCACCGATAACACCGACACAGACAATACCGTTTCTGGCCTCCGGCGCATAGCTGTCAGCACATGGGGCGATTTCCAAAGGCCTGTCGCCCTCAGCACAATCGCAGATTGAAATATCATCATCTGGTTCAGGAGAAATGGTATAGCTCATGGCAGTAAAATGTGTCGGGTAGCACCAACGATTCGAGTCAAACTGTTGTTGAGAAATCGCCTGTTCTTCCAACTCCTGCACAGTCAATGTGTATTCCGTTCCGCTGACCGGATGGGAGAAAGAAAACGAATCACCGGGAGCGTGCGTCTTGAAATGCGGGCCGGGTACGCGGCACGGCTGCTGCTCCATCGTAATGGAAAGTGATTTTATTTCAGGGCGGCGTTTTCTGCCCCACAGATAAGACTCCCTGTAAATCATCCAGCCGTAGGAGTCGTCTAAGCCATAATGCGTGGCTGCCGCTTGCGCCACTTTCTCGTTTGCTACTCCATCCGGCAAGCATGGAATGATGCCTACTGCACAGCCGTGAGAAGATTGCAGTGTCTTTCCGTTCAGCTCTATTTTGGCGCTGAAATCAAGGTCAAGCGGATTTTCCAGCTCCATCTGCATCTGCTGTTCCTGCGTAAAGTTTTCCGCTGAATCATTCTCAGCAGTCAGGTTCCATTTTGCTATGAACCTGCGGATGTCCTCCGCTTCGGCACGCATACAGAAATCCACGACCAGCCCCTTGCTGCAAGAATACACCGCAGGGATAATCCAATGATGCCCCGCCCAATCAAAGTGTTTATTCAATTTGATTTCTACTCCGGCACGGTCTCTTCCCGAATGCCCCCAGAAATTTCCCTCAAAGTAGACTTTCCATTCCGGAGCAGTCGGTTCTGCCGCAGGGTTCATGTCAATATCGTAGTAGTCCTCTGTATACTTGATTTTCCCGTAATCAAAGGATGCTTGCAGCTCTTTGAGATACACCCACGGATGCTCCATCGGAGTCAATTTCAGCCGTGCAGCGACTTCAGACAACACCACCTGCTGTGCTTGTGTCGGCGGATTATTCCGCAAGAAGGCTTCAAATTGTGCTTCCTCCCACATCCAAGCCTGCTCCAGTGCCGCTACATCGCCGCAGGCAAGAAGCAGCCTCAAAAAGTCTGCAAAATCTTTCGACAAAGGGTGAACAAAATCAGGCGCGGAGTTCATGGGACTGACAGCAAAGACCATACCGCCGAATCCTCGTATAAAGCAAAAGTGGATACCATCCACGCCTGCCCAACCAAATATAGAGGCACCTTTCGGTGTGCAGAAGTAAGGGTTATTATCTTCACGACGTTCTACCCCCGCAGGAGAAAGGTCAATTCCACTCCGCAAAAACTTCTGAAATGTTTTATCCATAATTGTCTCCCTGAATTCCCGTTTGCTAATCTTACAGCAATTATAAGCGAAAACACGTTGCAGCACAAGGGTTTCGAGATAAAAGATATGTTAAAAGCCTCGTGAGAACTTCTCTCACGAGGCTTTCACGTCATCTGGAATTGTATTCCCTCAGAATGTTTTGAGCAATAAAGTCGATTTTGTCCTCCACACTCATAGATGCATAGGGCTCAGGCACGGGAGGGGCTTCCATCCGCACGAGCTTCACGCAGAACCGCGCCACCGTTGCTCTGACGGCAGTGCCGAGACCAGCGCAAAGCGTTCCACGCCTGAAGTACCATGCCGGTCACAAAAAATTCACGACCTTCATTTTTTGAATGTGCTATAATATGTCTACAAAAGTCATTCTCTGAGACGATTGAAGGGAGCGTGAATTGCATGGGTTTGGAAAAAGCCATCGCATCTGGGCAGGAACACCGCAAGCCGTACCACGGCGCGAAGGCGGTGTGCTTCAACTGCCGTAACCATGGCACCTGCGACTATTGCAAGAGCAATCGGCTACACAGCACACGCAGGCGCGAGGCGGCGGCAGATACGCAGCAAAGGGAATATAATGGCTATAACTGCGGCGGGGAGGACTCCGCCGCAGATGTTTTTTATGAGAGCCGCCCTGCCGTTCTGACAAAGAAGGACACGGGCATCGCTACATGGCCCCCTATTATGGCGGGTGCAAACCGCGAAATCAATCGGAATCACAAAAAATGGGCGAGTTTTTTAAGCGCCGTCACATTTCATGAGCGAGTTTTACTTGTGGCTGCACAAAAACCAACATTAGTGGATAGCTACAGAGAGGGAACTGTAGCAGTTACTTTTTATGAGAGTCCTCTGCAAAAGCACAAGCCGGTGATCCGCGCAGTCGCGCAGATCACCGGCTTGTTTCCTAAAGCTGCACTTATTTATTGTCATCAACATACTCCCTGTGTCCATCGGGATATAGCAAATAGGCAGCCTTTCTCTCTGCGTCGTAGCGTACCACGGGGATGCCCTTCATCTTGGCCTGCTGATAGGCTTCGAAGGCCACGGACGAAATGCGGCAGTTCATCTCAGCGTCATCTTCTTCATTGTCCAGTTCTTCGAGCGTATGGCGCTTCGAATCGCCCCGTATATAGCCCAGAGCGGCCATCAACTCAGGTACGGAGTCAAATGAGCCGGACAGCTCCTCGCCCTTCACGGCGGCAGCCATCGTCGCCTGAGTCACCGCGTTAGGCACCTCCATGTCGTATGGAAGCCTTCCTGCTTGGACGACGACCTCTGCAAAAGAAGTAAATGCTTCCTCAAGCGACAGATTATATCGGGCGCAGATGGTCGCCAGTTGCTCCCCAATGTTGCTTTCCAATTCAAGGGTTATTGTTGTTTTCATCCGCATCGCCACCTCCAGTACCGCTATTATACCATGTATAAGATGCTGCAGGAAAGAGGCTCTTAAAGAAGCAGGTGATCTGTGCCGATGGCGCAGATCACCTGCCTTGTCTGTTCAGGTAGAGGAATCGTCCTCGCTCATGGCCTTGTCGATGGCGCGGTTGATGTAGGCGTTGACGGACTCGCCGCGCTGTGCCGCGTGCGCCTGAATGATTTCCTTCTTGCCCTTGGGCATACGGATTTTAATTTCGTCATAGTTGTTCTTGACGTACTTGTTGACAGCACGTTGCTGTGCCTTTGAAACGGCCATAAACGGTCTCCTTAAACTATATCAGTTCCATACTATTCTAATCGAAAAGCTATACTGGGTGCAATATACAAACTGCACATATAATGTACCCAATATTTGTTTGTTTTGTCTATTGAATATTGTACCCAATATGTTATAATGAGTATACAAAATAAAATAGCGGCAGTCAATGGAAGCGCCAACTCCCATTGACCTGAGCAGGTGACTGTACCACCTACACAACGGAAAAATTCCGCACCGCAGGGAGAAGTATACCCTATTTTTGGAGGATTTGCAAGTCCTCCCTGCGGACGGATACTCCGTCTCCTTGTCGTTTTCCGACGCACCGTGTAGGTATCCTGCACGGTGTTTTGTTTTGAATAAAACGAAAGGAGTACGCGGGATGTACGAGGATGACAAGTACAAGGTGACGATTGAAGTGACTGACTACGAATGGAAGGAACTCCTCCATATGTGTATCGACCTGCATATGTCGCCGGATGCGCTGGCAACGGCGTTTTGCAAGGAGGTTATCCGCCAGCAAGCCCTGCTGCGAATCATCGCAGCCGCGCTGGAGGAGAAGTACGACGGGATGCTGGACGACATCCGTGAGCTGTGAGAACAGCTCACCCCACCTGAAAAAATACGAAAGGACATAGAATTATGAATAACGAGAAGAAGACCCCCATCGGAGAGGAAATCATCCGCAACAACCCCACCGGTCACGGCCTGTTTGCCGGAATCGGGGACAACTTCAACAGCGTGGCGCAGGTCATCTGTGAGCTGGCGGATGATGCCATTTCCAACCTCCGCGCCAACAGCAACGACCCTGATTTGTCCATGACAGTGGTGTTGTCTTTTGAGGACTTGGGCGATGCGGTGGAAATCAGCGTGGTGGACGGCGGCACGGGCATTTCCGACTTGAACAGTGCGCTGACCATCGCCTGCCGGGACGGGGCGCAGACGCCGCTGAACGAGCACGGCTTCGGGCTGAAGCACGCGCTGGCGTCCTGCGACAGCAGCCCCAGCCAGCAGTGGAGTATCCGGACGCGGACGAAAGGGGACGCGGCAGCAGACCGGTACCGCGAGGTTACGGCGCCTTACTCCATGGGCACTTCTGAGGAGGACAAGCCCATGAAGATGCGCTTTTACTCAGGTACGGGCAACCTGCCCCATGTCACCGGCACGGCGGTCTCCGTCCGCTGTCCCATGGCAAAGTTCCAAACGGTGAAGCCTGACCGCAAGGCAGCTCCCTCTGATTTCCACAGCCTCGTGCGGTATGTTATGGAGGAGCTGCGGTACGTTTACGCGGGTGTTCTGGCGGATACGGATATCGCCATGGAGGTGCTGGAGATCCGCGGCGGTGCAGAAGAACGGCACACACTGACGCCGCTGCTGCCGGCGTGGGAGGACGGCACAGTGACGGATTACGGCGATGTTCCCTGCGACCTCGGCGGAGGCCCGCTGACCATCCGCTGCAAGTACGGCAACATCCTGCCCACCAAGGCAAACGCCGTCTACTATAAGTGCAATATGAGCTCCAGCGGTGTGGAGCTGCGTATCAACGGGCGTGCTATCGAACACGGACTGTTCGACCGAGTTTGGGGTGAGGCTATTCACCCCAGCCAGAACCGCTTTCTGGTTCAGGTAGACCTGATTACGGACAATCCCGCCGCACTGCCCGCCACGAAGAACACGAAGACGTCCTTCTGTGAAGGTGACCCGCGCCTGAAAAATTTGCTCAGCTGGATAGCTTCTTATGTACCTGCCCCGGCAAAGGATGTGGACTCGGTGGAGCTGCGGTATATCAAGGCGCTGACCGCCAAGCGGGAGAAGGACCCCTCCGCCCTGCGGGTGAGCCGCGAGGAGCCGGTATTTCAGAAAATCGGACTGAAGGCGAAGGTAGACCTCTTCGTGGGTTACATCGACCGTGTAGCCATCTACGAGGCCAAGGCAGGCAAGACGAAGGCACTGGATTTGTACCAGCTCCGTATGTATGTGGACGGTTGTGCGCTGGACAACAAGCCTGTGGACGAGGCCGTGTTGATTGCCAAGCGGCATTCGGCAGAGGTGCGGGAGCTGCGGGACATCCTGAACAGCCTGACCGCGCCTGACGGACGCCCCTACAACTTCCGGTTGGCTACATGGGACGAAGAGGGTATTGTCATTCAGCAGAGCGCGTAAGGCAAACAAGGGGAAAAGTGTGCAATGATTGCACGCTTTTCCCGCCCTGCGCGGCACACGAATTCGATTGTGCGTGTGCGCCTGAATTGTATGGACCGAGGATACGGAGAACGACATGATTATCAAAAACGCCATCAAATGCAGAAAGTGCGGGGATGTTATAGAATCTACCTCGACACACGACTTCAAAATTTGCTCGTGCGGTGCCTGTGCTGTGGACGGAGGACACGAATACCTGCGGCGTTCCGCGCCGTCGCTGGATGACTTCATCGACTTGAGCGTCGTCGAGCCGGAAGAACCCTCGGATACGCTGTTCTTTTCGTGAAAGCAGAGCAGCAGATCGCGGCGATACCGCGATCTGCTGTATTACTCCAGTATGTCATCTATGATAGCCGCCACGTGGTTGAGCTGCACGGCATTCAGCCGTTTCAGGCGGGACATCATTTCGGAGGCCTCCTTCGGCGCCTGCGTGTCGAAGTCGAAGAAATCACAGGGGGACACGTCAAGATATTCGCAGATATAGAAAAACCCGGTCATGGAGGGCAGCGTCTTCCCGCTTTCGATGTTGCTGATATACCCGGTGTTCTGTCCAAGAGACAGGCTCATCTCGCGCGCTGATACCCCTTTTTGGACTCGGAGCTGGGACAGCCGCTTCCGCAGTGCGTTGTCGTATCCGTAGCAGTTCATCTATACCACCTCAATGATATATTGTAACCGTTATGACTTCAATTATATTTGATTTGTGCCACCGCGAGTGCTATAATATTGGTTACAAACCCGATTGATACGTTGATTTGACGGAATAAAAACGATGATAAGAATAATGCACGGCAAATACACAGCGAAGAAAGGACAAGAACTATGAAAAAGATGAAGAATTTTATCGCCCTGCTGCTGGCTCTGGTGATGACCATGAGTTTGATGGCCTGCGGCAACAAGACTGACGAGGAGACCAAGACCGGAGAGGATATCGGCTGTTACGTGCAGACCACCGAGTCCGGTGAGAAGGTTCTGGTGGATAAGGACGGCAACGCCGTGACCGACTACACGCTGGACGACGAAGGCAATGTGGTGGACACGCAGGGCGTGGTGGTCGTCAAGGCGGCGGACATCACGGCTTACGAGAAGTCCGAGGAAAAGGATGCGGAGAACAAGACCGACGCATCCGAGGCAAATACTCAGAAGCCTGAGGATACTGCGAAGCCCGATGGCGAGAACAAGTCCGACGCACAGAAGACGGACACCAAGGTAGATAACACCAAGAAGGACGAGACCAAGAAGGACGACGCCAAGCAGGAGACTCAGAAGCCTGCTGACAACAAGCAGGACACCACGAAACCTGAGACCAAGCCCAAAACAAAGCCTGAGGTTAAGCCGGAGCCCCAGAAGCCCGCAGCACCCAGCTACGATAACGGTTCTCTGACCACCGCACAGGTGAAGGAGCTCCAGCGCTGGTACGGCGTAAGCGCGGACGGTCAGTGGGGTGCAGGCTCCAAGAGAGCCGCTGGTGGACGCACTGCTGATGAGGCGTGGGCGTACTACCAGAGCAACAAGCAGATTACCACCCCCGAAAACCCCTCTGGTGGCAACACTGGGAACACTGGCAACGCTGGCAATACCGGCAATACGGGTAACTCTGGTTCTGGTAACACTGGAAACACCGGCTCTACCGGTTCCACGGGTGGTGGTTCCACGGCTCCCACCACGCCTTCTGAGCCCGCCAAGCCTACTAAAGCGAACATTGACTGTGTTGAAGTGATGCGTGCAGGAAATGAGTATGCACAGAGCCTCGGTTTTGATATCTGGGACGGTTGCCGCAGCTATATGACACCTATTTACTTCGAGGAAGATTACTCTGACTGGAGTCAAGCTCAAGCGAATGCAGCTATTAAAGAAATGGTTGATGCAGTAAAAAGAGTATCTGCAGAAAACGGACGATGGACTCCAGAAGTTGAGGGATGGGCTGCTGCCGTAAACTGTGTTGCGAGATGGGATGCCTCGGCTGGCCATCACGAATTCTATGTTTATTACGCAGCGTAACATATTTGTTAAATCGTAACAGAGAACAGCGACCTTAGTCGCTGTTCTTTTTTGTTGCTTTTCTTGTTTTGAACAACCTGTTTAATTCTTTGGCAAAATTGTGCTTTTAGGTGTGTTGACAATATGCTCGATTATGCTACCATAAAAACATGGAGGGTAATCCGCCTCCGAGTGTTTTTCATTTCAAAATTGGCAATAAAAAGAAATGGATAAATATAGCGGCGGTTGATTTTCTCTAAATACTTTCATTGAAAGGAGACAAATACCATGAAACACAAGAAGATGCGTGGCGTTATTGCAATGCTGTTGACGCTGGTAATGGTGGTCGGAATGCTTCCGACCTCTGTGTATGCTGCCGACACGGACGATGGTGGTGATTCCGCCGTTTTTGAAAGTGTTTCTGACCTTATAGAAGTATCAAGTGTAAATTAAAGCCACCTGCCGGAGAAGCAGGTGGCTCTTTTGCTATGCGAAGCGAGATGTTGGTTAAGCCTCAGGCACGCGAAACCCTCCGCTGCTGCACGGAGATCAGCAGCATGCGGTGGTGCACTCGCATAGCGGCTCAGGCGCGGCGTGGTAAGCGCGAGATGCGCTGCCCTGCCTGAACCCGTTGCGGCGCGGCACAGCGGGGGCGGGGGGGGAAATATGCGTAGGACTTATGCGGGTTAAGCGGATGCTCCATGTTCGCTCCGCACCATACGCAGGGGATAGCCGTCATTGTGAGCCGTTTTGCAGACAATGTGCGCCGTACTCGCCCAGCCGTTATCGCGGGCGAAGCTCCTCAGCACGTTCTGCAGGTTGGTGATGCGGCTCTGCCCGTCGCTGCGTGTATCCCTGTGACACGACAAAGTGAGCGTCTGTGCGTCTTCAAGGAGAGAACTCCAATAAGGCGCGACCGGCCAGCGGCACTTGTTGCTGTCTGTAGGCTGGGGCTGCAGAAAAACGAGGTACTTTTTGAGAACAGAGGAAAAAATGTGAGGGATAGATAACCCAGACTTTACAACGGTATCGGCATAAGTGTCCCGAAGCTGCAGCTCCACGCGAATCCAATGTTCACCCAAGCCACCCTGCTCGGCATCCTTGTCATAGATACGGATGTTCGTACAGGAGCTCTTCGCGCCGAAATAAAGGGACATTCCCATGATATTCTCCTTGTGAGAGCGATGCTCCGCAGTATAGGAGAGGAGGGAACGATAATTGGCCACATCACGGTCGTGCTTCATACGCTGCATATCGAGAACGCCCGTGCGGTCATCAAAAGCGATGTCCAACCGCGTCATGCGGCCTTCTCCGTTGCGAATAATCCCGAAGAGGTCGGCCCAACCGATAGAAGAAAGATTTTCAAATTCCCGGCAGCCCTGAGATGTCAGGGTGACAAACACGCCGCGTTCATTGTAATTGTCGTACGCGATAGAAATGTTCCCCGCTCGCTGGATGTGCGCGTACGGATAATGCCCGGCTCTCATTGTCCAAGTAGAGGAAGAAAGCCCAAGTTCGTTGATGGCCTCCGGCACCGTCTTGGTGTCCCACACAAACGATACATAGTCGATAGTAATGGTGTTGTTACTACTCATAAAATCAGCTCCTTATTGTTTTAGTTGTTTCTTTGTACTCGTTACCCCTCTGTTAGTGAGGGGTAAGTCACCGGCGGATTTTTGACCCGCCGGTGACCTTGCTGGTGGTTAGCATTGGCCGGTAGCACCGAATCCGCTTTGGCTTTGAGTCTTTACCCATTCGTTGAGAGCCTCGACGGGAATGACAATCCGGCGTCTTAACCGGAGCGCGGGGAAATTTCCGTCCTTAATCATTTTGTAGACGGTAGGCCTTGACACGCCGAGCGTCTCGGCGGTCTCGGTAATTGAAATGGCACGATTGTTCATAATGTTCCTCCTACAAAAATATTTTTTGTAAACGAATGATAACACACAATCTTGAATTTTGCAACAGTAATTTTCGATGCAAAATAAATAATATTTTATTTGACATGGTGACGTGAAAGGAGTATAATGAAACGCGTAAAGGACGTATTTTACCGGGAAGGAGCAATACTACTATAAATCCACCAAAAGAAGGAAAATCAAAAATATGGGGAATATTAAAAACGCAAATAAGTATAGCAGTGATGAGTTTGTAAAGCGATTTTCTTCGTTGATTGCTGAATCTGGAAAGAACGGCATTGAGGTAGCTGAAATGCTGGGGGCTTCTCCGGCGGCTGTGGCAACATGGCGTCAAGGGAAAGCCTTGCCGGGCGCAGACGCATTGCGGCGAATCGCGCTGGCGTTCAACGTGACCGCTGATTATCTGCTGGGTATCTCGGAGAACAAAGCAGATGCCGCGCAAATCGTGCATGATTACACAGGACTATCGGCAGAGGCAGCAGTTACGCTGCATGATGTGAATGTCATAAGAAACGGCTTGCCACATAAGGTCTATATGACTTTTTTCAGTGAACTAATTACAAGCAAGGAGTTCTACACGGCTTTTATGGCATTAGTAAAAAAAGATATTGAGTACAAAGAATTCGTTCGCAATTACCCTGTGGAGAAGGTAAGAGCGGAATTAGGAGATACCTTCGATTCCCGTGAAATAGAGCAAATCAAAGAAATAGCAAAGGGCAAAAAAGAACTGGAACTTTCAGAGTATTTTGTGGAAAGAGCAATACGAGAAGTCCTTTGGAACCGCCGTAGTTACTCAAGCGTACGTTTGGATGGCTATTCAGATTTAATATGGAGAACCATGTTTGATGAAACGGTTGAAAAGAAAATGAGTAAGGAGGAGTGACGCACCGCAGATTGCACCCAAGCAGAACCACAACTTAATCTTCATCCTTTATTTAACCCACACGATTTTGTTGAAGGCGAATATCCTCTTACTGGGCAGTTAGTCACAGCAGGGACGAATTCGCAGATGATTATTTCTATGGCACTCTGGCACTAATGCCGTTATTTCTAATACATTTCATTAGAAAGGATGAAGGACCATGAACAAAAAGTGTTCTGACAGAGACGGCATTAGCGTTTTTAAGCGGAAGGACGGTCGTTATGAGGCGCGCGTTCTTGATACGCGGCGGTTCGGCAGCGATGGCAAAAGGAAATACAAGAGCTTCTATGGTGCAACAAAAAAGGAGGCGATGGACAAAGCCATTGCCTTCCTCTACGAAGTAAAGCAGGGTGCCTACTGTGATAGTAGCACAGTAACGGTTGCAGAGTGCGTAAATGAGTGGTTCGAAAAAAGAGTCAAAATGAAGCGAGAGCCGCTGACCGCTGCAAGTTATGCTGGTATCATCAAAAATCATATCAACCCTAATTTGGGCGGGATTCGTGTGCAGAGCTTGCAGCCGGGCGACATCGAAGATATGGCAGAAACGCTGTCAAAGAAGAAGCTCTCCCCGAAGACCGTCAAGAACGTCATCACGGTGCTCCATACAGCTTTAGCTTATGCTGTTAAGAAGGGCATCATTGTCAAAAATCCCTGCGAAAATTTAGACATTGAAAAGTGTAAAAAACATAAAATTACTCCGCTGCTCGACGGTGAAATCCCGGCATTTCTGAAGGCCATCGAAGCGGACTCAGAGTTCAAAAACGCTTACGCGTTTTGCCTTTACACCGGTTTACGCGAGGGCGAATGTCTTGGACTCACATGGGACAAGGTGGACCTCAAAGGCGGGTGCATTTCCATTGAGCAGCAGCTCCAGAAAGACCGCCAGAAGAGCGGTACATACTTCATCAAAAATGCGACAAAAACGAAGAAGACACGCACCGTTTACTTGACAGAAGATGCGGTAACCTGCTTGGAAAATGAGAAAAAACGGCAGGAAGAAAACGCGAAGCTGGCTGGCGAATTGTGGGACAACGAGTGGAACTTGGTTTTCACAAACGACCTTGGCCGGTATATAGTCCCGATGACATTTTACAAGCACTTCAAAAGAGTTGCCGAAAAAATTGGCCGTCCGGATTTGCGCCCCCACGACCTGCGGCACACCTTGGCCACCGTTGCGATCGCCAGCGGCTCGGACGTGAAATCCCTGCAGGACATGCTGGGCCACACCACGGCAGCGATGACGCTTGACGTGTACGCCCATCCTTCGGACAAGCGGCAACGCGAGGTGGTGGGTGGTATACAGGAGCGTTTTAGAGGACTCGCCAAAGGCGAGGAAAAACAGGGTCAGTAACCACGTTTGTGGTCAAAATCATGGTCAAATCCCCATTTTGACGCAGAAGAAAACCCTGTAACCGGCATGGTTACAGGGTTTTTCACTGGCGCAGTGGGAGGGATTCGAACCCTCGTGCCGCTTTTGACGACAACACGATTTCCAGTCGTGCTCGTTATGACCTCTTCGATACCACTGCAAATATTCAGTTCTGTGACGAACAGCATTACTTATTATAGCAAAAAAAATGTCCTTGTCAAGAAGTAATTCCTGCAAAACTCCGTTTTTTCGCACAGGCAGGCGGTAGAAGGGCCAAGAGCCCCTCCACCGACTGCCGTGATCCCTCAGTGCAGCATGGATGTGACAGTCACCAGCGCCGAGTCCAGTGTATTTCCCACCCGCTGCATGGCCTTGCCCACAACGGTTTTTCTGGGCTTCGGGTAGGGGCGCGCCGCCATATCCACCGCCGCGCCGGCTACCATGCCGACGCAGACGCCCCGCAGAAATGCGGTCATGTTCATTTTTACCTCACTCCTTTTCCGTACAGCATCAGTATCTCCCGCCGCCGCGAAAAAAACACGCGGTGTTTCTTGCCAAATCACCCCAAAGCGCGGTATAATGATATTTAATGTATTTTTATTGCGGAAAAGGAGGACCCCTGTATGTCCGTTACCGATTTGCAGCAGCGCATCCGGCAGAAAAAGACGCCCCTGGCCCTGGGCCTGCGTCCGGAGCTGGAGAAGCTCAGTCCCAAAATTCTGAAAAACTTCACCGATATGTTCGGCCCGGGCAGCATGGCGGAGGCGGAAGCCCTGCGCTATCACGGCACCACCCTGCTGGACGCGGCGGCGGAGACGCTTCCCGCCGTGATGCTCCACGGCGCCAGCTACCTGCGCTGCGGCATGATGGGCGCGGACGTGCTGTCCAACCTCATCAGCGCCGCCCACGCCAAGGGTCTGTACGTCATTCTGGGTATCGGTGCGGAGGAGCCCGCCCTGTGGCAGGGCTACGGCGCCGACGCCATCACCGTGGATCCCTACATGGGCAGCGACTGCTGCGATGCCGGCGAGCAGGCGGTGTTCGCTCTGGTGCGTACCTGCAACAAGAGCGGTGGTGAGGTGCAGCGTCTCATGGCCGGTGACCGGCCGCTGTACCTGGCGGTGGCAGATCAGATGGCCCGCCACGGTGCGTCGCTGGTGGTGGGCACCGGCTACCGGCTGGACATCCGCGATGTCCGGCGGCAGTGCCCCAAGTCCTTCCTGCTGCTGCCGGAGTGCGACGGCGAGAATGCCGTCCCCGCCTTCGACGAGTACGGCCACGGCGCCATGCTGGTGGACTTCGATCTGCAATACGCGGAGGAACCGGCGCAGGCCGTGCCTGCCGCCGCGCAGCTGCTGAAGCAGTGGGTGACGGTGGTATGACGAAGATCTATCTCATCCGCCACGCGGAGGCGGAGGGCAACCTCTACCGCATGGCTCACGGCCACTACAACGGCATGATCACCAACTACCGCGGCTACCAGCAGATCGATGCCCTGCGCCAGCGCTTTCAGGACGTGGACATTGACGCCGTGTATGCCAGCGACCTCTACCGCACCCAGATCACATCCCGTGCCATCTGGCTGCCCAAGGCTCTGCCCCTGCATCTGGAGCCCGCCTTCCGCGAGATCCACATGGGCGTGTGGGAGAATCACACGTGGCACGAGCTGAACAAGGCATACCCCCAGGAGATGTACCACTTCAACCGCCGCGTGGACCTGTGGCACGTGGAGGATGGCGAGACGGCGCAGGACGTGCTGGACCGCTATCTCCCTGCGCTGCACCGCGTGGGCGCCGCCCACGACGGCGGCACCGTGGCGGTGTTCTCCCACGGCGCGGCCCTGCGCATCGTGCTGGGCACATTGCAGGGCGTCCCCCTGTCCGGGATCGGCGAGACGCCCCATGGCGACAACACCGCCGTCTCCCTGCTGACCTGGGACAACGGTCAGCTCCGCGTGGAGTACCGCGATGACAACAGCCACCTGGCGGAGCGCGGCCTGTCCACCTTCGCCAAACAAAGCTGGTGGCGCAGCAAAAACATGGTGGACCCCGGCGAGGATTATCTGCCCCTGCCGGAGGAGCTTCTTCCGCGCTTCCATGTGCCCGACGGCGGTGAGGCCGTGGGCATCCGCAGCGGTGAGACGTTCATCGGCGCGTATCAGCTGCTGCCGGACCGCGAGCCGGACGCCGTATGGCTGGGCTGGTACTGGCTGGACCCCGCCTTCCGCGGTACGGGCCGCGGCATTGCCCCCATGGGCCAGATCATCCGCGCCGGACGCCATCGGGGCGTGGGCTTCCTGCGTCTTTCCTGCGGCGACGCGAAGCTGCGGCGGTTTTTCGCCCGTCTGGGCTTCTACCCCCTGAGCGGCGATGTGATGGAAAAGGACATCCGCCAGCAGCTGCCGCCCATCCCCCAGGCGTACCGTCCCTGAAAGGAGCTGTCCCATGACACGTGGCGAATATTTTTTACCCGTCAGCCGTGACGAGATGATCGACCGCGGCTGGTACTATTATGACTTTCTGGTGGTGACGGCGGACGGCTACATCGACCATCCCAGCTTCGGCTCCACCCTCATCGCCCGCCTGCTGGAGGCGGAGGGCTACCGCGTAGCCATTCTGGCCCAGCCGGACTGGCACTCGGCGGAGCCGTTCCGCGCCATGGGCAAGCCCCGCTACGGCGTGCTCATCGGCGGCGGCAATCTGGACTCCATGGTGGCTCACTACACCGTGGCCAAGCGCCGCCGCACCCGCGACCTGTACAGTCCCGGCGGCAAGCTGGGCTACCGTCCCGACCGCCCCACCATCGTCTATACCAACCGGGCGCGGGAGGCGTTCCCCGACACGCCCATCGTCATCGGCGGGCTGGAGGCGTCCCTGCGCCGCTTCGCCCACTACGACTACTGGGACGACAAGGTGCGCCGCAGCATTCTGTTCGACGCCCCCGCCGATCTGCTGGTCTACGGCATGGGGGAGAGCGCCACGGTGGAGATCGCCCGCCGCCTTTCCCGCAAGACGCCGGTGCGCGACATCACCGATGTGGCCGGCACAGCCTACATCGCCGCCGATGACAGCGGCTGCCGCTTCCACAAGGCCCCCTGCCCCTCCTATGAGGAGGTCTGCGCCGATAAAACGGCCTACGCCCGGGCCACCAAGATCGAGTATGACGAGCACGACCCCATCCGCGGCTCCGCCGTGCTCCAGCCCTGCGAGGGCCGATTGCTGGTGGTGAACCCGCCGGCCCGCCCCCTGCGGCGGGAGGAGCTGGACCGCCTGTTCGCCCTGCCCTACACGCGGGAGGTCCACCCCATGTACGCCGAGGGCATTCCCGCCATTGAGGAGGTACGGTTCTCTATCACCCACAACCGCGGCTGCTTCGGCGGCTGCAACTTCTGCGCTCTGGCCTTCCACCAGGGCCGCATGGTCACCAGCCGCTCCATCGAATCGGTGGTGGAGGAGGCCCGCCTCCTGACGGAGGACCCCCAGTTCAAGGGCTACATCCACGACGTGGGCGGCCCCAGCGCCAACTTCCGCCACACCAGCTGCCAGAAGCAGAAGAAGTGCGGCATGTGCAAGAATCGCAGCTGCCTTGCGCCGGAGCCCTGCCCCAATCTGGACGCCGACCACTCCGAGTACACGGAGCTTCTGCGGAAGCTGCGGCAGCTCCCCGGGATAAAAAAAGTATTCGTCCGCTCCGGCATCCGCTATGACTACATGCTTCAGGACAAGAACAGGGACTTCTTCCTGGAGCTGGTGCAGCACCACATCTCCGGTCAGCTGAAGGTAGCGCCGGAGCACTGCGTCAGCTCCGTGCTGGACTACATGGGCAAGCCCCACTTCGACGTGTTCCTGAAGTTCTGGCGACAGTATAAAAAGCTCAACGAGCAGGACGGCACGGAGCAGTATCTGGTGCCCTACCTGATGTCCAGCCACCCGGGCTGCACCCTGAACGATGCCGTGAAGCTGGCGGAGTTTCTCCACAAGAATGGCCGCACTCCCGAGCAGGTACAAGATTTTTACCCCACCCCGGGCACCCTCTCCACCTGTATGTACTATACCGGTATCGACCCGCGGGATATGTCGCCGGTGTATGTGGCCCGCGACCCAAAGGACAAGGCCATGCAGCGTGCGCTGCTCCAGTGGTCCCGCCCCGAAAAGCGCGCTCTGGTGGTGGAGGCGCTGGAGGAGGCAGGCCGCACCGACCTCATCGGCTACGGTCCCGAGTGCCTGCTGCGCCCCCGCAAGGGCGAGCCCTACGGTCAGCCTCCCGCCAAGCCGGAGCGCCAGCCCCGCCGCCCGCGGAAGGAGGTCTCCGGCAACCGCGGCCGCCGTGGTACGCCAACAGCCCGTCAGCCGGTACAGAAGGGTAAAATGTCCGACCGGAAAAAGGCGGCATTTGCCAAAAAAAGGAAATCATGACCTGCTGGGGGCCTGCGGCAATTGCAGGCCCCCAGCCTTTTTTGGACATTTCACTGAAACTGGACCTTTTTTCGGTAAAAAAGCGGAAATGTTTGGGCAGTCCTGACGAAAAAATGCTTGTGTTATACCCGCCTTTTCATTATAATAAAAGCGAAGCGTCAAGATGGCCCCCCACTGTGCGAAGATTCCGTTAAGGAATTGTGTGCAATAGGGCGCCGCCGTGCCGCTCATGCCGTGAAAAACGACGTAGCGGCGCAAAATCCGGACCGTATGTGAAGGTGATAAGAGAATGGAAAAAAAGAAGAAAACAAGGTTCATTGTAGGGTGGCTGCTGATCACGGCGGCTCTGCTGGCCGGTTCTCTCCTGGTGCCAGGGCACGGGAAGTCGGAGTCGGTGCAGGAGGCCATGCGTGACGCGGTGCTCCACGGGACCAACCGCATCAGTCTGTTTGGACTGAAAGACGTGAACCCCGCGTACATATCCTCTTTGGTAGTGGTGGGCGTGATCCTGCTGGCGGCGCTGCTGCTGCGGCTGTTTGCGATCCCCCGCTTCAAGATGGTCCCGGGGAAGCTGCAGCTGGCCGTGGAGACCGTGGTGGGGATGTTCGACGGTATGGCCAAGGACAACAGCCCCCACCGCAACAAATTCCTGGGGGCCTATATCTTCGGCGCAGGCGTGTATATCTTTATCGGCACGCTGTTCGAGCTGTTCGGCTTCCAGGCCATTACCACCAACGGGCACATCATTGCCCTGCCGGCCCCGCTGTCCGATGTGAACGCAGCCATCTCCCTGGGCTGCCTGTCCTACGGCGTCATTCTGGTGGGCGGCATCGTGGCCAACGGCCTCAAGGGCGCGGGCAAGGCCCTGAAGGACTTCTCCCTGCCCATCTCCATGAGCTTCCGTATGTTCGGCGCGCTGCTCAGCGGTCTGCTGGTGACGGAGCTGGTCTACTACTATGTGACGCTGAGCTACGTGATCCCCGTGATCGTGGCGGTGCTGTTCACCCTGCTCCACGCGCTGATCCAGGCCTATGTGCTCACCACCCTGACCTCCATGTTCTACGGAGAGACCACGGAGAAGCACGCACCCAAGCCCAAGAAAACCAAAAAAATCAAAGCTGAAACTGTAAATAACTGACGGAGGAAAGAGAGATCATGAAGAAACTG
>ERZ835980.686-NODE-686-length-44276-cov-14.051084_pt1 | contig 44276 bp, 65 predicted proteins | sample MGYA00519943_ERZ835980 | MGnify/ENA primary metagenome ERZ835980 (study PRJEB31850, sample SAMEA3708791) | human gut metagenome | biome: human gut; feature: human-associated habitat; material: faeces | place: China | collected 2014 ... | reverse complement strand
CGGTGTATCTTATTACAGCACGGACGGTGAAACATGGACAGCAATGACAGGTTTACCGGCGAACAGCATTTTATGTGTTATTTATGCAGGTGGAAAATTCGTATGCACTTGCACTTATTTGGGTGAATGTAACGCTTATAGCAGTTCTGATGACGCAACGTGGGAAGTAATGTCAAGTCTTCCAGGTGCATGTAATTATATTGCATATGGAAAAGCATAATGAGGTAGCGAATGAATAGAAGAGAAGAACTCTTAAGCTGTTTGAGTGCAGATGAAAAATTGGTAGGGCATTTAGTAGATGAAATCATTTACTTGGAGGATCAGATTGCAGAGGTGAAGAAACTTCCTTTTATAAAGGTACATCCTGATAACCCTCAGAAACAGAAATCGACGCCAGCTGCAAGATTATATGTGCAGCTAAGCGCTCAATATAATTCAGCAATCAGAACCCTCGTATCAATCACAAGTAGAGATGATACCGAAGAAGAAAGTCCATTGAGAGCATGGATCAAAAAACGAGGTTTGCGGAATGTTGGTGATTGAGAAAAAGATTTGGACCCCCGACAACTCCTATTTGTTGGAATACAAGGGGCGAATCGAAACTGGTGAGATTCTTGTCGGTCAAGAATTATGGCAAGAGCTTTGTAATCTGGAAGCAGATTTTCATAACGACGAATATTACTACGACACTGAAGCGGCAAATATCCGTATGGACTTTATGGAGAACTGCGTGAAGCTTACGAAATCACCTTTCTACGGGAAACCAATGATCCTTATGCTTTGGCAGAAAGCGTTGATTGAAACTTTCTACAGTTTCAAAATGTCGAAAGACAGTAAAGAGCGAGGATTTTGGATTGGTAGATTTAAGAAGTTGATCTTACTCATCGCCCGTAAAAATACAAAGAGCGAAACTTCTTCAGCAATAGCACTCAGCGAGTTCATTGTTGGAAATGAAGGAGCAGATATAGTTGCAAGCTCCAACGATGATGCTCAGGCATCTCTGGTATATGATGCAATTGATACCATGAGGCAAATGATTGACCCTAAAGATATTGATACAAAGAAGAATCAACGCTTCATTTTAAATAAAGCTACCAATACGAAGATATTCAAGCTTTCAGATAGAACTAAAAATAAGGAAGGCCGAAATATTGACTTCGCGATCGTGGATGAAACCCACGAAATGAAAGAGAATATCATCGGTAAGTCGATTGAACAGTCCCAAAGTTTGAAAGACAATCCGAAATTTATCAATATTACCACCGAGGGGTTCGTGGTTGACGGGTACCTTGACGATGAGTTGAAAAAAGCAAGGGCCGTGATCAACGGTGAAGATGATGGGATAGCCGCAAAGCGATTATTACCATGGCTTTATACTCAAGATTCTGAGCAAGAAGTTTGGAGAGGGAATCGTGAAAACCGTCTTTGGATGAAATCTAACCCTACCCTCGGAATGGTAAAGAAATGGACCTACTTAGAGGAGCAGGTTGACACCGCTAGAAAGTCAAAAGCTGACCGAATTTTCGTCCTCAGCAAAGACTTCAATATAAAACAAAACGGCACAGAATCATGGCTGGATTTAGAGGATTATGACTATGAAGCAGTTTACAACTTGGAAGATTTCCGCGGCAGTATTTGCATGGGTGCTGTTGACCTTGCCGAAACGACTGACTTATGTTGTGCGAAAATTCTGCTAATGAAACCAGATGACCCAACGAAGTACATTCACACAATGTATTTTATCCCTCAAGGAAAGTTGGAAAATGCTGATGATAAACATGCAGGTGCAAAATATAAGGAATGGGCCGAGCAAAATTGTGTGAAGATCACAGAGGGGAATGATATTGATCTTGCAATCGTTGCAGATTGGTTTTACAGCCTTTACAAAGAATATAGCATCAAGCTTTGGAAAGCAGGATATGACCAAAGATTCTCAAAGGATTGGATTAATCAAATGAGCTTTTACGGTTGGGAAAGAACTGGTGACGATGACAGCGACTTAATCTTAATCAACCAGAATGCACAGACATTATCCAATGCGATGAAGCTCTGCGAAGCCGATTTAAAACACCAGCTTGTAAACTACAATGAAAATCCAGTAGATAAGTGGTGTTTCGGAAATGCTGCCATAAAAGTAGATGATAAAGGTCAATGCTTATGTGTCAAGCAAGAGGGGCAACCTTCCAAAAAGATCGATGGATCAGTCACTTTGATTATTCTCTATGAAATGTATAGAAGGTACCGAACAGAATTTAAACGGATGATTGAAAAGAAAGGGTAGAAAATGTTATCGAGAGCGTTAACCAGTAATGATTTTATTGAAGAAAATGGAGTATGGGTTGCAACAGTGCTTGCCACTACTCATCAAATGGGAGTTGGTGTTACTCTTTGCAAAATGTTAAAGCGTGACAGCAATGGTGATTACCATAATGCCGTTCAAAGTTTTACGGTAGAATCGAATGGCGACATTAAAATCTATGCCGATGAGCCTGGCGTTTACCGGATAACAATTATCGAAACGAGTACCCGTGATATATAAGGAGAGCAAACATGACGACACTAAAAATCGGTCAAACAGCCAAATCAATTATCAAGGCGATCAATGACAACTTTGCAGAGCTAAATAAGAAGCCGAATCTTCAATATAAAGTATTGTGGAGCGGTTCAAAAGATATCCCTGCAAAATCAACTGGAAATACTACAACCATTTCATTATCCGATAGCTTAGCAAATTATGACGGAATCATATTGCAGCTTCAGGGTTGCGATGCATGGACATATTTTGGGAGTTTAGCAGCCGGTACAATTCTTGGTCCTATCAATCAGCAAGCCGGAAACACTCAAGGCATGGAAGGTTGGAACGTGTTTGGTTATAAATGTGAAATAGTGAGCAATACAAGTTTGAAGCTCAGCAACTTCATTTTCACAGGTTCCAATTTGGATCTGAATGAAATGCTTGAAATTTATACAACGAGATATCTGAACAACTACTCAGTTTACCCGTTGGTAAAGATTATTGGTATCAAATTTAATTGATATAAAAGGAGGAAAGAAAAGAAATGGCAAGACAGGTAATTAAACTCGGAGAAATCCTGAAAAGTGCAAGGGATAAGGTGAATGCGAACTTTGAAGAGCTTTATTCTTCAATTAGCACAATCCCAAACAAAGTTGATAAGGAAGCCGGCAAAGGTCTTTCTGAGAACAACTACACTACAACCGAAAAGAATAAGTTGGAAAGCATCGAATCAGGCGCAGAGGTCAACGTTCTTGAATCTGTAAAAGTAAACGGTACGGCTCTTGCGGTATCAGGTAAAGCGGCCAATATTGATCTTTCTACCTACGCAAAGAAAACCGATATTGCGAGTGCTTATCGTTACAAAGGTTCAAAAGCAACCTATGCTGACCTCCCTACAACAGGAAATACCGCCGGCGATGTGTGGAACGTTGAAAGCAACGATATGAATTACGCATGGACCGGTTCCAAATGGGACCCACTCGGTGCCAGCATTGATCTTACTGGTTATGCGACTACTGGGGCGATGAACAACGCTCTCAACAATAAGGTTGATAAGGTCAATGGTAAGGGACTTTCAACTAATGATTATACGACTACTGAGAAAAACAAGCTTGCAGGATTGTCCGCTCCTACAAAGCAGACGTTCCTTGTAGGCGGTTGGGGAAATGCTTCAAATGGTGTCTATACCATGGCGATTGCAGCTGCTGGGAAATATCCTGCAAAGGTTTCCCGTCAGAATAGTTCTTCTTATGAAGAAGCTCTCGTACAGACAGCGGTCAATGGTAACAACGTTGTTCTTACGAGCGAAGAAGCATTTGCCGGTTATGTGGTATTGATTTAATGAGGTGAAACAAGATGGGATGGTTAGATAAACTACGGAAAAAATCTCCTCCTAACGCCAGATATGCCCAGATGCTAGACGGAACTTTACCAATATTCTCTCAATTTGGCGAGGACATTTTCGCATCTGATGTGGTGCAACAGGCAATCAAGTGTATTGTCGATGAAATGAAAAAGCTGAACCCTACGCATATCAGGCAAAGAGGTAATGATGTAACGACTGTCAACGGAAATATTCAATCGATTTTGGATTACCCGAACGAGATCATGACGGCGAGTGAGTTCATAGAAAAAATCGTATGGCAGCTATTCTTCAATTACAACGCATTTATCATCCCATCTTATTATACCTGGGTTGATGAAAAAGGAAATGAACAGCGTCATTACAATTCGTTATATCCAATCGCTCCTACTTACGTGGAGTTTCAGGAAGATCCGAGTGGAAAGTTATATGTGAATATGAAGTTCGCAAACAACTACGAAACGACATTGGCCTATAGCGACGTGATCCATATTAAATACAACTACTCCGTGAACGAGTTCATGGGAGGAAATGAATTTGGTCAGCCAAACAATGGAACGTTACTGAAAACTCTTGATCTGAATAACACCTTGCTTCAAGGAGTAGCCGGTGCGATGAAAGCAAGCTTCGCGATTAATGGTGTCGTAAAGTATAACACTATGATGGACGAAGGAAAAACTGAGGCAGCTCTTAAGGAACTGGAAGCGAAGCTTAAGAAATCAGAAAGTGGATTTTTACCGCTTGATTTGAAAGCTGAGTTCATCCCGATTAAGCATGAGATTCAATTGGTAGATGAAGCGACTTTGAAATTTATTGATGAAAAGATTCTCCGTTATTTTGGGGTTCCGCTCTGTATTTTGACTGGGGATTATACCAAAGCTCAGTACGAAGCATTTTATCAGAAGACGCTTGAGCCATTAATCATTTCAATCTCTCAAGCATTTACGAAATCACTCTTCACGCAAAGGGAAAGATCATTTGGAAATAAGATTACTTTATATCCGAAAGATTTGATCTTTATGAGCGTCGATCAGACCTTGGAAATGATTCGGCTGCTTGGTGATTCCGGTGCATTATTTGAGAATGAGAAGCGTGTTGCTTTTGGTATGCGTCCACTGCCTGAGCTTGAAGGTGTGAGAAAGATGAGCCTCAACTACATTGATGTAGAAGATGCGAAGAAGTACCAGACGGGGCAAACGAAATCAGATGATAAAAAAGATAAGGAAGGAGATGACGAAAATGTCGATGACAACAACGACAAAGACAACGGCCAATCAGAAGAAACCACTGGAGAATAGAAGCTACCAGTTCGAGGTGAGAGCCGAGAAGAATGAAGAAAATGGAACTTTTATTACTGGCCGGCCGATCGTTTACGAATCAAAAACAAATATTGGTCCCTTCGATGAAATCATTCACAGGGGAGCACTTAAGAAAACAGATTTGACCGATGTACGATTTTTAGTAAATCACGACATCAGTAAAATCCCGCTCGCAAGATCACGAAAGAATACGCCAAACTCTACCATGCAACTTTCTGTCGATGACGACGGTATGAGCATCCGGGTGAATTTGGATGTAGAAAACAACAGTGAGGCAAGATCCTTATATTCGGCGGTTGAGCGGGGAGATATTACCGGCATGAGCTTCATGTTTGGTATTGATGATGAAGAGTGGGAAGCATTAGATTCCGATCATCCTACTCGCCATATTAGAGGTATTTCTACAGTCGTGGAAGTGTCTGCAGTGACATTCCCGGCGTATGAAGATACAGAAATTAATGCTCGATGCAAGGAAGCGTTGGAGAATGCTCGTCAAGCGGTGGAAACTGCAAGGAGCAATGAGCAAAGATCGGTGGAGACTGATTTGGAACTGTTAAAAATGAAAACAAAAATTTTAGGAGGAAATTAAAATGCCAAGAAAGAAAATTCTCGAAAAAAGACTTGCAAGATTGCAGAAGAAGAAAGCAGCTCTTACACAGAGAGCACTCGCATCTCAGGACGCAAATGAAGTAAGAAGTATCAACGAGCAGCTCGAAGACCTGAATGAGGATATCGCTGAAACAGAAGAGGAGATCGCAGCTTGCGATGAGGAACCGGCAGCAGGTGCTGACCCTACACTGGGTGATCCTGTACCGGACGACCCTCAGAGACAGAATGTACCTCAGAATGCAGAGCTTCGTGGAATGGCTCCGCTCGCAGCATTCAGCCAGACGCCTGAAGTACGCGATAACCGTCCCTATTCCAGCATGGAATATCGTATGGCTTTCAAGGAATATGTACAGCGTGGTACTCCGATTCCTGCTGACGTTCTCACAAGAGCAGGCGGTGACAAAGGTACAACCGTTACAACCGATATTGGTATGATTATTCCTATGACTATCATGGATGAGTTCATCAAGGAAGTTTCCAAGGTTTACGGTCAGATTTACGCAAAGGTTCGTAAGCTTAACGTTAAGGGCGGTATCAAGTTCCCTATCTCCAAGCTGAAAGCTAACTTCAAGTGGATCACTGAAACTACCGTTTCCGATAAGCAGAAAGCCGGCGACATCAAAGACTATGTTGAGTTCAGCTACAACATCGGTGAAATCCGTGTTGCAACTACTCTGCTTGCTGAAGTTGTAAGCCTGTCTCTCTTTGAATCTGAGATTACCAGAATCATGGTTGAAGCTTACGTTGAAGCTATGGATAAGGCCATCATTAATGGTTCCGGCGAAGGTCAGCCTCTCGGTATTCTGAATGATACTAGAGTAACCAGCCAGACAGGACATGTGATTGAGTTCACAGCCGCTGAAATTTCTGACTGGGAAAAGTGGAGAAAGAAACTGTTTTCCATCATCCCGCTTTCTAAGCGTGGTCTTGGCCAGTTCATCTTCACCTCTGCAACTGTTGAAAGCAACTTGCTGACTATGAAAGACGGTAATAACCGCCCGATCTTCAAGGAAGCAACCGAGCTTACAATTGGTGAGTCCGCAACTGCTGGTAAATTCTACGGCAGAGAGGTTACCCTCGTTGAGCCTGATATCGTATCCGATTTCGATACGGCATCTTCCGGTGATGTAATTGGTATCTACTGGGTACCTACTGACTATGCAATCAATACCAACCTTGCATTCGGTATGAAGAGATACTTCGATGAAAATACCAATGAATGGATTAACAAGGGTATCACCATCGTAGATGGTAAGATGCTCGACGTTGCAGGCTGCTACATCATCAAGAAGAAATAAGGAGGTAGTATCATGACAAATACAAACGTAGGTGCATTGAAAGAATTATGTGCAGCTATCGCTGGTGGCGAAATCGTCGCCAGCGATGTAAAAGGTGACACTACCGCTGAAGTTATCGGCAGAATTACCAAAGCATACAAAGGCGAATCCATTTTTGATGGTGAGCTTGCTGCTCTTACCTTAGCCAGCGCAGCGGGCACGCAGACCGGATATACCGCAATCACAGTTGAGGGAGCAATTGCAGAAAGCCCGTCTTACCGTTATAAGGTAACGAATAAGCTGCCAGAGTATGGTGCTGATTTGAGTGATTGGACCACTTGGGACGGCACTAGCGAAATCCAGGCAGAAGATTCCAGTACATTAGCAATTTGTGAAGTAGACGAAAGAAAGCTCGCAATTGCAGGTGGCACGGTATTTGTAACATCTAATGTAGGATCATAATAAGTAAAGGTGATTGAAATGGCAACGATATTGACGGATGAACAACTACTTGAAAAAGTGAAAACTGCTCTCGGTATCACAGGAGATTATCAGAATGATACCCTGACAATGTATATTGATGAGGTGAAAGAATATCTACTTGATGCCGGAGTATCTCAAAAAGTAGTGGACAGTTCTTCGTCAGTCGGAGTCATTGCCAGAGGTGTGAGCGATCTTTGGAATTATGGATCAGGTAATACCGAGCTATCATCGTATTTCATGCAACGAGCAATCCAGCTTGTTTATAAGACGGAGGAATAGTTATGGCGTATAAACCAAGTGTACCATTTACGGTTCCGCTCATGCTTTTAGTTCCGACGAAAACGTATGTGAAAGGTGTATTGAAAAAGCAATATCCTGAACGGGGTGAGATTTTTTATTGCAGCTTTAGGACATTCGGAGGAACTGAGAGGGAAAGCAATTCCGTTTATAGTGTTGAGAATACTGCCGTTATCGATACATGGTATCGCCCGGATATTAAAGCCGATTGCGCTGTAAAAACAGAAGATGGGACCATTTACGAAATAATTGGTACACCTGAAGATATTGACCAACGGCATCAATACCTTAATTTCAAGGTTACGGCGATGAAAGGTGGAGCGTAATGGCAAAGATCGGGTTACAGCTTAAAGGATTCGAAGAATTGATGGCTGATTTAGATAAGCTAGGCGGTGACTTAAAAGACGTTACTGCCGAAGCTTTGAAAAAGTCACATGATTACGTTACTCCGAACCTTCATCAAGCTATGAAGAAACACCACCGAACCGGTAGAGCTGAAAGGTCTATTGAAGATTCTGGGAGAGTGTATTGGACCGGAAACACTGCCGCGGTTGATGTCGGGTTCGATATTTCTGGCGGCGGATTGGCTTCGGTATTCCTCATGTATGGAACCCCGAAGATGAAAAAAGATACGAAGTTATACAACGCCATTTATGGCTCGGCCACAAAGAAGAAGTTGGCAGAAATTCAAGAAGACATTATTCTTGGCGCGATTGAAAAGAGGATGTAGCTATGGAAGATTTATTGATTGATACTTTAAGTCATTTTAATTTGCCAGTCATACGGCAAGGAAGTATGGCGCAAGATGACAAATACCCAGCTGAATTTTTTACATTTTGGAACAATAGCTCTGATGATGAAAGTCATTATGACAATGCTCCAGTAAGTACAGTATGGGATTTTGATGTAAACTTCTATAGCTCTGAACCTGATAATGTTAGCAAAACGTTGACCGAAGCAATCGGTGAACTTCGTCAGGCCGGTTTTATTATTTCCGGTAAAGGTTACGATGTAGCAAGTGACGAGCCAACTCACACCGGCCGAGGCGTAAACGTTTTATATTTACAAACAAATTAAAAGGAGGATAAGAAAATGGCTGATACACAGCAGGTATTTGAATTTCGAGGAGTAGACCAGTTCCATGTGGCAAAGATCACAAAGGATGATGTCACTGCTTACACAACTGATACCCCCGAATATTGGGCACCCGTTCAGGAAATCGGTAAGACTACCGAGGCAAGCAACGAAGCTCACTATTACGATAACAAAGCAATGATTGTTGTATCTTCTGAAAGTGCTGACGAAATTCAGATCGTCATGGCACCTCCGGAACTTAAGAAGCTGGCTACCATGATTGGTAAGAGCTTTGATGCAACAACCGGAATGTTGGTTGATGGAGAACGTAATAACGATTATTACGCAATCTCTTATCGCACCAAGGGAACCGACGGCAAATACCGTTATGTTTCCAGATTAAAAGGAACCTTCTCTATTCCTGAGGAATCCAACCAGACTGAGGACAATGGAACCAATACAACCAACACCACTATCACTTTCACCGGTATTTTCACTACTCATGAATTTACCAAGGGTAAGTATGAGAACGGCGCTTGGGTGAAAGGTTCTGCTAAGGGTATCATAGTTGATGAGCGTTACGGTCTTGCTGACTTGAGTACATTCTTCGAATCTACTCAGACGCCTGATACCATTACCGCAAAAGCTACTGATCCTAGCCAGGGAGAGGGAGCATAAATAATTCAACTGAAAAGGGGCTGAGATATGCCCCTTTCTTTTTAAGGAGGAAAATAATATGGAACTGAAATTAAATATATATGACGAACACGATAAAAAGAAACTCGTAAAGACTCACGCCGCAAGCTCTTATGATCTCATGCTTGGCACAACCGAAGATATCATGGGAATCATCGATACGGATAAAATGGACAACCAAATTGAAATGGCGAAGATGGTTGTCAAGGGTTATAAGCAGCTTAAACCGCTCCTTTTCGATATCTTCCCTGATCTGACAGAGGATGAGTTAAGAGGTGTAAAGGTGAAAGAGCTGATCCCGCTCTTTGCTAATGTAGTCAATTGCATCATGGAGGATCTCGGAATCCTGCAGGAGGGAAACTAGACGAGGGGGAAGAGTCAGATGACGACACCCCCATCTATGATGTGTTATTTAGTATGCAAGTAACATTATGCGAAAGATTCCCTGCCTACACTCCTACTATTTTAAGAAGAGAAAAAGCGAGGGAGGTTTATCTATTAATCAATAGATTAAACCGGCATACACGAAGAGAGAATGCGAAAACAAAAACAGAAAAGAAACCCAAAGTCATTCGAAGACCAGCCGGCGATGATTGGTTTTAAAATGACTTGTGAATATTTGAGCAAGGAGGTGGGGTTGTGGCAAAAGAAAGAGAAATAACAACCAAGTTTAAGGTCGATATATCTGAGCTGAAAGCTGGCATAAGCGAAGCGAATCGTCACATCAAACTTGCCAATTCCGAATTTAAGGCAGCTACCGCTGGAATGGATTCTTGGAGTAAATCTTCTGAAGGTTTACAGGCCAAAATCAAACAATTAAATTCTGTACTTGACGCCGAAAAGTCAAAGCTCTCTATCATGGAAGAGCAATACCGTGCTATTGCAGAAGAATGTGGAGAATCTTCCAAAGAGGCCGAAGAATTTAAGATCAAGCTCAACAACCAGCAAGCAGCAGTAAACAAAGCCGAAGCTGAGTTGCGGAAATATACTCAGAAGCTGGACGAATTAGAAGAGGCAGCGAATGACGCTGGTGACGGTATTGGTGATCTTGGCAACGACGCGAAAAGTGCAGCAAGCGACGTTGGCCGTTTCGGTGATGAGGCAGAGAGCGCTGGCAGGGGCGTTGATAAGCTCGGTGACGAAGCAAAAGGCGCTGGCAAAGGTGTAGACAGTTTGGAAGATGCTGCCGAAGGCGCCAAGAAAGATGTAGATGCTCTTGGCGACGAAGCCAAAGATGCAGCTAAGGGCATTGACAGCATTGAGGATTCTGCAAAGGATGCAGAGAGTGCAATAAAGAAAATGGGCGACGGATTTACCGTTGCTAAAGGAGCTCTCTCTACATTTGCAGGAAATATCATGACTAGTTTAGCTGGGTCCCTTAAGAATGGCGTGAGCAACCTCATGGGGCTGTCGGAAGCAACTAGAGAATATCGAGAAGATATTGGCAAACTCGAAACAGCTTTTTCAAGCGCTAATGTATCGACTGAAGCAGCAACGAAGACCTATAAAGATTTTTATTCTGTTTTAGGTGAGGAAGACCGTTCCGTTGAGGCTGTCAACCACTTAGCAAAATTCGTTGATACCGAAGAGGACATGGCGAAATGGACCGACATTTGTACTGGCGTTTGGGGTACTTTTGGTGATTCACTTCCCATTGAAGGTCTTACTGAGGCGGCCAACGAGACAATGAAAACTGGTAGCTTAACTGGTGTGCTTGCTGATGCATTGAATTGGGCCGGCGTGAATGAGGACTCTTTCCAGGAATCCCTTGATAAATGTAATAATGAGCAAGAACGACAAGCCCTGATTACTGATACACTGAATGGTCTTTACAAAGATGCAGCTGGCGCATACCGAGAAAATAATAAAAGCATCATGGAATCAAGGCAAGCTACATCGGATTATCAAGATACGCTTGCAAGACTTGGCGAAAAGATGGAGCCGGTTACTACTGCAATGACGAGAGGATTCACCAAAATTCTTGAGAAAGTAGTGGAGCTGGTTGAGGGTGTTGATCTTGATTCTTTCATTGATAAGATCGATGAAGGGTTTACCTACATTGCTGATACGGTATTACCTGCACTCATCGCAGGTCTTAAGGCATTTTTGCCAGTCTTAATTGAAGGAATTAAGTGGGTAATTGCAAATGCTCCTATGATCGCGACGATAGCTACTACAATAGGAACAGTCGTCGCAGGATTGAAGATCGCAACATTCATTACGAATATTGTCAGCTTGATCGGAAAAATCAAGGGCGTGGTCACCGCCATCGGAGGATTGAAAGTTATATTTGCTGCGCTTGGTGGTCCTGTCGGTATCGCAGTAGCAGCAATTGGATTGATTGTAACCGCATTTGTTACTTTGTGGAAAAACTCAGAATCCTTTAGGAATTTCTGGATTGGGTTGTGGGAAGGCCTCAAAAGTATCGTGAGCACTGCTATAGATGCTATCGTAGGATTCTTTACAGGAATCATTGATTTTGTAAAGAATAACTGGCAAGGTTTACTCCTTTTCATCGTAAATCCGTTCGCCGGTGCATTCAAACTGCTTTACGACAATTGCGAAGGATTTAGAGAATTCTGGAACGGGTTTTTCGAATCAGTTAAAGAAATCGCTTCGGTCGCATGGGAAGCCGTCAAAGGCTTTTTCTCTTCAGCATGGGAATGGATTAAAAGTGCTTGGGGCGGTGCAGTAGAATTCTTTTCAGGTATTTGGGAAGGAATTAAGTCAGGCGCAAGTGCGGTAGTAGAAGCAGTCAAAGAATTTTTCTCTTCTGCTTGGGAAGCAATTAAAGGTGTATGGAACGTCGTAGTTGATTTCTTCAAAGGAGTATGGGACGGGATTAAGAACGCATTCGCAAATGTGAAATCTTGGTTTGAAGACATTTTCTCATCTGCTTGGGAAGCAATTAAAGCAATATGGGATAAAGTATCGTTGTTCTTCCAGTCTGTCGCCGATAAGATTAAAGAAATTTTCGAAAAATGGAAAGAATCCGTCATAGAGATTTTCACAAAAGCCTGGGAGGCAATCAAAAAAGTTTGGGAAGCAGCTACTAAATTCTTCGCAGACATTTGGGAAGGAATTAAGAAGGCATTTTCTTCTGTCGCTAGCTGGTTCAAAGAGACTTTCTCTAAGGCATGGAGCAATGTCAAAAGTGCTTGGAGCAGCGCAAAAAGCCATTTCAAAGACATTTGGGAAGGAATCAAAGAAACATTTTCAAATGTTTCTGGCTGGTTCGGTGAGAAATTTGGTGCAGCATGGGAAACCATCAAGAGCAAATTTGCAGGATGGGGCGAGTTTTGGTCTGGGTTATGGACCAAGATCAAAGACAAATTCGGTGACATTGGTGGGAATATTGGCGAAGCAATTTCATCTAGCATTAAAAACGGATTAAACGGTGTACTCGGTTTCATTGAAAAAGTAATCAATCAAGGTATCAGATTGATCAATGGTGCAATTAATCTCGCGAACTTATTGCCCGGTGTCAATGTAGGAACACTTAACGAAATTTCACTACCACGACTTAAAAAAGGTGGCGTCTTAAAGAAAGGCCAGATGGGATTCCTTGAGGGTGACGGAGCCGAAGCTGTAGTTCCTCTCGATCAGAATAAGAAGTGGATTAGAAAAACCGCCAAGGACATGAGTAAAGAGCTGGGTGCCCAGAATGTTATCAATAACGGAAGCGCATCAAAGAATGTAACCAACAACTACAACTTTACTCAGAATAACACTAGCCCTAAGGCATTGAGCAGGTTTGAAATTTATAGACAGACAAACAACCAGCTCGCACTTTTAAGGGGGTAAATTATGCAAGTAATAATTGAAAGAGACGGGAATAGATGGGATATGTCTAGTGATCATGATATTGCGATCACTAGAATCGCAGGAATCACGCCAATTGGGGGAGTAATTTATACTACTCCCCTAAGTGCTGGTGATGGCGATACGGTCAACAACAAGAGAGTTGAGAAGAGAAACATTGTCTTCACATTGAAACCTCAATGCTCTGCTGAAAAGTTCAGATTGAAAGTTTACCAGTATTTCATGCTAAAGCAGGACGTCACGTTATATTTTAAGACAAATGCCAGAGATGTATTTATTAATGGTTGCGTTGAGAGTGTGGACGGTGATCCTTATGAACAGAACCAAAGCTTGGTTGTAAGTGTGATCTGTCATTTTCCATATTTCAGGGATGTAACCGATAGCCGTATCACATTTGCATCTATCGTTGATATGTTTGAATTTCCTTTTGCGATTGAGGAAGAAGGTATTCCGTTTTCAGATGCTACAGCCATTGTAGAAAAATCTCTGATTAATGCAGGCGAAGATTATGCCGGTATGATTATAGAGCTAGAAGCAACCGGCAAAGTAGTAGAGCCAACTATTTACAACAAAACGACAAGAGAAAAATTCTCTTTGAAGTTTGAAATGCAATCAGGTGATAAGATCACAATCAACACGAATAAGGGCCAACTTTCTGTGACGTTGCTGAGAAGTGGTATAGAAACAAATATCATGAATAAGGTTTATATTGGTTCAAAGTGGATTAAATTAAAACCTGGCGACAATTTAATCACATACGAAACCGCGTATGGATTAGATAACCTTTATGTAACATTGCAGACCAACAACTTATACGGAGGGTTATAATATGGTTTTTTATTTATTGAATAAAGAATTAGAAGTAATTCTCCCTATAGATTCATACAAGAGTTATATATGGACCAGCCGCTATTATGAGCCGGGTGATTTTGAATTGTGTTTACCAGCTTCAGAGGAATTATTGAGTGCCATGCAAATTGGTTTTTTCCTGGTTAAAGAAGATGATTATACAAGGGCAATGATTATTTTCAGTATCGAAATCACTACTGATATCGATGAAGAAAATCAGATCATTGTAAAGGGTTACTGCTTAAAGAGTTTACTTGACAAGCGAATCATTTGGAGCCAAACAGTATTAAAAAGCAAGGTGGAATATGCTCTTCGAAAACTTGTTACAGAAAATGCGATCAGTCCGACAGATACCAACAGAGTCATTCCGTTCTTGCGGCTTGGAGATGAACAGGGATTCACTGAAACAATGTCAGCGCAGTACACCGGCACAAATTTGGGCGAGGCAATTACTGAGATATGCCGAGCGAATGGTTACGGTTATGACATACTTTTGGATATAGACGAGAAAACTCTTACTTTTACTGTATACAAAGGAAAAGACCGCTCCTACAAGCAAGAAGACAATGCCTGGGCGGTTTTCTCAGAGGATTATGAAAACCTGCTTTCTAGCGATTATTCTTACAATACCACCGCTTACAAAAATGTGGTAAAGGTAGCAGGTGAAGGAGAAGGAAAAGCGAGAAAAACGGCTTCTGTTGGAACAGCGTCAGGATTCGATCGAGTTGAGCTTTTCGTCGATGCACGAGATATATCTAGTAATGAGGGGGAAATCTCTGATGCAGATTACACCAACCTGCTCATCGAACGTGCCAACGAGAAAATCGCAGAATGCTCAACGGAGGAAAAAATAGAAGGCGAAATTGAGAGCAGCTACAACTTTATTCTCAACGAAGATTATTTTCTTGGTGATACGGTAGAGGTAGTCAATGAATATGGAATAGAAATGACTCCAACCATCACCGAAATAACAGAGAGTGATGACGGGCAGAAAAATGTAGTAATTAAATTCGAATCATAAAGGAGGAAAGAAAAATGTATAAGAGCGGGTTTTTTAATTCAAAGAACGGTGATAGACTGTATAACGCCCAGGACATCAACGACTTTTTGAAAGGCATATTATCGAAAGACGGCGTTTTCGAGAATGTGGATAATAAGCTGCAAGTTATTCCTGGTGATGGTATGGCAGTTGGTATTGATACAGGTAAAGCTTTGGTGGATTATTTCCACTTCAAGAACGATGCGACCGAGACAATTGCGCTTGACGAAAGCGATATGACGCTGAATCGGTATGACGCAATCGTTTTAAGGTACTATATTGGACAGAGGAAGATCACTCCGGTCGTTATTAAAGGGACTAGTGCAACCGCCCCAACTAAGCCGAACATTGTAAGAAATACGTCTTACTATGATGTATGTCTTGCATATGTTTATGTCGCAGCGGGTGCAACGTCAATCACCCAAAGCGTGATCACTGATACAAGACTGGATTCCAATGTATGTGGTTATATCACCGGCCTTATCGATCAGGTTGATACTAGCCAATTATTCGACCAATGGCAATCTGCATGTGAAGAATTATTCGCAGAATTTACTACATGGAAGAACACACAGGAAGCGTCTTTCGAAGCATGGTTCGAATCACTGACGGAAACACTTGGCGTTACCACTTACATCCAGGAATATAAGAACGTACAAACTACTGAAGCTAGTATCACGGAGTTATTAATCGGTATTCCTGAATTTGATTCTTCTGCTGATACTCTGTTTGTTACGAATTATGGCCTTATGCTCGTAGAGAATGAGGATTACACAGTATCAGGAACTGGATCAGCAGCAAAACTTATATTCACTGGTACCATCATTCCGAATCAGAAGATCGAATGCCGAGTGCTCAAATCAAAGATCGGCGTAAGACAATCATAACCAAAGGTAAAATGCACAAATCTTCAACCAAAGGTTTGTGCATTTTTTATATGTACAAACTACAACTAAAGTTGTGTAATAAATACATAAGTTAAAGATAACCACTTATTTTAAGGAGGTAAATGATTATGACAAACTTAACACACTTATTCAAAATCGGACAGAAAGTAAGATGCGAATTAGACGGAGATCTTTGTGACGGAACAGTAGTAGAAACATATGAAGATCATATCATCGTAGATATTCCTGAAGTATCAGATCATTGCTGGTTTGAACATGGATTCAACATTGGCGACGTACATCCTATTTACAACTTCTAATATAAAAAGGACCTTAATGGTCCTTTTTATTTTGTCAGTGTAACTCATGCAAATTTCAAGAATCTTCCCTATTGGCATACTTGTTAAATAAGTCAATATAGTCTTGATTTTCGATGATGTCCTCAAATTTACAATTCAATGCCAAACATACACGGAGAATCGTGTCCATCCTGGCATGATCGAAAATTTTACTCCCCTGCTCATAATGCTGGAGTGTTCTGACATTGATGCCAGCTTTTTCAGCTAATTGGCTTTGAGACAAGCCAGCGGCTTGCCTCATTTCTTTCAATTTTCTTACCATAATTTCCTCCTTAATACTCATGCGTAAATAAAATAGTAGTTGCGGAACGATCCCATTCGGTAATGATATAGATATTATTATATCGTGCAACAATTCTATCGTCATTATTTTTCACCGCTGAGTCGTTCATTCTCTTGTCTTCATGAGGAATATCTCCCCAATCACAATTTTTATATCTGGCAAAACTCTCCCAAAGGAACTTCGAAAAATCAGAATCTTCTAATAGTCTTGCATTGATACCTCTAGTTGCCACTAATTGACCAAGCTCAAATTTCATTTTGATTTCCCCTTTTGGTATTTATTTGGCAAGGGCCCGAAGGCCCTCATTTTATTTTTGGCCGAATGCTGCACGCATGATCTCGCAATCTTCGAGATACTTGCCAAACTCAATGAATAATTTATCTAAATCGAGGTGAGGCTCTTCACCGTAATGGTCATGTAAATCATACATGAATACATCAATCATATCTTCGTACCCTTTCCCATACATGTTGTGAAGCATCTCTTCGAATTTGTCTATCATTTTAATCTCTCCCTAAAGGTTATTAAGCTTGATTAGCTTATAATATAATTATACAACGTTAGTTGTATTAAGTACAATAAAAGTTGTATGAGGATGAAAGCTTTTATTTTCTGGCAATTAAATATAAAAAGAAACCTCTCAACCGAGAGATTCCACACTTTCTATATTAAAACCATGCACATCAGAATTTGCATTCCTTACATTCTCGCATGCTTGATCTGCATTGGCAGCTTCAACATCTAGGAAATCTTCATCATATCCGTAATACCGTATGTAGATCGTAAACCATACTCTATATTTATTCATCTTAATTCCTCCATAATGTTTATTTGAAGGAGGACTTTCGTCCTCCATTTTATTACCAGTTCCAAAGCTCATCTAGCAGCCAGTCAGTTTGGTCTTCGTCTTTAATATTGAAGCGAATGAAACTATTTCCGAGATACATTGAGAACCAGCCATTCTCAATCGTATAATCAGCTTCACGTTCATCAAGTTCCCAAAGCAGTTCTAACAATAATTCATTTTCAATCATTTTAATCTCTCCTAAGAAGTTATTAAGCGATTAGCTTATATTCTTATTATATAACGATAGTTGTACTATGTACAACGATAGTTGTATAAATAATAAAGCTTATCTCTTATGAATGTTCTTGCAATTCGCCTTGGTTATACCTTCAAAAATGCAATTGACAGAAGGTTTAAACTTCTTCCTTTTATGCAACTTTTAGTGTACAAGGTACAACTATCATTGTGTAATTAAGAATGTAAGCTAAAGAGCTTATGAAACTAAAACAATACGAATATGACCGGGATCGCCAGATTCATATCAGATTTATGCCGAAATTGATTTCATGATAATTTATATGACTAATATGAAAACATGTCTAGGATCGCGAATCTGGAGCTCACAGCGAAAAGGAGATTGGGACTATGAAAAATTTAAACGAGATGACAAGCAAAGAACTTAAGGAAATGACAAAGGAAATGAAGATTTCCAACTGGTGGAACTTAAAGAAAGAAGTTCTTATCACTAAAATCGAAGAAGTGCAGAATATGTCAGATGAAGAGAAGCAGGCGATCGCAGATCAGAAAGCGAGAGAAGATGCTGCCATCAAGGAATATACAAAAAATTGGCAGAAATACACCAAGCGCCACAATCCTATCGAGTTTATAGAGAAATTCAGATCAGGCGAGATCGTTCTCGAAGGCGAAGAACCTGGAACTGAAGAGCTTACAACTGAGGAAAAAGCATATATTGAAAATGATATTGAGACGCTTGATGAGGTTGTAAAAGAAACTCAGCCAGAAGAAACTCCAGAACCTAAGACAGAGGAAAAGTCTGCTGAGCAGCTTAAACCTAAGCGTGGAGCACTAATTGAGTTTAATGGAAAAGCCCAGAACATTTGCGCTTGGGGCGAAGAGCTTGGTATCTCAGCCAACACATTATATGGACGTATATACAAGATGAATTGGTCTATTGAGAGAGCATTCACTACTCCGGCTAGAAAATCTAAATAATACCAAAGGTAAAATGCACAAGATATAACCTTCAATCTTGTGCATTTTTTATATGTACATTATACCACTATAGTGGTATTATAATAATGTAAACGATAAACGACTACTTAAACGGAGGTAAACGATCATGAGAAAACTTACAGAAAGCGAATTAAACGAAGCAAAGAAAATCCAGGCAGAATCAAGATATGATGCTCTTGATAAATTAGCAAAAGTACTTGACGCAAGCACAGCGGATACTTTCAAATGGGCAAGAAATTCAAAATGTATCACATCAGATGGTTGCAAGATTGATATTACAACCAAGAAAAATAAAAAGACCGGATTCATTGAGATAACGGACATCGCCGTATTTGGTATAAATAAAGAATGGGCTATGTATAAATTATAAATTAAAATTGACTGACCGGGAGCGGTAAATCTCCCGGAGAACGGAGATCAACATGGAAAAAATCTTAAACAAAATCAAAAACCTTTTGGACCTGGCAAACAACAATCCCAATGAGAACGAAGCAATTGCTGCTGCATTAAAAGCTCAGGAGCTTATGGCCAAATATAACATCGAGCTTAATCAACTTGAAGATAAGAAAGAAACTCGTGAGATAGTCAAAGAGGTTTATCGCCAGTCAGGTAAACACGAGATGAGAAAGTGGAAAGTCGGTCTTGCTGGTATCATCGCAAAAAATTTCAGATGTAAAACCTATTTCATGGGCCGTCAAAACGACGTAGTATTTTATGGGTTCAAAGAAGATGCAAAAATTGCTCTTCAGGTATTTACTTTCCTTTATGAGACAGGAAACAAGTTTGCGGTAAGATACTACAACAAATGCAAGAAAGAAGGGCGTGATACGCAGGGCGTGATGAATACCTACCTTGTAGGATTCAAAGATGGTGTAGCTGAAGTATTGGAAAAGCAGTGCACCGCATTAATGATCGTCACTCCGAAAGAGGTCACAGAATCATACGAAGAAATGTCAAAAGGTTTTCGAAGCATGCGCACCGTCTTGAATATGTCAGGAGATAATAACGCCTATTCAAATGGAAAATCTGATGGCAAGGATATGGCAACAGCAAGATCAATCGAGGGATAAAAGAAAGGGTGATTAATTATGGTAGGAGAAATTATAACGAGAAGAATTACCAAGCAAGAATTGATAAAAGCGCTAGAAAACTATGAGGAGGATGAAGTAATTGCCGCAATGCTTACGGCAAAAGAGCATTATAATGATGAAGGAACACAAACAATCGTTTTTCCAATGAAATTGAAGTTTTAAAAATAAGGACCCGCAAGGGTCCCTTATTTTATACCATACTTCTTTCTTACTTTGGCAGTAAACTCATCGAAGTCATACATGAGGTTGCCATTCTCAAGCTGATCTCTTTCAGCTTCTAAAATTGCAATGTAGATTCTTAGATCATCATTCTTTCATAATTCTTTTCGCTGTGCTTCAGCAATTACGTTGTTGATCACTTCCAAAGCTTTCTCAGAATTGTCGGTTTCAAGTAGCCCTTTGAGCGACAACAATAATGTAAGTATTTCGAGTCGTGTCAAATCTTCCACGTTCTCCCCTCCTGTAAATTAGATGCGATGCAGCATCTAATATAATAGTACAACGCTGGTTGTAGATAGTACAACGATATGATTCCATTATAACATACAGAAAAAATTTTGGAAAAATTTCAAAAAGGCTATGTACAAACTACAACTATAGTTGTATAATTATCTCATAAGCTACAGAAACAAAGCACTTATTATAAGGAGGACAATACAATGGAAAACGAAAAGAATGTAGAAATGTTAAGTATGAATGAGGACTTTATGAAGCTCCTCGACAAAGCAAATGAAATTCAGGCAAAATGCCATGACTACCCAGTCAGAGCAAACAACATAGCAATGGGGAATGATCTTAAACTTTATTTTGAAGGTGAATGTGGACCGCTTCCGATGAGTGATCTTGCTACCGGCCATTTATGCGGAAAGCTTCAAGTTCCTTCAAGATACTTCAACCGTTTGGTAGATGCAGGTCAAAATGCTCTTGCTGCTAATAATATCAATTGTTGGTTAGAAGATAACCCAAAGAACCTCTTCCTCAGAGAATACGATGGAAGAATCCGAGGAGTGTTATCTGGCAGTTATTCAGTATATGATGCTCCTGAGATTCTCAAATCAATTTCCGAAGTATTTGACCCAAATACTTTCAAGCTTAAAGGTTCCTTTATCAATGAGGAAAGACTTCACCTCAGATTGATTGAGAATACTATGATGGATATTGAAGGTGAAGATCTTTTCGCCGGAATCACACTCGACAGCTCAGACGTTGGACGGTCTGGTTTATCAGTAAGATTTTTCATTTGGAAACAGGTATGCACTAACGGTCTGGTGATCGCACAGAGCTCAGCCAAGTTATTCAAACAGAAGCACATCGGAATCACTCATGAGGATTTTGCTGCTGGTCTTACTGAAGGGCTTCAGACATTCTACGAATTGAAAGACAGTATTGCGGAATCCATTAAAGCAACAGCGAAAATTCCTGCTAACGAAGATATTGAAGAACTGCTTGAGGAGATCAAAGAAAAAACGAACCTTTCTGATGATGCTGCTACCGAAGTTATTGAGTACATGCATACCAAGTACGACAATACTCGTTGGGGAATGATCAACGGTATTACAGAGGTTGCACAGAAATATACACTAGAAAGACGAATCGAACTTGAAACAATTGCAGGCAGTATGTTAAAAGCAGTCTAATAATAGAGAGCAGCCCAACCGGGCTGCTCTTTTCATTTACGACATATCTAGAACCTACCCCCGTCGCGATCCTAGACATTCTAGCAATTTAGTTGATAATTTATATATCTATTCATAAAAAGCTCCTAGAATCGCGTTCTAGGAGCTCATTTCAGTTTCTATTCTGCAATATGCGTGCAATATACAAATTGATACATAAACGTTGACGTTGTCATGTTCTTAAATTTTGTTGGGGAAATTTCAAAAGTGTATAAAATCAAAAGGAACGTTGATACGACAACGTTCCTGAATGTATAAAAACAAATGAAAGAGCACCTATAATATACAATTAATATACAATTTTATTGATCTCGGTCAATAATTCGTCAAGGTCTTTATGAGTATAGTGATCAGTCATGTCGCTCAACGTATGCCCCAGGATTCTCTTCAATGCAACTTTGTTTATTCCGCATCTGTCAGCAAATGTTGTAAATGTGTGTCGAGTGTCGTGTGGCGTATGTTTGAATCCAAGTGCTGAGTTCATTTTATTCCAATAGTTTATTCTATATGTAGCATAATTGATCTTCTTATTATCTTTGGTTATTAGATACTTATTGCCCGGTTCATATCTTGCCTTGATTAAGGGATAAGCAGCATCGTGGATTGGAATAACGCGATTTTTACCTGCTTTTGTTTTGGTGCCGCCGATTATATATCGCTCATCCAAGTGAACATTTTCACATTTGATCTCAAGCAATTCGTTGATCCGCATTCCAGTGTAAAGCAAGATGATAGCAGTATCATTCAATGGATGCTTGAATGCTTTCAGCTTATTGATCTCAGTCAAAGTAAATGGTGTTTTCTCTTTGGTTTCTACTGTGGTTTTAAGTGTGATCAGACTCATAAGATCTTTGTCAACAATTTCGTGCTTGATTGCATATGTATATACTTTCCCCATAGCATTCTTGAATACACTCCTCATATGCGGTTTCATTTGATCCATAGCAGCTTCTAGGTGCGCTGCCTTAATGTCTCGCATGTTCATATTATGAAGTTGTTTCGCTTGGTTGAATGCTGAACCATAACTCTGTAATGTTGTTTAGGCAAGATCAGAATGATCTAGCCACTTATCATATACATCTTTGAGCTTCGTGCTTTTATGATCAAGATTGAATGGATTAATGAGATATCCCCTCATGGCTGCTTTAGCCTCTGTTTTGGTTGGATAATACCCTACATATTTATAAATTTGCTTTCCGTCTTCTTCATAACCAACCGTGATTCTGACAGCCCATGGTTTTCTTCTTTTTCCTGATAACTTAAATATTGAACCTTCTCCATTTGCTCTCCGCAATTATGCTCTCTCCCTTTGGTGTAAAAAGTCAAGATTCCAGTTCAAGATATATATTTATTTATATATTATTTTCTACAAACATCAAAAATTTGAGTTGATTTTACTTTATATATAATAAAAAGAAATCATCTTGACTTCTTGACTTTTTTATTTAAAAACATGTTAACCGTAATACTTTGAAGCAATTCAAGATGATACGTGTTCATCTTGACTTATCTTGAATTCATCTTGACTTTTGATACTTCGGCATAGATTGAATGTCGCTTATATAGTCAAATATCTTCTTTATACCTTCTTCATTTACATTTAGTGATGCCTTCATATGGTCCTTGAACATTCTTTCATGATATGCATCGAAACCTTCATCTAGTATTTCCGGAAAAACAAAAACTAGAGGAGGTACATCAAATATATGACATAACTCCCTGATTGTTTCTAACTTCAGATTTTTGGTAGCGCCACTTTCATATTTTTGGATTGATGATGTATTCACCCCTAGCATAATTCCCAATTCTGATTGAGTAAATTTCTTTTCATTACGTAGTTTCTTGATAACTTCTCCGGTCTCCATTTTAACGCCTCCTAGTAAGTATGTACAACTATAGGATAATATCCGCAATATACAAAATCAAACGAACAGGTGTTCCCGTAAAGAAATTACGTTTTTGTATTGCGAATTGGAAATTATCTTAATATAATGATTACAGATTTGATGCGGTATTCAAAAAATTGTATGAGGCATGCAAAATTACTAATGCCGCATTCAATATTTTGTATGTTTTGTCAATATACAAATATTGTAAATTATCGTAAGATAATAACGTAAGTTTTCCCCGAGACTTACAAACGTACATAATAGTGCAGGTTGCCGTATCGTTCAAATGGATAGGACGTTGATCGCGGCAAAGACGTGAGTTCGATTCTCACTGCGGCAATTCGCTTCACCATCCGAAGCGAAAACTCTTCTACAAAAGGTTGTCATATAGCTCAGTGGTAGAGCAGTTTACCGTTTAAGGACTAAACTCCCAGAGGTTCGATTCCTCTTATGACAATTAGAATTTTAAGAAAGGAGATGAGACGATGAGAACAAATGTAAATTTGCTTAAATCGAAGCTTGCTGCATTAGGTTATACAGGTTTTACTACTGCCATTGCGCTGATTCTTGATATTTCCTACGGAGCAGCAAGCGCAAAGCTAAATAATAAAAGCGAGTTTAGGCAGAGTGAGATGAGTCTAATTGCTTTAAAGCTTGGTCTCAATGGAGATGAGCTAAAAGAAATCTTTGTTGATGGAGTTGAGTAAGTTGACAGTAAACGAATGTGCAAAATTACTTGGTAAATCCCCTCAGTTCGTTCGGATCGGATTACAACGAGGAATCTTACCATTCGGGTATGCAATTAAAATGAGTAGCATTTATACATATCATATATCAGAAGCAAAGGTATATGAGTATCTAGGAAAGTGAGGTTAAAAATGACAAAATTCACAGTAGGAGACAGAGTAAGAATAAAGAGGTTTAGAACAACACCGGATAATTGGAATAGTGAAGGCAAGATGAACCATCTTATGGGCAAAGTCGTAGAAATCGTAGGCGTATGGAATGACGGATCAACCTACAGAATCTATGATGAACAATATTCCCAGTCATGGTGCTTGCATGATACGCAGATTGAACCTGTAAACGAAGTAATTGTAGTTTATCGTAAAGGTAACAGAGTGATTGCGCTAGACAAATCCACAGGAAACAAAGCAGAAGCTAGATGCTGCTCGGAAGATACGTTCAATTTTGAAACAGGCGCAAAGATTGCATTCGGAAAATTATTTGCAGAACCATTGTTTGAGCCAAAACCTACATATTACAATGGTAAGATCATCTTTACAAAAGGTGACACCATCTTTAAGACCGGGCATATTTATGAAATTAAAGATGGAAATTTGAAGCATCCGAGAGATAGCCACGCCTTACTGCCAAGCTTTAATGATTATAACAAATTTTATTCCATCGAAGACGTAAAAGACTATTTTACAGCTGAGGCTAAATTGCATGATGGAGAAGGCTGGAGTTGTAAAACGTTAGAATTCATCGAGGTTCTCAATGATTAGCTTATATCCGCACCAGAAAACAGCACTTGCTGAAACAAGCAATAAGAATCATGTGGCGTACTACCACGACATGGGGTTAGGCAAGACCTTCACTGGTGCGGAGAAGATGATGCAACTTGGGGCAGCAGTAAATCTTGTGATCTGCCAGAAGTCGAAGATTAATGACTGGGTAGAGCATTTTGAAAAATACTACTATAATAATGCGATTATTTTCAATCTGACTAATAAAAAGGACTTGGAATCATTTATCACTTTTAATGGTAAGTCGCATATTTTAGGCGTTATCAATTATGAGCTTGCTTTCAAACGCCCGGAACTTGCTAATCTCAAAGACTTTACTTTGATGCTGGATGAATCTTCTTTGATTCAGAATGAGAATAGTAAGCGATCAAAATTCATTCTTAAGAAGCTGCAACCGAAAAATGTGATCTTGTTGTCAGGTACGCCTACAGGTGGTAAGTATGAGTTGTTGTGGTCCCAATTGCATTTACTTGGTTGGTCCATTTCAAAAGATCTTTATTGGAGACAGTATGTCGATTTCCATTATGACGACAACGAAGGTTATCCAATTAGAACTATTGATGGTTATAAGAACGTTGATCGGTTGAAAAAGAAGATGCGTCAATATGGCTGTAACTTCCTTAAGACCGAAGAGGTATTTGATCTTCCTGAGCAGATACATAACACCATCAAGATTCCTACTACCAAGGAATACAGAAAATTCAGAAAAGATTGTATTGTAAGCATTAAACTTGATGAACCTGTTCCGGTAGGAGATTACAGTGACGAAGAAAGCACCGTCATTGAGCTTGTAGGAGATACCGCCCTCACTAAGATGCTTTACGAAAGGCAGTTATGCGGGCAGTACAACGAGGATAAGCTTTCAGCATTCAGAGATTTATTGGAAAGCACAAATGATCGATTGATTGTGTTTTATAACTTTACTGATGAATGGCATCAGATGGGAGCGATCTGCGATAAGTTGGATAGGCCATCTTGTATTGTGAATGGTCAATTTAAGCACTTAGAAGCTTATGAGGAATGCGGCAATTCTGTCACATTCATTCAGTACCAAGCCGGCGCAATGGGTCTTAACTTACAGAAAGCAAATAAGATTGTGTATTTTACCCCGCCATTATCTTCTGAGTTGTTTGAGCAGAGCAAGAAACGTATTCACCGAATAGGTCAGGAAAAACCGTGTTTCTACTATTATCTTACTTGCCAAAATTCCATTGAGGAAAAGATATACGAAACACTTTCTATGAGGAAGGATTTTACTGACAAGCTTTTTGAAGAAAGTAATACTTAACAAATTGCATGCCAGAATTTTGTGAAAATGGCAATGTACATTATACCACTATAGTTGTAGAATGAGTACATAAGTTAAAGATAACTTGCATCAAGAAAGGAGATTAAAGCGATGCCAATGTATGATTTAATTTTTGGAGAAAATGTGACAGTCGGAACTATCCTTGATCTGTACGAAAAAGAAGGTATGATCTTCAATGTGAACGACGGTTGTATCAGCGAGGTTATTTTCCAGTAATGAGAGAGCGGTATTTACCAATTAAAGATCATCCCAATTATGAAGTGAGCAATATGGGAAACGTCAGGAATAAAAAGACAGGCAACGTGTTACATCCATATACCGGTCCGGGCGGGTATCTGAACGTCAAATTGGACGGGCAAAATTGCAAAGTACATATTTTAGTAGCAACAGCCCATGTTCCGAATCCTGATAACAAACCTATAGTAAATCACAAACGAGGGAAGAAGCAAGATCCTAGAGCTTCCCAACTTGAATGGGTTACTCAGTCAGAGAATGTCAAACATGCTTATGAGACAGGACTTAGAAAGAAGGTGAGGAAAAATCGCAGCTGAAAAGAATTTTGAGAATAAGATCAAAGCTTTTCTCAAAGAGCAAGGTGCCTGGTTCATTAAATATTGGGCCGGTAGTAAATTCACAAAGGACGGTGTTCCTGATATTCTCGCATGCGTATATGGTCACTTCGTAGCAATTGAGGTAAAAGCTCAGAATGGTAGACCATCAGAGCTACAAAAGTACAATGTGAGGGAGATCAACAATTCTTTTGGATATGCGGTGATTTTATATCCACAAGATTGGGAGTTATTTAAGGAATTAGTTAACTACTTAAGTAACGACGAATATGAGTACGAAGCCAGAATGCTTTGTGAGCAAATAAATGAAAGGAGCCTAAAAGATGGCAGAAACAAAGACACTTGACAACAAAAAGTACGTAGTAGATTGCTTGATGAAAACCAAGCGAGAGGGTATAGAAGATCTGATCGCTTATATGGAGGATTGCGGATTTTTCAATGCTCCATGTTCAGGAGGGTACCACCTAGCTTGTGAATTCGGTCTAGTACATCATACTAGACACGTAATGGAGCTTGCCGAAAGAATCGGTGTTGCATTACTCGGCGGAGCTGAGTATAACAAGATCCAAAATTCAGTGATCATTGCAGCAGCTTTGCATGATCTTGGAAAGATGGGACAGTTTGAGAAACCCAACTACGTTCCCAATATTTTGAAAGGTGGTAAGCCTTCAGATTCAAAGCCTTTTAAGACGAATTCAGACTTGCTTTATGTGGACCATGAAATCAGGTCTGTTGCAATTGCATCTATGTTTATCGATCTGACTGAGGAAGAGCAGTTCGCAATTCTTTACCACAATGGTCTGTATGGACCTTTGAGATATAGCTTACAAGGAAAGGAGACCCCGTTGTATATGATTATTCACTGGGCAGATATGTGGGCATCAAAAGTGGTAGAAGGAGGCGAAGAATAATTGCGAAATCAAAGAAAGAACTGAATATGAATGAAAAGTGTGCGTTTAGTAGAAACGATGTCATTCATGCTGGTGCCATAGCAGCAACAGAAATGATTGTAGAAAATCCGGCGTGTATGCTTATTGCTGATGATTTGACAGAGATAACTGCAAAAAACAATTAAATGGTTATTTGATAAGGAGGGTTAGAATAATGGCAACAATTTATGAAGACGTGGCAATGTTAAAACAGCAAATGGCAATAGTACAAGAAGATATTGAAAATCTAACGAATGGTATGCCGGATGCAAATGACTTGCTGGCAAGGGCTACTACTGATCTTTCAAATGAAAATCTTAATGAATGGATTGGTGAGATTTATGTGGGTTATGGCAATGGTTGTACAAATAAGCCGGCCGGTGCAGGCAATGGCTATTTTATCAATATCCCACATTGTACACAGCAGGCATCTTACAACAAACAGTATTGGATTGAGAGGACGAACAATCATGTTTGGGCAAGAATGCAGGAAAATGGAGTATTCTCCAGCTGGGTTATGATCGCAGGAAAAGAAACAACAACAGGCTCATCAAAGATCACCAATGAAATATTTGACGGAAAAGCTGTATGTTGTAAGACGATCAACACTGGCAATCTTTTAAATAGTGCGGTCAAAGAAATCGCAAGCGGGTTAACGCCTGCGAATATTAAAGTGATCGAGATTAAAGGTATGGTATATGGCGACGGTGATTCTATTCCACTTCCTAACCCGCATCCTACGGTAGCAAATGCTATCTCATGTTATTTGAGACACGATGGAAAGATTTGCATTGGTACTGGTAAAGATAGAACTGCATTGAGCGGGTTCGTTCAGATTTATTTTACAAATAACTGAAAGGAGGATAAGTAATGGCAACAGTTTATGAAGAAATCGAGGCATTAAAACTAGGATGAGCGCCGTTGAAAGCGACGTAAGTAATCTTACTATTGACGTGCAGCTCATGGCGCCGGTACAACTTGAGTCAGGCGACGACTTGAATGACTTGAGCGAGGGAGTATATTACATTCCGACCGCTGCAATCAGCAATACGTTATTGAATTTGCCGGTGACCGGTAATACAGGAATTGTTGAAGTATTTACCGCCGGAACAAGCGGTCAGATCATTCAGCGATTTACACCTTGCCTCAAAAATTCACTTACTGTATATGAGCGTGAATTTTACGGTAATGCTTGGGGAAGTTGGAGCTTTTCTGATATGACTGACTCAGGGTTGCAGACATTGCCTCTTGCCGATGGTATAGAAGCATATGGCGGTTCAGTACCACAGTACAGGAAAGTCGGTAAAGTTGTTTCGATTAGAGGTGCGGTAAAGAATGTGCTTGCTGCTGGTCCTATTGCTACATTACCGGCAGGGTATAGACCGGCATTTAGCGTTCCATATGTTCAAAACACGTCTATGAGATCAACTACTATTGCGATGTTTACCAGAATGATCGTTGGAGCAAACGGTGTCATAAAGGTTGAGGCGATTTCTGATGGAGCTGCATACGCAGCCGACAAATGGTTCCCAATTCATTGCACATTTCTGATTGATTAAGGAGGACAAAAATGAATACAGCAATTATAATCACCGCTATTATTTGCGGAACAATCGTTGTTTTGGGAGTACTCAATACAATCGACAAAGCAATTGTACGTAAAAATTCGCCCAAAAACTTTTTTGAAGCATTGGGTCTGACACATAAGGAGGAAAAATAATATGGCAGTATCATGTATGATTTTAGGAGTTTCCGGTACAGGAAAATCCGCAAGTATGAGAAATTGCAAGAGTGACAAGTTCGCTCTTGTAAATGTAGCAAAGAAACCCCTTCCATTTAAGGGGAACTTTGCAGAACGTTATGACGGCGACAATTATCAGGGTGCCGCCAACTTCATGAAGAAGTGCAAAGCAAAGTCTATCGTCATTGACGATGCCCAGTATCTTATGGGAAATGAGTTTATGCGCCGTGTAACAGAGCGTGGATTCGATAAGTTTTCAGAGATGGCGCAGAACATGTGGAAGCTGCTCAACTTTATCAATCAGGATCTTCCCGCTGATAAGATCGTGTATTTGCTTGGCCACATCGAGAGGGACCAAGACGGTAATGAGAAATTCAAGACTATGGGTAAATTGATTGACCAGTGCATCAATGTTGAAGGTACTTGTACAATCGTTTTGAAAACCCATGTTGCTGACGGCCAGTATTCATTCCTTACACAGAACTCCGGCCACGATACTGTAAAGAGCCCGATTGGAATGTTCCCGTCATTTGCGATCGATAATGATCTCAACTATGTGGATGAGAAGATCAGAAACTACTACGAGATCGGTGAATTCCTGTCCGATGAGGATATCAAGGAAATCGATGAAGCAGCCAAGAAAGACGATATTCCTATCGCAGATGGTAAGAAGAAATCCCGCAGAGCAAGAAAGGAAACCGATGAAAAAGAAGAAAAGCCTACAGAAGCACCTCAGGAAGAAGAGAAAACAGAAGCAACAGAAGCAGCTCCGACAAGAAAACGTCGCAAAGTAAATGAAGATATGGCAGCCGAAAGAGAAGCGGTTGAAAAAGAGAATGAGCAGGCAATCGCAAATTCCAACATCAATGAAGATGATGACCGTGAGGAAATTCCTTATGAAGAAGCAGAAGAGCCGGAAGTTAAAGAGCCGCCTAGAAGAAAAAGAAGAGGCGCAGCTACAGAAGAAGCTCCAGCGATGAACCCACCCGAAGAGACAACGGAACCTGAAGCAACTGAAGCAACTGAAGAAGCAGCACCCCGTCGTAGACGGAGGAGATAATATGGCAGCTTTATTGAAATGTGACAAATGCGGTAAGACAGATAAAAAAGTATCTGAGTTCATGCGTGTTAACGCATACCCTTTAGTAAACACGGTCCAGTTTAGTGCAAGTAATTGTATAAAGAGCATGGACGTATGTAAGGATTGCTACAAAAAAGTTTTTAATATTAAGGAGGAAAAATAATATGGATTTCAGTAAGTTTGACAAAGAGGTAGATTTAGATCAGTTAAAGAAAGATGCAGCGGAAGCTGAGGAGAATGGTGGCTTCGGTGATTTCCCGGAGATTGAGGAAGGCACATACGTAGGTAAGGTCGAAAAGATGGAAGTCGGCCAGACCAAAGACGGTAGACCAATGCTTAAGGTTCAGTTCAGAATTACCGAGGGTGAGCATGAGAAAGCTTGCTTGTTTATGAACCGTGTCCTGTATGGTACCAAAAATGATGCCAACATGATTGCATCAGCAGTTGGCTGGTTGAAGACATTGGAACCGTCTGATGAGGTTGGGCCTGTGGTATTTGAATCTTATTCCCAATTTGCTGATCTGGTCCTTGATATCATGGAAGATATTGATGGGGAACTGGAGTACGAAGTAGAGTATGACCCCGAGGCTTTCAACAACATCACCATCAACGAAGTGTTTGAGGTATAAAAATAATAGCATCCGTGCGGGCGAAATAATACCCGCACGGGTATTGTAGAATAGAGGTGAGCACGATTCTCAACTTTTATGATTTTGAGGTATTCAAAGAAGACTGGTTGGTAGTGATTATCAACCCAGTCGAAAAAAGTAAGACGGTCATAGTTAACGATAAGAAGAAGCTGGAAGAGTACTTCAATGCTCACGATAAAGAAATTTGGATCGGATATAACAATCGACGCTATGACCAATATATTATGAAAGCAATCTTACTTGGGTTCGACCCAAAAGAAGTAAGTGATTATATAATCGTCAAAAATATGGATGGATGGCAGTACTCAAGTTTATTTAATAAGATTACCATGATTAATTTTGATGTAATGCTCAGGACCGATACTGGTCTAAAATCTCTTGAGGCATTTTTAGGAAATAACATCAAGGAAACTGAGGTTCCTTTCGATATTGATAGAAAGCTCACACGAGAAGAAATTGAGCAGACCATATTTTACTGTACTCACGATGTAGAGCAGGTTATTGAGGTTTTCCTTGAAAGAAAAGCTGAATTTGATGCTGCAATGGGCTTGGTCAAAATTTTTAAGTTGCCATTGACTTATATGGGAAAGACGGGTGCTCAGCGAGTAGCAAAAATCCTCGGCGGCAAAGGTTTGAAATTCGATGATGAATTTGAGTTTCCAATTGTTGACACTCTTAGATTAAAAAAATACAGACACATCGCTGAATGGTATCGAAAACCTGAGAATCAAGATTACAAGAAAAAGCAAAAGGTAATGATTGCAGGAATCAGCCATGTCCTTGCGTGGGGCGGACTTCATGGGGCGATCAAACAATATTATGGCGAAGGAATTTATATCATGGCCGATGTTACAGCTTATTATCCATCATTGCAGCTCAGATATAAATTCGGGTACCGCAATATGGCAAATCCTGAGAACTTTGAAAAGATACATGGTGAAAATCTTAGATTTAAGGCACTTGGAGATAAAAAAGCAAGACTGCCTTATAAGATTGCAGATAACGCAATTTCCGGTCAGCTTAAAGATCAGTTTTCACCTCTTTATGATCCAAGAGAAAACAATGCCGTTTGTGTAAATGGTCAATTATTACTCGTGGACTTGATTGAGAAGCTTGAGCCACATATTGAGAAATTCATTCAGTCAAATACTGATGGTATTTTGATCAAGATTAAATCGATGAAAGATTTCGATTTGATCGATGATATTGTATGGGGATGGGAACAGCGAACAGGAATGCGGATGGGCTTCGACATTTATACAAAAGTATTCCAAAAAGATGTCAACAACTATTTGCTTGTTTCTCCTGATGGTAAGACGAAAACAAAAGGAGCTTATACGAAAGCTCTCAGTAACGTCGATAATGATCTCCCTATCATCAACAAGGCAATGGTTGATTATATGACAAAAGGAATTCCAGTAGAAACGACTATTGAGGAATGTGATGAATTGAAAATGTTCCAAAAGGTCGTTAAGCTTTCAGGCAAGTATTGGAGGGTATGGCACAAAGGCGTATATATGTCTGAGAAATGCTACAGAGTTTTTGCATCATTAATGGCGACCGATACTTACATTGGGAAATGTAAAGAAAGAGGAGCTACCATTGAGAAGTTTGGAAACACACCCGATAATTGCTTCATTGAAAACGGAAACGTAAACGGAAAGAAAGTTCCTCCAAAACTTGATAAGCAGTGGTACATCAAGCTTGCAAAAGAACGACTAAATCAATATGGGGTGAGGTGAAAAGCATGGGAAAAATAAAAGATCTGACAGGTAGGCAATTTGGACAATGGGAAGTGCTTCAGTTGTCATTTACTAGAAACAGGAAATCATATTGGGCTTGTTGTTGCAAAGATTGCGGAAAGGTGTTTGACGTAAGGCAAGATCATCTAGTCAGAAACGAATCGACGAGATGCACGAAATGTGCAGCTTATGAAAGGATATATGGATATGCAAGAACTATTTAAAGGGTATGTCCCAACGAAGGATAAGAAATGCTTGATGACCTTTAAGAACGCATCTCCATCTGACCTTAGAACTTATGAGCAGGTGAAAAATCTTCCCGAATTTGCTGGCATTATTGACGAAGACGTGATCCTCATTGACGTAGATGACTACGATCAATCTGAAATTTTGATGAATATGGTTGAGGATTTGCAACTCAGATGCAGAGTATACCAGACTACTAGGGGCAAGCATTTCTTTTTTATGAATAAAGACCCCGACAAAAATATCATCCAACCTACATGCAAGGTAAAGAAAGCAAGCGAAAGACTGGCGTGTGGATTGGATGCAGATATTAAAGTCGGTTGTAAGAACAGTTATTCCATTCTTAAGTTCGCTGGAAAAGAACGTGAGATCATCTACGACATATATCCAGATGAAGAATATGAGCCAGTTCCAAAATGGCTGCTGCCAGTAAAAGCAAGCACTAACTTTCTTACGATGGAATCAGGCGACGGCAGAAATCAAGCTTTATTCAATTATATACTGACCTTGCAGTCTTGTGAATTTTCGATTGACGAGATCAGGCAAACGATCAAGCTCATCAATGATTATGTTCTTCCTGATAAATTAGAAGAAAGTGAGCTTGATACCATATTAAGGGATGAGGCTTTCCAGAAACCTGTTTTCTTTAACAAGAGCGGAACATTCTTATTCGACAAATTTGCAAACTACATAAAAGCGAATAATCACGTTATCAAGGTCAATGATCAAATGCACATCTACAAAGATGGCATTTATGTAAATGGTCAGAGATATATAGAAGCGGAAATGATTAAGCACATTTCAAAACTCAACCGTTCCAAAAGAGCCGAGGTCTTATCATACCTTGATATTATGATTGGCGATAGCATTCCATCGAGTGATGCAAATTTAATCGCCTTTCGGAATGGCATCTTTAATATTGAGACTGATGAGCTGCTACCTTTTAGTCCTGATTATGTCATCTTGAATAAGATTGATTTTGATTATATTCCTGATGCTTACAGTGAGGTAGCAGATAAGACACTCGATAAGCTTGCATGTTTTGATCCTGAAATCCGGTCACTTCTTGAAGAAGTAATCGGTTATACATTCTATAGAAGAAACGAACTTCGAAAGTCGTTTATTCTGATTGGTGATAAAGCCAATGGTAAATCTACCTACCTTGATATGATCAAAACATTGCTTGGCGACAGAAACACAGCAGCATTGGACCTCAAAGAGCTTGGTGACAGATTCAAAACAGCCGAGTTATTTGGAAAGCTTGCCAATATTGGTGATGATATTGGGGATGAGTTTATTCCGGATCCTGCTGCATTCAAGAAACTGGTATCAGGTGACAGATTGAACGTTGAACGAAAAGGGCAAGATCCATTCGACTTCAACAACTATTCCAAACTATTATTCTCGGCCAACAACATTCCGAGAATCAAGGATAAGTCAGGAGCAGTCATTGATCGATTGGTTATTATTCCGTTCAATGCAAGGTTTTCGGCTGACGATCCTGATTATGACCCATATATTAAGTACAAATTGAGAAAAGAAGAATCGATCGAGTACTTGATTCAATTGGGAATTGCGGGTCTTAAGAATGTACTTAAGAATAGACGGTTCACATCATCTAGCAAGGTTGAGAAAGAGCTAGAAGAATACGAGGAAAACAACAATCCTATTTTGCTATTCTTCAAAGAAGAACCAAAGATCGAAAACGAGCCAACCAATTCAGTTTATGCCAAGTATAGCGAATTTTGCTTAGCAAATAGCTTTAATCCTATGAGCAAGATTGAATTCAGCAAGCAAGTGAAAAAACGCTTCGATTTCGATATTGTGGATAAAACGATCAGAGGCAAAAAGTATCGTATTTTTATAAGGAAGGAGGAATAGCAATGAGACTGATAGATGCTGATCATATCTTAGGATCTGGGCCTTATATTCAGGTTGACGATGATTTCAATAGCTACATCATGCTAGACGATTTATTGAAGTTGATAGGCGAGCAGCCAACCGCCTACGACGTGGATGCGGTTGTAAATCAATTGAAGAATTACGAAATGACAGCAGCAAGAGCAGAAATGTATGAAGACTATTTTGCGACTGCACAGGTATTTAAGGGGAAAAGATTGGCTTATGGGCAAGCGATTAAGATTGTGAAAGGTGGTGGAGTAGAATGAGTGCGATTGAAGATTACAATCAATTCGTGGAAAAATACTGCATTAAGCATGGAGTGTCCAAAGAAGAAGCTGAGACACACCAGTTAGTGAAAGAAATGAAACACTATTACGAGCAGAATGACAATTCTGTAAAAACAGTTGGATGGAAGGAGAATGACACATGAAGATCATCTTAGAAGGTTGTGATGGTAGTGGTAAAACTACTCTCGCAAAAATTTTAGCAGACAAATACGGATTGGATATTTGTCATTGCACGCAGTTTGATGCTGCTGACTATACGTTTTACCGTCAGACATTAAGAAAAGAAAATGTTGTATGGGATAGACATACGCTTGGCGAGCTGATTTACCCAAAAGTGTTCGGTAGAGAACAGCAAATCGGTACAGAGGATGCTAGGCTGGTCATGCATTATGCGGAGAAAGAAAACGTGAAAGTGCTGGTGTTAACTGCTGATATGCCTACGCTACTCAAAAGATTAAACGGCCGTCAGGTGCCAGAGCATCCATTGATCATGGAGAATCTTGACTACATAGATAGTAAGTTTAGATTTTTTGCAGAACAGTTTTATTTGCCGGTCATTGACACATCAAAAATGACGTTGCAGCAGATTTTTGATCTTGTGGAAAATAAACAAACTGCATAAGAAAGTTACCTCCACTTTGGTTATTTTGACAATGCACATCATACCACTTTAGTTGTATAATGTACTTAAGTTAAAGATAACCAAACACATTACGGAGGTAAATGATTATGAAAAAAGCAACAACTATCGCAAATAAAATCCACAGAATGAGTGATAACGAGATTAGAACAAGTTTAATTTGGGACTTTGGATATGAAGAAATGCAAGAAGAATTAGGAGCAATGAATAGAGATCAGCTTATCGCATTATATATCCACAATGTTTGTCATAACAACTAATAAATAACAGCCCACCACGGAGGTAACGATGGTAATGAAAGGAGAAATAAAATCATGGCAAGAGAAAAGCAGATTTACAACAAGACACAGTTAACCCCTCAGCAGGAATTTGAGCGTCACATCTATCATAGAGATCAATTTGCTCATTATCTCAGATGGTCACATATTCTGAAGATCGCAAAGATCGGTCAGACAATCCTTGATTTTGGTTGCGGATCAGGTGAGATGCTTGAGGTGTTCTATCGTAACCGCTTCAGACCGAAGCAGTATTTAGGATTGGACATCAGAAAGCAGACCATCGACGAGAACAATGAGAAGTTTGGCAAGCTTGATTTTGCTGAGTTCCGTCAGGCAGACCTTTGCCAGGATGAGCTCGATCTCGGTCAGACATTCGACATCATTACATGCTTTGAAGTGATGGAGCATATTGGCCATGAGAATGCAGACGCATTTCTTGATAACATTGCATTCCATTGTAATGAAAATACGAGAGTTTACCTTAGCACGCCGAATTATGACCCGAAAGTTGGAGCTGCTCAGAATCACATGCTGAAGCACGCTGACGGTACAGAAGAGGTTGGGGAATGGGACCATTTCGAACTGCAGAAAAAGTTATCCGAATATTTTGACATTGAGGCCAAGTACGGTACATTTGCTTCCATGAAAGACTACAAGAAGGACTTGACCGGCTGGAGAAAAGAGATGTTTGAGGAGTTGCAAAAGTATTATGACGTAAATCTCATCGCTAATATTATGGCTCCACTGGTTCCTGCAGAACAGGCAAGAAATTGTCTTTGGGTGCTGAAGGCTAAGGAGGAAAACTAATATGATCAAAGGATATAAGGTAATTACTTTGTGCGGAAGCACGAGATTCAAAGATGAGTTTATGGAAGCTCAGAAGAAACTGACGCTTGAGCGAAATATCGTGCTTACTGTTGGTCTGTTTGGTCATTCAGGCGACAATGAAGTGTGGGAAGGAATGGACGAAGATACACTGACAGCTACTAAGATCATGCTCGATGATATGCACAAGCGCAAGATTGACATGTCAGATGCAATTTTCGTCATCAACAAAGATGGTTACATCGGCGAAAGCACAAAATCAGAAATTGCGTATGCAGAAGCAGCTGGCAAAGAAATTTTCTATCTGGAGGAAAACTAAAATGTTCGAGCAAAATGTTTATGTTACCGCAAACACATTAGATGTTGCGTGGCAACAGTGGTATGACATGATAGCTCCAAGTAAAGATGATAAGACAGAAGAAAGCCGAGACGGTGTAGTTGTAGGCGAGGTAATAAATGCAACCACAGTGATTGAAGATCCTACGAGATGTATCATGAAAAATAAAATCAGAAAGCTCCCGATGCGTTATTGCATCGGGGAACTGCTCTGGTATTTATCAGGGAATAACAGCCTTGATGCGGTCCGGCTTTATACGTCAGCATGGGACAGAATGTCGGATGATGGGAAGACAGTCAATAGCAATTACGGGTACGTAATCCAGCATGAGCACGGATTTAATCAGCTTACCATGTGTGAAAATATTTTGAGAAAAGATCCCAACTCACGGCAAGCAGTAATCCACATCAAAACTGCACGAGATATAAGAGTGGAACCAACCAAAGATCTGAATTGTACCGTATGTCTTCAATTTTTTATTCGTGAAGGAAAGCTTTATATGACTACATATATGCGCAGCAATGATCTTTGGATGGGATTCCCCAATGACGTATTCCAGTTCACTTGCATGCAGATTTATCTGGCGATGCGACTAGGCGTAAAGCTTGGCACCTATACTCACATTGCTGGTAGTTTACATCTCTATGAAAGAGATTACCTTACATCATTAAAGAATAAGGAGGAAAGTGATGAACAAAGAAATGAGCGGGCTTGAAAAAGAAGAAATTGCTACCCGTGTGAAAGCAATGACTAAATCAGAAATAAAATTGGTAGCGAAGATGATCCCTACCAACATACTGTGGGATGAATTACGGAGACGCGATGAAGTAAAAACACAGAAACTGCAAACAATTAGCAAAGCAATGGGGATGGAGGACTAGAATAATGAAAGTACAAGTAATTGATTTTGGATATGAGAATTTGCCGTTAAGAGCGCATGACAACGATGCTGGGGCTGATGTGTACGCCTGTTTTCATACTCAATGTAATGTAGGAATTGATCCTCATCAGACTATGAAGGTTCCTTTAGGCTTAGGTCTTATCCTTCCTGATGGGTACACCGCTTTTATCTGTCCAAGGAGTGGTCTTAGCAGCCAAGGTCTTACGTGTGAGTTAAGTCCGATCGATTCAGGTTACCGTGGAGAGATTCATGCAATCGTACATAATGGAAGCGACAGGACTCACATTATTTCTAATGGTGATCGTATCGGGCAGCTTGTTATCGTTCCTTGCGTTTTAGCGGATTTTGTGACTGAGACAGGTAAAGAGAGAGGAGAGAGTGGTTTTGGCAGCACAGGAGTGTAGTGGTATTACTTACGAAGAAAAAACTGCGATATATACAAGAATAAGGGGAGAAATACTTACGAATGCATATGGTCAGTTCCCTGCTTATCTCTTAATAGACTGGAATGAAACCAGGCGCAGAGTAAACCCTAACGCTACCCTTTCACGGGCTGAGAAAGAGTTGCAAAAGTTGGAGGCGTAGGAGAGGTAGCTAGATGATTATTGGGATGTGGATATTGTTTATTTTGTGGGCTGTTTTTCTATTTTTTCTTATGGGATGTGGCCTGTAGAAACAAAAATCATCTTGACTTATCTTGACTTTGTCTTTCGTACGGAGACACTTTTTACATAGGCAGCAAGAAAAGTGTCTTTCGTACGGAGACACATCAAGTCAAGATAAGTTCAAGATTATGCAAAAAGTCAAGATGAATTGTGCTTTTGGGGTATTTTTAAAAAGTAGTAGTTGTTGGATATGGCTTAAACATATGAGTATGCTCCTCATATGATGTCAAAAAAGTCAAGATAAATTCAAGATAAAGTCAAGATGTTGCAATTCATCTTGACTTGGTTAAAAAAACCCCGAAAGTATGACGGTTGACATAACGAAATTGTATAGACAATTTAAAAAAGTCATCAATTCAAGATGTTTTATATTTTTTAGTTTTTTAGGCTAAAATGGTGTCGATTTTTAGTGTTTTTTCGTAAATAAATAAAATATATATAGTTTATCTTGAATCTTGACTTTTTAGCGCAAACCAAAGGGAGGGAGAGAAATGAAATTTGAAACACCTGAAGACCTGTTCGATTATTTCATGAAAACAAGAGGCCAAAAAGCTATTGCTGGCACGATTGATGCGACAGTAAATACGGCAGTTCTAAAGCTTAAGGCAGCAGGTTTGATGAAAGACAACAGAAAGAGCGCTTTCCAGAAAACTGAAGAGCTGCTCCGAAATTATAATGCTTTCAAAAAATCAGATCAACCATACGCAAAGACTATCGTGAACAGAATCAATGATGCGTTGTATTCTATCAAGGATGATCCGTACTATGACCTGATTCCTATGATTTATTTTGAGGAAAAGAGCAGGGAATACATTGCCGAAGATTTTGACACGACAGTAACGACAGTCAGCAGAAATAAGACCAGGCTTGTGAATAAACTGAAGGCAATGCTCTTTTCTGATGACACCATATATGAGCTCTTTCTGTAAGTTGCTTATTTTGACCTGTTTCTGCGCGTTTCTAGGAACTTTTATGTCTTAGTTGATAATTTATATGAATGATATATTAGAACGCGAATCTGCCATGCAGAAATGAGTTCCGGACATGTTCTAAATTATTTTATAGACTCGATTTTTTATCGGGTCTATTTTTATTTGCAATTTTTCTTATTTATAACATCACAATCACGTCACACCATGTGCGTGTACCACATTAAAGGATTGAAGTACAATAATCTCATGAAATGCAGAAGCACCGGTAAGTGGTGTGTAAAGGAGGTTACGATATGAAGAAAATTGATTGGATGAGAAAGTTGACGAGCAGAAAGCTGTGGTTAAGTATTGCTTCGTTTGTCTCTATGATGATTATTGCTTGCGGCGGTGCCGAGAATCAGGCTACACAGATTAGTGCCTTGATTATGGCAGGTGCAACAGTGATCGGGTATGTAATTGGTGAAGGCCTTGCAGATTCTGGTAATGGTTTCATTGAAGTTGGACCTGGAGAGAACGAAGAGGAAAAATAAGATGGATTGGATTGCTACGATTGTTGTCGGTCTCCTTTCTTTAATTGGTACGGGTATCGGCTCATGGTCTGGAAGCAAGCTCATGAGCTACCGTATCGAACAATTGGAGCGTAAAGTAGACAAACATAATAATTTTGCAGAGCGTATGCCTGTAGTTGAAGAACAGATCAAAGTGATTAATCACCGGTTAGAAGATTTAGAGTGTGAAGATTGATCGCTGAGAGTAAGTGCTGAGAAATAGGAGCAGATGAGTATGAGCATTCAAGTTATTGATGTAAGTTATCATAACGGAATCATTGATTTTGCAAGAGTGAAGAAAGCCGGTGTTTCCGGGGTGATCATTCGTGCAGGATATGGAACAAAAACAGTAGATAAGAAATTTATTGTAAATATGAAAGCAGCTATTGCAGCAGGAATGCATATTGGCTGCTATTGGTTTATGTATGGAGAAAATAATGAGGATGCTCTTGCGAATGCGAGAAAATGCGTAGAAACCATCAAGGGATATAAAGATTATATTGACCTTGGTGTGTATAGCGACTGGGAATATGATTCTGATAAAAGAGCACCTGGTCAAACGAAAGAAAGACGAACAGAATTCGTAAGACTGTTCAACGGATATATTGAAGAACAGGGATTTGACGCTGGGACATATACGAACGTTGATTATTACAAGAATAAGTTCGATATGAGCAAGCTGAAAAAATGGCCAGTATGGATTGCACGATATAATAAAGAGCTTGGCGATTATGATTGTATTATGTGGCAGTATTCAAGCATCGGAAATGTAGACGGAATTACAGGCCATGTTGATATGAACCATTATTACGGTCAGGTAAGCGATAATAAATTTGAAAATTATGAAAACTATGAAAATAAATCGAATGAAGGAGAATATAAGATGCCGACAATCAAACGTGGAAGCACAGGAAAAGCCGTAAAAGTATGGCAGATCATTATTGGATTTACTGGAACAGATGTTGACGGCATTTTCGGTAAAAACACAGAAAAAGCAACAAAAGAGTTCCAGGAAAAGAAAGGTCTTGTTGTTGACGGTATTGTGGGGCCTAAGAGTTGGAACGCAGGATTAAGTGACTTGTAGGTGATCATATGGCAAGGGGTAAAGGCGGAAGAAAAAACAAATATTTTACTCATGTTCAGCCAAAACTTATGGAAATTATGGAAATGTGCCGAACAATGACCGAGCAACAAATTGCGGAGTCTTTAGGTGTTGGATATAGCACATTTATGGCCTATAAAACAGAGTTTCCAGAATTGGCGGAAACTCTTAAAAAGGGAAGGCAAAATCTTGTTGCTGAACTTCGCAGCGCTTTAATTAAGAAAGCGAAAGGTTACAAATACACCGAAACAAAAGAAACAACTGAGCGTGTAAAATGGCCGGAGGATTTACACCAGCTCATGATCGATGCAGGTTTTACGCCTCAGCAGCTTGGCCAAGCAAGATTGGTTAAAACAGAGGTTGCCCATAAGGAATATACACCTGATGTCGCAGCACTCAATCTTGCATTGAAGAATTATGACAAAGAAAATTGGAGTAATGACCCTCAAACGCTTGAACTCAAAAAGCAGGAGCTTGAACTTAAGAAGCAACAGATTGAAAATAACGATTGGTAGTTATTTAGAGGTAATTATTTAGAGGTAGTTAAGGAGGTTAGTATGCCTGAAGTACATGTATATGGATTTTGTGAGGATAAATGTCGTAGAGAAGTAATGCTTAAGACTGATCTTGAAGCAAAATTCACTGAGATTGATACATCATTAGCTGGGAAAGCGGCATCGAGTCATAATCACGACGACCGATATTATACTGAAACAGAAATGGACACAAAGCTTTCTGGGAAATCTGATACAAGTCATCAGCATGGTTCCATGAAGACTGTGACATTTGCAGCAGCTGAACCTACGACAGTAGCAGCTGGTGAGATTGTTATGGTATATGAGGAGTGATTGAGTGTTTACCTTAGAGAATTTCTACACGACAAAAGAATGGTTACTCTTCAGGCTTAGCGTGATGAATGATCGTATTAATGAAGATGGTCAGATCATTTGTGCACATTGTGGAAAGCCTATTGTGCATACGTATGATTGTATCGCACACCATAAGATCTATCTTACTGAGACGAATGTAAATGATGTAATGATTAGCTTAAACCCAGATAACATTGATCTGGTACATCATGTATGTCATAACCAGATACACAATAAGCTAGGTTATGTATATAAGCAGGTGTACTTGGTATATGGTTCGCCATTCTCTGGCAAGAGTACATTCGTGAAAGAGAATATGAATGTGGGAGATCTGGTTGTAGATATAGATAGCATATGGCAGTGTGTGTCAGGGTGTGATAGATATATTAAACCTGATAGATTAAGAAGCAATGTGTTTGGTATTAGAGATACATTGATTGACATGATTAAGTATCGCACAGGTAAATGGAATAATGCTTATATTATAGGTGGTTATCCATTAATAAGTGAAAGAGAAAGATTGTGCAAGAGGTTGGGAGCGAGAGAGATTTATATAGAGAGCAGTATGGAAGAATGCATGCTTCGTCTTGATGCTTGTACAGATGATAGAGATAGAAAAGAGTGGAAGGGGTATATAGAACAGTGGTGGTCTACATATAGGGCCCCCAGCTAAATCAAAATTTTTGATTTGGGAGAACTGTTGAGTGGGCCTTAATTCTCACAAAAAAGGAAAAAATCACTTTTTCATTTTTGAAATTTGAGGAGATTTGAAAATGTCAATTTATGCAAACGTAAACGGAATGAAAAAAATATCGAATATCTTCGCAAATGTAGGAGGAGTAAAGAAAGAGATTACCTCCGTTTGGGTCAATAAAAACGGGGTTCCAACTAAAGTATTCGAAAAGGGTGGCGGAAAATTAAATCGGTTCGTATGTGTGGGTACCTCAGGTGTATCTTATTACAGTGTAGACGGTGAAACATGGACAGCAATGACAGATTGGGACTCTAGTGATAATGCTACATGCATTTGTTATGGGGGCGGGAAATTTATTGCTATAGCAAGATACAGTAGTAACGCATACACTCCTTATTGTTATTACAGTACAGATGGCGAAACGTGGATAAAGACAAGCAGAATCCCATCTAATGTAACAATTCACTCTGTAACTTATGGAAATGGACGATTTGTTGCTGTAGGTAATGGCGGTGCATCTTATTACAGTACGGACGGTGAAACATGGACAAAGATGACGGGAACTTATTATGCATTATATGGCGTCGCTTATGGAAATGGACGATTTGTTGCTGTAGGCGCGGACGGTGTATCTTATTACAGCACGGACGGTGAAACATGGACAGCAATGACAAAATCTACGTCGCGTACTTTGCGATTCAACTCTGTAACTTATGGAAATGGACGGTTCGTTGTTGTAGGTAATGCCAGTGAAGTATATTACAGCACAGACGGTGAAACATGGGTAACTGTAGATAAATCGCAAATGGGATCATCATACCCTACATTAAATACCGTCGCTTATGGAAATGGACGATTTGTTGCTGTAGGCGCGGGCGGTGTATCTTATTACAGCACGGACGGTGAAACATGGACAGCAATGACAGGTTTA
>ERZ835980.683-NODE-683-length-44433-cov-99.438190_pt1 | contig 44433 bp, 79 predicted proteins | sample MGYA00519943_ERZ835980 | MGnify/ENA primary metagenome ERZ835980 (study PRJEB31850, sample SAMEA3708791) | human gut metagenome | biome: human gut; feature: human-associated habitat; material: faeces | place: China | collected 2014 ... | reverse complement strand
TTGGCGCGGAAGGAGAGATTCGAACTCTCGCTCGCTTTTTAGACGACTACTCCCTTAGCAGGGGATTTAGAACCATTGAAAACACTGCGGAAATTGCAAATTGTAGCATATTTTGTAGCATACAGAATTTACTTGTTTGTATCTTCTTGCAACAGATTCACGGCGTCGATCATGCCGCTCATATCCGGATGGACATATCGCTGCGTCGTCGTTATCTTTGTGTGCCGCATGATCTCCTTGATCGTAAATGGGTCAATGTTTTTGGAGGCGAGGGCAGTTGCGGTCGTATGACGGCAGGAATACGGTGGAAGTTTCTGCACATCGGCCAACTCTAAGCACTCATAGTATCGTTTGTAAAAGTTGTCTTTGTTTATGCAGCATACGTTCCCAATGCGTGAGTCGCTTTCATCGCACAAGGATTGAAGCAGCGGAGCGAGAAAATCTGGGAAAACCATTGGCGTTTCCTTGCGCTTTTTCGTTTTTATGCCGCCTTTGACAATCTCGTTTTTATTAAAGTCGATCATGTCCTTCTTGAGCCGGAGCAGCTCGCCTGGCATCATTCCAGTATAAATCATTACCAGAATAAATCCGACGAAATGATCCTTTTCGTAAGCCGCCCATAGTTTCTTAATATCAGCATCGGAAAACGGCTCCGGGGACTTCTCTTCGAGGACGGGAAGCTTTATGTATTTCGCAAGATTCACCGTGGTTTGCTTTTCGGCAATCGCAAGATTGTAGCAATGGGACACAACGGTTTTCATGTCCTTCCGCGTGTAATAGGTGCTGGCGTTGTGGTCGATCACATCTTGTATCTGCATAATTGTAAGACTATCAATTTCGCAGTCCGCGATCTCCGCCAACCGCTGAAATGCCTTGTCCGAAGCGCCCTGCCGGTCGTTGGAAAGAGACAAGTAATCCCCTTTTTGGTATGTCTTGTAGTATTCACGGAGGGTGCAGCTTCGCTTGGCCTCCTTGGGCGGGTTTGCAGCGTATTGCAGAGCCGCGCGCTTGGATGCAAAGCCGCCTTTCGTTTTCATCTTTTGCTGAAGCTTCCCGTTTTCGTCGATGTATGTTTTTTCAGTCCAACGGGCCGTCCACGTTTTCCCGCGCTGGTATGCGTTTCCCTGCCCGTTCCCTCGCGTGCGGCTGCGCTGTACGATTTGCTTTTTCCCGCACCAGCAACAAAAAAGAGACCCATCGGGGATCTCCATTTTGCATTTTACACATCGCTGCATGGGTTACCTCCTTAAAAGTACCGCTCCGGCAGTGCGCCGGGGCGGCTATTTTTTATGCACGGAACCAACCGAGGTTGGGGCTCAGGATATCCACCACCAGAGCAAAAGCGCAAAGCGCGACGATGCCGAGCAGGACAAGTGTGGTGATGCGGTGCATTTTCAGGGATTTTCGAAGCTGATCGCGCTGCGTGCGGAGGCTTTTGTTTTCAAGGCGAAGCAGCTCGGAGACGGATTCCGGAGCGGGCGGCGAGATGCCGAAGTACGCATTCATGTCGATACCGAGGGCATAGCAGATCGGGCCGACAGTGTAGACAGAGGCGCTTTTTGATTCGCCGCGCAGGTACTGAGAAACCGTATTCAGGGCGAGACCGGCGCGGTCGGCAATGGCCTGATTTGTGAGATGCGAAGCCTCCTTTGCTTCGCGGCAGAGCTGCCACAACATTTTTTCCAAGAAAATCACTCCAAAAAACCATGATTGGGGCGGGAAAAACCATGGAAAGGGCTGTACATAACCATTGGTGAAAGCGTATGGTTGAACTACAGGCGGCTCCCAATCGCTTGCAGAAACCAAAGCCCGTGCCAGCATCGGCACGCTGGCACGGGCAAAACCATCAAACATGATATCAGCTTCTTTCCAAAGATGTTCCCGTTTCAGTATACCACATATGCAAGCCAATAAATGGGGCTTATTCTGCAAATGACTGTAGAATTTTAATATCCAGATTTTGTGCATTCTGTCGTGTTGACTTGTTGGAACATAAGTTCTAATATATCACCATGCACTTCAACTATTCAAGAAGCACTTTCAATGAGCTGTAGTAGCACACTTCTACCCCATAGAAGGATATCTGTTGATGCTGCCGCTTCTTTGGCGCTTTGTGTGAAGCCTCGATTTGTTAGCACGATTCCAACGTGGCACTTATAAATCTGCTTCCCGGTGAAGACCTCTTGGACGGCTGCGTTTCCAACATCACCGTCGTATCGCTTGCATTGGAAAGCATATTTGACTCCATCGCGCTCTGCAATGACATCTGCGCCTTGATCTCCGCTTCTTTTCGTAACAACGACATTTTGGTATCCGTTACCGCGCAAAACATCGGCGCAAAAACATTCAAAATCAGTTCCGGACATTCTGTCGAAGTCCTGCGGAACGTTTCCGGATGCGGTTTGTTCAGGCACAGTGTTTTCGAATATAGGAACGCCGCAATCGCGCCGCAATTCGGACATCATTCTACGCCCAAACGCGATAGTCCCCTCATTGAACACATGCCTATATTGATCGAAATCGTCTCTGAATTTCTCACAGTCGGAACGTGTTTTCTCAGGCCAATTTACATAAAGCCCACGTGCGTCTCTGACTATCCTGTTTTTATTCTGTTCCATGCAATTCCGAAGGTGCCATTGGAACTCTTCCAAGTATTTCTGCAAGTCGAAATACGGCAATGCTGACTTGTATGGCACTGCGTTCCTTATCTTTGCGAGATGTCTAGCCGAAGATAACGCCTCATAGTACAGAACGATAAATTGGCCGAAGTCAGTTGTTTTGTTCATCTCAGCGATATTGCGGTTTATGCTATCAGCCAATCTCGAAGCCAAAGAAATGCAGTCTTTCTTAAAAAATGGAACTTTGAAATTTCGGTAGGCTATGTCGCTTTCTTCTTGTCTGTTGCGCGACAAATCAGCCGGTGGCGAGTATCTATACGAATCAGACATATATAATCACCTTCGCAGGATCGCTATAATCATTGGTTTCAGAATAGGAGGATGGAATGGACAAGAATATGTGCAAAACGTTTGAGATTATAAATACGGCAAAAGACAAAGAAGCAGCGATTAAAGTAGCCCTTGCGCTTTTAGTGTCGCTTCAAGAAGGGCCGGAAAAGCTTCCTGCGCCTCCGCTGGGAGTTTCCTGAACAATTCAATAAGTTGTAATTCTGCTTCGGAGAGGTCGCCGGTTTCGGTGGCCTCTTTTTTTATGCCCGCAGACGGATCATTGGTTTCACCATTGAGCCATTCAACGGGAACGTTGTATTTAGCTGAAACGACGTACAGGTAATTCCTGTACGACTTTGTTTTCCCGGCCTCCCACTCAGAAACAATGTTTGTCGGCGCGCCTATGGCTTCACAAAATTCCTTTTTCGCTCCGTGGACATATTTACCATTCTCTTTTTTGGGGATGAGAGAAAGCATCCGTTCCAGCATAATATCCATACTATCACCACGTGAATTGTGCAACTCTACGAAAACTAGAAAATTCTAATTTTATTGTTGCATTGCTAGAATTTATGAGTTATTATATAACTGTACCCAAGAGGTACAGAAAAGACAGCCGCTCCGAAAACGGCGAGATTATGTGTCCTGAACAAACCCATAATATCACCGCTTTCGGGCGCTGTCAATAATAACTACTCATATTTATGAGGTATTAGGGGGGAGTGCCACGAGAAACTTGAAAGAACTTCGCCTGAACGCCGGGTTGACGCAGGAAGCCGTTGCAAAGCGGTGTAATGTCAGTCAGGTTGCAGTACACAAGTGGGAGACCGGTAACGCAGGCATCGCAAGAAAGCACCACAAAAAACTTGCGAAACTTTATGGATGCTCGGTTGAAGATTTAGTTGCCGGGCAATCACTTGGAAAGGAATGAAAACATGGATAACACAAAAGGCTTTAAGGCGTTCACACCGGGGCTTGTATGCAATGGCAAACAATACGCCGAGAACGCAGACCATGACGCAGGCTGAAAAGGTGCTCCGACACCTGAAAACAGTCGGGAAGATTACGCCGATGGATGCAATTCGGGAATACGGTTGTCTCAGGCTGGGCGCTAGAATATGCGACCTTCGCCGCGCGGGGTATCCGATCAGAAGCAAAATCGTAACCGGCGAAAACCGTTTTGGCGAACCGACGCATTATGCTGAATACAGTTTGGAGGCCGACGATGGAGATTGATTATTCCAAAGACCCGCAGCAGGCAAGATGCGCGTATGACATCTTCGGCGTAGAGATTTACCCCGGAGAGGATTACTGGCAAGGCGACGAGGGAATCATGGCAGACCCCGGTACGGGGAACTACGATCCAGACAATCAAATCGTCGCCTTGCTAGTACAACAACTCGGGACACGGTACATTTTGGAGGCGCTTGGATATGACCGGAAAACTCTCGAAAGGATGTGACGCTGTGGCAATGTCGAACGGATGCACAAAGTATGAGCTTGCAGTTGCTAAGATTGCATTTTGGGACGGCCCGATTCGCTGTGAAACATGCCCCTGCATGGAGGTATACCAAAGAAAGCAGTGCCGTATGACTGGCGAGTATCTAAGTGATACGCGGGTGCATGGGCATACCTGTCCACTGATTCCAGTTGATGATTATTCGGATTGGGCAGATGAAAAGGCGTTATCGAGAAAGGCGGTTGAAGATGCGTAAGGGGCAATATCTTGACCTATCCGGCCAACGCTTTGGCCAACTTGTAGCTGTTGAAATCGACCATCAGGCGGGTAGTAGGGCGATATGGAAGTGTAAATGTGACTGCGGGAACATGGCGCTGGTGTCTGTCAGCAACCTGCGGGATGGTCATACGCAATCATGCGGATGCCTCCAAGCCGCCCGTGTAAGCGACGCGCTACGGACGCACGGCCACAAGGGGAGCCGGTCGGTCAACCGGTTATATCCCATTTGGAGGGCAATGAAGCAGCGCTGTTTTCGCCAATCGTCCAAGGCGTACAAGTACTACGGTGGGCGAGGGATAACGGTTTGTGATGAATGGCTGAAATATGAAAATTTTATGAAATGGGCCTATTCGCACGGGTATGACCCGAATGTTGAGCGTGGGAAATGCACAATAGACAGGATCGACGTAAATGGGGATTATGAGCCGAACAACTGCCGATTTGTAGATATGGTAGTTCAGAACAACAACAAGAGAAATTCGCGAACTGGAGGACAGCAATGAAACAGTTTCGGACACTGAAACCGGATGAAATCGAATGCCGAGTTGCGCAGTGCAACGAAAAAGGAGCATCCATCCTGCTCTACAAGACGGCTCGAACGGATGCGGATCTCCTTGACGAGACCGTAGGAACGCAGAATTGGGAAAACGACTTCAAGCTTGTCGATGGAGTTCTATACGGCGGGATCGGCGTTGACTATTTCAGCAACGGACACCTCGTATGGAAGTGGGACGCTGGCGTTGAAAGCAACACGGAGGCTGAGAAAGGCCGTGCATCCGACGCATTCAAACGTGCTGGTTTCAAACACGGCATTGGCCGTGAACTTTATTCCGCCCCGTTTATCTGGATCGGCGCTGAGAACTGTTCTCGGCTCGTCAAAAACGAGCGAACCGGGAAATGGCAGTGTTCTGACCATTTCGACGTCTCGGAGATTACATACGACGAAGCGGAACGCATCAAGACACTGACGATCACGTCAAAGGGTCGAACGGTTTACACATTCGGGAATACGACGCAGAATCCCGCGCCGAAACCAGCGGCGCAGCAACCGAAAAAACAGGAGCGCCAGCCGGGATTCAAATGCGCTGACTGCGGCAAGCCTGTTGAGCCGTCCGTTTTCAATGGCAAAAGCTATTCGGCATGGGCCATCGCAGAGAACACGACGAAGAAATATGGGCGTTGCCTCTGCTGGGATTGCTACATGAAGCTTGTGCAGGGCATAGGCAATGACTGAGATTACATTTACCGCCGCCGATTGGTCGCTGGACTCCGCCGGGACATGGCTTCGCATTCGCGCGGACGTCCCCGCGAAAGCACAAATGTTTCTGTCAACGATGATCCCCGGCAAGAAGTACGTTGCGGAGATCAAGGAGTTCCGCAAGAAGCGTAGTCTTGATTCAAACAACTACTTCTGGCAGCTCTGCGATCAGATCGCGGACAAGCTCGGACGGACGAAAGAAGACATATACATCGACTATATCAAGGCGGTCGGCGTATTTAAGGACTTCCACCTCACAAGAGAGGACGCACCGACGTTCCGGACGGCGTGGTCTATGCTCGGTACAGGCTGGCCGACCGAAGAAGTTGACTATCAGCAGGACGGTGACGGCGTTGTTGTCAGAGCCTATTACGGCTCGTCTCGATACAACGCGAAGCAAATGAGCCGCATTATCGATATGGCTGTGCAGGATGCGAAAAACCTCGGAATCGAGACCTTGACGCCTGACGAGCTGGCTCGAATGAACATTGAATGGGGTGAGAGAGCTGCACAAACAGACAAGGGCAACTAGTATCCCTGCCTCTGTAAAAGAGGCTGTCATGGAGCGCGACGGTGGCTGCTGCATTGTTTGCGGTAGACCGGGAAGCCCGTGGTGCCACTACATACCGCGCTCACACGGCGGCCTTGGAATCGCCGAGAACATCATAACGCTGTGCGATACCTGCCATTTTCTATACGATCAGTCGTACCTACGGCAGCCGTTTAAGAGCGCGATAGAGCATTATCTAAAAAGCAAATATCCCGATTGGGATGAAGAAAAACTTGTATACAGGAAGGGAATGTAAAATGTCCGAAAACATCATTGGCATCAGCACAGAACGCTATGAGGAACTTGTCGCGGCAAGAGAACGGCTGAATTTCCTCGAGAAAGCATACCACGAGATTCAGAACTATCGATTCGATGACATCCTTCTGCTTATGTTTGGGCCGAAGGAAAAGGAGGGCGAGAAATGCTGAATATAATCACGATCATGGGCAGGCTGACGAAAGACCCCGAATTGCGCCGTCTTGACAGCGGAACAGCTGTTGCATCGTTCTCCATCGCCTGTGAGCGCGACTACGCGCCGCAGGGCGGCGAAAAGGTGACGGACTTCATTGATGTTGTCGCGTTCGGCAAAACGGCCGAATTTGCCGATAAGTTCTTCACGAAAGGCCGTATGGCTGTTGTGACAGGCCGCTTGCAGATCCGTGGCTGGACGGACAAGGACGGCAACAAGCGCCGCACCGCAGAAATTCTTGCCGACCATTTCTATTTCGGCGACTCTAAGCAGACCGGGACAGAGGAAGCTAAAAGCGAGTTCTCGGAGATCACAAACGACGAAGACCTTCCTTTTTAGCGGAGGGTTAGCATATGCCGAACAGAATTGTTAGAGAAAGCATTTGCACGAGCGACAGCATTGACCGTCTTTCATGGTTTGAAGAAGTTCTGTTTTATCGGCTGATTGTAAACTGCGATGATTTCGGGCGCTTCGATGGGAGAGCGGCGGTCGTGAAAAACCGCCTATTCCCGCTAAAGGAAAATCTCACGCTGAAAACGGTGGAAACTGCCCTTCATGGATTGGCGAACGCTGGATTGATTACCCTGTATGTGTTTGAGGGTAAGCGCTTCCTTTGTTTACCAACATGGGGCAAGTACCAGACACAGCGCGCGAAAGTTAGCAAGTATCCAGCACCTGAAAGCAGTTCGCAAGCGGATGCAAGCATATGCAAGCAAATGAATTCAAATGTTCCCGTATTCGAGAATCGAGAATCGAATTCGATATTCGCTATTCGAGATGCGGAAGGTAGCACGGAGCCGCAAGCGGCATCCGCGCCGCCAGCAATCGTTCTCCCCCTGAATGACGGAACGGAATATCCCGTTTCCGTGGAGCAATGCCAAGAATGGGCGGGCTTGTACCCTGCTGTAGACGTGATACAGCAGCTTCGGGGCATGAAAGGCTGGCTTGACGCAAATCCGGGCAGGAGAAAGACAAAACGCGGGATAAACTCGTTTATCGTCCGTTGGCTTGCAAAAGAACAGGACAAAGGCGGCAACGCGAAGGGTTCAGTTTCTGCAAGAAAAAATTCAACATACGTTGAGCACGGCGGTGAAATGGGGGCCTTTGAACGCCGTGCTATGCAAAAAATGATGGAAAGAGGGCTACCGGATGGTTAGAATCGGGCAATTTGACGAACGGTGTCCTTGCAAGCAAGACTGCGCTGGTCGGAGCGCGGAATGCCGCAAAACCTGTGCAGCATATGCCGAGTATGCGAAGATCAAAACTGCCGAGTACGAAAAGCGCGTCGAGTAAGGCGAGAAACGCCGCCTTGCGAGGGCATGGACACAAGCGCAATCCAGATTTGCGGCGAAAGCCAGAGGAGATACACGGCGCGGTAAGCGCCACTTGAAGTAGGAGGCTAGGATATGCCGAACATTGACGAGCTTCGGGCTATGGACAGCCCGACGATCACACCGGCGGTCGCGTCGAGGTTTCTCGGCTGCGCGCCACACTGGCTGCGAATCATGGCACGGGAAAAGCCGGAGATGCTGGGCTTCCCGGTCTGCTGCACAAGCGAACACAGGGTGAAGATCCCGAGAGAGCCGTTTATCCGGTTCCTCGGAGGATGAAAGGAGAGGATAGCATGAGCGACGTGGAGTTTATCACGGAAACCAATCACCAGAGAGCGCGGGAACGCGAATGGAACAAGCGCAGAGCCGAGAGAGACGGCCTGCGGGAGAAGAGAGAGCGGGTACGCCGGACGGCGCTCTCCGTCTGCTGGCTGGCAGGGGCGTTTTTGTCCGGCATGGCGCTGGTGCTGCTGGCATTGGAGCTGGCCGGGGCGGCGCTGGCCTTCGGCGGAGCGGCGGCGATCAGCGCTGTACTGGGGAGTGTGCTGTATGAGCTGTGAGGATATTATCAGGGCGCTGCGGTGCATATCCACACCGGGCGACCATACAAGTAACTGCGAGCAGTGCCCATACTGGAAGAAAGAACAGCTGAACTGGCGGCTCAAAGAGAAGTTGGGAACGGATGCATGGACAAGCTGCGACATTGATAAGGTAGGTCTGGACGCAGCCGACAGGATTGAGCAGCTGGAGGAAGAAAACAAGGCGCTTCGAGCGACGCTGCCGGAAAACAAAATTTAAGGAGGAAACAATAATGGAAAACAAGAAGGAACAGTATTACATCATTCGGTGCGATCGGGCGGGCGTATTCTTCGCAAAGATCGCGGAGCGCAGAGGTGCAGAGGCAGATCTGGTTGATTGCCGAAGGCTGTGGTATTGGGATGGAGCGGCGAGCTTGTCCCAGCTCGCAACGGAGGGAGTGAAAGCACCTGGAAACTGTAAGTTTACGGTAACGGTACCGGCAATGACGGTACTCGGGATTATTGAGATCATCCCTTGCACCGACGAGGCGGTGCGGAGCATCAATGGAGTAAAAGTATGGAAACGATAAAAATCAAAGAGTTTCTGGCCGCGCGATCCGGCTCCGGCTCCGGCGACGGCTACGGCTCCGGCTCCGGCTACGGCTACGACGACGGCTCCGGCTACGGCACCGGCACCGGCTCCGGCTCCGGCGACGGCTACGGCTCCGGCTCCGGCTCCGGCGACGGCTACGGCTCCGGCTCCAGCTACGGCTCCGGCATTAAAAAGTACGACGGCGAAGATGTACATATGATCGATGGTGTGCAGACGATCATAACGGCGGTACACGGGAACATTGCGAAGGGCACCATCCTGCAAAAGGATTTAACATTAACGCCGTGCTTTATGGCAAAAGTAGATGGATTCTTTGCGCATGGGGAAACGCCCCGTGCCGCCGTGGAGGCTGCGCGCGATAAGGCGTTTGAGGGCCTGCCGCAGGAGAAGCGGATCACCGCATTTCTGAATGCGATCAAGCCGAATACAGCGTATCCGGTGATGACGCTGTACGACTGGCATCATCGGCTGACTGGGAGTTGCGAGGCCGGGCGAAAGGCATTTGCGAAGGATCACGGAATCGACCTGAACGCAGATATGACGCGCGAGGCCTTCTTTGAGCTGACCAAGGATGCCTATGGCGGGAGTGTGATCCGCAAGGCAATGCGGATCGCGGAGCGCGAGAAAGATGGCGAGTAACGGGAAAATTCCGGTGGAGCTGACGCCGGAGCAGATGGAGGACCTGATCGATGCGGCCACGCGGGCAGCTGAACAGGATCAGGAGGACGCGGAGATACTGAGCAGTCAGCCGCGCATAGACCGGGAGACCGTCGGGATGCTGCTGGAGACGCGCAAGCGCCTGCTGACGCTGGCGGCGTGGATGCAGCATTTGTGGGAGGAGGCAGAGGACGAATGATGCGGTACGCACCGAAAACAAAGCCGATCCCGCCTCCCTGCGGGAGAGACTGCCCGGGACGTGCGCCGGGATGCAGCGCAATGTGCTGCTCGTGGATGCTGTATCAGTCCATCCGGGAGCACATCTATCAAAAGCAGCTCGCAGAGAAGCACGCGCAGGAGCTTAATTTTGTGGCGCAGCGGGAGATCGCGCACGCCGGGAGGAAAGTAAGGAAGGGGCATTTGTATGCGGCAAAATAGCACCGATTACTCGGGAGAGCGGGCACCGCGCAGGCAGTGCGTGATCGCGCAGGCCGGGTACACAGGGAAAAATTATTACGCCGTCGCGTACCGCAATCAGAGCATTACGGTACGCGCGGGAGACGAGCTGGCCGCGATCTTTACGGCGGCCAAATACTGGGGATATAAGTGGAGCGCGCCCGAGTACCACCAGAACGCCAGGGCGATGAAGCTCCACTATAAGCCGGAGTTCCTGATCGGATAAAAAACGCCCGCCCGGATGCCACCGGACGGGAGCTGGGAAGCTTGCACTTCCCCGTAACATGTTAAGTACAAGGAGAGTATACCATGAAAAATCCATATTTGCAAGAGGCGACGGAGATCATTCACGGGCAACTTGTGCCGATTGATGGAAGGGGGTAAAAGCCTTACAGCAATGAATTCGATTGCAAGAGTGTTTCCGCGCAAGACAAAAGCTTCTCCCATCGATCCACTGGCATTTTTCGGTGCGCCGACCATCGAAAACATCGCAGATTGCATCAAGGCAAATGTGACACAAGTCCACATATCCGTAACATTCACTTGGGATATAGAGACGGCGGAAGAACTGTATTATGCGTGGCAGGTGTTGGGCGTGCCTGTCGAGGTGGGCGGCCCTGCTTTTGATGATCGCATGGGAAATTTTACACCGGGTATGTATCTGCGCGACGGATACATATTCACGTCTCGCGGTTGCACGAAAGAATGCTGGTTTTGCTCTGTACCACGCTGCGCGCATGGGCAAATCAAGGAACTTCCAATCGTGGATGGTTGGAACATCCTCGATGATAACATTTTAGGCACGTCCGAACGGCACTTCCTGGCAGTTTGCGAGATGCTTAAGCGGCAAGCACATCCGGCGATATTTACGGGAGGCTTGGAGCCAGCACTTTTGCAGCAGTGGCAGGCGGATTTGCTGCGCGAAGTGAAACCGGCCCGCATTTACACGGCCTACGATACGAAAGACGATCTGGAACCGCTGATCGAAATGGGACGAAAATTCCGCGCGGCAGGATTCAGGCCGTCGAGCCACACAATGTGCTGCTATGTGCTGTGCGGCTATGACGGTGACAGTTTTGAGGACGCCGAAAAGCGTCTCGTACAGACTATGCAGGCAGGATTTGTCCCGTATGCAATGCTGTTTCGCGGAGAAGATGGAAAATATGATCCGGATTGGCGGCGCTTCCAGCGCGAGTGGTGCAGGCCGATCATTACGGGGAAAAAGTTCAACGAATATTGGAGGGAAAAACGTGACGAATGAAGAAATCGCGCAGGCGCTGCGGTGCTGCGCGAAGGGGCTTGGACACGACGACGCGTGCGAAAACTGCAAGGTTGGAGAAATCCAAGATCGGCGGGAATACATCGAGTTTGCGGCTGCTAACGTGATCGAGCGCCTGACCGCAGAGAACGCAGAGCTGCGCAAGGAAATCGAGTGGAAGGACATGGTGATTTCCCTCGCACAGAGAAAGCAGGCGAAGGCAGAAGCCGAGAGGGACGCGGCAATTGTAGATCTGAAGATATTTGCCGGATGTTCCGCATGCAGACACTGCTGCGACCACCGACGTGACCACCAAGAGTCGCTGCTGCTTACGTGCTGCGATTGCACAAAAAAGAAAAATTGCAAGTGTGGGAGTTGCAGCCTTGGACGAAGCAACTGGGAATGGCATGAATTGCCGGAAGCGCCGGAGGAAGGAGACAAGCATGAGTAAAGCTGTTTTAATCAGCATTCGCCCGGAGTGGTGTGAGAAGATCATCAACGGGCAGAAAACTATCGAGGTGCGCAAGACGCGCCCGAAGATGAACCCGCCGTTTAAGTGCTACATCTACAAATGCGGAAACGGCAAAGTCATCGGGGAATTTCTGTGCGATGAGGTCAGCAAAATTACCTTCGGCTGGCACATCTCCAATCTCAAGATTTACGACACCCCGCGCGAACTGCGGGAATTTCACGCTGTGCCAAATGAGGTAGAGGTAGCGCTCAAGGCAAAACCCAAGCCGGTCACCCGCCCGCCGCAGAGCTGGCGGTATGTGGAGGAAGAGCTATGGAACGATTGACTTATTTCAAAGACGGATATTGGCGGGTAAATTTCAGCGGAGTGCAGTACCAGGCGGATTTTGTTGATCGACTTGCGGCCTACGAGGACACAGGGTTAAGCCCTGAAAAGGTTTCTTGGATGAAAGAAGTCGTCGAAGCAGCTTTTGACAATGACACATCCAGAATTGAGCGAGCACACAACCTGCATGTGGCTGACAAAGAGGGGCGGTGCGTCGTGCTGCCGTGCAAGGTGGGAGAACGATGGGTAGATGAGGACGGTCGCGCGGTGCGCATAACCGCAGTAATCGTCAGCATGGAACCATTTGGGGAGAATATCAACATCTACTTTGATTATGAGGATGCAACGCCGGAAGATGCGGGAAGCGACTGCGTGACAAATTGGGATTATTTCAGTCGCCACTATACCCGCATTGAGGTCGAGCGGGCGATGGAGGACAAGAAGGATGGCTAAGTGCATAACCAAAGCGCAGTTGAGCCAGCTCTATCAGACTCAGCTCTTCGATAACGACGAATATCTGAGACTCTTAAAAGAGTTTGCAGGGATAGAATCCCGGCCGACCACGGAGTACAACCACTACGACGAAAATGGCGAGTTTATTGGTAGCAGCGTGGACACCGATCTTTGTGACCTGCTGGACGAGGCTGGCGTGGAGGTGCGGGACGATGGGTCAACATAAGCACAACCCGACCGCTATTGCGGCGGCAAAAGGCGAGCTGCCGCCGAAGAAGCGAGAGCCGCAGCTGACCAAGAGGCAGGCGGAGCGGCTCTTGAAAGCGGAAATCCTGAGTAGATGCACGCCGCTTCTTGCATTGCCGTATGAAATGCAAAACAGAATCGTAAGGGAGTATATGGATTATGACTGATTATATCCGGCGCGCTGATGCGCTGTATGCCATACAAAGGCAAAGAGGCGCAACTAGAAGCCCAGCACAAAATAGACTTCTCGACTTGCTCAAGGTAGATATAGTCCGCGCGCCTGCTGCCGACGTTGCGCCGGTGAAATATGGGAAATGGGCCGTGCATTATACCGCAGCTGGCAATCCATACACGGAATGCACGCATTGCTGCACGGACTTCACATTCAAGACGGATAAGGGTACATTCGCCAAACTCGACATGCGAGGTATGCCATATTGTCCGCATTGCGGTGCGGTGATGGAGGCCGATGTAAATGAGTGACAAGTATATCTTACGGGCCGGTGCGATTGATGCGATCAAGCGGAACAGTGGGACTTTGTATACGAGAGAAGCGGAGTTCTTGCTTCGAAAAGTAATTCTTCTGCTCAAAAATGCACCCGCCGCAGACGTTGCGGAGGTGGTGCAGGGGTAATGGGAAGGTGAGGGAGACGGATACGCAGACGGCGAGATTGTGCTTGATGTGTGGCATTGCTCTCAATGCGGATACTGCATCGACGACGGCACGGATAACCCGAAGTGCCTGCCGAAACACTGCCCCAACTGCGGCGCGAAGATGGATGGAGGTTGCGAAAATGCCTGAAAGAGATATGCAGAGCGCAGATGCTTGCACCAACAAGAATAAAATTAAGACCAACTTTGCCAAAATCTTTGTTTGTGGATCGGCTGAAAAGCCGTATTACAACATTCTGTATTTTGACCCGGTAGATAAAAAATGGCACGTTGGGTTCGGCTCGTTTTACCTTTCGTATGTGTTCAAGTGGCTATCGGAAGAATTTGAAATTGAAGATGAACCCGCCGCCGACGTTGTGACGGTGGTGCGGGGCAAGGACTGCGACGCCTGGAAAAGAAACGTTGGCATTGTCGACAGCCCGAACGGGCACTGTTTCGAGCACGATATTGATACAAACGGACAGGATTTCTGCAGTTGGGGCGCTACAGAATGAGCGGGCTGAGATTTGAGTCGATGGCGGACATGCCGCCGAGAATGCGGGAGCTTTACGCGCGAGAATTAAATATTGGAGGGACATATGACGGATAAAGTAAAACGTTCGCAGAAACAGGCGTATGAGAAATCCATTGAGTTTCTTCGGGCGCTAACCAATGGGCAATCAAATGAAATTAAAAGGCTGCGCGAAGAAGTTGAATGGAAAGACATGGTGATTTCTCTTGCACAAAGGAAGCAGGGAGAGGCGGAAGCCGAGCGAGACGCACTGCTTGGCAAATGGATAAGCATTGATGGAACACTCCCAGCTCCGGGAACGCGCGTACTTGCTACTGACGGCGTATTTGTCGGGGAAGCGATCTTCTCGCGCGACAGTAGATGGAGCGGATACGGTGGAGGGATTCCGCGTGATTGCATCGGGAGCGTGATAACGCACTGGCTGCCGCTGCCGCCTGTGCCGAAGGAGGACGCAAAATGAAAATCTACATGGCCGGTAAGAACACCGGAGTTCCAAATTACAAGCTGATTTTCCATACGGAATTCCCGGTTGAGGTTGAACTTACAAGATGAAGAAGCTGCGATGTGAGATATTTCATGATAATTTCCAAAATTACAAGAAGTACAACATTCCGAAAGCCCAACTTGTAATTGCGGATATTCCGTACAACATCGGGGCCGATGCATACGGTAGTAATCCAAAGTGGTACAACGGCGGCGATAATTCCAATGGGGAAAGTAAGTTAGCAAAAAAGAGTTTTTTCAATTCGGATGGCTATTTCAAAATTGCTGAGTACATGCATTTCTGTTCACGTCTCTTGAAGCCGGAGCCGAAAGAAAAAGGGAAAGCCCCTGCCATGATCGTGTTTTGTGCATTTTATCAGATTCAGACAGTTGTAGAATACGGGGCGCGATACGGATTCAAGAAATGGTTTCCCATTTTCTTTTGCAAGAATTACTCCGCGCAGGTTTTGAAAGCGAATATGCGGATAGTTGGTGCTACCGAATTTGCAGTTGTTCTGTATCGGGATAAGCTTCCAAAATTCAACAATGGCCGGAGAATCGGAGAAGACGGGAAACCGATACGAGGAACAGGGCGCATGGTATTTGACTGGTTCCAGTGGGAGCGAGACGGAAAGGATGTGCCAAAGATTCATCCGACGCAGAAGCCAGTGAATGTTCTGAAAAAGCTCATTGAAATATTTACCGATCCGGGTGAAACCGTTATAGACCCGTGTTGCGGCAGCGGTTCCACGCTGCGCGCTGCCTCGGAGCTTGGCCGGAATGCTTTCGGTTTTGAAATCGACAGGAATTTTTACAGGGAAGCCAAAGAAAAAATGCTCTGCAATATTTTTGCAGAAGGTCAGGAAACAGAGAATACCGAACAAACAAGCCTGTTTTGAACAGAAAGGACGTATGAAATGAGCCTTGAGAAAATAACGAACAAGCAAGAGTTGAAGCAGAACGGCGGAAGACAATCCTTCCGCCCTTTCAAAAGTGAGTGGCTTCCACCGAGGGCTATGTTGCAGCTCTCCAAAGTCCGGTACGAATCAGCGGTATTACATCACTACACCGAGGATAATTACAAACTGATTCCGGCGAAAGAGCACGTAGGGCGTGCGCTTACGCATCTTTTTGCGTGGCTCGCTGGTGACGAATCAAACGACCATCTTGCACACGCACTTTGTCGGATTGCATTTGCCGTGGAAATGGAACAGGAGGCGTCGGAGAATGGGCAGAAAGACCGAAATCCTGAAAATAAAGGGTGACTGGGTAGAAGTCGCTTCCGACTGCCGGTCAACGGTCGGAAAGCCGCCGCTTGACCATGAGCCGAGCGTGGATTTCAAGAAAAAGATCCTCATTGCGGAGCACAGCCCGATCCGGGATATCTCCGTAAAATGGACATGGCACGGCATCAAGAGTTGGGTGGCGACGCATTGGAGCCGTCACAAATTTGAGAAGTACATCAAAAGCCAGCGTTCAGACAGGACGGGGATACCGCGAGACAAACTACCACAGGACGCGCCTGTTGACTTCACAGGCGAGGCAAACGTGCAGTCGCTCATTGACACCATGCGCAAGCGATTGTGCCGCCAGTCCTCGCCAGAGACGCGACAGTATGCCGAAGACTTTAAGGCGGCGCTGCATGAGATCGAGCCGGAAATTGCGGATGTGCTTTGCCCGAGCTGCATATATCGCGGAGGATGTCCGGAAATGCATCCGTGCGGAAAAGACAAGAATTACTTTGATGTGCTGATGGAGAAAACGGGTGGGATCGTCAGCTCGACGCACATCGACGAACGCTATGAAGCGTACAATAAACTCTTTTACAGGCAAAGGAGACGGGAAAATGATTGAAATTACAATGCATTGCCCGACTTGTGGGAAGTTGATAACGAGAAAGACAAAAAACACAAACAAACGTGTATTTTGTACGCCGGAATGTTATCACGCATACAGAGACCCGCAGAAGAAAAAGCACGTAAAACTCGGTGCGGCTGCTAAACCAAAAAGGACGGACGGCGTTAAGGTAATTATAACCAAAGTTCTTCCGATTTACGCTGATTTCAGGCCAATTCCCGGCAAAACCTATATTGCGGAGAAATACGAATGTCACAGAGCGCCGACCGGATACGTTGTCTCCGTAAACGGGCATAGGGTAAACGTGCGAAATGACGAATGCAAGGAGGTTTGACGGTGCAGAAAGGAATGGAAGCCATTACATGGACGCAGAAGAAGATACTACCGGTATTTGCGAAGTGCAATATGAGCAGCAGAAAGACCGCAGAAGAGATTTTTTTGAGTCCGGGCGACGTTGATTACCATTTGCGCATGATCGAGATAAAAACCGGACTGAATCCGCGCGTTTTCGTTGACCTTGTAAAGCTACTGTTCCTCTGCGGCGAAGGGAATATGTTCGGGCTGGGGGAATTGCTATGACGGACAGGCAGGAAGAATTCTATCTGCTCTACATGAGCGGCGTCAGAACCGGCGAAATAGCCCGCAGATACGGCGTAAACAGGTCTACAGTCACGCGGATAATATCACGGGCAGAAAACCATCTGCGACGCGCAGAAAGGCTTAAGCGGCGTGTTGATGCGATGCAGAAAGAGGCTGAAAATGAAAATATTATCCATTGACCCCGGCAACATCAGAAGCGGCTATGTCTTGGCCGAATACGACGAGGCAGAAATCAGGCGTGTGCTTCGTGTCGGGAAGGTAGAGAACGCAGAAATGATGCAGATCATTTCCGAGATCGCAGAAAGCGCAGAAACAGATTTTGCGATTGAGATGATCGCCGGAATGGGCATGGCGGTCGGTGCAGAAGTCTTCGATACGTGCGTATGGATAGGCCGATTTTGGGAGCGTGCGCTAACGCGGGGCTTCCGCCGGATGGAGCATATCTACCGGCGGGAAGAAAAGCTTTGCCTGTGCGGCTCGCCGAGGGCGAAGGATGGCAACATCCGGCAGGCGCTAGCTGACCGCTACGCGCCCGGACAGCCGAACTTCGGGAAAGGCACAAAGAAACAGCCGGGTTTTTTCTTCGGCTTTTCCGCCGACATGTGGGCGGCTATGGCGGTAGCTACAACGTACTACGACAAATTTATAAAGGGGATTCGGATATGATGGGCGAACTCATTGACGCCGTTGGAGCGCTTGCAGAAATGTCGCTGTTGTTTTACAAAGCTACGATAAACGCGGGCGCAACAGAAGAACAGGCGAACATCCTGATAACTGCGTTCCTGCGGGCGTCATTGCAGAAAAACGGGAAGAACAAAGAAGAAAGAGAAGATAGCGGAGACACGGAATAAACTTTTGCGATACCGCAGAAAAAGAACCCCGCCCACACGGGCGGGGTTATCTTATCTCGCAAAGACTCTTTGCAGAAAAGAGCGTTGCTTTTTGTAAAACGTAGTAACCGCGGCTATTTCGCGGTCTCCAGTATAAGGCACATCGTAGCGCCACATCCCGGCGGGTGTCTGATAGATGCACTGGCCGTATCTCGGGAGCTGTTCCAAGCCGGGCATATCTAAGATATTCCGGCTTTGCTGCCGGGTAGCGGTGTGCAGGCCGCAAATGGCCGTAAAATTGACCTTAACCGCCGTCGGGATGATCGTTGCAAGCGGGCATTGCGTAACAAGAATAACATGCACTTTTGCGGCGCGCCCGATCTGACAAAGGCGCTGAACAGTCGGCAATGTCTCTTTCTTTGCCGTGGTCATGAGGTCGGTGAACTCTTCGATGATGACATACACGTTCGCGCCGTCGTATGTGCGCATCCTGCGCCGCTGCATGTCCTTGTAGCGGGCGTTTACAATGCCCATCGCATAATCAAGCGCCGCTATGATGTCGCCGTGTTCCGTGGCGTGGCGCAGTGTGTGCGGCATCGCGGCATATTCGTTAAGCTCTGTCCGCTTCGGATCGATAAGAATCATTTGCATCTGGTTTGGATGGTGGCGCAGGATAGCGCACACAAGCCCATTAAGCAAAACGGATTTACCGGAGCCGGACGCGCCAGCAATTAGCAAATGCGGCTGGTTAAGCATATCGGCGAACAGGGCGGGAACTTGCCCGCCCATGCTTGTAATTTTCATGCTGTTTTCCCTCCATCGAAGAAATAAGTTCCGTTCACCCTGTGGAGGTCAGCCCGCAACAGAAAGCGTTTTATAGTCGAACGTGTGGCACGCTGCGACGATCTCGCGCCGGGTGTCGTCGTGCCACCAGAAGCGCCAGCCGCGCGGGTTCTCGTAGATATCCTGCGCGAACGCCTGCACGTCGATCTCTCCACGTCCGAAGTCTGTAGCCGCGTCAAATGCGTAGTCGTCCGTGTATCTGCCCTCGGTGCGGCCTGCGACGATCTGCCCAGAGCGGACGGCCTTTGCAATCGTCCCGGCGTTCAGCCGGTCGCCAAGCTTCACGGGCTTCACAGGGGCGAAGGGCGAAAACGTCCGGTTTCCCGGCTGTGTCTCTGCCGAGACCGTCAGGCCGTCCACCTCGCGCATAGGCTTCCCGGCGCGAAGCCATGCGACAAGCTCCGCGAGGGTGTCGCACTCCGGCGCGGACATCTCTACATATTCAGTCAGGCATAGGCGGTCTGCGTCCATCTTCCACGTGCTGACCGAGAAACGCCAGCGCGTGCAGGTCTTGCCGTTCTGCATCGCGTTCGCCAAGTCGATAACAACAAGGCTATTGCGGTACGGACGGGCCGAGATGTTCAGACCTTCAAAGTAGAGATCGTCGTACTGGTTCAAAAGGTCGATCACGCGGAATTCTTCACGGTTGTTAATGATTTTCATTGTTTGTTCCCCCTGATTTAAGATTATGTAGTGCGGCTGATCGGCTCAACCGCCCAGAAGCCCAGAGTCAGCAAGCAACTTATTCTGCCAAGACTCGTCAGGGGATTTACAGTTTGATTTTGGACATTTCTACAAGCAGTTGCTCTGCCCGCTGAAAATAGCTCCAAGAAAATTTTTCGCCCTTCGTCGCTTCGATTTCTTTCGCCTTTTTTACGGTTTCACGGTATTCTTTGCTGAGTGCCTCGTATTTTGCGGTGAGTTCTTCTTTCTTTGCAAGCTTTTCTTTCTTCGTAATAAACAGTTTCATTTCGTTTCCTTTCTGCCGCTTGGCGGCTCCGTATCTCTTGTTTACATGCTTATTATATAGGTTGCAACGCATATAGTCAATTGGCAACATGCACAAAGTTACAACGTATATATTATGCAATTTTATACTTTACAACGTAATCCACACATGATATACTTTCGGCAAGAGGTGATGAAATGGCAGTATCAGAGGCCCAGCGCCGAGCAAATCAAAAATGGGATGCGGAAAACATGGCTTACCAAACGGTAAAAGTAAAAAAAGCTTTGCTTGAGGACTTCAAAGCCGCCTGCGCGGCCCGAGGCGACAAGGTAAATACCGTTCTTCGGCAGGCAATGGAAGAATACACGTGCAAGGAGGGAAGCAAAGATGCTTGACGATCTGGAATTGCAGCAAGTGAAGGATATCGCCGACGAGGCCCGACGCGGGGCCGTACATGATATCCAAGTAATTATTGAAAATACAGTTTCAAAACAACTCGAACTTCTGGCAGAGGGCCAGCGGACAATTATCGAAACGCTTACACCAAAGAGCGAAACCGAGGAATTGAAAGAGGAAGTAAACTTCCTGAAATCCGTTATCCGTATGCACGCAAAGCAGCTCGCCGAGCAGCAACAGGAAATCGAGCAACTTAAAAAAGCACAGTAATTCAAGCACCGACTACCGATTAACGGCGGTCGGTGCTCTTGCTATCCTGCGCAGTATCTATCTTCGCAATGCGGGAGCGTCAGCGGCTCGCATGTCTGAGAGCCCCCGCGCACCGGATGCACCACAGCGGCGCACAATGTACGCGCGTTGATTATTCCTTTCAACCCGAGTATGCACCACTCTTGTAATATACGCGCCCCTGCGCAAAACTCCCATATCTGCCACGATTCCGCCGACGATCGCGCAACGAAGCCGCGCACGGCGCAAAGTGATGCACGCAAACGGGCACCACTTCCCCGCGGCACGCCCAAAAGCCTTGATTTTCCCGTACAAAAAATGTTATGCTTTTGCTAGCAGCGCAGCCGCAAGCTAGCTTGCGCACGCGCAGCCGACGCAAAAGCGCAATTTTGATTTTTACGGGGTGAGTTCATGCCAAAGGCAAACGCAGCCAAGGAACAATCAACAGAGATCGCAAAGCCAAAGCGCAAGCGCAACAGGCCCGATCTTGCCAACTTCGGCCAAGAGTACATAGAGCCGGGAGACAATGCCCGATATCTGCGCAATGCTATGGTTGCATGGGATCTCCCCACGATCGATATCAGCGATCCCAAGCAGGTTGAACACCGCATTCAAGAATACTTCGAATTCTGCATCAACCAGGATGCAAAGCCAAGCGTTCCCGGTATGGGGCTATGGCTGGGCGTGGACGCCACTACTATTCGCAAATGGAGAGCAGGGGACTATAGGAGCACAACTCACCTACCGGTGATAAAAAAAGCTATGTTTGTACTTGAATCCCTCTGGAATGATTGGATGCAATCCGGCAAGATCAATCCGGCGTCCGGTATTTTCATTGGCAAGAATATGTTCGGGTACAAAGATGCACAAGATGTTGTGGTCACTCCGAATAATCCGCTAGATAATGGGGTTTCCCCTGCTGAGATCGCGGACAAGTATAGGGACGCACTGCCGGAAGTGTCCCCCGTGCCGGATATGCCGGACAAGTAACGCCACCAAATATCTATTTTGTTGCGTTGAATATCTGCTGAAAGTTGCGAAAACACGTTGAAAATCATTGAAACGTGAACGTTATGCACGTATGCAATGCATGAAGCGCATATTATACAGGCCGTGAAGGTGCATACCGGAGGGGGAAACGGAGTCCCAGGCCTCGGCCCGGTGAACGCTTTTACCACGGAAAATGTAAAAAGGCATTTACTTACGACCGAATTGAATACACGCCGCACCGATAAGGGGTTCGGTGTAAGCAGCAAAGAAGGGCTGACGTTGTAAGCGTCGGCTCTTTTGCTTTTGGAGGAGAAGGATGTACGAAGAGACGTTAAGCAGGATCAGGCGATTCATCGAGTCGAGACCGGAGGATAGCGCGGCGTATGGGGACTACTTCGACATTGTCAGGGCAATGTGGGAGGCGGATAGGGAGCACGCGTTCAAACATGATTTGTGGTTGAGAAACGCAACTGCTTTGAAGGTGAAAGAAACGGAAGATGCGAATGCAGTTCTCAAATTTTTCGAAATAAACAAAAAGACGTATCTCTTGGCCGCGAAAGATGACTTCGATTCTTACTGCGTATATCTGGAATGGAACAGGGACAAGACGAAACGGTTTTATGTTCCGAGAAGGGCGACGCTCCGGCCACTTGTACAGGACTTGCAGGAACTGAACGACGGAGAGTTGGATTTTCTCGGGGTGTCTTTGCCTCCGCGAGTTGGGAAGTCTACGCTCTGCATTTTTTTCATGACGTGGATCATGGGGAAGAGACCGGAAGTTGCAAATGTCATGTCAGGACACTCGGATAAACTGACGGACGGGTTCTACAGAGAGACAATGAACATCCTGACGGACGCGGAAACGTACTCTTGGGCTGACGTGTTCCCAGATGTTAAGGTCGTGGATAATTCCGCAAAGAACGAGACGATTGATCTGGAGCGGAAGAAGCGCTTCCCGACGTTCACGGCGCGGTCTGTCGGCGGAACACTGACCGGCGCAGTCGAAGTCGGAACGGGCGGATGCTTGTATGTGGACGACCTGATAGAGGATCTGGAAGAGTCCTTGAATCCTGTACGGCTGCAAGCAAAATACGATGCGTATTTGAATCAGCTCAAAGACAGAAAAAAAGACGGGGCTTTCGAACTGATGGTCGGTACACGGTGGAACGTTGCCGATCCGCTGGGACGGATTCAGGAGCAGTACGAAGGAAACCCACGATATCGGTTCCGCGTGATTCCGGCCCTGAACGAAAAGGGAGAATCGAATTTCAACTACCAATACGGGCTTGGATTCTCTACGGAGTACTACAAGGACATGAAAGCCAGCATCGACGATGCGACATGGTGTGCGAAGTATCAGGGTAAACCTTATGTTCGTGAGGGCCTTTTGTTCCCTGCGGAGTCTCTTCGGTATTACAACGGCGTTTTGCCGGAAGACGATTTCTATAAAGTCGCTGTGTGCGACGTGGCGTGGGGCGGCGGTGACAGCCTTGCAATGCCCTTTGCGTATGTAGCGACGGACGGCAGCGTTTATATTCACGACGTTATTTTCAGCAAGGGCGCGAAGGACGTTACGCAGCCTCTTGTAGTTAACCGGACGAAGGAGCACAAGCCGCACAAGGAGCGCTTCGAGGCGAACAACGGCGGCGGAGAATATGCTTCGACTGTTGATAGACTGCTTCGAGGAATTGGGGCGACGACGAATATCACTTCTCAGAGAGCGCCGAACAATCAAAGCAAGCTCGGGCGGATTATTCAGTACTCCCCGGAAATCAAGAAGTTCTATTTCATCGACAAAGAACACAGAACACCGGAATACGACGAGTTTATGCGCGAAGTGTGTACATTCTCACAGACAGGTAAGAACGTGCACGACGACGCGCCGGATAGTTTGGCAATGTTAGCCGACGAATTGTATCATGGCTCTGCGCAAATCGAGATCAAACGCCGAACGTTCTAAATTGATGCACGTTTGTGTGCGCTATTTCCGTTGAAAGTGTACGAAAACAGACGTTTTCACGTGATTCTGTGCTATTATCTATGTAAAGAGTTCTGCTCCGGCCTTGGCACGGCCATGTTTCATTACTTTCCTCCTTGGCATCCGGCTCGTCCGGGTGTCAAGGCGAGAGCAGAACATACGGGACATTAGCTCAGTTGGTAGAGCAGCGGACTGTTAATCCGCCTGTCGGAGGTTCAAGCCCTTCATGTCCCGCCATACGGTGGATGAATCCGGGCGGCCCCGGAGCCTGCTTTGAACACAGTGCGCGGAGAGATCCGTTGAGTTCGACACTTACGTCCACCGCCAGTTGCCGGGTCGCTCCCGGATGATGTGTGCGCGACTGTCGAGCCATACAGAGAATACCAACGCTTGCTGAAAACTACGCAGATAGCGGCAAACCTAGGATGCGCCGCAAAAATTCTGCGCGTGATAATCTAAGCAGGAAGGCAGTCACGGGCCGTTATCTCAAATGGCTAGAGCGACCGGCTCATAACCGGTAACATCTCGGTTCGAGTCCGAGACGGCCCACCAACGAAAAGGGGTATCCTATGCAGTTTGGACGCACGAAAATCAAAACCGACGTTGAATATGTAGACGAGAGCAATGTTTTGACAGTGCTGGAATATGCAATGAACGACCATATCTCCAATTACGGGGATATCGAGTACCTGTACAGCTACTTCAAGGGGCAGCAGCCTGTTTTACAGAGGAAAAAGGAAATTCGTCCTGAAATCTGCAATAAAATCGTTGAGAACATCGCGAATGAGATCGTTTCATTCAAGACGGGCTATCTGCTCGGCGAGCCGATCCAGTATGTAAGCCGCTCCGACACAGATACGAGCAAAGAAGTTGGCGAGCTGAACGACATCATGGAGCTTTGCAGTAAGGCTTGCGTGGACAACGACATTGCGGAATGGCTCTACATTTGTGGTGTAGGCTACAGGCTTGTGCTTCCGAACGACGCTGCGATTCTCGGGAAAGCGGTCCCGGCCCTCTCTGTCGGCGAGAAGCCAGACCTCGGAGACGATACGCCGTTCACTGTCCACTGCCTAGACCCGCGCGGCGCATTTGTCGTGCATTACTCCGGGGTCGTGGAAAAGCCTGTCATTGGCGTCAAGTACGTCAAGAAGGACGATTTGACGGTCGTTTTCAGCGTTTGGACAGGTTCGGAGTATTTTGAGATCGAGAGCGACGGCGTAAACGGTACAGGACGGATCGTGAAGCATGAGAAAAACACAGTCGGGTACATCCCGGTCGTGGAATATGTCCTGAATAACGCCAGACAGGGTGCGTTTGAGATCGTACTTCCACTTCTGGACGCGATCAACGACACGCAGAGCGATAGGCTTGACGGCGTAGACCAGTTCATTCAGTCGCTTATGGTGCTTTATAATGCCGAGATCGACGAGGACAAGGCGAAAAACCTCCGGGATGCTGGACTTATCATCCTGAAATCCTTCGGAGAGAACAAGGCCGACATCAAAGTCCTTAACGAACAGCTAAACCAGACGCAGACGCAGACGCTCATTGACGATCTGTACCAGAAGGTGCTTGAAATCGTCGGTATGCCGAACAGGAACGGCGGAACAAGCACAAGCGATACCGGAGCAGCGGTCATTGTCCGCGACGGGTGGTCTACGGCAGAGGCAAGAGCGAAATCCGACGAGGCGAACTTCAAGCGTTCTGAAAGAGAGTTCCTGAAAATCGCGCTTTCCATTATCAAGCGTTCCGGCGGGCTTTCGCTCATGCTGAAAGACGTCGATATCAAGTTCACGCGGCACAATTACGATAACATTCAGAGCAAGTCACAGGTGCTTGTTTCGATGCTCAATAATTCGCACATCCATCCTGCTCTTGCATTCGAGCATTGTGGCCTGTTCTCAGACCCGCAGTCGGCGTTCAATATGTCGGAAGCGTACTATCAGGAGCAGATGAAGAAGTGGGAGCCGGTAGAGGTGGACAGCGATGAAAACGACGATCTACAGCAAACTGGACAAGGAGCTTCCGGCAGTCAAGAACAATCTCAGGAGGGAGTTTAATCGGCTCTCTCTTATGGGATTCGACGAGCTGAACGTTTTGAACACGCGCAAGGCCACGGCTCAGATGTACAAGCGGCTTTCGCAGCGGAACGAGCGGCTATATTTAGACGGAGGCTATTTTGCTTACCTGTTCGCTTTCGGTCAGGCGTCGCAGCTCGGGTTCGCCGGGAAACGGCGAAAAATAGATGTGAAGTGGGTCGAAAGCTACTTGCAGGAATACAACCCGGTGACCCGCTACATCTACGAAAAAGAAGTTGAGCGGCGCAGGATGCGGCTCAACGAGTGCATTCTTACGGATAGGGAGTTTGACAGCCGCGAGAACTTTCAGGCCGACATCCGTCGCTCCGCGAATTATTGGTGGACGCAGACGCTTCAATACGGTATCGGCGCGTGTGACGCTGCAATGCTGGCTGCGTTCCGCGACTGCGGCGTAAAACGTGTGCGCTGGGTGACGATGGAGGATGATCGTGTTTGCGACGATTGCGGCAAACGGGACGGCGTTGTTTACGACATAGACAAGGTTCCGCCAAAAGAGCACTACGGATGCAGATGCATCCTTGTACCTGTCAGGGGGTGATCCTATGCTGGACGAAAAAGTCATAGCAGCCGTAGAGGCGATTTTGAAAAACGGCGGGATCGCCGAGATCAAGAACGAAAAGGCCGGGATCGTCGTTGTGGACGTGTCCAGAAAGGTGAAATACCGGCCTGACAGATAATTAAATATCGGCCCATCGGTAAGATGATGTCCGATGGAAGCGGCAAGGCATGGCCGACGAGAGGGTTTTCCTTCTTGTCGGCCATTTTTTGTTTATTCACAGATTTGTTCAGAGAAGAACTGAAAACCCAAACGCTGGGAGATCAGCGCAAAAAGCCCACTTTACACAGGCAGAGAAGCCTTAAATCCCAAAGGAGAATGAATTATGAAAATCGACACCAGCAAAATCCCTAATTTCGACGCACTCCCGCAGGAGGCCAGAGAGGCAATTACCGGCATGGAATTTGCCGACCCTGTTGATATGTCGAAGTACGTCGAAAAGGCCGTGTTCGACCGCAAGGCGTCCGAGGCGGCAGACCTGTCCAAGCAGCTCAAATCGAAAATGACCGAGGATGAGGCGGCGGCAGCGGAGCGGACGGCAAACGAAAAGAAGATCATGGAAGAGCTTGAAAAACTCAGAAAAGAGAAGGTCGTTTCCGAGTACAAGGCGAAGTTCCTCGGGCTTGGCTATGCGGAGCAGCTTGCCACAGATACGGCGGCGGCCCTTGCTGACGGCAAGATGGACGTTGTTTTCGCCAACCAGCAGAAGCACAACGAGGCACTGAAAGCCGCAGCGGATGCGGGGAATCTCGCAAAGGGCCAGAGGCCGCCCGCAGGGAAGGATGCCGGTGTCACACTGGACAGTCTGCGCAAGATGAGCGTGGCTGAACGCTTCGAGTTCTCTCAGAAGAACCCGGAGCAGTACGAAAAATTATACGGAGGTAACTAATTTATGAACAAACCCTATAGCAATTTCTTCCTCTCGAATGAGATCGAAGATCAGTACAATTCCCACCTTGACCTCCAGCAGTTCTGCACGGTTGACAACAACCTGACAGGAACTGCCGGTATGACCAGAAAGGTCAATCGTTATTCCGCAACCGCCGGTACGGAAAAGCTTGCAAAGGGTGTCGGAAACACTCAGACCATCGAGGTCAGCTATGTGCAGGATGAATACAAGATCCTTCTTGCGCAGAATCGCTTCAAGTATCTCGACGAGGACGCAATGGAAGACCCCATGATCGTCCCCGTCGGTATGCGCCGCGCCGGTTCCGATATGTTCAACACTGTAAACAAGGACGTTTACGGCGAGTTCGCAAAGGCAACTATGGTCGTCCTTGCCACCAAACTGAACTTTGATGCATTTGCAGACGCACAGGCAATGCTCAACCTTGAAAACCTTGAGGGCGCGAGCATTTTTGCATTCGTCAGCCCGGCCGATGTTGCAGAACTCCGGAAGGAACTCAAGGATACGCTCCAGTACGTGGAGTCGTTTGCAAGAAACGGCTATGTCGGTACGGTTGCAGGCGTGAACGTTTACACCAAGAAGGACGCAACGTCCGGCTCTGTCTATGTGGCGACCAAGGAAGCCGTCACTCTCTTCAACAAGAAGGGCGTCGAGGTCGAGCAGAACATCGCGAACAATCGCTCCGAGGACGCGGCGAACAAGCGCGAGAACTACATCTTCTCCCGCAAGTACTACCTTGCAGCGCTGACGGACGAGACCAAGGACGTCAAGGTATTCAAGGGCACCGCAACCGCAGCAACGGAGGAAACCGTGAACGCCAGCAAGACTTACTACGCGAAGTCTGGCGTTGGCTATGTAAAGGTCACGCCCGCATCCGGCGACAACCCCAAGACCAAGGGCTGGTTTACCATCGCCTGATAACAGGAGGTACGCATCGTGACATTTGATGAAAAAATCAGGAGAGTGGAGCTTCTTCTCGGAGAGAGCGGGAACGAAGAGCTGATCGGTGCGTACCTTTCCATGGCTGAAAGCGAGATACTGTCATGGTCTGGGTCTGAATCCATTTCTCCCGATTACGATACAGTCGAGATCATGGCGGTCATTGCCGGGTACAACCTGATTGGCACGGAAAACCAGATTTCCCACAGTGAAAACGGCATTTCCAGAGTGTTCAAATACTCCGATATGGTTTCTTACATACGGAACAACGTATGCGCAAAGGTGGTGGCGTATTGAGATCGCTCCGACGCAATGAAAAACGGTTTTGGTACGCCAACTATACCGGGAACGAGGAAATCCTTTCCGACGGGAAGCGGACGGGCCAGTACAAGGTAAAGTACGGAAACCCCATCGAGGCCAGAGCGAATGTATCTGCCGCGCGTGGTTCCTTGGACGATGAACACTTCGGAATCAATGCCGACTACGACAGGGCGATAACGACCTGTGACAAGAATTTGAATCTGGACGAGTCTTCGGTTCTCTGGATCGAGAAAGCGCCGGAGATCGCCGCTGACGGTTCCACGGCGACCCCGTGGGACTACGTTGTCGTAAAGGTGGCGAATTCCATCAACAGCACGACGGTTGCGATCAAGAAGGTGTCCGTGTCGTGAAGAAGATCACGATAGAGCTGAATCCCACGTCTATCAATAAGGCCATCAATGATATCCGGAAACTTAATGCTGAGTGGGACAGAAAAATCGATGAAGTGACACGGCGACTAGCCGAAATTGGAGCCACAAAAGCCTCCCTCGGATTTTCAAGGGCGGTCTACACGGGAGACAATGACGTTTCTATCTCTGTAGAGCCTATAGAGAATGGCTATTCCATCATTGCATCCGGAGAGGCAGTCTTGTTCATCGAATTCGGCTCCGGCGTCACATACGGATACGGGCATCCTGCCCCGATGAACTACGGGCCCGGAACATATCCGGGCAAAGGCCATTGGGACGACCCCAAGGGATGGTGGCTGCCGAAGGACAAGGGCGGCTTGCATACATACGGCAACCCGCCGTCCGCGACGATGTACCAGACGGGGAAAGAACTACAGCAGGAGATTTTGCGGATAGCGCGGGAGGTGTTCACAGGTGGTTCCTGATATTGAGACAGATGTGTTCGATGTGGTTGCAACGACGTTGGAAGCGAAATACGGGGACATTTTTGTGACTGGCGAGTATGTCCACGCTCCTGAGTTTTTCCCGGCTGTCAGCATTATCGAAGAGGACAACGCAGCGTACCTTCCGGCGCTTGATACGGAAGGTTCACACCACTCTCAGCTCATGTATGAGGTCAACGTATACAGCAACCTTAAAAGTGGGCGCAAAGCACAGGCAAAAGAGATCATGCAGACGATTGACGAAAAAATGTCAGCGTTGGGTTTTGCCAGACTGAGCAGGCAACCCATGACATTGCCGAACGCGGAAACATCCATCTACCGGATGAACGCACGGTATCGGACAGTCGTTGACGAAAATAAACGACTTCTAAGGAGGTAGCCAAATGGCAATTGAACTCAGCACGGCAGGCATTCTGCTTGGCTATGCTATCGAAACAGTCGCGGGGACGAAGCCGTCGGCTTTCACGCAGATCAAGGGCGCAAAGAGCCTCCCGGACATGAATCCGGAGCCGTCCACGCTGGAAACGACGCCGCTCGAAGCGACGGAATGGAAAACCTACATCGACGGTCTGAAAGACCCCGGCGGGGCGCTGGCTGTGACCTTCAATATGTCCAACGATCTGCAAACGACTTGGGATGATATTGTTGACCAGTACAAGACCGCAGCGGGAGCCGGAAAGAAAACGTGGTGGGAATTCTACATTCCCGGCCTGACCAAGGCGTTTTTCTTCACGGGCAACCCGTCTCCGCTTGGCTTTGCCGGCGCGGAGGTTGACAGTGTTCTTGAGAACACGGCATATATCACCCCGAACGGAAACATTGGCTGGGGCACGGCAGTAAAACCGACGGCAGGTACCTAATTTCATGGAGGAATGTGTATGCAGGAGAGAATCGTAATTAACGGGAAGGGGTATCCGACAAAGGAGATCACCTTCAACACGGTCTGTCAGTTCGAGGATATGGGCGTTCCCATGTCCGATATCGAAGCGAAGTCCATCATGTTTATCCGCGCTTATGCGGCAATGTGTATGGGCGTCAAGGCAGATCAGGCAGGAGAAGAGATCGAGAAGCACATTTTGAACGGCGGTACGATGGAGGAGCTTGCAGATGTTCTCCGTCAGGCCGTCGAAGAAAGCGGTTTTTTTCAGGCTCTGTCCAAGAGAGCGGAAACGGCGGACAGCAAGGGCCAGACGGAAACTGCGTAAAAAAGCACTACGCATCCTTTCGTGAGGAATGCATTGAGACGTATCTTCCGCAATGTCTCATGATCGGAATCAGCGAGGCGGGATTCTGGAATATGAATCCCGCCAAGATGAAGCCTTATATTGAAGCAGACAGATTACGTCTTGAGAGCAAGAATTATGAATTGTGGCTCCAAGGCGTTTATTTTTTTGATGCTATTTCTATCGCGCTGTCCAACGCCTTTGCCGGGAAAGGCAAAAAGCCTATCGAGTATCCGAGCAAACCCCGGAAGATCACACCGGACACGCCGGAAGAACGGGCGGCACGGGTAAAGCGTGAGAGAGAAAGGGCAATCGCATTCTTCAAGAATATGGAGCGGAATTTCAAAAAGAAAAGTGGTGATATGAGTGGCGACAGTTGAAACACTGGAAATTGAGATTAAAAAAAGCGCTTCGGACGCCTCGAGTGGAATAGAGGGACTTGTTTCGGCGCTGACGCAGTTGAAGCAATCTGTTTCCGGTGGCGCTGGATTAAAGGCTGCTGTCAACCAGATAAAGAGTTTGGGTACGGTGATAAATAATGTCACGGGCGCGAATGACGGCCTTTCAACGACATTACAGACGCTACAGGGCATTGCGGATATCGACTTCTCAAACCTTAGAGAGGCTGCACAGAACGTGAACGCTGTAGCAGGCGCGTCGAATGGGCCGAGGAATACCGGCACTCCGGCAAATGCTCCAGCTGCGGCGGTGCAAATGGGCGCGGCGGATGAAGTTGAAGTCGGGCAAGTGACGGAACAGGTCATGGAAGCTGGCGACGCTGCGAGAACGTCCGTATCTGACTTCAAGGCTTTCTCGGAGGCATTAAATAAAGGCGTTATCGGCGCGGCGAAGGCGGCGATATTTCCACTCTCTGCAATAGGAAGCCAGATAAAGGGATTGGTAAAATCTCTTGGGCGTATCGCTGTGTATCGCGTAGTTCGTTCCGCGATCAAGGGAATATCTACGGCCTGCAAAGAGGGCGTGAACAATCTCGTGCAGTACAGCGCCGCCCTGAACAGCACAGACGCGGCGACCGCAAACGCCACAATGTCCGAGTATGCGTCAACATTGCTACAGGTCAAAAATTCCGTTGGCGCGGCGGTCATGCCTGCACTTGCAGCGTTGCTCCCCGTTATTAACACAATTGCAAGCGCGTTTATAACGGCGGCAAATGCAGTCAATCAGTTCTTCCAAGCACTGAGAGGTCAAAGCACATTCACAAAGGCAAAAAAGAACACCGTGGACTATGCGAAGAGCCTCAAGAAGGCATCCAGCGCAGCAAAGGAACTGCAAAAGACGCTGCTCGGCTTCGATGAGATCAACCGTCTGAACGATGAAAACAAGGGTGGAGGCGGCGGAGCCGCTGGCGCGGACTACTCGGATATGTTCGAGGAAGCACAGATCAGCGAAAAAGCGAAGAAATTTGCAGAAGTCCTAACAAGGATTCAGGAATTCGTTACTTCCGCATACGGAATCCTGACGTCTGCACTCGGGATGTTCGTTATCGGTGCAATTCTTACATTCTCTGGCGCAAACATTCTGCTGGGCCTCGGTCTCATGGCTGCGGGCGCGTATCTATTTGCGAAAGAAATTGCGGCAAACTGGGACGAAATGACCGAAAAGGTCAAAGACACAATCGAGAAGATCATGATTGCCGTCGGTGCGGGTGTGCTTGTTGTTGGCGTGATTCTTGCATTCTCCGGCGCGAATATTCCTCTTGGCATTGGCCTTATGCTGACAGGCGCGGCGGTTCTTGGAGCGGCGGCGAAACTCGACTGGGAGCGAATGAAAAAGCAATTGCAAGGGACGCTCGGGAAAATCCTCGCTGCTGTGTCTGCCGGATTGCTTGTTTTGGGCTGTGTGCTTACATTCTCCGGTGCGAATCTCCCGCTCGGGATTGGACTTATGATCGCCGGTGCGGCTGGCCTTGCAAGCGTTGTGGCGGTGAATTGGGAAACCATTAGGACAGCACTACAGGGAGAACTAGGGAAAACACTCGCACTTGTCGCAAGCGGGCTTCTCGTCCTTGGCGTTGTGCTTGTGTTTAGTGGCGTCATGCTCCCACTTGGTATCGCCCTTATCGCTGCTGGCGCGGTCACGTTGGTTGCAACAGCTGCGGTAAACTGGGATTACGTCAAAACAAAGATCACCAAAGTGTGGGAAACGATAAAGAGGCTTGCGAAAACGTCTGGGATGCTGGCTATTGGCGTATGCCTGCTCTTTACTGGCGTTGCCACTCCGCTTGGACTTGGAATGATTGCAGAAGCTTGTGAATCTCTGTTCGAGAAACGAGAGCCGAACTGGAATAACGTGTTCAACCCGATCAAAGAAGCGTGGGACAGCGTTGTAAATTGGTGGAACGCAAATGTTCAGTCTACGATAGACAAGTGGAAAGATGCCATTGCAAACATTTTTACAGGTGGACGATCAGTAGTAGAAAAGCCAAACGCCGCGTCCTCGGAGTTTTCGAACAAGGTCGGCAAATTCGCATCCGGCGGTTTCGTCACGTCTGGGCAATTGTTCTACGCAAGAGAAGCTGGCCCCGAACTGGTAGGCTCCATTGGCGGGAGAACAGCCGTTGCAAACAACGACCAGATCGTAGACGCTGTGTCCGATGGTGTTTACCGCGCGATTGCACCGCTCATGTCCGGTATGCAAGGCGGTGCTACGCACATTTATCTTGACGGCAAGGAGATCACGGCAGGCCAGAATCGGAGAAACCGTATGTACGGTGCGGCGCTGTCCGGCGTGTAGGGAGGCACTATGACAGTAAAGATAAACGGAGTAGACATTACGGATTACATTGCGTTCCGTGGCTTCAAGTGGACGAGGAACGACGTAGATTCCCCAGATACTGGGCGTATGCTGGACGGCAATATGGAACGAACGCGCGTCGCTACGAAAGTCAGGCTGGACGTTACGTGCCGCCCGCTGCTCCTTTCGGAGGCTTCCGACCTCCTGTCTGCGATCATGCCTGTTTTTGTCGAGGTACAGTACACAGATCCGCAGGAGGGCGGCACAGTTACAAAAACGATGTATTCCAACAACAACCCTGCGTCCTTCTGCATCAAGAAGCCGGACGGGCGCGAGTATTGGGACGGGATCACGTTTCCTCTCATTGAAAAGTAGGTGATACCATGCAGTCAGTTCCGAGCAACTGGACCAACGTTTTTGAAATCGACCACAAAACTGAATTCAAGGCCGTCATAAACGGGGTCACATACACCTACGGGTCTATCAAGTCCGCGCAGATCACGAAATCCATGATGGACAAGCTGACCATTGGTCAGGCTACGTCCGCAATGCTGGACATGGTATTCAGGCCGGAAGGAACAATTCCCACGGCAGCAAAAATTGAATGCTATGTCCGGCTCACGAACTACGAGCCTACCACGTTGGTCACGGACGAGGCTGGGAACATCATCAAAACGGACGATGGGTACATTCTGGCCGGTGCATATTCGGTCGTGACCGACTGGATTCCATTTGGAACGTTCTACATCGACACGAGAGAAATTGCCGCAAACGGTCTTATGACCATCACGGCATACGACCGGATGCTTGCGGCAGAGCAGGAATTTCCAAGTTCGGCTGGCTCGATGACGATGGATGCCGCTGTTGCGTACATCGCGTCGGCTCTCGGTGTGGAAACGGACAGCCGCAACCAGATTGCACCTTACAGCATTGACAGCCCTGTAGGGCTTTATACGATGCGAGAGGTGCTTTCCGGAATCGCGGCTGCGTCCGGCGGCAACTTCATCATTACCGAAGGAAACAAGCTTCGGCTTGTACGGCTTGCTTCTCCGTCTACGGTCGATACGACGCGCGTCGCATCCTACGACGCGCTTTCCGACATGGTGACGATTGGAAGGATCACGCTTTATCCAGATGGGGATACGCAGTATTCTTCCGGCACGTCAGGCTATGAGATTCAAGCGGACTGTATCTATGCGACGCAGGCAATTTGTGATTATGTGAATAGCCTGCTTGGTGGCGTGTCGTATCGTCCATATTCTGCTGGTACGGCGAGGCTGAATCCGGCTATCGAGCTTGGAGACAGCGTAAGCCCGAATGGAAAGAATTCCATTGTTGCATCTGCGGTGTTCACAATTGGCGTCTCCATGAGCGCCAGCATTGAAGCACCGATAGATACAGAGGTCAACCACGAATACCCGTATCAGGGGAGGACGAAGGAAGAACGCAAGACGGCTGTTTCCGTTTCTGAGATACGCAAGACTACAGAGGAGATTTCCCTTACTGTTCGCGGGAAAGTCGGCGCGGCAGAAGTTCAGAGCGCGATAGACCTGAATCTGAACAGTTTGACGTTATCCTATTCTGCGGCTGAAAACGGCGCGTCCATCACGCTTTCCAAGGATGGCGTGAACATTCAGGGAAACGTGAAGATCGGCTCCATCGACGCAAGCAAGATCGATGTGAAGAATCTGAACGCTGACGAGATCACGGCGGGCACACTCAGTGCCATTGACATTGTCGGCTGCACAATCTACGCGCAGGAGAGCAAACAGGATTATGCGAAGATGCTTTCCAACGGCATGGAGATTTACACTGACGGGACGTACAAAATGGGCCTTTATGTTGAAGGAAGCAACCCTACTTTGGAACTTGGAAACACGACGCCCGCATTCATACAGAAGATCTTTGAAGCTTCCGCGCACAAACTGTGGCTTGGAAACCGTACCGGAAGCGACGGGATCATGATCGATTTTACAAATCACACGGTCAAAAAGTACATAAACGGTACGGCAACAGCATTGTGAGGTGGAGATATGAACGAACGGCTTGAATCACTAAAGGCTATAAAAGAAACCCTGAATCAGATCCGTGTCACTGGTCGTTCAGACTGCTTCGCAGTCGTGGCGATCAATAACGAGCTGGACAAGCTTATCAAACAGGAGGCTGAAAATGGCTGAAACATACAAAAAGATATCTGATTTTAATGTCGCGGCCAGTTTTGGAAACAATGATCTTCTGCTCGTTTCACAGTCTGGGACGACCAAGGTCATTAAAGGCTCGACGCTGAAAGCCCTTGCAAAGGCGGCTGGTGTTGAGGCGGCGAAGATAAACAATGCGACTGTCAACGCGCTCGGACACCTTGTGATTACAACGACCGACGGAACGGTTATCGACACGGGCAAGGTCACAGGCGCGGATGGCGTATCCGTCACGGGCGCTTCCATTGATGCGCAGTATCACTTGATCCTGACGTTTTCGGACGGCAGCACGAAAGACGCGGGCTATTGCCGGGGCGCTTCCGGGGCCGGAACTGGCGATATGCTGGCATCGGATTACGACTCCGACAATGCCGTAAAGGCCGCAGGAGGCATCGCGGAATATGTCAAAAACAACATCCCAATCGCTTCTAAAAGCATTCGCGGCGGTGTGAAAATTAAGACTGTTACAAAGACAATCACGCCTTCTGAGTGGGTAGCTGCCGGCAACGGCGCGTATTATAGCGCGAGCGTACCGCTTGGTTCTTCACTTATGGCATCAGCCTATGCTTCTGCTTATGGCGGAAGCTTGAGGGCCGATCAATTTTCGTTTGCGACATACAACAATACGACGGTTGTTAGGTATACAGGTGAAAAACCAACTGGCAACGTAACCGTAACCGTTGATGTGCTTTATTAGGGGGATGTTATGAACGAATTTAAAGCAACACATCTTGCACCTATTAAGTTAGGACACACCGGAGAAAATGAGGCAGTGCGCGTGACGTTTTCTCTTGTGCCGTTCAAAGAAGAATTTCCCGGCGGTCGGCCTGCACTTCTTGTGAAGCCGCCGAAAGGCGGCAATGCGTATCCGGTTACGCTGACAGTCGAGGGCGATACCGCATACTGGACGGTCACGGCGGCAGATACTGCCGTTGCAGGCTTCGGCCAGTGCGAATTGCAGTGGTACGCTGGGGATACGCTGGCGAAATCGGATAAATTTGATTTTATCGTTGTTCCGGCGCTCGAAGCAGGCGCAGAGCCGCCGGACGAGCCGTCCAAGCGCTGGTTCGATGCGATTCAGGCGCAGATTGGAGATCTTTCCAAACTGACGACAAAGGCAAAGGATAACCTTGTTGCGGCCATCAACGAGGCGGCACGCTCTGGCGGAGGCTCCGGAGGAGCGGGCACCATCGATATGCGCGTCGCGGATGGCTACATCCAGTACAGCAACGACGGCGGCGCGACGTGGGAAAACCTCATTGCCATTGCCGATCTAAAGGGCGCAGACGGTAAAGACGGCACAAATGGTACAGATGGCGCAGACGGGCACACGCCCGTTATCACGGCGTCCAAGTCCGGAAAGGTTACAACGATCAAGGTAGACGGAGAAGCTGTCGCTACGGTCAACGACGGGGCTGACGGAACAAACGGAACGGATGGCGCTCCGGGCAGGGATGGTGCAGATGGCGCACCCGGTAAGGATGGCGTGACGCCGGATATCAAGATCGGGACGGTGACTACGCTGCCCGCAGGAAGCGAGGCTACGGCCAGCATGGGCGGAACTGCCGCACAGCCTACGCTCAACCTCGGAATTCCGAAGGGCGCAAACGGGGACAATGCGAATGTCACGAAGGATGCGGTTGTCGGGGCGCTCGGGTTTACGCCCATCGGCGCGGATGGTGTGCCGGTTAAAAGCGTGAATGGCGCGACCGGCAAAGTGAAAGGCACATTTTATGTGACGGTGACGCAAGGAAACGGCTATATCGCAACCGCCGACAAAACGGCTGCGGAAGTGTATGCGGCCTATGAGGCGGGTTATGCTGTATATGCGATTGCAAAATTCAGAGATATTCACATCCCATACACACTTCCGCTTGAGGCTGCGGTAAATATTTCTGGGAATGTGGTGTTCGGATTTGGAGCGGCTGGATCAACTGACCCGACGCAAAAACCGAACTATCTATGCGTGGCATACAACGGGGATGATTGGCTTGCATGGGCCGGAAAGCTGGCAAGAAGCGAGGATATCCCCACGATTCCAACGGAACTCAAAAATCCCTGGTCACTCAACATCAAGATCGGAAACGCGACGACGAGCTATGATGGCAGCACGGAGGAAACCGTGGAAATCCCCAAAGGTGTTCCGGCTGTTACAGCCGCTGATAACGGGAAAATCCTTCGCGTCGTAAATGGGGCGTGGGCGGCTGCCGAACTGCTCATCGCGGGAGGTGCTTCATTTTGAGTGAATATTTGACAAACGGTGCGGCGCTGACCCACACGGCAGACCGGATTCGCGCGAAAACGGGAGAGACAGCCCAAATCGTATGGGACGCGGAAAAGGGATTCGGAAACGCGGTGGATGCGATCTCCGGAAGCGAAAAGATTCAGCACGCAGATATTCCGGATTACGTCAAGGCCGAGGCATTGGCCGTGGCGGAGAAAGTCAAGGCTGTGTTGAAGTCAGACAGCATTGTTTTTCTGGCGGTATCGGATTTCCACCACGCCGGTGAGCAGACCGACAGCTGGCAGACGAACATCAATGCCGGAAATCTGCACGCCTGCATGGCACTCAAGGCGCTGGCATATGTACTGCCTGAGATTGATTTTGCCTGTATGCTGGGCGATATCACTTTTGGCAGCAAAACTACAACGGAAGCGCTCTTGAAATCTCAGATCGCAGAGATTAACGGCTGGCTTGACGAGGCATACAAGGGCATTCCGCAGTTCCGCACGGTGGGAAACCACGATACCGGAGAATACAGCACACTGGTTGGCGCGGAATATCTCTTCTCGGCCATCGGTAAATACTGCGAAGGCGCAACTTACGGCAGTACAGAATACGGCTACTGCTACAGGGATTTTGCCGATAAGAAGCTCCGTGTGATCTGCCTCAATACCGGCGAGGGCGAGACGACCGGTGGCGAATCGGCAAGCTACATCTGCTCACCCGCACAAAGGCTGTGGTTTGCACAGACGCTCTATGACGTTGGCAGCAAATCCGATGCAGCCAGCTGGAGTGTACTAGTATTAGCACACTATCCGCTGGATTACGGCGGCACATATCCCATGAGCAATATCGTGAAAGCCTACGTTGAGGGCGGATCGACCACAGAAAACGGAACGGTGGTAAATTTCAACGGCCACAATGCCGCGAAATTTGTGGCGAATGTCCATGGGCATAACCATTGTTTCCAGTTCGGGAAACTACACAGCGTAGCCAACGGACAAGGAACGGAGTTTGACGCATGGCGGATGTGCACACCGAACGCATGCTTTTACCGCAACAATTCCGGCGTCACCACTATATACGGGATTTCGTTCGGAGACCCTGCTCCATACGACAAGACAGCAGGGACGGGCAAAGACACAGCCTTTAACATCAACGTCCTCAATCCGTCTGAGCAGGCGATCTATTCGTTCTGCTACGGCGCGGGCATAGACCGCACAATCGGCTATGCGGCAACCATCTACAGGAGCATCACCAATTCGCTTTCGCACGTTTCGAACAGCAATGCGGCGGTATCCGTTGAAGACGGTGCGGCTTATACCGCAACGCTGACGGCGGACAGCGGCTACACGATGGGCAACGTTGTGATCAAAATGAGCGGAACGGATATCACATCAACGGCCTACACAGCAAGCACCGGAGCGATCAGTATTGCCAAGGTAACGGGAGATGTGACGATTACAGCTGTAGCTACGAAGATCGTAACGTACACAAATCTGGTGCCGACAGCGGTGGATAGCTCAGGGGCGCCTGCACCGTATACTGATGGGCAGGCATTAAATTCCAGCGGAACAACCGTTGCCCAAAACCACTTCACCACAACAGGATTCATCCCGTTTGATGGGGGGGCAGTACACATTTACCGTATCGGCGGCGAGGGAATTTCGTGGAATGAATACGGCTGTCGCATTGCGTGGTATAATGCTGATTTTTCCCTCAAAGGCAGCGTGCTAAAATATGAACAGCTTGGGCTAAGCCAATATTACCCAACCAAAATTGACGACCCCAACGCGGCAGCAGCATTCAGCACGGACAAGAACGTTGTTCCCCCGCAGGGCGCGGCTTATTTCAGAGTAAGCGCGAAGGGCAGTGGCGCGAATCTCATTATCACGCTGGATCAGGAGATCAGTTGATGGATACATGCGTATGCTGCGGGCGGGCCGTGCCAGAGGGCAGGATGGTCTGTCCGGAGTGCGAAATAGAAAGCTTTGAAAGGAGTATCAAGATGGATGATGGAATTCAGGCGCAGATCGCCTCCGTGGAGGCGCGATGCAAGAGCAACTCGCACAGGATCGACGAGCTGGAGGCAGACAACAGGGCGCTGCATCAGCTGGCGACCTCGGTGGAGGTGCTGGCGACCAAGCAGGAGGCGATCGAGGAAAACGTGAACGAGATAAAGGCCGATGTGAAAAGCATCAAGGCGCTGCCGGGAAGCCGCTGGGAGGCGGTCGTAAAGGGAGTTATCACGGCGATCCTTGCAGGTCTGATCGGATTTGCGCTGGCAAAGCTGGGGCTGGGTGGATGATGGAGTTCTCGAAAAAGTGGCTGCTTGGAAGCGGAATCGCCTGCGTGGTGCTGACGATCCTGTGCGCCTTCGGCCTGCCGCTGGTGGAGATCACGCTTGCCGTTATCGCGGAGACGACGGCGAGCAGCGGCTTTTATCTGTGGAAGGCAAAGAACGAGAACCGGAGTAAATACGCACTCAAGTACATCAAGAGCCTGCCGGAGGCTTACACGGCAGAGGAAAAGGCACGGTTTCTGGAAATCGTGTTGAAAGACTGAAAGGAGTAGAAATGTTTGGACGATAATAAGATAAACGAAATATGCGACAAAGCCAGATCTAAAGGTTGGCTGAATGGATTCGATTTTTCAATACTTATTCAAGAACTGACAATACCGGAAGGGGCATGGGTCATTGATACTGGAAATTTTGAAAATGTAAACGCCAAGGTGGCGCTTAGACTGATTGACAGAATCAGGCGGCATCCGATTCTTTGGAAGTTATTTTTCATGGTAGCGTGAAAGGAGTACCTGCAAATGGATAAGATCATCAAGCGGCTCGGGAATCTCTTGAGCGTGAAGAGCCTTGTGACGCTGACGCTGACGGCGGTATTTGCGTACATGGCCGTTGTGGGCAAGATCAGCCAGGACTTTATGACGGTGTATGCCGTCGTGATCGCATTCTATTTCGGCACGCAGAGCCAGAAGGTGCAGGACGCAGTGGATGGAGGCGCGGACAATGCCGGTAATTAAAGATGCGCTCACGCCGATCAACCATCGAGCGGGCGGCTGCACGCCGAAATGGATCGTCGTCCACTACTTCGGTGCGCTCGGCTCTGCGGCCAGCGTGGCCGAGTGGTTCAAAAATCCGCAGGCCAGAGCCAGCGCACACTACGCCGTAGACGAAGGCGATATCATTTACCGGTGCGTAAAGGATACGGATGTGGCGTGGCACTGCGGAGACGGTACGCTGCATCCGGAGTGCCGGAACTGGAACTCCATCGGCGTGGAGCTGCGGCCGGGGAAGGTAAACCGGAAGCGCATGGGAGCCTACGACACCGACTGGTTCTTCGAGAAAAAGGTGCTGGACAATGCCGAGTGGCTCATCCGCAAGCTCATGGAGGAGCACAACATTCCGGCGGATCACATTATCCGGCATTACGACGTGACCGGGAAGTACTGCCCGCGCCCGTTCGTCGGCACGGACATGAACACCTACTATCACACCACTGGCAACGAGCAGTGGAAAAAATTCTTGGAAAGGTTTGAGGACGAAGTGGTAGAGAAAAGCAAAATGATCGTGGATGGCAAGGAGGTCGCCGTCGAACGCATCCTGAAAAACGGCACGAACTATGTCAAGGTGCGCGATATCGCCGCCGCGCTGGGTCTGAGGGTATCCAATAAGGGCAATATCGCCGTGCTGGATAGCAAGTAATTTTCAGCCGTCCTGCGCCGGAAGGAGGCGAAAATGGCAAGAGGGCGCGTGCATTTACCGGATGGATTGAAAAATCTGCTGGCAAGCGATTGGGAGCGCGTCCTTGGGCAGGCAATGCTTGGCCGGGAGGATCGGGAGATCGGGAGGATGTACATCTTGGAGCGAATGCCGCAGATCGATATTGCGGAAGAGCTACACATGGATCGTTCGACGGTCTCCCGGCGCATGGATAAGATCATGATCGAAGCGCGCAGGACGGCGGAAAGGCTGGATATGGTATAGCGAAAGCCCGGGGCATTATGCCTCGGGCTTTTGCTTGTGGAAATCAGGGTCATAGGACCTTGCGGCGCGTTCGAGTAGTTTGAAGTCACAGGATATCCGGACCAAAAATGAGTTCGATTTATTTACAACGTCAAAATATGTCTTGGACGCTTTTTGGAGGATATCCGCACGGTTGCGGGCGATCTCGATTAGCTGCTTTTGCAGCAGGCGTTTGTATTTTTCGTCAGGCTCCGCCGAAAAGTCAAACTCAATCAATGCGCATGCCGGGACCGGGATCATGTTGTTAAAGCCAAGCAGGCCAAGCGACCCTCCGGCGAGTTTGAAGATGTGTACACCTGGCTTGATGTTGGCATGGCCTGGTTTCGGAGATTCCATCGGAACAAAATAACGGTGTTCGCCGACAAGCAGCACAACGCCGACATAAGGACGGTGTGCGTTTTTGTTGAACTGTACGCGGGAGTCGCGCGAATTCAAAAACCTTATGTATTTGTCAGTGACTCGATAGATGCGCAGTTTCTCCATATTTCGACCTTCCCGGAAAAAGAAAAGCGAGACAGGAAAACCGTCTCGCTTTTGATTGCCCATGCAATTTTTAGGTCCCTATTTAACGGCAAGGGGTCTCCGCTTTTTTAAGTTCCTACTTAACGGCAAGGATTCTCCGCTTTTTTAAGTCCCTACTTGACGGCAAGGGGTTTCCGCTTTGATGGGCAGGTGATGGACAAGGACGTTCATCACTGTTTAGGCAGATTCCTCTGCACCTTTAGTATAACAAATCAAAGCCGAAATGCAATAGGATTTAGAAAAATTTTTTGCGACACAATGCGACATAAGATCACTTCAAAAAGTTGCACGCAAATGCCACGAAGATGCACAAAAGTGCAACCCTTAAATTTGGTGGATACAGGATAATAATAGCAGGAGCTGGCCAGCTTACTATTTTATCGGAGGTACTACTATGGAGTACGCAAGCAATGGCAAGGCCAATGCGGCCCTGACCACTGGTATCATCGGCACGGCGGGCGTCGGCCTCGGCCTGCTCGGGAATCTGCTCGGCGGAGGCTGGTGCGGTATCGGCGCAAATCCGGCTGCTGCGGCTGTAGCGGCGGGTGCGTGCAGCGAGAATATGCCGGTCACGCGCTATGAGCTGGAAAGAGAAAACAAGCTCGCGCAGAAGGACAGCGAGATCGCGATGCTCAAGGCAAACACCTACGGCGATCAGAAAATGCTGGAGATGTACGCTTACATCGACGGCCAGCTCAAGGACGTGCGGAAGTCCCTGTGCGATCAGGCAGTCCACAACCAGCGCACTGAGGACAGCTTCGTGCTGGCCCGCCAGGACATCGCGTCCGTCAAGGACGAGCTGCACCGCGAGATCGAGATGGAGGCCGAACGGCGCTGCTGCGGCGACAACAGCATTGTCACCTACGCCAACGCGACGTTTTATCCCAAGCAGGTGGCAGACGTCACCACGGGCACCGCAACCACGGCGCAGACGCTCTACAACCCGCTTCCGAAGTGCGGGTGCTGCAACAAGTAAACCAAAGGGGCGGCAATAGCCGCCCCACCCTTAATACGGAGGTATCCCTATGGTAACGATAGATCAGGCATTAAATGGATTCGAGCGATTTGCAAATAGCGAACTTATCCCGCGGTTATCGCAAGGTATTGGCTATGCTGTTTCTGTACTCATTCGGATGGCAATGGACGGCGGAAAAGAGCGATTGCTTGCAATGAAGGATAATTTCTTTGTGCAGATGACTGGAGCACTCGACGAGCAAGGGAACGTTGACATTGATCGGCTATACAAGCACGCTCGGGATGTGATCGACGGGAAAAAGATCACGTTGTTTTCGTTCAAGGACAAAGATATGCGATTTGATGCAAATGACATAGACAAGCTTTACAGATACATTCAGGAGGCGTGACGATGAAGAAATACATGGATGAGCTGTACGCGCGGCTGGAAGAGCTGGCTGAAAAGCCGCTGACGCTGGGACGCATTGAAGAGGCTGACGCCGTGGCGGGCCTCCTGTGCCGCCTGCATAAGCTCGACGGCATGGATAGAGACCATTTTCGTGAGTCCGCGAAAATGATGAATTTCACCCGAGAGGACGCGGAGACATGGGCGGCGAAGATGCAGAATGCCGACGGTACGACAGGCCCGCACTGGACGATGGAGCAAACGTCCGCCGTCGCGGATGCGAGCGGCATCCCGCACGACATCCCCCGCTGGTCGTGGGGTGTGACCATGAACATGATGTACTCGGACTACTACGATGTGGCGCGGAAATTCGGAGTCAACGTGCCGGAGTTCTACGCGGAGCTGGCGCGGGCGTTCTTGATGGATAAGGACGGCCCCGGCCCGGAGGAAAAGCTTTGTGCGTATTACAGGTGCATTGCCCATAACAAATAGACGGGTGTATGATGCGGTGATACGGAAGATCAAAGGCATATCCTGAAATAAATATGTAACATATAATGTAGCATACAGGAAACGATTTTACGTTATCACATTTATCAAAACAAAACGTTCGAGTCCCGCCGCAGATGCGAACAAACACAGTATAGAGTATAAAAAGTACCGATTTTAGCTATTTCCAAGCTAAAATCGGTACTTTGGCGCGGAAGGAGAGATTCGAACTCTCGCTCGCTTTTTAGACGACTACTCCCT
>ERZ835980.673-NODE-673-length-44912-cov-23.820920_pt1 | contig 44912 bp, 77 predicted proteins | sample MGYA00519943_ERZ835980 | MGnify/ENA primary metagenome ERZ835980 (study PRJEB31850, sample SAMEA3708791) | human gut metagenome | biome: human gut; feature: human-associated habitat; material: faeces | place: China | collected 2014 ... | reverse complement strand
GCTTTTCATTTTCCTCGGCCAGTTTTACGCCGTCCTTAAAATGTGCCGCCGCCTCAGCTTCCGCTGCCCCCTGCTTTTCCTGTGCTTCCTCCACCATTTTCGCCATCTGGTCTTTGGTGTACTTCTTGATGTTGATGCTCATAATTTGGCTCCTCCCATTTTCATTTGTTCCCCGCGTCCCCGGTCGCTCACGATGCTCACGACCTTGCAGTCGCCGTATCGCTCGATATCCATGGCGATACGATCCTTGATGCCCTGCGCGTCGGAGGCGGGGACGTTGGCTTTAATCGTGATCGTCAGCATATACGTACGACCTTCTTGCCGTCCATCTTCACGCCGCAGTTGGGGCAGTAATCGCTCTTGCGGTTGTTCCACATATCGCAGCACGTTGATACATACCCCTCGGCAACGGGCGTTCCGCTTCGATAGTGCGTTACCCACCGCGCATGCACCACCGGCGCAACGTCGGCGGCGGGAGCATCTTCAATTTCAAACTCATCTGAGAGCCGCTTAAATACGTACTCAAGGCAATATGAACCGAACCCAACGTGATAATCTTGATCTACCGGGTCAAAATACAAGATGTTGAAATACGGCCTGTCAGGCGTCCCTGAAACAAAAATTTTTGCAAAGCTGGTCTTTATTTTGTTCTTGTGGGTGCAAACATCTGCACTCTGCATTTCTTTTTCAGCCATTGTCAGCCCTCCTGTTCGGCGAACACCCGCTAACCCACCTTGCACGGCAGCACCACCACGCGTCCATCCTTGTCGGCCTCGTCCAGCTCACGCAGACGGTCATCCAGCAGCCAGTTTTTCACATACTCCCAACTGCAATTATAATCAATTCCAACATCCATCAGGATATTAGACATTCGTTTAGACTCTTCCGGCGTCAGCCCCGTTTCCTCGTAGGCTGCAAGACGCTCCACACACGTCTGTCTGTACGCGCTTTTTGCCACACGGTCATTGCAATCATTGCCACTGTAACAACCTGCCGGATAATTGTAATCCGCTGCGCCGCTTGCGAGATATTTTGTCAATCTCTCCATCACTCCACCTCCTGCATCTTACTAATCACTTTTCGGATCACGTCGCCACCGTAAGCGTCTTTTGTCAGCTCCAAAAATTCCGTCAGCGTCATCATGCCGTGCTCGAGGTCGACGCCGTAGTCTCGGGCAAACTGCTTTCGCCCCATGTCACACGATCCGGTCAAGCGATGATGCCAGTCGTAAAAATACAGTGTCGGATATACTTTCTCTCGGTCTGTTTCGTGCAGGAACGCATCAATGCGCTCATCTTCCGGCATATCCTCGAAAAGCTTGTCTCGCAGCGCTTCCATTGCTTCGCGCAGCGTTTCGCCGTGTGCAAAAATGTTGTCCTGCTTGACGATATAACACGGTGTGAGCGTCAAATCGCCGTTCAAAATTGCCCCGTGCGCAGTGTTTCCGCGCACGGAACGAATCAGCGTGTTTACGCCGTCAATTCGATAAACCGTTTTCCGGTTGAAGCTTTTAATTCCGTAGCCGTCGCCGCAGCCGTCGCCGTAGCCGGAGCCGTCGCCGTCGCCGTAGCCGTCGCCGTAGCCGTAGCCGTAGCCGTAGCCGTCGCCGTAGCCGTCGCCGTAGCCGTCGCCGTAGCCGTAGCCGTCGCCGTAGCCGTCGCCGTAGCCGTAGCCGTAGCCGTAGCCGTCGCCGTAGCCGTCGCCGTAGCCGTAGCCGTCGCTCACAGTCAGAAATGCTTTGATCTTCTCGTCAAGCGTCATCTCTTCCACTCCTTTACACCTCGAAGAGACGCAGATGCCGTGTCTGTGCACGGGATGATCTGGATCGCACCAAGCACGGTCATTTCCGGAATCGTCACGGTAAAACGGCAGTTGCCCGGTGCTTTTGTACCGTCCTGCGCCAACTGCTCCACGGCACACGCGCCGTCCCAACTCCACAGCTTACGAACATCGGTCATGGTAACCTCGGAGCCGTTTCGCTCCTTGATCTTGCCGAAAAACACGCCTGCGCGGTCGCAGCGAACGATATAGTCCTGATTGTTGTTCATGATAAAAATTCCTCCTGATTTTTTTAAAATTTAAAGCTCTATCTGAGCCTGATTCCGTTTACCTCCGCCTCCGCCGTAAAGTAACGGTGGTGCTCGTTGATGTAGACGATACGACCGTGTACGGTTCTCAATTTTTCAAATCCGCAGATGCCGCTCGCGCCCTCAAAGGCTGCAGGCTTCCAGCTAAATGGTTCTCCGATGTACATAGTCAGGCCTCCTTTTTCCGTTTCTTCCAGCCGTCACATGGCACGTCGGAATCAGGCGGCGTGAATACCGGGTAGCCTTTGCCCATGCCCCAGTTGTAGTCTTTGTCTCCATAACGGAAGCAATAGCCATAGATGACGGCCTCGTCGCTGCGAACGAACGGCTCTCTCAGTGCAGCGTAGCTCCGACACGTCTCGCAGCTATGTACTGCTCCCTCGTGAGCCTCTGCCCAAAGCTTCGTTTGCTCTTCCGTGGTCACGTCAAGGATTTTTCCCATTATGCGTCCTCCCCAAATCTCAATTTTGTTACGGCAATGGGGAACTCTTCAATCTCGCTTGCCCAGCGTGCCGTGCCCTTGCCGTTGTGCCGCTCAAATACCAGTGGGAACCCGCCGATGCCGTCGAACAGGCTCCCCATCGTAACAGGACGCAAATATTGCGCACTGATACGCTTTGCCAGGAAGTCCCAAAATGGCAAGGCGATGGAATTCCCCAGCGCCTTATAGCGCGGACTGTCGCTCGGCTTGCGCAGTTTGCCCTTACTGTCGCGCCACTCGCCGATGTCCGTCCAGTGGTCTGGGAATCCTTGCAGCCGCTCGCATTCCATCGGCGTGAGGCGGCGCACAATCATTCCGGTTCGGACGGTGTTTTGCAAATTCAGACTTTGCCCTACGCTTTCTTTTGCTTGCAGCGCCCCGTTGATCTCGCCCCCCTCGGTGAAATTGCGGCAATCAACACTGCTGACCACTAAATCGGTGCTATCCTTGTAATCTCGCTGCTTGCAGTTGCTCGCAACGTCTCCCTCGCGGTAGTCCCCGAAGCCCTGCATTTGATAGCAAACCGCCGGAACCTCGCCGAAGGTGTGCAGCGCAGAACACGGCTTGTCCGGTCCGACGGTGCTGCGGTTATTCGGCTGATTGTTCCCGCTCATGCCGGCCGCAGCGGTCAGCGTAGGTGCTCTGTCGTCGCTTCGCACCTCGGCCCCGCCTTGCTGTGTTCCCATGCAGAAAATCGCCGGGTTATTTACTCCGCCGCCAACGCCACCTTGTAGCGTCGGGGATGCTCCCTCTGTGCCAAAAATCCGTTTGCTTTGGCAGTCCCACTGCGTCAGACAGTTTTGGAAAATCGTCTGGTCGTTGCTGGTGCCGAGCGTTCCGCTCTTGTCCTCCTGAACTAACGCGCCTTTTCCTCCGCCGTCACACCCCCCCTGATGCGGACTGCATACGATGTTGGGGCCTCTGTCGGCGCAAGGGCTTCCGTCTGCTCTTGCGGTGAGACTCCTTGCGACTGCCGGATTAAAACCGCTTTCAGCCGCTTCGGCAAATCCTTCCCCTGACAATCCGCTCTCCGCAATATTCCCTGGCACGCTTTTGCGCTCAAAGAGTATTTCTCCTGCGGTGTCTCCTCCAAAATCTGCGACAACCGAGATACGACGGCGACGTTGGGGGACTCCCCAGTGTTGCGCGTCATGCACTCGCCAAGCCACGCTCCATCGTCCTCCCACTTCATCGTGGTAGCCACCCCAGGTGTTCCAGCCTTTTTCAGGCACTTCAATATCGGGGGCTTCCGGCTCTGCGATGCGGATGATCTCTTCGAGGACTGCCGCGAAGTCTTGTCCTTTGTTGCTGCTGAATGCTCCGGGCACGTTTTCCCAGACCATAAACCGAGGTCGGACCATGTCACCTGTTCGTCCGTTCGCTTTGTCATGTGCTCTCATCTCCTTCACGATGCGGATCTGTTCCATGAACAATCCGCTTCTTGCGCCGGCTAACCCGGCGCGTTTTCCTGCAATGCTCAAATCCTGACACGGTGAGCCTCCCGTGATAACGTCCACGGTCTCGATCTCCGCGCCGTTGATTTTCGTAATATCGCCGAGGTGCTTCATCTTCTCCCCTCGCATTCCCCGAACATCTCCCGGAACGTCAGGCCCGTCAAGTCTTCCAGCGCCAGCAGCTTTTGGATGGTCGGCTCGATATCGCCCTTGACATATTGACTGATGACCGACGCGCTGATGCCCGTTGCGGCGGCGAGCGTCGTCTGGTTGTAATTCGTCGATTCCAAAAACGCTTTCAGCCCCGGATATGGGCAGCGCTCCCACGGCGTTTTGCTCATAACAAATCGGCTCATATCACTCGCCCCCTAACAGCGTTTCAATCGGGACGTTCAGTGCTTCGGCGATGTAAAGATACGTCGATACCGCGCCGTATCGTCCGCCTCGCTCAATGCAGGAGATCGTGCTGTCCGCTATTCCAGCCCTTTCTGCGAGGGCCTCCTGATTCAGCCCGCGCATCTGCCGCCACGCCTTGACGCGCTCGCCGATGCGCTGCTCGGTCGGGATAGGCCCCTTCGGCGCTTTATCCTCGCTCAGGAAGTCCGTCACACGGATGCCCACGGCCTCACAGATGCGCTCGCACAACGGGATGGTCGGCATAATGCGCCCATACTCATAATTCGCAAGCTGCCCCTGCACAAGGCCACACATGGCGGCAAACTGTGATTGGCTCATGCCCCTTGCTTTTCTAAGGTTGCGGATCCGCTCCGCAGTGTCTTTTGCATTCATCTTTTCGCTCCCTTTATTTTCTCAGCTTTTGGCCACGCCGCGTTTTGAACTGGCGCGCTCCCAAATAATCGTCTTTTGCCTGCGTCTGCCGCTTCTCTTCGGCCTTCGCCGCCCGGACCTTCGCAATATCCTCCGCATAATGCGGGCAATGGTCCTGGCAGCCGGGATAGCGCACGGGTGGCAGGCAGCTGTGGCAGTGCTCAAAGCTCATCTCACACCTCGCGGATCGTGATGCCGTACTTGTCCTGCATCAGTTTCTTTTTCAGCAGATAGTCTTTCGTTTTCACGCCCTTTGCGTCCTCGACCTCGCGCAGCCAATGCACCGTGCCGTTGCAGTCCGGCCCAGTTGCTCGCTCGTAAACAAAATCCGCGCGGTAGACCATCGGCTTGATTCTCTCGCCCTCGATGGTCGTGTATCCCTCAACGAGCGTAAAATTCGCTTGCAACCGTAAATCGCGAATCTTGCCCATCGCGCGCAGCACTTTCAGCTCGCCGAACCGCGCCGCCTCGCGCTCGGAATCAAACTTGATGCCGTCGCGCACAACCTTGCGGTTGCCGTACTTGCTTTTCTTCGACTTCTGTTCGCCCACCAGTTTGTCAAGCACCTGCTTCTGCGCCTGCGGCCCCAGCCTCGCGAGGTCAGCTGATGTCAGCGCCATCGTCGGCCTCCCTGATTCGCACTGGCAGGACCATTTTGACGTCCTCGTGGTTGGTCTTGATCGTAATGGGCCCAAGTGGCCCACGGAATTCCAGAATAGCAGGCTGCTTGAAGGCACCGCCGACGCTGGCCTTTGCCGCCTGCAACGTCGAGAGAAGATACTCGGCATTCACGCCGATACGGAATGTCGGCTCATTGGGCAGGGCTTTTTCCCAATCCAGAAACTCTCCAATCGGCTGAACAAAACCGAAGATGCAGCCGAGACATTCGATCTCAACCACGCTTTCCGTCTTGTCCCGTTCTTTCAGCTCCAAGCGCATGGAATTACCGCGCGGCAGGCGGATACTCGGCTTGATGTAGCAATCGAAATCCTCTTCGACCTCGCAGCAGGTCGCGTGCTCCACGAAAAGCCGGAAGCCATCTGTGGCGATAGCCGTAACTGCCTTGTTCTTCTTGCGAAATTCCAGCCGGATATTCTTGTACATCGGCCTACTGATGCTCGCTGATACCGCGCCCTTTACGGCGACGATAATCGTGTTGAACGCGTTGGTGTCCATGATAGCCAGTCTCATTCCTCTGTCTCCTTTGCGCCATTTTGGTCGCACGGATCGTCCCGCAGGCCGACCGCAAGCTGTTTTACCTTGTATCTGTTTCTTTCGCTCATCGGTTCTCCGTCCTTTCGTAGTGCAGCGTCAGCGCCCGGGCGATCGGGCAGCGCCGCCATTCTTCGTTGGCGCAGTAGCGCCGCGTATATTCGGCCAATTCTTCTTTCGGCAGTTTGACTTGTGCGCCCTCGCAGTTGAGATAGTCGCGGTAGTCCCGTGAGTAAAACGGGCACTTGAAAACGCCCCCGCGATACCCGCTCACGGCGCACCGCCTGCCATTTCGGCAGCCGCCGCTTCCCACGTCATCCCGTGTTCTCTCGCATAACGCGATATGCTCGGCATGAATGCCTCCTGTTCGGCTATCTGCTCGATGTATGGCTTCATCCACGCCACCGAGACATGTGGGGAAGCTGTTCCCCTGATCTTTGCCAGCACTTGTCCGACCTTCGGAGGGAACCCCCTCGTATCCTCGGCGATCAGCGCATTCACTGCGTCCATCGCTTCGGCGGGGTCTTCATTGCCCAGCATGTCCGACCAGAGGGAAACCAGCTCTTCGGCTTCTGCGCGGGTCATCTTGGCATAGGCCTGCGGATAAGCCTGCTTTAAACGCCCTAAAAGGCTAATTACGTCAGCTCTTTCCACGGTTCTTTTCCTCCTCAAGCATCTCGGCGAATACATCGCCGCCGACAAACGGCCTATTCTGCGGCGCTTTGCCGCCCTTGTCCTGCTCTCTGGCAAGCCAAGCGGTGATGAAACGCTTAATCCCTCCGCGTGTCTTCCGCTTGGTATGGTTTGCATCGCACCACCCTGCCATGTTTCTGAGCTGTTGCAGAACGTCAACGTTCGGATAGAGCTGCGACCATTTGGCCCTGTCGTTCTCCGACACGTCGAAAAAAGTCCCGTCATTCAGCGGCAAAGAAATCACCGGCGGCGCGTCAGCCGCTTGCGGCTCAGCGCATAATATGTACTCTTCTTTACTCTTCTCTACTCTACTTTTCTCTACTTTACTTTGTCGTTCGATGTCAGCATTTTTTGAAAAAATGTTTACATTTTTCGCAGAAATGTAAACATTGGGCAAAATTTGGGCAACATCAACCAGAAGGATGTTGTAATCGACTTCAAGAGTTTTGCGGCGGCTGACTGCCTCGAAGTACCTTTCCTGTATGCCTTTAGAGGTCAATACGTGGTACTTGTCATACTTCTCTTTGTCGAACATCCCTCGTCTGATAGAAGCCTCTATTATTTCGGAAACGACGCTCCCACCCAACCCGACCTTGCGGGCGAACAAAAGCGCAACCTCCTCTGTCCATTCAATGTAGTAACCCGCCTTGCCGTAAATCTCTTGCAGCAAGTGAACGACTACACCAAATCCTGTCAAGCCAAATTCTGCTTCTATCAGTTCAAACTTTGCGTTCAATGTGACATCAAGCGGAAAGTAATCGATCCCGCTCTTTGCCATAGACTACTCCCTTAAAACGGCAGCTCGCCGTCGTCCTCGCTGACCTCTGCAAAGCCGCCTGCGGCGCTCTCTGCGGCGTATTGCGGCGCGGTGGTATCATTACCCTCCGAGCGCCTGTTGTCCGCGAAATACACGCTGTCAGCCTGCACCTCGTAGCTCCTGCGCTTGTTTCCATTTTTGTCCGTCCAGTCGCGCATCTGCAAGCGCCCCTCGACGCCGATCAACCGCCCGCGTCCGGCGTAGTTGCAGAGCACTTCTGCCGTTCCGCGCCACGCTACAATGTCGATCCAGTCTGTGCCGCCATCCTTGCCGTTGCGGTCAACGGCAAGAGGGAACGACACAACGGATACGCCGCTGTTCGTTTTTTTCAGCTCCAAGTCACGCCCGATGCGTCCCATCAGGCAGATTCGATTCATGCTCATTTCAATTCCTCCTCGCTTTGGTGTTGGTGCAGATAGAGCACGTGGCTCTTGCCGATGGCGGCGTTTTGGGCGATCCATGCGTGCGCCTGCTCGCGGGATAGATGGCTCTCCATTGCGCGGCTCTCATAGCTGAATTCTCCCGCTTCCAGCTTGCGCTTCATGCGCTCCTGTATCTCCTCTTCGCCGTAGTTGGCTTCGATCAGATAAAGGTCATAGGCCTGCGCCACAATGCCGTCCAGCGAGGCGCAGTCCGTCGCATAGAACACGCGCTCGCCGTTTGCAAATTCGATATGCCACGCACAATTCGGGACATCGTGAGGAATGGAATTGTAGGACACACAGACGGGGTAGAGAAGGGAACAGGAGTAGAACAGCACATGGCCTGCCATGCCCTCGTCGGTCACGCGGCGGTCCACGCCGATGCGTCCCATCGGTTCCATGAGCCACGGAGGGACGCACCAGCGCAGCGCAGGGCGCAGGAAGTGCAGGCGCTTGATGGTCTCGGGGTTGAAGTGGTCGCCGTGAACATGCGTCAGCAGGACGAGCCTCAATCCCTTGCAGTATGGTTCGAGTTCCCGAAATGGAACGCCGCAGTCAATGAGTATTTCATCATTCAGCAGTACGGCGTTCCCCTTGGAGCCGGTCGAAATGACCTTGACCTTACAGATCATTCATGCTCACCTGCTTGGTGGTGCCGCTCTTTCCGTCGTCCAGCGTACCGAGGGCGTCAGCGGGAGCGGGCAGCTCGTCCTTGACCTCGCCTGTGGTCTCGTCCACTTCGACGGTCGGGAGATCAAAATACTGCTCGCGGCTCGCGCGTCCCTCTTTCAGTGAGGTATACACATTACGCAGGCGCACGATGCTCTGCGCCGTGAACGCTTCGGCCTTGCAGCCGATGTACTTTTCAAGGCACTCCATCGGTACGCCGAAGTCATCCTTGAACGCCTGTCCCATCTTGCGTACGCGGTCGATCATGGGTTCATCGCTCTTTCCCATCATCGTCTTGGTACACGCCGCAAGAGCGGCGTCTACCACGTCGCCGGGGATAATGCCAAGAATGCACGCGCGCATACGGCGCGCGCCCTGATTGGCGACCATTTCATAGATGTCGCGCGGGTCGGTGAGGGCAACGCTGCCTTTCTTGGTGTAGCGGATATGCGGCACGGTGAAGATCTTCGTCTGGCGGGTGTTGGTCTCCAAATCCCAGCAGTAGGCCATGACGGTACTCTCGCCGTTCTTCTGCTCCAGCTCGGTAATGCCGAAGTCGAGGTTGCCCCAGTTCTGCGCCATGACCTCGGCGAGACGGATCGAGGGGCCGGTCACGTTCTCGCCGCCGCGCGGGTATTCATAGATCGCGCGCTCGGCAAGGCTCTTGCGCTTGCAGGCGTTGAGAATGCGGTTGTTCGCTTCGATCTCGTCACGGGGAAAACGCTTGGCGACGACCATTGCCGCCTGTACCTCCTGCGCCTGACGGGAGATCATCATTTCGGCGTTCACGCTCTTGGCGCTCACAACTTCGGTGCTGTTGTAGGTCTGCATTTCGTTCATGGTAATATCCTCCTTAAAATAATCATTCGTACTGATAGCCATTGCTGACAAGGAATTGCTTCAAAAGGCGCAGGCGCTCGCGCGTATCGGTCACGCGGAACGACACCGTGAGGCGTTCGACCGCCGCCTGCTCCACGCGCTTCGGGACGACCTGCGGGGCCGCTGCGACGGTATCTCCAGCAGCGCGCGCTGCTGGAGATACCGTGTGGCGTTTCACGGCCTCGCGCTCCTCCTCGGCGCGGCGGTGACGCTCGTTGACAACGGAGATCGCAAGCGAGAGGTCGAGGTTATTTTTGTACTCCACCATGATCTCCGGCGCGTTCTCGCCCATCGTGCCGATGGTTTTCATGTCCTGCGCCACGCCGTCCACCTTTAGCTTGATCTGCTCCATGAGCTTCTTCGGCGTCTTGGCTCTGGCGCTCGCCATATCGACCTTAACGCCGGTCTGCCCGAACGAAAGGAAGTCGATCTCGTTGACCGCGCACAGCTCCCGAAAATAGCCCAGCAGCATTTCCTCGCAGCGGCTCTTGATCTCGCTTTCCGTCGCGTCAATCTTGGCTTTCAGGTCTGCGTCGGCGCGCTTGTACGGGTCGGCAATGCACTCACGGTAGACGGATTCGAAGCTGTCGTACTTCTCCATGATTGCGGCTTTAATGGCCTTGCGCTGGGTCTCGGCATCGGCAAACTCGCGGTTCATTTCGGCGCGAATGTTCTTCACGCTGGTTAAGGTCTCGTCGGTGCAGACAAGGCTCATTGCCTCTGCGACGCGCTGCTCCGTCTGCTCCTTCCGGCTCCTCAAATGCTCCTCGATCACGGGGAGTTGAGTCACTTTCATCAGGGTGTTATCCATCTTCGGTCTCCTCCAATTCTTCAAAATACATTTCCTCTGCGCCGCAGTCCGGGCAGAACTTTTCCGTCACAAGGGCATAGCCGCGCTCACCGTCAAGGTTCTCGCGCCTGCGCAAGACGTCGGGCTCGTTAAAGGTCAGCCCGCACCATCCGCAGCGGTACATCACATCATCGCCGAGACCGCGATGAGCACCGCCGCCAGCAACAGACAGATACCGGCAAAAAGCATCGCCTCATCGGCCTTTCGCTGCTCTCTCGTGCGCTTGTCGTGACGTCTCATCGTCTGCACCCCCTGTCGATAAACGGCAGCAGCTCATACAGCACCTTACACACCGCGCACGCACCGATAACGGCAAGCCCCGTCGTAAAGTCGCAGTCGTTGAGCGCGATCACCGCAGCGGCGATGCCGCCGAAAACCAGCGTATCAACCACGCTTTTCAACCTCCTTCTCGTTCGGCACGAGGCCGACAAACTCAAGCCCTCTGCCGCGTGCGTAGATCTCGCCCATGATCGTCCCCAGCTTTACAGGGTCAGGGGGCGTGACCCAAATGATTTTGTACTCTGGCTTTTTTCTCATTGCCTTTTCCTTTCTCCCGTGCTACAATAAGCACGGACACAATATCTTGTGGTGAGATTTGTCCCACCCGCCCCGCTCGATGCTGCAACATTGGGCGGGGCATTTTTTGCCTTCATATGTCCGCCCCACTTATCGCCAAAATCGCAGCACAAACCAAAATGGTCAAGACCAAAAAAACAGCGCTAAACAAAACGCTTTCCGTTGATCCTGCAATCCACGCTGAAACAAGCATTAAGATAGCGGCGGATACAATAGCGACCAGAGCCCATGAACAGAGAAGCAAAAACAATTTAATAAATCGTTTCATGCGCCCACCTTATTGCCCTCTCTGATCTCGTCGGCACGCTTTCTCATTACCGACCATTTGCTTTGCTGATTTTCGGCAAATTTCTCAGCCCGAATTTGTTTTAAGGCTTTACAGACTGCATTCTTGATATCATCGGTCATATCAACCCCGCATGCAGAAAGCGCATCCAAAACAATTTCAACTTGACGTTTTCGCTTCATGCGCCCTCCTTGCCCGCTCTTTCGGTCTGGGCGGCTTCCGATGCCGCTCTGATTTCCGCTTCGGTCACGCCGTACAATCTGGTCAACGGTCTAATGTACTTGCTTGCGATACCATTCACACCGCGTTCCCAGTTCGACACCGCGGAAACTCTTACACGGAGTTTCTTTGCTACGTCTTCCTGACGCAAACCGGCATTTTCTCGGATTGCCTTTAATTCCAAGCGTTCTCCCCTCCTTATAAAGTTCAGAACTTTATATTGACAAACGCAACCAACACCGCTATTATGTAAGTGTCAGCCAACAAAATATCGGTTATAAGTCCGCAAAAACGGGAAATCCGTTGGGGGCTTGGTTTTTTGTTGCCTTAATTAAGTTCTGTAAGGCCATTATATTCTCAATTATTGAGCAAGTCAAGCGTTTTTCTCAATTTTTGAGAATATTGTCATTTTGCCAGTTTTGTTCTGTAAATTTTGGATGGATTATATGGGATTGTTTGACTTCATGAAAAAGAAACCAGTCGCGCCAAAATCCAGAGTAGAAATGCGCATACATGAGCCCACAAAAGAAGAAATGGAAGCCCAGTGGAAACAGGAAACGCGAGAACGAATTAGAAACTTTCAAAAAGATGAGGCTGGTCTATACCCTCAGGAAATTCTGATGCTTTCTTATGCGGAAAAATATGCTTCTGGGAAACCAATAGCAAGGTTTTGGGAGCGTGAATATGGGGTTGAAGATGTTCCTACCTTACTTGCATATTTGGAAAGCAAGGGTTTTTTATCTGGTGGGAAACTGACAGATGCGGGTAAACGAGAAATTCAGAAAAATGAATATGTTCTTTATATGCACAGTCACAAGAATTGCGAGATTCCAATGGAGAGAATGAGCATATTAGTGAACAAAAATCCCCAAATGCCATACAGGGATGTCATTTGGGGAGAATTAAACCGGCTGTCATTAGAACATATTAAAAGCCACCAATGGGGTTTATACCGAAACACAAAATATTCAATGTATAAATTTCTGCTGGAAGAAAAAAAACACGCTGACGCTTTTCTAATTTTGGCAGAAGTCGTTTTTTACAATTTAAATGGAAATAATAGTTTTTTTGATGTTCCGCCAGCTCTTATTGAGGATTTGAGAACGATTGAAAGAAACCTGAACTATACAGACAAAAAAATGACTAATTTGTTGCTATCCCGCTTTGATGGCATATATGCCCCTTGCAGAAATTTTACAAACAATGAAGTGGCCTGTGTAATTATTGCGTATTGTTTTGGGAATGATGAAATGGCTGAAGAAATCATAGGTCGCCGCAAGAGAAAGTGAAAATATGGACATCTATGCCGAAAGAATAAAACCTTTATTTGACCAAAGTGGAAAAAGTGATGCTGAACTTGAACGGGAAATCGGTATCCCAGCGAGAAAAATCAGCCAATGGAATATTAATTACACAAGAAGCTACACCAAATATATTCCGCAAATTGCCGCTTATTTTCACGTATCCACCGACTACCTATTAGGCAACACCGACGCCACCACTCCCCCGGTCGATGCCGAGGGCATAAAAGAAGCCCGCGCCACAGAGGGCGAGGGCATGGATGGTAAAATTGCTCAGTTTATTCGCTCTGCATCTGCGGAGGAATTGGATGAGATTTACCGCTATATTGATTTTTTGGAAAGCAAGAGGAAAAAACCGTAACGGTGATCGAAACGATCTCAAAGGGGATCGCATCGGCAGCTATTGAACAAATAATAGCTCACAAGGCGTGACATCGTACCCACCGTTCGTTTCTTCTACCCTCACATGGGTTTCGCGAAACGGAGTGCTTTGCGCGGCAAGCTGATTGCTTGCTCTGATCGCCTGATCTAAACAGGCGGGTAAGTATTCCGCGCTGTCGGCAGAAAGCCCAGACGCGCGGATTGCGTCCATGCACAGGTTTACTGCGTCAACCATTTTCGCGTCTATGTACCACGCTTTCGTTAGCTCTTTCATGGCATAAGCCTCCTTCAATAAATCTTAGAAGCTGGTTTTTTTCTTCTGGTGCAAGCGATAGCGCGGAATAAAGCACTTTCTCTCGCATTATTTCAATATCCATTTCGTTTATTGTACCATTTTTTACGCCATTACACAACATTTTGTGTCCCTCCAAATAAATTATATTAACGGGGCTATATGTCGATTATTGCACTTTGTGCAGTCGAAAATATAAGAAAATGGAGATTTGAGATGAAAAAGCTTTTGCTTATCGCGCTGTCTTCGGCCCTCGCACTCGGTATGTTAACCGCCTGCGGGGGAACGAATCAGACCGAGCCAGAAAACGAGCCGGAAACTCCGCCCGATCTCGTTGGAGAATGGAAACAGACAAACAGTAATACAGATGACGCATGGCAGGCCGCTACAATTAGCGGAGATACCATTGAGGTGTATTGGGTGTCTGATAACGGAGAAACCAAAGCCCTCTATTGGGCCGGCTCTTTTGATGCCCCTACCACGGCAAATGAGCCGTACACTTGGGAATCGGAAAATGATAAAGACCAGACCGATATGGCGATTCTCGCCAGCGGCGATGACACCAAAACGTTTACTTATCAGGACGGCGTAATTAGTTACGAAGTGTCTGCCATGGGAGTTACGCAGACCGTAAAACTTGAGAAGCAATAAGTAACTAAAGGCACTGCCGCCCTCTGCAACAAACGGCAGTGCCTTTTTGCAGCCAGCGGGAAGCGGTCGCCGCTGCTTGTTTTGACCATACTCCGCTTTACCTTGGCAATTCAACACCGAAACATTGCAATAAGACAGCGCTCGACACGGTTCGACAAGCCCTCATCTTGCGACTTTGCGGCGCAAAAATCGAAAAAATTAAGGTGGCGTAAATGAACATTCAAGAAGTGTGCAGAATCCGTAAAGAAGAATTGAAATTGACCTATCAGGACATTTCCGACACTTCCGGCGTACCACTGTCCACCGTGCAGAACTTCTTTTCCAAGTTTTCCAAAGCCCCGTCTATTTATACCGTCGCGCCGATCTGCAAAGCGCTTGGAATTTCGCTTGATGAAGCGTTCGGAATTTCCGAACACTTGACGCCGACCGAGGAAACCTTGCAGGCGCGGAATGATGAGCTGGAACGCCATGTTGACGCAAAGGCCGATACCATTGAGATCATGCGGCGCGGCGTGCGTATCCGAAACGGCGTGATTGCTATAATGTTCCTCATCATCGTTTTTCTCGCTGTGTGGTGCGTGTACATTGATTTTCATTGTATAGATTACGGATTTTGGAGGGGGATTTGATGCGAGCGGCGCTATATATCCGCGTGTCCAGCGAGGAGCAGGCGCGGCATGGCTTGTCTCTACAAGAGCAACGGGACGCGCTGACAAGATATGCCGAAGCGAATAAAATGACCGTGGTCGGCATATACGAGGACGCGGGCATATCCGCGCGAAAGCCGTACAAAAAGCGCCCTGCGCTTCTGCGGCTGCTGGACGATTGCAAAGCGGGGAAGGTAGACACAATCCTATTCATCAAGCTTGACCGATGGTTCCGCAATGTCGCCGGGTACTACGACGTGCAGACGCGACTTGACCAGTACGGCGTGACATGGCAAGCGACGGAAGAGGACTATGAGACGCGCACTGCGTCCGGGCGCTTGAAAGTAAATATCATGCTTTCCGTTGCGCAGGACGAGGCCGACCGCACGAGCGAGCGGATCAAATTCATCAACGACGGCAAGCGCGCAAAAGGCCAACCGGCAGGGTCAAAAGCACCTTTAGGGTATATCATTAAGGACAGGCAATATCAGATTGATAACGATACAGCAGATGCTGCGCGAGATATGTTTGCGGCGTATATCAGACTGCAAAGCGTGCTTGGCGTAAAGCGCTATATGCTTGATAGATGGGGCATTGACCGGGCATATAACAAGTATATCAACTACTTCCACAACCGGCTTTACATCGGAGAAGTGTACGGCATCGAGAACGCTTGCCCAGCATTGGTGAGCAAGCAAGACTTTGACCTTGTGAATGATATTATTCGACAAAGGTCGCAGCGATGCGCAGGAGTTGAGACAGATCGCATTTATCTATTCTCCGGCTTGTTGCATTGTAAAGAGTGTGGGAAAACAATGCAGTCGGAAACAGCGAAACAGGTGTATACTTACTACCGTTGCCGGACGCGAATGCTTGACAACTCCGCGTGCCAGCACAAAAAGCGGATCCGCGAAGATGCACTGGAAGATTACTTATTACATGAGCTTGAGGGGATTGCCGAGCGAAACAATCGCTATTACAAAAAGGCAGAAAAAAAGCCCACGCAAAGCGCGGACGCGATACGCAAGAAAATGAGCAAGCTGAAAACGCTTTATCTTAACGACTTGATTGAGCTGGACGAATACAAGAAAGAGTACACCACATTAAAGAAATCCCTTGAAGCGGTAGAGGAAAATCCGAAGACAAACCTTGATGCGCTCCGAAATGGACTTGCGGAATATGACACTTACTCACGGGAAGAGAAAAAGGAATTCTGGACGCGCTTTATCCGGAGAATTGACGCAGATGACGACGGCGCGTTTTTTGTAACGCCACGTTAGGCATATTTGACCTTGGTGTTCCTAAAGGTAAATTATGCCCAAAAGATACCCCCGCCTTACGACGGGGGTGTTCTCATTTTTCGAGCTTCCGCATCACGCTGTTGTATACGCGCTCGTTGACGATTTTAAGGCTGTCCATCAGCTCGTCCATGACCTCCCACGCCTTGACGCTGTCCATGCCGCTGACGGCAAGCAAAAATGCGCTGTCGCCAACCGCAGACACAGCCTGTGGCTCGTACACTTCCGGATTGGCACAGAGCCGCTTGTAGATCATAGCGGCATAGAGCGGGGCTAATCGTTCCATCGTTGCATAAGACGTGTCGCGGTTTGCTTCCATGTTGATGATCTCTTTCTCAATCTCGTCAAAGTCGATCATGGGCGTCACCCGCGATACATCGCCTGATAGTCTTTGACCTCTTTCGCTTTCTCGATCTGCTTTCCGTGCAGATAGTCATATACGGCCAGCATCGCGGTAGGCGGTTCGCCGTTCTCCTTGCGGTACTGGGTGATGATGCGCGCGACCTCATCATGCAACAGATTCATGTGCCGCATTTCGTCGGTCGACAGGTCATAAAATGTCTTTGCAAGAGCGCTGTCGGTATCCTTGTACTTCAGCGCGCACTTGGCGTACTTTTCAGCATCTTCGATCTCTTCCTCGATCATCTCGGAGAGTTTTTCAATCAGTTTCATGGGATAACACCTCCAATATTTGGTCTATTTTTTTGTCCTGCGATTCAAGGTGCTTGTGTATCTCCTGCGCCACGCGGTTATTGTCGTTCTGCACTTCCTGCAACCCAAATATTTTTGACTGGTTTTGCAGCTGCAGCACAAACGATAAGACCGTCAGGATATCAAGAAATTCAAGCCATTGCTCGTCCTGTTGCATATCAGATGCGTTGCACGCGCAGGGCGACATTGCTGACGGTCGATGCCGCACCAGTCAGCACCAGCGTGAGCGCAGCGCCGGACGCGCAGCACGCCTGACGAACCAGCGCGGGGAATGCCAGCACGACAGAAGCACCGGCAGCGCCCGCAGCAGAAGCAGTTGCGCCGGGAACGGCAACGCCGTCCTTGTAGAGCGTCGCCGTGACCGTGCCCGCTGCCGTCGGCGCAACGGTGATAGACGCGTCAACGTCGTAGTAGCCTTTGTCGACGATGTTGACGGCATTGCCGTTGAGCGTAATGTCGCAGCCGTAGCGGCGGATCAGACTGCCGAGGGGAATAACGCCATTGACGGCAACCTCAGTCGGCGTCTGCATGGCGGTGTAAAGAGCGGATTTACAAGACATAGTAAAGTCTCCTTTCAAAAAAATAAGGGCGAGGGGATAGCCCTCGCCCATTTACCCGGCCAAAGAGGGCCTACCATATTCTCCACGCGGGGAGAATGGTTTCAGATATTTCCGTTGCAGCAGCCGCTGTTGCAGCCGCAGAAGGGGGAGCTACCGGCGTTGTACGTGTAGCCGCTCGGATAGCGGACGACGCCGCACATACGGTTGTCCATCTCAAGACCGGCGATTTTGTCGCGCAGCGCCTGAATCTCGTTGGCCTGCATCAGCGCGCGAGTGGCTTCGCCCTCGGCGTGGATAGCCGTGGTGATATCGCAGGTCTGACGATCCATCTGTGCGGACAGGTTGGCCGTCGCAAGGCGCTGCTCGCAGCAGCAAGACGCGATCTGGCTCTGGATGCTGTTGCCGGTCTGCATGATGGTGGTGTTGGTGCCTGCCTGCGCAAGCGCAACCTCCTTGCCGAGCTGACCGATGTTGCCCTGCATCTCGTAGCCGAGATTGCAGATGCCGTTGCCGATGTTAGTCAGGCGGTCGTTGATCTGCCCGAACTGCTGGCCAAACAAGATTTCCTGCTGGCTCGCAACGGTGGCGTACTGGCCAAATTCGCCCTGACGGTTCCAGCCGTTTCCGCCGAAACCAAACATGAACAAGAACAGAACGACGATGAGGAACCAACCGGAGCCCCAGCCGTTACCGTCGTTATCGCGGGTCACTGCCGCGAGATCGCTCAAAGAGTAATTATCTATGGGAAACACTCCTTTCAAAATAATTTATCAATAAACCGTGTCGACCCGGCTTATTTCAAAAGTTGCATAAAGTCCTTTGCCTGCTGTTGGAGCTGCTGAAACTGCTCCTGCGACATTTTCCCTGACGCCAAAAGCTGCTCGATCTCCTGCTGTGCTTTCTGCGGCGTCATGCCCGCTGCGAATTTGCGAAACTCTGCCATCATCGCAAGGGGATTATTCGGTCTTCTGCTTCCGCCGCCCATCAGCATTTGCATCATCGGATTTGGCATTAAGCTTTTCCTCCAATCTCTTTACGCGTTCCTCAAGACTGTTGACGTCAACCGAAGCCGCCGCCTGATACGGCGCGATGCTGTACGGCGTGACCGTTGCATATCCCGCGCCGTCCGTCACTTTGAGCCACACGATTGGGTCGTTCTCGTCCATCAGCAAAACAGAGCTGTTCGGCGCGAGCCTGAGCGCGTCTGCACCGTTTTTCCCATTCACGCGGGTAATTTGACCGCTGTACATCTGCTGCGCTCCTGCGGCGTTCTGCGCGCTTACAGGGGCATAATTGTTGTACCCGTAGCCCATCGGCTGATACGGTGTCTGATAATACGGATAAGGCATATCACTCCGTCCTTTCTTGGCAGGCGTGGAACATCTCGGCAAAGTAGACGTACTGTCTCAGCTCGTCAGGATTGGGGAACAACGTCAAAATATCCATCGCCATCTGCTCGGTAAATCCCAAAGCTAAAAGCCGTTCGTACATTTCGCGCACCTCCTTTATTATCTATATGGTATCAAAAAACGGGCGCTCAAAAGCGCCCGTAAAATGCCCGTATTCTGCCGCAAAAATATTTTCAAAAACTTCGATTTTGCGCTTGACATATTATACCATATATGATATATTTATATCAACAAGAGGGGCGCAGCCCAGGAGGTAAATGAAATGAACGATATCCAGATGATTATGGCCATGGCAAACGGCGAGATCCCAACCGGTTCTGAAACGATTGCAGAAAAGACGTTCACGACGAACGACGGAGAGTATTCCGCCACCGCATCCATCAGCGTCCTGCACGAAGTTTTTGAAGACGGGCACCTGGGTGAGATCGTAAACGGCGGTTGCGATGTCACCACCAGCGGCGGTGTTGTGTACGCCGCGCAGACTTACTACGAAGCCATTAAGATGGCAGAGGAACTTGTGACTCATTGGAACGACGGTGACTACAACTGGGAGCCTAAAAAGGCTCAGTGGTAAAGGAGGATTCGGCATGACGATCAAGGAATATCGCGAAGAGCTTGGCATGACGCAGGCGCAGCTCGCCGCTGCGCTGGGCGTCGCTCAGAACCACATTTCCCGCTGGGAGCGCGGCACCGTGAGTCCGAGCGCGGACACCTTGCGAAAGATGGCGGAGATCTTCTCCTGCCGCATGGACGATATCACGCCCGCGGTCAAAAAACTCAAGGCAAAGGATATTTTCACCCGCGAGGCCTACGAGGGGGCGACCGCCGAGCAGCGCCGCAGAGAGTTTAAGGTCCAGCAGGCGTGCGAATACAGCGGATGGCGTAGGTACCCCACAATCATGCACTTGCTGGTGGAACGCATCCCGGCGGAGTGGTGGGATATGTACAGTGCACAGCAGATCGGCGAAACAATGGCGCTGCTCAAAGCCACCTATGATGACGGAGTAGCTTTTGGGCGCGCGCACCCAGAAATGTAAGGTTGACATTTGCGATCCGGCGTGGTACATTGATGATGTCGAGTATGAGAGGCGCTCATTCTCGGAGCGGCGCGATCCCGCCGCCGTGGATTGAAATATAATTTAGAACAAGTACAAAGTGGGAAAAGCACCGACTAACCGTCGGTGCTTTTTTCTTGCCCATTTGCAATTTTTGTATACGCTCTTCGCTTGATTTTTGCCAATCCGTCAACGCTGACGTGCAACATGTCCGCGACCTGTACGCAGCTTTTCCGCCGCACGTCGCACTCAATGATGCACGCCGCCTCGTCCTCAGGCAGCTCAAAAGATAAAATATATGCAATGGCTCTTTTGGGAGCCATCGAGGATAGCTGTGCTCGCATCGCTTTGTGCTGACTGTCCATGCCCCGTGTGGGACGTTGCAGAGCGCTTGCGCGTGGCTTTCGCCGTCCGTGCTCCTTCCTTACTTTTTCGCCCGCTCCAACAAATTACTTCATTACGGCGAGTTTTCTAATGAGGTCATCGCCGTACTGATATTTTTCAAGGTAATCCATTGTGCCGTCCGTCAGCCCCGCGCGCTTTTGCAGCATCGCGCGGTAATCGGGCGCCGTCAGCTTGCCGTGGAATTCCTTTTCCCACTTGCCCGTGTTCTCCTTGCCGGACCAGTACGCGGGGCACAGCTTGCCCGTCACGTCGAAATGGCGGATGACGTTGCTCGCGGGGATGTTGTACTTCTTCATCAGAGCTTTTGTCAGCTCAAGTGCCTGCGAGACGGTCTTCGCGTCCGGCGCGTATACGCCGTTCTTGACCGCGTCACACAGTTCAATGCTGATGCTGTTGGCGTTCTTACACTTGCCGTACATCGTCCCGCCGCCAGTCTGCGCGCAGCTCGGATACTTGTTGCCGCCGACCGCCCACGCGATGCGCAGGTCGTCCACGCTCTGCACGATCTCGTTTGCATCGACGAAGTAGTGCGCGCTGGTCTTCACGACGTTGCCCGCGTAGTACTTCGCGTTATTCGCCGCCGTGTCGCCATCGTTGCCGGTGTAGTGGATCACGATGTAGCGGATACCGCTCGCCGTGCGCTTGCCGCCGACGTTCCCGGCGTTCGCGGGATATTTGCGAATGTCCATTGCCTTACGCCCCCTTGTCAATGGCGTCCTGATTCTTCTGCGACTGCGTGCCGAAATAGAACGCGATGATGACCGCATAGATCGTCATGAAGTCCTGCGAGATGTTGCCCGTGACGGCCATGTACGCGAAAACACCCGTCAGCACCAGCGTCACGATGCTCTTGACGCTCATCAGATTTGCGATACGCTTAATAATTCTTTCGTTCATGTCATTCGTCCTTTCCCTTGATTTTGATTCCCGCCAGCAGGCCGAGTTCTGCCGTCCACGCAGCGAACCACGCGACGGTCAGGCTGTCCGGCACTACCTTGTCATACGCGGTCAATACGAGCACTGCAATGCAGTACCAGCAGAGGTTGAGCACTGCCGCGATGACGTACTTGTCCCGCTTTCTCAGCTTCTTCATAGGGCCACACCAGACAGCAGCCACGCGATAAACGCGCCCGCCAGCGCCGCGAGAGCCTTGTCGACCAGCCCGTCCCAGCGCTTCCCCGCCTTGCCCGTGATGGCTTTCACGTCCTCTTTGATCTCCTTGACGTCGCCCTCGACGGTTTCTTGCTTGGTCGCCAACACCTCGACCGACGTTGCCAGCCTGTCGAGTGCCGTTTGATGCTCCTGCAGCTCGTTGATTCGATGCGTATTGCTCTTGCATCGGCTTTCGATCAGAGCGATCTCTGCGTCATCGTAGTGCTTTGCATTATCCATATCCCGCTCCCTTTCTGCGGTCTTAGACCGCCGTGAAATAGTTCCCTACCAACTCGTGTGGCAGATACTGCAAGACGATCTTCCCGCCCGCGGCCTCGCCGATACGCTCGCACAGGTACAGCTTAGTGTCCTCAGGGTCTTTGTAGTAAAGACCGTAAGTGTACTCCATGCCGCGAGCGGCCGGAATCGGGTCATCTTGCGTGCCCGCGTGGGTAACGTCGATCACGACCCACAGCGCAGGCGTTGCGCTCGGCTTCCATCCCTCCTGCGAAGTGTGCTCCTGCCGACACTTGTAGAGCTTGCCGCCGTCGCTTACGCGGTTGCCCTCAATGTAGCTGACGGGATATGCCCACGCGGGAAACAGCTCAACGGCCTTTGCTGCGTCGCTGTCCGGCAGACTCGTCGCCGCCGCCTCAATCATCGGTCGCAGCTCTGCGGCGCGCGCCATGGTCACGACCTCGCCCGTGAGGGCGACCACCGCGCCGACGGCGTTCTCCGCCTCCGTGGGCTTGCCCATCTTGATAGATACGGTGCCGTCGCGGTGGTCCACGATCTCGCCCGCGAGGCTGTACGCACTCATGTCCTCTTCGGTCACGACCTCTTCGGTCTGACCAGTTGGATTGCCGTCATTGTCGAGCTTGTCCTTCGTCTCGCGGAAGACGTTGCTCCACGGTGTGTTGTCAGGCAGCAGCGCCGCCGCCTGCGCATAGGGCATGGTGAGATGCACCGTCTGCGTCTCGCGCATATCCCAGTTGAGGTCTTTGTAGTTGTATATCAGCGTGGCGGGATACTCCTGCCCGTTCACTTTGATAAATTCTGCCATAGTAGGCCTCCTTTACACAATGGTGTTGGATTCATCCAAATAGTAAGTGGTGTTGATTTTTGGTGCTCCATTGAACGTGCCGCCCGTATTGCCAAACATATACACGAGCGCCCCGGAAGCTGTTGTCCCGGTTCCGTTTTGGGGTATGCGGTACGACTTGGTATATGTTCCAGACGCCGTGGTAGATAATTTGATTTTTGTACAAAGGTAGAACATGGAGTTGTAGCAGTTGTTCGCCAGCGTAGTTGCAGGCAGCGACGGTACTGTCGTAAGGCTCGTGCAGCCTTGGAACATGGAGTTGTAGCAGTTGTTCGCCAGCGTAGTTGCAGGCAGCGACGGCGCTGTTGTGAGGCTCGTGCAGCCATAGAACATGTAATAGTAGCAGTTGGTGTTCAGCGTGGTTGCGGGCAGCGACGGCGCTGCCGTAAGGCTCGTACAACCTTGGAACATGGAGTTGTAGCAGTTGTTCGCCAGCGTAGTTGCAGGCAGCGACGGCGCTGTTGTAAGGCTCGTGCAGCCTTGGAACATGGAATAGTAGCAGTTGTTCGCCAGCGTAGTTGCAGGCAGCGACGGCGCTGTTGTGAGGCTCGTGCAACCTTGGAACATGTTGGAGTAGCAGTAGCTCGCCATTGCGGGGCGATTCCCGTTTTTTACGGTCGAATAGTCTAATAGGAGGTCGATATCCCCGTTGCAGGCGATATTTGTCCCAATAATGCTCCATTTTACGCTACTGGAAGTCGTTCCGGTTATTTTTGAATTTCCTGTCCCTCTGAGATAAATGTAATGATTGTTTTCGATTTCGCCGGAAGCAATAGCGCTGCCATCCCACATTTTCCATCCGCTTCCATTGGTATATTCTAATTTGCCGTCCCAGTTTTTTGGCGCGGAAATCGAAAATGGATTTGCAGATGAAAATTCTAATACTGTATCGAGGTCATCAGGCCAGCCTTTGACCCGCCGTTTCATTCTTGGATAGTTTACGATCATGTCCTCACCTCACGATGCAAAGCTGACCGGCTGAATCGACACATAAACCTCTATGGCTGCTGTCGGAATCTCGTCACACTGGAAGGTCAGCGAATCCGCCCCATGGCCGACGCACTGCACATAGCAGGAATTCCACGCGCTGTCATAGCTTTCGTCAACGGGGGAGCAGATCACCCTCTGCTTTGTGCCGTCAGCGAGAACGCCAGTCACGGTCACGCTCTGCTGCTTGGTGCTGGAATTCCAGCCCGTCACCGGCAGCGTCACCTTGCGCATGGTCGGCCCACCTTCTGGAATTTTCACGGTTTTCGCCGCGCTTCCGTCGTAGCTCGTCGTCGTATCGCCGATCTTGATGTTAAGTGCATTCGGGTTCTTGAGTGCCGTCGGAATCGTTGGGATATCGGACGCTCTCGCCAGCGTTCCAATCCAAGCGGCCCACTTTCTGCTAGCTCCGTTATACGCTACCACCGGATAATTCGGCGCGGCTATCGAACTTAACGAGCCGAGCGCGGCAAAGCCGAGCAGTATCATATCACGCATGTTCACCGCCGACACAAGCGGCAACACAAAAGGTACATCCGTCTCAGGAAATTTTGTAATCGCATACACGGCGTAGCCCGCCGCATAGGCCTCATACACTTCCGCAGCCGTTTTGTCGGCAGTTACGCTATTATTGTCTCCTTGCGTCACTGTCACATAAAATGTGCCTTTCACTTCGCCGGTTGCGCCGTTAACGCTTGTAACCGGCGCACTCTGTAAAGCGCTGTCTGCCTTGCCCAAACTCGTCTGCACATCCGACGCAAGGTCAGATTTGGCGACCGTGCTCTTAAAGGCCAAGCTCCCCAAATCGCCGAACCATTTTGCGAGTTTGCCAAACAGCACGGAGAGCTTTTCCCCCGTCGCAATGTTCACCCGCGTGCTCGCCGCCGTGAACGCCGCCGTGACGTTGCTGCCGTCGCCGGTCTTGTCCAGCTTACCGGAAATGTCCTGGTGCTGTGTCAGATAGCCACTGTCGTTTTTAAGCTGCGAGGTTTTTGTCGGAATCAGCCCGCGAATGTAAGGATGCGCCGTCTTGCTCTCGTTGTGCGCCTTGATTTGTGCGGACACATCCGGCGTAGGGATTGCCCCGATAGCGTCATCCACATACTTAAACACGTCCTGATGCTTGCCTTGCGGGTCGTAGACGCTTGCGAGCATATCGCCAGCGCCTTGACCGTTCGCCCCGTTATAGACCGCAAAGTCAAACGTCGTGCCGTCCGTCAGGGTGATGGTATAGACGTCGCTCGTGCCGGGGGCGTGCGTACCGCTCTTGAGCGCGATGCCGGAAATGCCGTTGCCGGTTGCACCCTGCGGCCCTTGTGCGCCAGTGCCGCCGCGAGGCAGGCCGAAGACCAGCTTGTAAACATTGTCCACAAGGGACTTGCTTACCGTGGCGGGCTTGCCCGTCTCAAGTGTCACCGCCTCGACGATCATGTTGACGATGGCGTCGCGCGCCGCCTGTGCATCGGTCTTTGCCGTTTCCGCCGCAGACTTGGCAGATGCCGCGTCCTCGGCGCTCTGAGCGGCCTGTGTGGCTTTCTGCCCCGCAGCGGTCGAACTACCCGCCGCCGCGTCCTTTGCGCTCTCAGCGGCTTCCTGTGCCGATTCCGCCGCCGTTTTGGCGCTCTGTGCGCCGGTCTGTGCACTCTCCGCCGCTTTCTGCGCGTTGGCGGCAGCGGTCTGTGCAGCCTTTGCCGCCGTCTCAGACTTTGCCGCATTGGTTGCCGCTGTCTTCGCGGCCTGCACCTTCTCGTCAACGCCGGTCGCAGATGCAGCAGCCGCAGCCGCAGAAGATGCCGCTGCCTTTGCGGACGCGTCAGCCGCCGCAACCTTGTCGTCGATGCCCTGCGCAGCGCCCGCGGCCTTTTCAGCCGATGCAGCCGCCGCGTTAGCCGATGCCTTGGCGCTGTCGGCATACTCCTTGACGCCCTGCACCTCTGCCGCAACGGAATCCTTGGCATACTGCACGACCTGCGAGCCTCTCAGCTTCTTCGCCTCGCCGCCCTGCTCAAGCACAAAAAGGTCTTCGTTGGTGATCTGTAACGCTTGCGTGAGGTCAGAAATTGCTTTATCAACAATTGCTTTATCAGCCATCAGTTACCTCGCTTTCATTCTTGAGCTTCGGTTTGCACTCTTTAGTGGGTGGCTCTGCGGGGACGTGCGCCGCCTGTTGGTCAAGTCGCTCGAGGATCGCATATGCCTGCCGCAGCTCTCCCTTGACCTTTGCCATCTTCTCCGCGTCGTTCGCGGAGATCATCACCAAGGACAGCGTATTAAATGCGCTGTCAAGGATCTGCATTGCCTGCTTTTTCATAGTGCCTCCTTATCCCGACTCCCACCAAGAGTCGGTGTAGATTTCTGCGTTGTAGGGTCTCCACGTGTCCGTGTAGATGTATGGCGTATACGCTCGCCACATATCCGTGTAGATGTACACAGCGCCGCCCGTAGTGCCGCCGCCCTCTGTGGTAAACGATCCGCTGTCGGAATAGCTGGTCTCCACCCATTGATTGAGGTTGGTGTCCCAATAGCAGAGCACTGCCTCCCAATCGTAGGTTTTGCCGGGAGTAAGTCCGTCGAACGAATCCGTAAACGTGTTGTTCGCGCCGGAATCCTCGTTCGAAGTCAAGTAATACCCGTACCCCAGAATGCCGGTCACGTAGATTGCACGTGCTCGGTCGTGGTAGCTGTCTCCGTAAAACGTGCCGTTGAGAACGGCTGTCGTCGACCCCGTCGCCGTAACGCTGACGCTAAAACTTGCCATGCGTCACCTCACTGACGGAGGAAAAACAGTTTTCCCCAGCTACCGGCCGGTAAGCTATTTCCGTACATCTGGCTGCCGATATACAGCTCGCCGCCGCCGAGCGACACAATGTTGTTGGACAGCGTGATAAATCCACCGTAGGGACCGCTGGCTTTTAGGTATACGTTAGTTGCCGATTCCAGCTTGATACCGCCATAGAGGGTTTTAATGCCGATACCATAGTCAACGTTCGTCTCGACGAGCGAAAGTTCGCCCACTTTGGTATTGCTGTTTGCCAGGAGTTCCACCGTCTGGCCGCGCAACTTCTGCGCTGTGATAGAAGTGCTGTCAATGTACGTCGCGATTGCATTGTCGACCTCGCTTGCGCTCAGGCCCGCGTTGTTGTCGACGTAGGTCTTCGTAGCATAATTCGAGCCGTCCTTGAGATCGCCGACGCGGATGCTGCCGGTCTGGATTTGGTCGGCTGTCAGCGTACCCTTGATATTCGCCGCATCGACGTACAGATTATCCGTCTTGATGCTGCTGCCGTTGATCTTGGTCGTGCCGCTCGCGTCCGTCACCGTCAGGCCGTCCAGCGTGGTTTTGACCTCAGTGTACTTGCCGTCGATGCCCTCGACCTTGAGCATGATCTCCTCGCTGGTCTTGGTGATCGTTGTTCGTGTCTCGGCAATCTTACGGTTGAATTCCTGTGTGATGTACCCCTCAGCCGGATATTCGTCTTCCATCTCCGCTTCTCCGGGGGAAGAAATGCCCGCATATCCGCGGCCATCATCAGAGAGTTTAGACAGCGGCGAATAAATGCCACCAACCGTCACGCCGTCGCCCAGCTCTGCCGCTGGATCGATGTTTGCTGCGCCTGCTTCGTACGCCTGATACTGGTAGCCTTTCATGGTTTGCAGTAAAGCATTTACCATTGGCTGCGTGGCGTGAGGGCAACTTGCAATGACCTCCATTCCGGTATCGTCGCCCGCCGTCAGGCTATTTTCGTCGTCCACAAGCAACGTCACACGGGAAATAGGCTTATACTTGCCATTGTCGGCAAAGCTTGTAATGTCGCCACCGACGTAATATTTATCAGACAAGAATCCTCACCCCTCCAAATGTGATAGCGTTGCCCGCTTCTGTAATAAGATAGTTCGTCTCAGCAGGCATGGACAACAGCGGAATAAGCAGCAGTTTCCCCGCATCGGTGATAATCCAGTTCCCTCCGTGCGCCGCTGCGATAAAACATAGCTCATTCCGGATGGTGTAATCATTTGCGGGATAATCGATGGTATACGAGCTGTTGAGCACTGTGCGGCTGTCCAGCTCCACACCCATCAACTGGCAAAAGATATTTACAGCGTCAGGCATAGTCATCGGGAAGTTAAGCGACTGGTCTGGCTCCCACACAACGTCAGCCTTTCTCATAGCGTCGTATGCTTCGAGTTCCCAATAATCCCCATCGCAGGAACGGCGGTTGGTAAAAAACACGCCTTTTGGAATCCAGCCAGTCGCCTGACTGCCATTAACAAGCCTGAGATAACGCTTGATCGTCGCGGTGCGCGGTACGTTGCCCGCATACAGTGCCAGCTTTAATGTTGCGCAGCAGGCATTACCGATGCCGAATTCTTCAAACAACTGCGATTCGACAGAATGCGACACTTCCGCGTCTTTGCCATATTCCGTGCCCGCAACGTCAAATTTGTACTCTCGTTCTGTGCCGGGCTTGTGGAGCATCTCGCGCCACAGCGCACTTGTTGTCTGCCCCATATCACACCTCGATCAAATTAAACGCCGCGCCGCCCCACACCTCATTGTCGTCCGCCGCTTCTTCGAGTGTGCATTCCATCGACGAGCAGTAAAACGTGCTGGTTCGAACTCCATGCAAGTCAAGATACTTGACCGTGCACGTTGTTTTATTGAGGTCATCATCGAGTTTTGCCAGCTTATCGCGAGGCATAGAGCGCGTTGTATAGCTTAGTTTCCGTTTTGTGGTGATCTTGTCGCGCCGCATCTTGCCATCTTTGGTACGGGTAGTCTTGTCGCTGTCGAGATCGTTTCTGCTCCACCCATACCCCTTTGTTGCGATTGCGGACGAGTAATCCGTGCCGTTGATAATAAGGACTTCCACGTTACCCCTCCTTAGTACAGCAGCACGGGCTTACCCGCCGCGCGCGTCATGTTGTTGATGTTCTTCACGGTGCTGCGTGCGATTTCCTTACCGTCGAGCTGGATAACGACCGTTGTTGTGCCGCCGCCCGATTCTGCCATCGCCCGTTTGAATGCGTCAACCATCGTTGCAAGCGGCGTTTCGATATTCGTTCCGCTTTTCTGGTCGCCAAGCACGGCAAGAAATTCCTTGTTGGGGGGGATAACCGCGCCGCGAGCCAATGCAGGAGCGGAGATACGGCTAATTGATGGAGCTCGAGAAGGGCTTCCAAAGCCCCCGCTTCGGGTCCCAAATCCTCCGCTGCGGCCAGAATTCGATCTTGCAATAGAATTTTGAGCCTCAACGAATTTGTTGCCAAACCAGCTAACGGCATTAGCCACCCACGTTTTTACAGCCTCCCATGCGGCTTTTAAGCCGGACAAAAGGCCGTCAATAATCCTTCGACCTAACGCTTTCCAGTAATCAGCAGTAAAAAACTTCGAAACGCTGGTATTCCACCACTGTTTAATGTTCTGCCACATTTCTTTAAGCTTGGTAAGAAGTGCACTCCAATCCAGATCAGATGCAGCGGCAATAGCCGCGCCGCCAGCAATCATCATCCCAATGCCAAGTGGAAGATTTGCGCCGGAGAAACACAGAACCGCACCGATAGCGATAAGCGAGACGCCAATCGAACCCATAAGAGATTTGATTGCGGCTTTTGTCTTTTCGGGGGCTGTGTTCCAGTTCATGGCGACCGACGCCGCAATAGATGCTGCACCCGCAATCATTAACCCAATACCGAGAGGTAAGTTTGCTCCCGAAAAGCAAAGCACTGCGCCGATGGCAAGCAAGGTCATTCCGAGCGCCATCATTAAGGCCGACAATGTATTTTTTGTTTTGTCGTTTACTGCATCCCAGTTCAAGGCGACTGCCGTTCCCAGCATAGCCGCGCCTGCCAGCATAAGCCCAATGCCGAGGGGGATGTTTGCGCCAGATAAACACAAAATTGCACCAATGGCGAGGGCAAAAAGGCCCAGCACCGAAAGCACATTTGTCAGTGCAGCTCTAAGGCGGTCAGACATTGCGTTCCAGTTTTCTTTAATAAGTGTAACAAGCCCAATCGCGCCCGCCGCCATAAGTGCGATTCCGAGGGGGATATTTGCGCCGGAAAAACACAGAATTGCGCCAAGAGCTAAAAGCGCGCCGCTAAGGTATGCCGTAAGCTCGTCGATCTTTGCTTTGTACTCGTCGGTCGTAAACTGTTCAAACACGGGAGAAAGCCGATCTGCAAGCGCAGCCGCAGCGCCGCCTCCACTGCTTGATGTGGAATTCGTGTTGATCTCGTCAAAACTAGCAAGATTCCCTTTTGCTTCTTTTGCCGCCGAACCGACGCTACCGATAGCATCTGCTTCTTTATAAAGTCCTTTTGCCGCCGCTTCTGATTTTTTTGCCGTTGTTCCAAAAAGCATCGATACAATGTTTGCAATAACGCTGATAACCTTTGTAAGGATGTTCACAAGCGCTGTAAAGGCGGGAACAATTACACTTAATAGCGGTTGTGCCAAAGTGAGCAACGCGCCCTTTAAGCGTCCAATAGCTTTTGCGGCTTCGTCATTTACTTGGATGACTTTCCAGACATAATCACGAACAACGGATAATGCCCTTGTAATAAGAGTAAACACAAACGCCCTGAGAGCGAGCTTCTTTACTCGGTTAACGAAGCGGGACATGTATTCGTCGGCTTTTTTAGTCGCCTCACCCATCCCGAAAACACCGTTTTTTGTGCTGGAGATTTTTTCGGAAAGCTCCCCCGCTTTTGTCTTCATCTTATCGAGATTTGCCGTATCGGACTGAATTGAAGCGTCCATCTTCTCAACTTTAGCTGTAACGGCGTCATACTCTTTTTGCAAAGATTTCACAGTGCTTTCCTGTGCCTTGATGGAATCCGCCGTAAAAAACTCTTTGCCGCTGTGCATTGAATCAAGCGTCGCTTTTGCCGCATCGAGATTTGCCGCGATTTCTGCCGACTGCTTTGCCAGCGGCATTTTGTCTTGCTGTTTCTGGTAAATTTTATCGTTAAGCGTGTCGATTTTTTTAACCAGTTTATTCAGTTCTTTTTGAGCGTCTTTGTCGTCCAGATCCACGCTGAAAACTACCGAACCGTCCGCTGCCATAAAATCACCACCTTGCTTTTAGTTTTTTGCTGTGATATGGTAAAAGAACCGTATTTAATGGGAGGGAAATAGAATGAAAGCATTGAAAAGAACCTTGTTATTCCTTGTTGTCTTCTTTGCATCGTTTCTTTTGATCCTAATTGTAGGAGTTGCTACAACGCCAGAAGGCCAAGAAACTATGCCAGTATGGGTTGGCGTTGCCCTTCTAACAATACCTATCCCATTAGGGATTCTGGCCGTTAATAAAGCCGTACCGCAGACTTATGACGAAAAGATTAAAATCCAAACAGTAAAGTGCAAGCTACAACTTGTCGGCGGGCTTGACCTTGCAGCAGGGTCTATCTGCTCCGCCATGTGCTCCCCAGAATCTATTTCATTTTCAGCGAGCGGACAAACATTTACGCTTTCGCCAGAAAAGCTAATCGATGTGTCTGTTATGACACCGCAGGATATCCAGACCCAATACGTTTCAAGCGTCGGCGGCGCAATCGCGGGCGGTATTTTACTTGGCCCAATCGGCGCGGCGCTTGGAGGGTCAGCACAGAAGAAGAAAACGAAAATTGTCCGTCAGTACCTTATCTTTGCATATCAGGCTGATCCAGAAGTTAAATACATTGTATTTGACGTGACCTCTGCACCTCAGAACGGGAAGAAAATCAGCAAAATTTATGCGTACTTAAAGAAAAATGAAAACAAACAAGTCTCTCTTTAATTTCAACCGGCTCATTCGTGAGCCGGTTCTTTTTTCCCCAACCATGCACTAAGCGTATCCGCTTCTTCTTTCGAGACCTTTTTCGGGATATCGACCACATCTTTATTGCGTCGGTAAAATTCTCGGTCTGACTTGTCTAAGGGTTTTCCTTTCGCCTTTAGTTCTCGAATGCGGATGACTTGCGCAAAGAAGCAATCGCCAATTTCCATATAAGCAGACAAGAAAGTAAACCAGTGCGTACCGCCAGTGTTGGTATCTGGATCGTATTCGCTTTCGCGAATCTCTTTCCCAAGCACTCGGTTGACAGGGGAAACGATAAACTGAAAATCTTTCGCCCAATCAATGATCTCCGGCTCTTTCTTTTTATCATCAGGGTATTGCCCACCGTTGATAAACCAAAACAGCTGTTTGATCGCTTCGTCGTAGTCGGGAATTGAATCAAAGTCAACAAAGAAGAGACGAAGGGCGGTATAAGCTCGTTCTTCGTCGCTGAGTTCTTCATCGTCCAGAACCTCGAATATCGTCAGTATCACTCGAAAGTCATACCGAACGGCAAAGCTCTGCCCGCTGATCTCTACGCTTTTAGGAAGTCCGTAACTCATACCGCCCTCCGATTAATGCTTCTGCACTTTGTCGATGTACTTTTTGATCCTCGGATTCGTGAATTTCTGCTCACGCGAGAACGTACTGTCGATCTCATCCATAATGGCGAGCATAAAGTTGCACCATACAGGAACGCCTTCCGCCAAGGCGTAAACATTCCTGTCGCCGAAAAGGTCGTCTGCAATGGGTGCATCAAAGACAGAATTGATAATGTCCCGCATTTCGCGGTCTCTCTCTCGGGCAAAAGCAAAAATCTGCTTTTTATCACCCATCTTTTCGATCTGCGCCTTATATCCATCCTGCTTTTTGTCAAGGTCTTCAAAAGCAAGATACAGCTTTTCGACAAAATTGCTGTCGGTAGGGTTGAATGACACTTGGCACTTCCCGTTTACGGTATAAGTTACAAGGCCGTCGTCAAAATTAAGTTCCCGCATGATGTTCCTCCTTATTCACCCTCGGTAAAAGTAACCGTATTGCCAGAGATAGCGGCAGTGCCGACCGTGCGCGTGCCGCCAAGCGTCACGTCGATGGGCATACCGATAAAGCCGCCGCCCTCGCCGCCAAGGGAAGAGGGCTTAACCATGCAGGACGAATAGCGCTCCGCAAAAACAGCCGTATTCGCCGTGCCTGCATAAGCGTGGACAATCAGCATGTCCTGATTCGCCAGCGCCGCCGAGTTCTGCTCCTTGACCGCAAGATTCCAAACCTTGACGATGGCAGGGTCGCCAGCGTCCAGATCAGACGGGTCAAAGGTCTGAGTGATGATAGGTTTCTTCATGGTCGTGCGCGTCGTGCCAAGAATATCCTTCGAGGAATCCTCCTGCCAGTCGTATTCCATGCTGGAATCCGTGACGCGCGTACCGAGGGGAGACCACGTGGGGGTTCCGGTTTCGCCCGTGTTGAGATACGCAATCAGAAGTTCGCGGTCTACGGTCTGCCCCGCCGTGGTGTTAAAGGTCATATCAGCCATTTTTAATCACCTCGTAGTTCATTTTCATAAGGATTTGGTGATCCTCGTCGCCATTCTCATAAACGGCAAAAAGAGAGGATCGCGTTGTAGGCTCAATGCGAATAACGCGGCGGCCGTCGCCAATGTCAGGCGGCGTTTCGCTTGCCGCCCAATCGCCCAAGGCGTTAAGCAACTCGTCAGCTTTGAGCCGTTTGTCGTTGCTATTTCCCGGCTTCATGCGGTAGATAACCTTAAATTGGTATTCCGCCTGATATCCTCCGAGGATGTATTTCTGTACGATGTACGCCGCCTGAATTGTAGACAGCGCCATCGCCGGAGTATCGGCGGGAAGAAATTCGAACCGAATCAAATCAACCGGCTTATCGGGGAACGTGTTTAACCACGCAAGCAGCTTGCGGGAGACCTGATCTTCCTCCGCCGCCGAACCCGTCTTTTTAACCTGTTCCAAATTTCTTCACCGCCTTATCTGCTACGCGCACCCACTTATCAAGGTTTTGCGCCTTAGATGCTTCAAACCAATGTGCTTGTGCTTGCGGATGCATCGCCTTGTTGAATACTAAGTTTCGGTCTGTGACCACTTTCGTTCCGCCCTTCGGCGCGTATGTGCTGCCGGTGTTTGGGTCAACCATTACTTTTCCGTAATACAGAAAACGGGCATACGGACCGGGATAAACGATGACACTTCCGCCGGATGGTCCATAATCGCCAGCGGTATATCCCTCAATTCGCGTCCTGTTTGCCAAACTACCGGTTAACGCGGGAACAAACGGGTCTGTATCTGCCCGTATTTGTTGAGCAAGAATGTGTTCAGCCTTGCTGCAACCTTGCGCCAGCTTTTCCCTGAGCGCGTCCATGCCCTCGGTATGCACCGTGAATTTCAGCGCCATATCAGGCCCCTCCGCACTCGAAATGCTGCATATCGGTGCTACCGTAGTCCATTGCATCAACCTTCGTCACGTTGTAGCAATCGTCATGGCTCAGAACGACGGTCATGTTGTCCGACACGAATTCGCCCTTTACAAAGCACGTCATGCCACCGTTGCCCTTGTATGAGAGCGTCCATAGGTTAGACTTGTCCGCCGCTTTGAAAAACGATTGCGGGCCGATGTAGTTTTTCGGTTTACCTGTTACCCCGTCCACTGCTTCCACGGCGAACGGGATATACAGATTCACAGCGTCCGCGCCCTCAAGCCCGCTTTCGCGCACGTTCACGCCCTTCGACGCTTGAAGCATCACGCCGCGCAAGATGGTGATATATATCTTTTCAACCTCGTCAAGCGTTGCTGGGTCGATCTCCTGCACGATGTTGTAAATCGTTACAGTGTGGGGGAACATGGACATGGCCCATACCCCCTCGCTTTTAGAAGTCCATACGGTGCAAGATACATCACGACCGCTTCGCGCTTTCTACTCTCGATAAGCTGCACATCCGTCGCAGACACATTTTTACTGTCAAAGCTGCGCGTCCACGCGCCTACCGTTTCGCTCGATACGGCGCGCTCAGTGTCCGTCGAGACCGCATTGAGTTTGTTGCTGTCTTGAATGATCTCAGCCAAAGCACACACAGCGTTTTTGACCGCATCCGCCGCATCGCCAAACGCATTCTTGGCTCGGCCCATCGTAACGTAATCTACATAAGCGGATGCTTTTACTGCAAGAGCCGGAAAGATATCTTCGGTCAGAGACCCCCCCATGTAAACCGTTGCATAATAAATATAATCAGCGTACGCCATGCGCAGCCTCCTTTTCTGGGCCCTCCCCCCACCGTCACGGCAAACCGTTCAGGCAGGGGAGGAGGTAACAGTTTACTTGCTCGTGTCAGACGCGATAAACAGGCCGTTCGGGTTGGGAACAACCGGGATGAACAGGCCGCTTGCCTTCGTCCAAACCGCAACGGGGTCAGGCGTAGCCCACTGGGTAACGGTAATGTACTGGTTGGCGCTCTTTTCGTTGTACTGGCCGTAATCAGCCTCTTCGGGAGTGACGCCCCACAGGCCTGCGCCAAACGAAGTGGCGGTGCCGTTGGAGAGGAATGCGATCTTGTCATCGGGGAAGAAGCGCTTGGTGGTCTCTTTACCGCTCGAAGTCTGCGTCTTATAGCGCAGATCGTTCGTGGTAATAGTGCCAAAGCCGAACATGGACATAAACAGCGCACTGATGCGGTCGGTCGGAACATACGTACCGACGCCAACGCTGCCGTAGATCATCGTCTGGATGCCCTTGTTGGACGACAGCTTGCGCAGGATCTTGTTGGAAAGCACAACCTCGGTAAGAGTGTTGCCGCTGTCCGCTGCATCATCGACGATCGCGCGAAGCTGACCGATGATATCCGCATCAGTGCTCAGATCGAGCTTGTAGCCGATATTGCTGGCGGGAACGCCGTAGTTGACCGTCATGTTAAGGTTGTTTTCCTTAATGGTCATCTTGCCGGTGGCGAGGACTTCCATCTTAGCGACCTCGGTGCGAACCTTGACCGCATCGGCCATCAGACGCATATCGTCAAAGACATAGCGCACAACGGCGTCATCGGCGTACACGCCGTTTTCGGTCAGCAGGCGGACGCGCTCGGTCTGGTTGATCTTGCGCTTGATGAGCAGCTTTTCAACTTCGGTCTTGTCGAACACAGGGCGAGAGCCAATCTCAGCCTCAGTATCGAAAGCGTGGACAGTTGCCATCACAGGGATGGTCGCGCCCGCAGCAAGGCGGAGATACTCAGCCTTGATGTTCTCGGTCTTCTGGTCGGGGAAAATGCGGTCGCCGATGTAGGCAGGACGCGCAACAGAAAGGTTCTGCGAAAATTCCAGACGCTCAGCGTCAGAAATAAGATTCAGAATATCAGCCATAGATTTTTACCTCCTTACTTAGCCGTTTGCAGTCCAGACGGGATACAGGGTCACGTCACCGGTCATTTCGACCTCAGAGACCGCCGCGCCGCCCTTGCTGGTGCTCCAACCGGTCTGGGTGTTGTTGCTCTTGGTCAGCGGATAGCTGGTGGACACCTTTGCAACAGAGCCATCAAAATAGCTGTTGGAATCCACAGGGACATCGCCGGTGCCGTCGTTCTTGTCGTAAGTTACGGTATAACCGCGAGTAACGGCGGGAGCGTCAACAAAGATAATGCCCTTCCCGGTAAGCGCGGTCTTTGCTGCCGAAGCAATATTCAGGCCATCAGCAAGAACGCGCCCAGCCACGAGGACAGAACCGGGCATATTGCCATTGGTCACGTCGACCGCTTCAAAAATGATGCCCTCTGCCTTACCGTCATTGGACGGAAAAACAGTGCCGGGGGCAACCGTCTTATAGATGCCATCCTGCACGCCAAGCGTCGCAGGGATCTCATGGGTCTTCAGCACAAGGCCGACTTCGCTTTCAAGGAAGTTCGGACGCGCTGCGCCGGAAATGTTAGTCACAAAAGACATACGTTAAATTCACTCCTTCGTTGTAGTCTGCGCATACTGCGCATTAAACTGTTTTGCAAACATTGCGCCTTTGCCTTCGCTTGCAGGCGCGCCGCCGGTACCGACGGGCTTTGCAAAGCTCGGCGTGGGCTTGCTGGCCCGAAACGCGGACGGATCAGCTTCAGTCTGCGCCTTATGCCATTCATCAAAGCCATCAAGCACACCGTCTTTAAGCTCGAGGTGCTTTTCTTTGAGGTCGGCAAAATAGGCCTTTTCCGCAGCTTTTGAGGAAAACTTGATGCCCTTATCTGCAACAGCTTTTTTCATTGCATCGGCATAATCCCGGTCGGAAATCTGCGCTTTATAGTCGACAGTATCCTTGTCGTACTTTTCCTGCAATTCTGAAAGCTGCTTCTTGAGGGTCTCCACCGTTTCGCCGGTTCCTTTTTCCTCGTACTTCTTGTTTTTTTCTACTTCCGCGTCCAGTTTGGCTTGGACAGTTGAAAGCGCCTTTGTGATTCGCCTGTCAAACTCCGCCTTATAGATGGGGTCAGCCAGTATTTCATCAAAAGTCATGATTTCGTCTGCCATTTTTATTCTCCTTTTATTTCCACAGCGTCATTCCCCGCTGCGTATTACAAAAAAGAGCCAAACAACACGCTTTCGCGTAATGTTTGGCTCAAATTGCCACTTCTTTTGCCTCGATTGGCAAACGGATATATTTAATTACAGTCGCTTTCTGTTTTTAATGCTTCCCTTTTTTGCCGCGTCGTATTGTTCTTCTGTCCATCCGTACGCCTTACAAAACAAGGGCTTCCCCTTTTCCATCGCAGCATTGTAGTCTTTAACAGAATAGGACTTTGCGCTAACAAGTTTAATGGACGCGGGATCAAGCAGCGGCTCTCCATCGCTACCCACTCCGGAAACCTTACCGGTTACTCGATATTGATACTTGAACGGGTACTTAGGGCTTTCCCAAACGGATACACCATCTTCTTTTTCCCCCGTCATGTGGTTGGTGGACACGCGCATAGTCCCATTCTTGAGATATTCAATCTCTTTAGGGTTATCGGTTCCTCGGTAAAACTGCCCGTCCTTTTGATAGCCAGCAAGTCTAAGTGTCTCCGCTTCAATAATGCCGCTTATCTTGTAATATGTATCATTATTAAAATCGTGGTCTCTTAAGACAATTCGGCCATCAGATAAAATTGCGTTTACATTTTCGTCGCCGACATATTTCCCATTTAGAAATCCAGATACTTTAGGCGCTTTGTACACTTCAAATTCTCCACTTTCATTTTTTGGGATTTGAAGCGTTTCACCGGTTTTTTCGCCAGTAAGTTTGTACTGGTCATCTTTTAATGCCTCGTAGCTTGTTCCGGTCGCATTCCCCCAAACTCTGCGTTCGACCCCGTATTCGGCACTTGCTTCGGTATCGACGGTCTGCTTTTTGGAGGCCGCCGTTGATTTCTTTTTGAGATCTCCAAATTTCCCGCTCTCGCGCATTGCATCCGTCAGACTTTGTCCGTCTTTAATAAACACGCGGCGCCCGCCAATCGTGCGCCAAACTCCACCTTCGTCTGCCATACCAAGCCAACGCTCCTTGTCGAAAAATAAAAAAGAGCCAACCGACTACAAACATAGTCAGTTGGCTCTTCGTGCCACTTCCACGTGCTCGATTGCACTATGGGTGCTTATTTATTTGTGATTATTTTACCACATCACCGTGCGAAAGGGAAGAAGAATATTACTTTTTTAGCTCTTTTGCTTCGATAATTTGCGCTTTTATGCTTCCGTCTTTCATTTGCTTTAGCTGCACGCGCGCCCCAGATTCAAGCGCCCGTTCAATGGCAAATTTGAGTTTTTCATCGATCATATAGCACTTTCGTCCTTTCCCATTGCAGCGGCAATTTGGCCGCTTCGCTGAAAGCATTATATTTAGAGTTTAGCCGCGTCAGCTTTATTTTTGCGGCGCGATACTCGTCCGTCTGCTCACTTGCTTTATACGCCGTTACAAACCTCTTCTGCTTGATGATTTGGCGCTCTACACGCCGCTGCATCTGCGTTGCCTCGTATGCGGTATAAGTCTTCCCATCAAAGGTACAGCCAAGCCCATCGTCGATATGTTCAAGCTGCTCATCTGTATATGTGCGTTCGCTTACGCCCTCAACCCAAACGTTACGGCGGTGGCGGCAGTTAGCCCCCTCAAGTCCATCAACGGCCCCAAGCCCGCACACATCGTAAATGCTGGGGTAAATGTCATTGCTACGAGTGGAATATACGAGGCCTTGCCATGCTTTGTGAGATGACCACGGTGATTTGCCCGGAATATCGCGTGCGCCCGCATGGGCAGAAACCTCAAAATATGGCGTCTCAAGATATTCTGCCGATTGCTCCGTATATTTAGCGCAAATTTGATTTACGCCAGTCATCACTGCTCTGCGCGCCGCCACATCAATTTGATCTCGATGCCCGCTCTCATAGTCAACTACCTTCAATCCGCTGTCTGCAAGCTGCTTTACTGCCGTTTTGATAGCCTGATTGTAGCTGATCGCGCCGCTCTGAATCTGCATTTCTGCATTATCCAAAGCCCACTGATAAGCACGAGCAGGCTTTAACATCGTGTTGCCTACAAGGAAACCCATAGAAGCCGTTAAATTGCGGAATGTATCATGGGCCTGCCGCTTAATTGCATCCACTGTAGCCGCGTCTACAAGCGTTTTTGGCTGCGTTACATGTGCAAGGTCGATGACTTCGGTGTAATACTTCTGATTGCGCTCTACAACGTCATTAAGCAAACTATTTAGCTTTTGTTTGCTAATCCCTGCTGTTTTGCTAATCGCTTCTTCAATGCTTTTAAGGTCAATGCCGTGCATTCTCAGCGCTTGAATATCCTGCACCGTAACTTCATTGAGCTGATCTGCGAAGCCCAATCGGCTGCATATCTCGTCAAGCAGCGTGATTTCAAGCGCCCGGAACAGTTCTGCAAGTTCTTCCGGCAGCGCGTCAAGGACTTCCGGATGAAACGGATATTTCATTTGCTTCCCTCCGTTTCACAATATCGTCGTAATGTGGCTTTACCCGTATCACGTTCCAGTCGCATTCTTCCGGCACTCTGCCGTAAAAGATCACCCATTCCGGCGACAGCCGTTTCATCATTTCTTCGTATCCGCGCAGAAACAGGCGTTTGCTTTCCTTGTTTTGCTGTGTGCCTACCGAGGAAACCGCCACAACGCCGCCCTCCGGCTCGCCGTCAAAGCACCAATCATAGCTGCTTTCGTCGCTCCATGAGATAGTCGGATACACCGTGACCCCGTGTAGCTGCCAATATGCCGCCAGCCAGTGCTTGCGATAATGGTTATAGATCTGCATTGCAAGCGGCATATCTGTGTATGTGGAAAAATCCGGCGCGCATACCGCCGCAAACTGCGACAGTTTCGGAATGTACTTGACCGGCGTGTTCTAGTGCCTTACAAATTGATAATCGTCAATAAAGAAATGCACGATTTTATCTTCTGGGTTCTTTGCCGAAAGAAGATAGTTCCCCGGAACAAATTCCCCTTGTGGATACGCTTTGACCGGTTCGATCTGCGGAATATCGTACTTGCCCACGCCGGGGAATGTGAACTTGTCAAGATTTTCAAAGTTAATCATACCGGACGCCATGTACCGCTGCGCTTGTTAGCTCTGCGGTATTTCTTGCCGTTTACCGTAACTTCCAACGCGCCGGACTTTTGCGCTGTTACAAAGGCATTGGAAAACGCCTTGTTTTCTGCTGCTTTGCGGTTTTTACTGGACTGGTCACGCAATTTCCGCATGTAGCTATCCATTTCACCGCGCGCTCTTGCCGCTCTGTCTGCTGCGCTTCCTGTTTTCTGCGCCGTTGTCAGGCGCGCAGGCCCGCTTGCATAAGGATTGACTGCTCCTGCCGCCGTTTTGAGCGCCGTTGTTGCGAGAGTTGCCATCTGCCTTACTGCGTTCTTCTTTTCAGCGTCCGACAGCTCAAGCCCATTGATTTCAGCAGCGTTGCGCTCAAATGTGCGTCTGATAATATCGCCCATATCAGTGACAGACGCGGCGTTTGCTCGGTTAATATCCTGCTGTGACAAAAACCGAGCAAGGCTCATACCGCGCCCACGCCCAGATTCTCCGGCTCCAATGCCGCCACCAGCTCCACCTCTGCCGCCCATTACTCTACCTCCTGTTGCTGTTCAGTTACCATGTCCTGCGCCGTTGGTAGCGCAGCTTTCGCAGTATCTTCATCTTCGTTAAAGTATTTCGCTCGAAGTTCCCACGGGTTCATCACTCCGGCGCTTGTGAGTTGCAAATCTCGGGAAAATTCCTTGTCTTTGGTCTCCTGATCGTCAAGGATGCTGTCACCCCAATCGTAAGTGGCCTCATAATCTCCAGCAGGTGCCAACCCGTACAACGAAGCATACACGTCCATTGCGTAAATCAGGGAATCGAATGTATGTGCAAGCGCCGCCTGGATACTGCTAACCAGCACATACTTACGCTGCTTGCTGCTTCGAATCTCAGTCGCGGTTTTTTCAATCGTTTGCGGGTCGGAAATATCTCCATAAGAAAGGCCAATATTAAATTCAACACGCCGAAGAGTATTCTGAAACCCGCGATAAATCGCATCATCCCTAATCTGCGGCTCGATGTGCTGGAAAAAATCTCCATTCGGAGAGAACGGGCCGATTTCAAACAGGCGCTTGTTGAACATATCCGCCGTGCTGGATGTTCCGTCCATCAACACCTTACGCTCGCTCGACTTATATTCCCAGCGCAGACGCTCCCACTGCTCATCCGCTTGCTTGATAAGCTCGACCGTCGCCGCATCGCCATAAATGGACATACCGCACATGCTGTTACTATCTGCAGTGTTGGCAATAGGCGGCTTAAAATAAGCAAACAATGGTCCGTCTACATTCTCGATGGCCACTTCCGGTTCAATATCCGCCCACTCCGGAATAGTTGTGAGTTGCGCGTCAGCGCCAACGGATCCAGCGGAATCACTGTAATATGCCTTGTTTTTGATGGTATAGGTCGTACCGTTTAACTCGTGTGATTCGAGCCTTACATAGTACGTTCCGTTTACTTTAACCGGCTTATCCTTAAAAACGCCGCCAATGCAGCGACCGGACGGGTCAAACTTTGTCGGCTGAAAGCCCGCAGCGCCGGTAACATCCACAAGCATATTGTCACCGTAAATATACGGCTTCAACGCCACACCACCAAGCGCAAGGCCGAGTTCTAATGCCCGATTAAAGTTTTCTTTTGCTGTCTGAAAATTTTCGTTCAGGTAATCTGCGCGCTTGCTGCCGGTGATGTTTGCTGTAAATTCAACCAGCGTCGGCCTTGCCACTTCTCGGCAAATCGCAGCGGGCAGGCCTACCGCTTTCACATCACAGTTTTGCCACGGTGGGGTATTGACCATCATCGCATACCACAAACCGATATGCTGTTCCATCGTAAGGCTTACGGCGGGAGATGCGCCAAATTCTCGCTCGGCGACCGCCTGCGGAAAGAAAAATCGTTTTACTGTATTTACAATGCCATTCACTAAGCCCATATTTTTATCTCCTCAACTTTACGGAGCTGCTTGCATACATAGGATTTTCAACTGCAATTTCTCGGCGCAGAACCGTCATAACAAAATACCTAACAGCGTCGAGGACGTGATCATTCTCTTTAATGACTTTATCTTCTGCCGCGTCCTTATCCCAGCTATAAATCCCAAACTCATCAAAAGCGTGCGTGCAGCTTTCATGAAATTTGATTCGCCCCGATTTGATACACGCAGCCGTTAAACGGATCCCATCAAGAACATCGTTATTTGCTTTCCAAACAGCAAACTTCCCATGTCTACGGATGCACTCCGAAAATGACGCGGCGCTGGGGTCAATGACGATTCGCTCAACATTATATCCGTCTGCAAACCGTTCCAAATCTTGATAATATTCCTCGTCTGTCTTCTGCCGATTGGTGGCTCGCCCGCTGTGATAGTATTCTTTCTCCATTACAGCGCGGCCTTTATCCATGCGCCACAAACAAAAGACGGTAGGATTTTGCGTGCCGTAGTCGCAGGAAATATAATACTTTCCCGCGCCGCCCGTTTCGTTCGTGACGTTTACTTCTTTGGCGAACATCGGATATACCAGCCCCTCGGCCACTACCCACAGGCCGCGAATGTATCGGTCGTAGAACACGCCGGAAAACATTGCCTGATAGCGTTCCAGCGTCTTTTGAGACAAGCCGGGGTTGTCCGTCATTTCAAAATGCAGATACAGCGCGTTCCGCTCCTTGTTCCGCTGTATCCACTCTGTATAAAACCAGTGCTGCGGACTTCCCGGGTTGCAGGAAAACCACAGCTTTGCCCCGTCTACCGAACAGCGAGTCAATGCCTGTTCCACAAACGAGCGCGGCATCAGCACTACTTCGTCCAGCAGCACCCCCGCCAGCGTGCGGCCTTGTATCAGCGTATAGCTGGCCTCGTCCTTGCCGCCGAACACTTCAAAGTAATTTGTCACGGCCCCGCGCCGCACTTCCATCACCTTGTCACCGCGCCGCCAACGAATGATATAGCGCTCCTTCGCAAGGCTCATCGCTGTAAACGGCACGATGATGTTCTTGGTGCAGCTATCCACCGTGCGGCCACACACACCAAATCGTTGACCGCTAAAATTCTCCATTGCCCATCGGACAAACGCCCACATCATGATGGAGGTCTTGCCGGAACGCACGGCACCGTCGCAGATCAGCGCGTCATACTTGGAATAGGGGAAAGCAAGGATTTTTGCTTGCTTTGGGCTAATCATCGCTCTCAAGCTCCTTTGCCATTTCCTTTAGGCTCTGACTGAGCGCGTCTTCCCTCACCGTGTCGGCATGACTGCCGCCGATCATCGCCCACTTATCGATCAGCGTTCCCATCGCCGTTGTGATCTGGCTGAGATTTGCCGCCGCCAGCTTCTCCGGGTCGTTGAGCATTTCAAGCCCCTTGCCGATGAACGAGCACACAAGGTCTTTGTGGTCGTTCATGTACTCCATCACATCGGCGGTGTTCTCTTCCTTTTTTTGCTCACACTTTTCCACAATGTCGGCATTCGCCCGCACAAGGTTCTTGACCGTCGTTGCGGACACGCCGTTGATTTTCGCTGTGGCGCAATAGTTGTTCGTCTGCACATAGTCCGCCAGTATTTTCTTTTTCTGCCGGTCTGTCAGACGCGCAGCCATGTTATCACCTCGTCGCTCTCGCGCGCAAAATGTCGCTCTCTCTCTTTTCTTTTGGGGGATTATAGGGGGTAAGATAATACGGGGGTTGCAAGGGGGAGAAGAAGAGAGGGGGAGACAAGGGGGCTTTTCTTTTCTCTCTCTGAGCTATGCGATGTAAACATTTTGCTTGCAATTACTTACATTTGCTTTGCTTCTGCTTACATTCCTTGCGTTAATTGCTGTCGTGCTGCGGTCTAATTCCATCCGCCCGTTACAGTTTATTACCGCTTTGATACGCCGATAAGCGTTGTCAAATTATTTTTTTGCTACCAGCCCCCGCCCCTTGGCCTTACATAGCAGACTTTACCCGCCCCGAAGGGCATACACTTACTGGCTCAGGCTCGCCCGGTGTTGTCGCCGATTTGGCCTGATTTAATCGCTCACCCCATGCTCGCGCGAACCAGTATTGCCGCACTTTCAGGCGGGCTTTTCCCATTGCCAAAGGCAGCGGCTCTCCTCTTTTGGCGCAGACGGCAGGGTTTGAACCTGCATTTACCTCCTGGCGCGGTGCTCTACCGATTGAGCTACGTCTGCGTATGTCCCCGCTGGGACACATCGTTGAGAGGTGCACGGGGTTCTGTGCCGCATAAGAGGTGCGACCTCTCGGCCCTGATCGTGGGCTGCATCGTGCGTGCGGCATATCGCGGGGGGCGGTGTGAAAAGATGAAAAGCACCGCCCCCGCTATGGCGCAGGAGGTAAACGCCATAAATGAGAGAACCGCAAAGGCTTTTACACCTCTGCGATTCTATTATCTCATAAGCAAATGGCTTTTTAAGGCCAACTTTTAGTCATCGAGCAGCCCATAGTTCCGTGCTACGCACTTGATAAAATCGGTATGCCATCGTCTCGCCGTTCGGTCGGAACAGTTGACTGCCATCGCCGCCCCTTCGAGCGTGTGGGTCTTGTCCCAGAACACAAGGCGGATAAATTTTAAGCGCTCTTCTCCGTTTTGCATTAACTTTGTTTCGCTCACCGCTTTTCGCACAGCGTTGCTTTCTAACAAAGACACTCCATGCAACTCCTGCTCTCGGTCGGGGGCATAGCGTCGAATAATGGCTTTTACATAGCCCCACCAACTGTAACGAGGTTTACTCATGGCGCGCTACCTTTCTTTTCACCCACACCCACAGATTCCGCCACGGGTGGGATTCTGCGTAATTGGCGCGCTGCTCGGCGTTGCTCCATTGCTGATGCATATAATCACGTTCTTCTTCAACTTGTCGGCAGCCCACCGTCATTCTCGATACCTCTGCATTTGCCCGCCCAAGCGCCGCCTCAGTGTCAGCAAGCTTATTTCGCAGCGTATCCAAGTCCGCTTTCAGGTTCGCGATCTCGTTTGCCTTGTTGATGACCTCGCCGTTCATCTGGTCAAGCCGCTCGGTCAGCGTGCCGATCTCTCCACGCAGCTTTTCATTTTCCTCGGCCAGTTTTACGCCGTCCTTAAAATGTGCCGCCGCCTC